>Ga0255777_10000612_pt1 | contig 33817 bp, 38 predicted proteins | sample 101ome_15_FD_179975 | JGI IMG/M metagenome (GOLD analysis project Ga0255777, IMG submission 179975) | Coastal salt marsh microbial communities from the Groves Creek Marsh, Skidaway Island, Georgia - 101402AT metaG (version 2) | ecosystem: Environmental > Aquatic > Marine > Intertidal zone >... | reverse complement strand
TTTGTATGGTCGTATTTTACCCAACCAAAACGGTAGTCCAATACGATTAGTAGTTCCATGGAAGTATGGATTTAAAAGTATTAAATCAATTAAGAAAATCAGCTTTGTCGAAAAAATGCCGGAAACATCTTGGAATATTGAAGCACCAAAAGAATATGGTTTTTATTCTAATGTAAATCCTTATGTATCTCATCCAAGATGGAGCCAAAAAAGAGAGAGAAGAATCGGTGAGTTTAGAAAAAGAGATACACTAATGCACAATGGTTATGCAGAACATGTTGCCCATTTATATGAAGGAATGGACTTGAAAAAATATTTCTAATATTGTGATAATTTTTTTTCTAACACCTCTGGCTTTTTTAATATCGTATACATATTTAAGTGATGAAATTTTTAATAAAACAAACTATTTAATATCATCAACAGGATATTTAGCTTTAATCTATCTTACGGTCGTATTATTTATTCCTCTTCTTAAATTTAAAAGCGTATTACTGAACGCACGTTCGATAGGTTTAGCATCTTTTTATTTCTCACTATTACATTTTTTAATTTATATAATTGATAACAATATTGATTTAACTATCCTTACAGATGACTTTATATATAGAAACTATATTCTATCAGGCTATATTGCTTTATTATTGTTTATACCTATGTACCTGACATCATTTAATTTTATAAAAGAAAAAATACCTTATTGGAAGAAGATTCATAAAATTATTTATATTATTTATTTGGTGTCCTTGCTGCATATATATTTCATTATCAAAGCAGATTATTTATATTTATTCATTTTTATAATGATATTCTTATCAATAGTTACATTTAAATTATTTCTGAATAAAAAAATATGAACCGAAGAGAATTTTTACAAATGATGGCAGCAGCTTATCTCGTTGGCTTTTCCGATAAATCATCGTCAAAGAATTTAATTGAGTATAATATTCCATTTACTTCCGATCTTCGATTATTACACATTACCGATACACATGCCCAATTAGCTCCAACATATTTCAGAGAACCTAATATTAATCTCGGTACAGGAAAAAATAGAAATGTTCCTCCACATATTGTTGGCGATAAATTTCTCAAATATTATTCTCTAGATGGAGACTTTAATGAATACGTATATTCATATATGCGATTCAATGAACTTGCTAAGAGATTCGGAAAATTTGGTGGTTATGCGCATCTTAAAACTATTATCGACAAATTAAGAGGGGAAGCAAATGGTAACTCATTGCTGTTAGACGGTGGAGATACCTGGCAAGGTTCTGCCATTTCTCTATTCGAGTCAGGTATGGACATGGTAGAAGCATCAAATATCCTAGGTGTGGATGTTATGACAGGTCATTGGGAATTTACCTTTGGAGAAAGCCAATTCAAGAAAAATATTAAAAAATTTAATGGTGAATTTGTCGCAAATAATGTCTTTCTCAATGATGAGGCAATATTTAATGATATACCATCATATGATGATGAAAATCATTTCCAAAAACCTTATACAATTAGAGAAATTAAAGGAAATCGTATTGCTATAATAGGACAAGCATTTCCTTATACTCCAATAGCAAATCCCTCTAGATATGTTTCTAATCTTACATTTGGAATAAGAGAGCAGGAGCTTCAAGATACAATTGACAAAATTAAAGCTAAACATGATCCTTCATTGATAGTAGTGCTGTCTCATAATGGAATTGATGTTGATAAGAAACTAGCAAGCAGAGTATCAGGAATTGATATTATTCTCGGAGGTCACACACATGATGCAGTTCCAAGACCAATCATAATCAAAAATAATGACGGAAAAACTCTTGTACTTAATTCTGGATGCAATGGAAAATTTTTATCTATGATAGATATAACTTTTTCAGGAAAATCATATACATACAATTATAAATTACTCCCAATATTATCTAATAGTATTAATCCAGACATCAAAATGCAGTCTTATATAGATAAAATATCAAAACCATACAAACATCTTCTATCTGAGATAGTTGGATATGCAGATGATACCTTGTATAGAAGAAGTAATTTCAATGGCACATTTGACGATCTTTTGTGCGACTCTATGAATTCTGTTTTAAATACGGAAATTTCTCTCAGTCCAGGTTTCAGGTGGGGTCCATCTATTACTCCAAATCAACCTATTACGATGTCTGATATTTATAGTCATACAGCCATTACTTATCCGAATACATATACGAGATCTATGACAGGTGAAACTATTAAGAATATCTTGGAAGACGTTGCAGATAATATCTTTAATGTTGATCCATATTTGCAACAGGGTGGGGATATGGTTAGAACAAGAGGTATAAAATATTCTATTAACCCTAGGAATGCAATGAATAATAGGATAGAAAACCTAAGACTTAACAATAATATAGAGATTAAACCAAATTCAAAATATAAAGTAAGTGGCTGGGCGAGTGTCAATAATATTGAAGAAGGTAAGCCAATATGGGATATCACTAAAGAATATCTAAAATCTATTGGTACATATAATGTAGATAATAAAGAGAAGGTAAAAATCACAAATGAGGACAGCAATATTGGCATTGAAACTTAGACAAAAAACACTGATGGTGGTAAAATTTTCTTGCTGAATTACATTAATGGAGAACACTATGTTTAGTATGGATATGAAAATTGCTGGATTTGACGATGATTTAAACGAGGCAATGAAAAATGAGATTAAAAGACAAGAAGAGCATGTTGAATTAATTGCATCTGAAAATTATGCAAGTCCTAGAGTTCTTGAGGCCCAAGGGTCCCTTATGACTAATAAATATGCGGAAGGATATCCAAGAAAGAGATACTATGGTGGTTGTGAAAACGTTGACGTTGCAGAACAGCTCGCAATTGATAGATTGAAAGAATTATATGGAGCTGATTATGCAAATGTGCAGCCTCATTCTGGCTCACAAGCCAATGCGGCAGTTTATCTTGCACTATTGAACCCAGGAGATACGATTTTAGGTATGTCATTAGATGCTGGAGGGCATTTAACACATGGTGCAAAAGTAAATTTCTCTGGAAAGATATTTAATGCAGTTCAGTATGGAATTGATGAAAATGGTTTAATTGATTATGACGAAGTAGAAAAGCTTGCAAATGAGCACAAACCAAAAATGCTTATTGGCGGTTTCTCAGCTTATTCTCAAGTTATCGATTGGGAGAGAATGGCAAACATAGCTAAATCTGTTGGAGCATATTTTCATGTAGACATGGCCCATGTGTCAGGTTTAGTCGCTGCAGGTTTATATCCAAATCCTGTTCCTCATGCAGACGTAGTTACATCTACAACTCATAAAACTCTAAGAGGGCCTAGAGGTGGAATAATTATCTGCAAATCAAATGAGGCGTTAGAAAAGAAATTTAATTCATTAGTATTTCCTGGAACACAAGGTGGACCATTAATGCATGTTATTGCCGCTAAAGCCGTAGCATTCAAAGAAGCATTACAACCTGAATTCAAGGAATATCAGCAACAAGTTATAAATAATGCTAATGTGCTTGCTCAAACCATGATTGATCGTGGATTTGAAGTTGTCTCAGGCGGCACTAAAAATCATTTAATGCTTGTAAGTCTTGTTAAGCAAGGGTTAACCGGAAAAGCTGCAGACGCTGCACTTCATAGCGCTAATATAACTGTGAATAAAAACTCTGTACCAAATGATCCACAATCACCTTTTGTAACTAGCGGAATCAGACTTGGAACCCCAGCGATTACAACTCGAGGTTTCAAGGAAACAGAAACTAAAATACTAGGTAATTTAATTTGTGACGTACTTGAAAATATGGACAATGAAGCTGAGATTAAAAAAATAAAAGATAAAGTTCTCAATCTATGCTCTCAATTTCCAGTATATTCATCTAGTAAACAAGCTGTAGCTTAGAGAAATTTATGCGCTGCCCATTTTGTGGTTCAGCAGAAACAAAAGTCATAGACTCGCGCTTCAATGAAGACTCTTATTCTATTAAACGAAGAAGAGAGTGCTTAAATTGCCAAGCTAGATTCAATACTTTAGAAACATCAGAACTTAGTTACCCGAGGGTGGTTAAGTCTGATGGTTCTAGCGAGCTATTTAATGAAACAAAAATCCGAAGAGGCATAAATCGTGCTTTCGAAAAAAGAAAAATTACTATAGATGATATTGATGAACTTATACAAAAAGTTCTTACAAAATGTTCTCAGTATCCAAATAAGGAAATATCCTCAAAAATTATTGGCGAGACAATAATGAATGAAATAATAATGGTTGATCAAGTCGCTTACTTGAGATTTGCTTCTGTTTATTTGCGATTTGATAACGTTAACTCTTTTACTAAAATTATTGAGAATTTAGAAAAACAACCCTCGCCAGAAATGATTAAAAATCAAAAAAAAATAAAAATTGATGAATAAAGAACAAGATATAAAGTATATGAGTATTGCAATAGAGGAGGCAAAAAAAGGCAGATATCGTACGCATCCAAATCCTTTGGTGGGAGCAGTTTTAGTAAAGAATAATAAAATAATCAGCAAAGGATATCATAAAAAATTTAGAGATAAACATGCAGAACAAGATGCGATAGACAAAGCTAAGGAACCCATTGAAGGTTCAACTTTATATGTAACACTAGAACCGTGCCATCATCATGGTAATACTCCTCCATGTGTTGACACTATTATTAAAAATAAAATATCTCGTGTCGTTATAGCTTCAACTGATCCAAATCCACTTGTTAATGAAAAAAGTATAAATAAACTGAGAAATAATAAAATTACAGTCACAACAAATATTTGCAAAGAGGAAGCTAAAGAATTAAATAAATCATTTTTCTATAAGTATAAGTTTAATAAACCGTATATTAGATTAAAATTAGCAGTCTCTATTGATGGTAAAATAGCCAATCAAAAAAAAGAAAGTAAGTGGATTACGTCAAGTCAATCAAGAATGTTTGTGCAAAAACTAAGAGCTGAAGTTAATGCAATCCTTACAACTAGTAGTACTGTTCTTCATGATAATCCAAAAATGAATATTAGAGACGAAAAATTACTAAAAAATTTGGCCAGCCAACCAGCATTAATTCTTCTTGATAGAAATCTTTCTGTGCCACCATCATCAAATATATTCAGGACTAATCGACTAGTAATTATCATCACTAATATAGATAATTCAACCAATGCACCACTTAGGATATATAATGATAATGTTGTAATAAAATATGTTAAAACAACTGATAGTAAGATTGTATTGGAGGATATATATAATATAGCAAAAATGTATAACTTAGATGACATACTTGTTGAATGCGGAAGTTCCTTTTCGGGGACCTTGTTAACAGAAGATGGCGTTGATGAACTTTTATATTTTGTTGCACCAAAAATTTTAGGCAATCAATCAATATCTTTTTCTGGAATAGCACCAATAAATAAATTAAAAAATAAAAAAACTTATAAAATTAAAAATATTAAATCATATAAAAATGATTTATATCTAGACATGAGAAGGAATTAATGTTTACAGGAATCATTGAAAAGATAGGCAAAGTATCTTCAGTTAAATATAACGGAAAATCATCATTTGTTAATATTATAATTAAAAATACAGATTATTCTTTGGGCGACAGCATATGTGTGAATGGCGTATGTCTAACAATTGATAATATTGAAAATGATAAATACTCTTTTACAGTATCACCTGAAACTAATCAAAGGACTAATCTAAAATCTCTCTCTAATAATCAAGAAGTAAACATTGAAAGTTCGTTAACGATAAATAAATTAATAAGCGGCCACCTTGTGCAAGGTCATGTCGATGGAATTGTAAAAATAATCAAAATTCAAAAAATAGATACTTCATGGAATATTAGATTTGAAATAGAACCTGGTTTATCAAAATATATAATTAAAAAAGGATCAGTCACACTTGATGGTGTAAGTTTGACAGTTAATGATGTATCTAATTTAGAATTTAGTGTTATGATTATTCCGCACACATATCAAAATACTATCTTTAAGTCATATGTTGTAGGTAATGAAATCAATATTGAATTAGATATGTTAGCAAAATACATAGAAAAGTTAGGAAATTATAATGATTAACACAACTGATGAAATAATAGAGTCAATTAAAAAAGGTGAAATGGTCATTATCATGGATGATGAAAATAGAGAGAACGAGGGAGATCTTGTTATGGCATCACAATTTGTTAACGCATCAGATATAAACTTTATGGCTTCAAAAGGAAGAGGTTTGATTTGTTTAACTTTGACAGAATCAAAATGTAAATCACTTGGCTTGTCATTACTTAAACAAAAGGGCAGCGAAACCTCAAAAGAGACAAACTTCACCGTATCTATTGATGCTATTAAAGGTGTAACAACTGGCATATCAGCATCAGATAGGGCAAAAACAATACTGGCCGCGGTTAAAAAAAATGCAAAGCCATCACATTTTGCTCAGCCTGGACATATATTTCCAATAATGGCTAAAAACGGAGGTGTCCTGACACGTGCTGGACACACTGAAGCTGGTTGTGACCTAGCTAGACTTGCTGGATTAGAGGCATCATCTGTAATTGTTGAAATCCTTAATGAGGATGGAACAATGGCTAGAAAAAAAGATCTTGTCAAATTCGCAACAAAGCATAAGCTGAAGATTGGAACAATCGAAGATCTGATTAAGTATAGAATTTCTAATGAAAAAACTGTACAGAGAGTTAGTCAGCAGAATATAAAAACAAAACATGGTGTTTTCACATCTATATTCTATAAAGACATTCTTACTGAGAATATACATTTTGTTCTAATAAAAAATAAAATATCTCCAGAAAAAATCACTCTTACTAGAGTTCATGTACAAAACACATTAACAGATACAATAGGTCTTGTCTCTCCAAGTAGCTGGCCTCTTGAGGACGCTTTAAAAAAAATAAGCAAATCTAAGCAAGGAGCACTAGTGTTCATTACAAATATCATGTCTGAAGCAGATACATCAAATATTGAGGCTATCCAACAAAAAAAATCAAACAAAGGAGTGTATGAAGACTATCGAACTGTAGGAATTGGTGCTCAAATACTTAATGACATAGGCGTAAGAAAGATGAATCTTATGAGTGCGCCTAAAAAGTATCACGGTATTAATGCATTCGGGTTAGAAGTAGTCAAACATATAACTAAGTAAGATGACATCCATTACTCAAAACATAAGCAATCTTATCTCTCATGATAAATCATCAGCCAATTATGAATTATTTGATCTTAATACATCAAATAATGAAAGTATTCATTTTGAGATAATCATAGTTCATTCAAGTTATAACGATAAACTAAATCAAAGCTTGCTAAATGGATATCTTAATGCTCTTGGAACTAAAAATTATCAAGGGAATATAGCTCAAGTAAAAATTCCAGGCGGGGCGTTTGAACTGCCTTTATTAACAGAAAAAATAATTAAAAAATACCAACCTCAAATTTGTCTCGTTATAGGTTGTATTGTAAAAGGCGATACAAAACATTATGATTTCTTATCATCAACTGTTACTGACGCCATAAGCAATCTATCAATGCAAACTAAGATTCCAATTTTAAATGGAGTATTAACGGTTGAGACTCAACAGCAGGCTGTTGATAGAGTAGGGGTAAAACTAAATAAAGGTTTAGAGTATGCGATGGTAACATTAGATATCTTGGAGTTTTTAAATAAGCATGATAGCGAATAAGAAATACAAGCCACAACTAATTGCACGAGAATCTGCTGTAAAGATATTATATCAAATGAAGATTAAAGATGATTCATTGGAAGATATTATGTTCAGTTTCATCGAAAAGCGCCCATATGATAAAGAGCTTCTTGATAAGATATTAAATCATTATATTGCTAATACAGAAAAGATCATTAAACTTCTAAAATCTAAATTTGATGTTTCATATGAAAATATGCCTATATTAGATTTATGTATAATGCATCTAGGTGTTTGTGAATTTATGTTCATTAATAATTCAAAAAATATTGTCATTAATGAGTATTTAAATATAGCAAAAAAATATTCATCACCAAAAATGTATACATTTCTTAACAAAGCACTCGATAAGACACTTTAACAAAGAATGAAATGTGAACAAGATTTTGTAAATTTTCTCGAAAAGCTGGAAACATATAGCGGTAGCATTTTAAAAGGTATTGGCGATGATTGTTCAATAGTTAAATTTAATAATAAAAAAAAATATGTTTTTACTACTGACACATCTTTATTAGGACCTCATTTTACAAAAGATTATTCTCCGGAAGATATTGGATATAAATGTTTGGCAACAAATATTAGTGATATTGCTTCAATGGGATGCATACCTCTATATGCAATGTATGCATTAACGCTCCCCAAAATGTCAGAATCTTGGTTAAAGCGTTTTTATAGGGGTTCGCAAAGGCTATTAAAACAACACAAGATATCTATTATTGGCGGCGATACAACGAAGGGTCCTTTGAGTATTACGATTCAAATGATAGGTATTCAAAAGCACAATATTCTTCTTCGTAGTGGAGCTAAACTAGATGATGATATATATGTCACAGGGACCATTGGCAACGCAAGAGCTGCCTTACTATCAAAAAAACGTACTTTGGCTTACAATTATTTTAAAAAGCATCTTGTCAACCCAACACCCAGGGTTACCTTAGGTTTAGAGATTTCCAAATTTGCATCATCTTGTATAGATATATCGGACGGACTAGCAAAAGACTTAAAGAATATCGCAATTTCATCAGATAAAGGTTTCATAGTAAATATTGATAAAATTCCACTAAAACCAAAATTCAGTAAATTTGTTCCTGAGAAACTAATGGAGGAATGCATATTAGGAGGCGGGGAAGATTACGAGCTATGTTTTACTGCTGATAATAAATATAACAAAAAAATCAATATTATATCCAATAAACTTAAATTAAAAATAACAAAGATTGGGAGTATTACATCTAAAGGTTATAAATATATTAAGGACGGTAAAGATTATAAAGTTAAGACAAAAGGGTATGATCATTTTAGGAACAAATAATCAATCCGACATCAACGGCACATTAAACTTTCGTAAATACCTTATTAATTTTAACAAAGGTAAGCCCATTATGGATGAAGGGTCGCCGCCTCTCATCTTTTTGACCAGATTAATTGCTAATCCCTCTATTTTGATGCTAGCCGCACACTTCAGGACATCGTCATTATTTAAATAAGTATTTATAATTTTATTATTTAAGTCTTTGAAAAATATACTATAATTACTTACAGAAGCATAGTATTTTCCTGTATTCGAGTCTAATACACATAATCCCGTTCTAAATATAACCTTATTGCCAGACATCATATTAAGCTGCTTTTTAGCAATATTTTTTGTATGTGGTTTACCAAGTATTTTGCCATTCAAATCTGCTACTTCGTCAGATCCGATAATTATTGAATCATAGCGATTCTTAGCTACTTTTTTAGCTTTTTCAATGGATAAACGTTTTACATAATCTGAAACAGTCTCATTCTGTAATTTCTTTTCATTAATATTTGGACTGATACATGTAAATGCTATATTGAGCTTACATAGGAGCTGTTTTCTAAATTTGGAACTCGATGCTAATATTACATTCATAATTTTAATAAAAGATAATACCAATAAAATGCATTAAATTGTTAAATTTAGTATTAATAATTGCTTGTATGATTATTATTGCTTAGAATACGTTATCTAAACGATATGGAATAACAATATGGCAGTTCAAAAGAGTAAAAAATCAAGATCAAGACGTGATATGAGAAGGTCTCATGACTCATTATCTGCATCATCAGTATCATCTGATTCAACCACAGGATCAAAGCACTTAAGACACCATATATCTAAAGATGGCTTCTATCGTGGAAAAGAAATTTTTACACCAAAAGTGAAAAAACCTAAAGAAGAATCCGCACAAGAACAGTAGAATATCCATATAATGCCAAGTACTGTTACGATAGCATTGGATGTGATGAGCGGAGATAAGGGCTCTGCTCCCGCAATATCTGGGGCTTTAAAATCTCTTAAAGACAATAAAGATCTGAAAATAGATCTTATTGGCAACAGATCATTAATCAATGAAACCTTGTTAGCAGCAGAAAAAAGCATACTTGATCGTATAGATATAATTCATACTGATGAATTTATTAAAATGAACGATGATGTCCTTAGTTCGATAAGAAGTAAAAAAAAATCTTCGATGAGACTATGTATTAACAGAGTGAAAGATAAGAAAGCAGATGCATGCGTTAGCGCAGGTAATACTGGAGCTTTAATGTCATTATCAAAAATAATTCTAAAAACAATCGAAGGTATAGATAGGCCTGCAATTTGTACATCCTTACCTACTAAGAAAAAATTCATGCAAGTGCTTGATCTAGGTGCAAATATAGATTGTGACGCACAAAATCTATATCAATTTGCAGTTATGGGTTCTTCTGTTGTTAAAAGTTTAGAGATTTCAAATAATCCAAGAGTAGGGTTATTGAATATTGGCTCTGAAGAATTTAAAGGAAGAGAAGAGATTAAGTTAGCTGCAGATTTACTTAATCACTCAAATATCAACTATGTTGGGTTTGCAGAGGGTAGCGCTATGTTTAGTGGTGACTATGATGTGATAGTTACTGATGGGTTCACAGGGAATATTGCACTCAAAAGCATTGAAGGTGTAGCGGGCATGATAAAACACTTTATCAAAACAGAGTTTCAAAAAAATATTTATAATAAATTATCTGGATTAATCAGTTTTCCTGTATTGAAAGGGGTGAAAAAGAAAATGGATCCTAGAGTATACAATGGTGCTTCTTTTCTTGGGCTAAACGGAATTGTAGTAAAAAGTCATGGTAGCGCAGATAGCTTTTCGTATTACAATGCAATTCAAACAGCATATTACGAATGTAAAAATAATTTACTTGAAAATATTAAAAAACATATAAACAGAGATTTAAATGACTAAATACGCAAAGATAATATCAAGTGGTAGCTATTTACCAAAGAAAATATTAACTAATAAAGAGCTTGAGAGCAGGGTAGATACAAGCGATGAATGGATTACAGAGAGAACGGGAATCAAAGAGAGAAGGATTGCAGATGAGAATGAAACTTCTGTAGACCTAGCTTATAAAGCATCTTTAGATGCTATTTCTAAATCAAGTATAAATAAAAATGATATTGGTGCAATTTTTCTTGCAACATGTACGCCGGAAAGAAAATTCCCAAGCTCTGCAGTTCTTCTTCAAAATAAATTAAATATTAAGGATGCTTTTTCATTTGATATCAATGCAGCATGTACAGGTTTTGTTTATGCATTAGATGTTGCAAAAAAGTATATTGAATCTGGTCAGATAAAGTATGCCCTTGTCGTTGGAACAGAAAAGATTACATCGCTTCTTGATTGGACAGACAGAAATACATGTGTATTATTTGGTGATGGCTCTGGAGCCATGATTATTGCAGCCTCTGATGAACCTGGGGTTATTTCTAGCACAATTGGTTCAGATGGCTCTTTTAAAGATTTATTAACTGTTAATACTGATTTGGAATATATTGAAATGAAAGGTAGTGATGTATTTAAAACTGCCGTTAATACTCTCGGGAAACTTGCTAAACACACTCTGGAAATAAATAGTATTGAGCAGGGAGAGCTAGATTGGCTTGTGCCACATCAAGCAAATGAACGAATTATTCTTGCTATAGCTAAAAAAATTAATTTATCCAAAGATAAAATAATAATAACTGTGAACAAGCACGGAAATACATCAGCAGCCTCTATACCTCTTGCATTTGATACAGCAAACTCAAAGAATACTTTTAAATCGGGTGATATGATAATGCTTGAAGCTTTTGGTGCTGGATTTACATGGGGTTCTGTTCTATTGAAATACTAAATGTATTCTAATTCTCTTAAATGTAATAAATGTACTGAGATTTATTCTTATCTTCAAATACTACATAAAAAATTTCCTACCTATCACTGTAAACCTGTCAGTGGACATGGAAATATAAATTCAAAAATAGCCCTTTTTGGATTAGCCCCGGGACTACATGGTGCAAATAAAACAGGAATACCGTTTACATCTGATTTCTCAGGTGACTTAATAAGACGACTTTTAAAAGATCTTAATATGAGTGATATATTTATTTCAAACGCTGTTAGATGTTATCCATACAATAATAAACCATCAGCTGCAGTAATAAATAATTGTCTAGAGCATTCAAAAATAGAAATTAAAAAACTTACAAACTTAAAAGTTATTGTCACACTGGGATCAATCGCATATTACCAAATTTTAAATTTATATAAATTAACTCGGAAAGATTATAAATTTAAACATTTCAATATTTTACATTTAAACGATAAAATCCTATTAATTTCATCATATCATTGTAGTAAATTAAATTTTAATACTAATAAAATTGATTACGATAATTTGTTTAGTTTATTTATGAAAGCAAAAGAGATGGTTTATGATGAATAAATATTTTTTAGAAAATTTACCCGCTTCTCCTGGTGTATATAAAATGCTGGATGATGAAAAAAACATTCTCTATGTAGGAAAGGCTGGTAATTTAAAAAAGAGGGTTTCTTCATATTTTACTCGATCTAATCATTCAGTTAAAACGCAACGTCTAGTTGCTAAAATAAGAGATATTGATTATCAAATAACCTCTAATGAACAAGATGCTTTATTACTAGAAAATAATTTAATAAAGGAGTTCAAGCCAAAATATAATATTCTCCTTAGAGATGATAAATCGTACCCATATATTTTTATGAATAAAAATCATGATTTTCCAGGATTTAAATTTTTTAGAGGTAAGCCTTCTAAAAATGGATATCACTTTGGTCCTTATACACATGTTGTAAACGTAAGAAAGATACTGACAATCATACAAAAAACATTCCAAATAAGACTTTGTGAAGACAGTTATTATAAGGCGCGTACTAAACCATGCATGCAATATCAAATTAAAAGATGTTCAGGTCCGTGTGTAGGACTTATTAACAAAGAAGAATACAATAAAACAATAGAAAGTGCCCAAATGTTTCTTAAAGGTGAAACAAAACCTCTTTTTAATAAATTAGAAAAAGAAATGATGCTGGCATCTAATAATAAAAACTTTGAAGTAGCTGCAAAGTATCGAGATAATATAAAGCTTATTCGTGATATCACTAGTCATTATTCTATTTTTCCTGAAGATAAAAGTATTGATTTTGTTTTATGTATAAAAACAGAATCTAAAATTTTGGTAGACATTAATATTATCAGGAATGGTGTAAACATGGGATGCAAGAACTTCACGTTTCCAAAAAGAGATCATATAAATATCGATGAAACTCTAGCATCTTTTTTTAAGCAATACTATTTAACACATATACCGCCTAATATAATAATATCTAAGGATAAAATCCTGGATAAAAATAATATCGAAACAGTAATAAATAAGAAATTTCGTCAGAATTGTAAAATTTTAAGTAGAATTGATAAAAAATATTCAGAGTTTATGAATATATGCTTGATGAACTTACATAATAGATCGCTTAAATCTATTAAGCAGGAAGCTAATTCTCTGGACAATATTAATACACAATTAAAAATCACATCAGAATTTATACTATGTTTCGATGTAAGTCATATCAGCGGTTCATCTACTGTAGGCTCTGCAGTTTACTTTAATAGTGAAGGATTTATAAAATCTAATTATAGAAGATATAATATAAAAAATATTAAAAAGTCTGATGACTATGCTGCATTGAAAGCCATGATAAAAAGGAGATTATTAAAGATTAATAATTATATTACAAAGAATATATTAATCATTGTTGATGGCGGTAAGGGTCAAATTACTCAGGCAAGAAAAGTTGTTAATGAATTAGATGCTAGAAACATAACCATAATAGGTATACATAAAGGTTTAAATAGGCTCACTAAAAATGATAGGATTCTTGATAGCTCAAATAAAGATATTTCAAATATTATTAACAAAGATGCCATGACTCTAATACAGCAAGTTAGAGATGAAGCTCACAGATTTGCTATCCTTAATCAAAGAAAAAGACACAACAAACTAATGTTCAATTCCAAGTTAGATGGAATTCCCGGAGTAGGCAATACAAGAAAAAAACTAATTATAAATCATTTTGGTGGCATACAAGGTGTACTTAAGGCGTCTATCAGAGAACTTAAATCTATTGATGGTATCAATGAAAAATTAGCAAACGTGATATACACTCATATACATAAATGACATTAAATATCCCTACATTATTAACATTATTAAGGATAACTTTTGTTCCAATTATAGTAGTTAGTTATATTTATGATGATGGAAAATATAGAGATATAGCTGCATATATTTTCTTATTTGCTTTGATAACAGATTATTTTGATGGAGTTATTGCCAGAAAGCTTAACCAGGTAACTGCGTTTGGGACTTTTCTAGATCCGATAGCAGATAAACTGCTAGTTGTAGTTACCGTTATTCTTTTATCAAGATCAAATGATTCTATGTTATTTTTAGTCTCTGCTTTAATAATAGTGTCACGAGAATTCTTAGTAATAGCTATAAGACAAAGACTAGCAGAAATAAAAAGCTCTGTATCTATAAGAGTAAATTCATTGGGTAAAGTGAAAACTGGATTTCAAATGATATCTTTATTTTTTCTTTTACATACTAATATATTTTTTGATGTATTAAATTTACATACACTTGGCTTATTGCTATTATTCATAGCGGCAGTTCTAACAGTAATATCATTCATTTATTATGTGAGAAACTCATGGAATGATATAATTAGATGATTCCATGCGGGAATAGCTCAGTTGATAGAGCGCAACCTTGCCAAGGTTGAGGTCGCGGGTTTGAGCCCCGTTTCCCGCTCCAGATCTGGCTAAGTGGCAGAGTGGTAATGCAGCGGCCTGCAAAGCCGTCAACGCCGGTTCGATTCCGACCTTAGCCTCCACAAATTATTATTTGTCTTTTTTACTATAAGACGCTGTCATGCTATTTTTATAATAATGATTAAATTATACTTGTATCTAGTCGATTTACTTATTCCAATATTGTTTGGAGGTGTATATTTTATTCTGATTACAGTGCAAGAAAGATTTATAGACATATATTTTTATAACTTTATATTTTATAGTTGTACTTTGATACTAACCTCATCAATTCAGAACTACTATGAAAATTATTATACAAAACATTTTTCTGAAAAAATTAAAATAAGCTTTATTACTTTTTTTATAGCAATTCTTTCACAACTTATACTTCATCTGTATTATGAATTACCTTTAGAACTCTCCTTAGTAATATTATGGACAATTATACCTCTGACAATCCTCCTATTAAGGTTTGCAATTAAGAAATACTGCAAAAACTTAAATAATATTATAATAAATATTATTGGTACATGTTACCAATTTAATGATCATGAGATATTAATGCTTACTAATAAGGGTTACATACTGTTTTTTTATAATTCCTTTCAAGATTTTGAAAAAAATAATAGATATAAAAAAGATAGCGAAATGATAAATGTTGTTAATTATCATAATAATAGATTAGAGGAGTTAAAAGATTATGAAACCATTCTAATTTCCAGTAACTGTTTTCCTGTCGATAAGTTTATGGAATTATATCTGAGAAAAATATTTATAGATTATAGGAATATAATTAATTATACAGATACTTATAGCAAATCTAAATTTATCTTAAAAAGATTAGTTGACTATTTTGCTGTTATTTTTTTTATTCCTATACTGGTTTTATTTTGTATACTAATATTTACAATCAAGATGATAAATAACATTAATGATTCTATGTTTTTTTTACAAAAAAGATATGGACTAAATAAAAGAATATTTAATGTTTATAAAATAAGAACTATGTATGAGAATTCAAAGAATCAAGGTAACACTATAAAAAATGATCCAAGAATATACCCTTTTGCATTAATCATAAGAAAATTAAGAATTGATGAACTACCTCAAATTTTCAATATTCTATTTGGAGACATGCACCTTGTTGGTCCTCGTGCAGAATGGATCAATTTAGCAGACAGATACAGTAATAATATAATTAATTATAATTATAGATATGTCGTACGTCCTGGCATTACAGGATGGGCACAAATTATACATCCGTATGGTTTCGACGAGGAAGACGCTAGACAAAAGCTTATGTATGATATGTATTATATTAAACATTGGTCTATCTGGTTTGAAATTGAAATATGCTTTAAAACATTTATGGTAATATTAGACAAAAGAGGATTTTAGTATAAAATATTCTTTAAATGCAAATACCCCACTCAATTAATAGATTTCTTCAAAGCAATATTTTCTTTAGCCCGGGTGGCGGAATTGGTAGACGCAAGGGACTTAAAATCCCTCGAGAGCAATCTCGTGCCGGTTCGACTCCGGCCCTGGGCAAATGAAATTTATTTACTATCTGCTGTTAACTATGCTCCTAGTATCGTGTGGTAAAATACCATCTCCATCATTAATTACCCCGAGTGAGAGTGCTTATTCCCAAAAAGTCAGTTACGGTAAAGCTCCAAGTAATTATCAGAAAATATTAAAAGAGCATCTAATACAAAAACTAAAAAATTATAAAACAGCAAAGGTTGAGTTTATTAATGAACCTTCAAAGATAAGTATAGATCACCTGGGTGATACATTTAGTGGATATAGAGTATGCCTTTCCATTAATGAGAGAGTAGGAGATTTCTATAGAGGATATAGAAATCATTTTTTTTTAATTAATCAAGAACAAGTTATATTACATCTTTTCGATTCTGGTCTTCTTACTATACCTTTTGAATATTGTGTTTCTCGAGATATTTCAAATGAAATATACATAGATGACATACCTGATGGTAATACAGACATTGCAATAGATAAAATGGATTCAGTTACAATAAGCAAGACGAAAGAAGGAATAGGTAACACCTACATTTCATGTCTTTTCAACGAAAAGGAAATAACTTATGTTTTTAATGAGAAACAAGAAGTTTTCAAAAAACTAGATGGATTAACAGAAGCTAAATATTCTGTAAAATTCAATGAAGCATTCATAGTTGCAAGTGATTTAAAAGACGAATTGACAATAAATCGTGTTTCAGGTAGTGCTACTTTGCTCAATGACACAAGTAGTCCTGGGAATTGCAAGTTAACAAATAAAACAAAATTTTAATAGTGGAATACTCAAAAATTATAACTAACAGTCTTGAAGAATCATCATTGATCAATAAAGATTCTGCAATAGATCAAAATTTTATAAAACAACTCGAAGCAGCGTCCAGCCTTTTGATAGATACTTTTAGAAATAATGGTAAATTGTTGCTTGCGGGAAACGGAGGAAGTGCAGCAGATTGCCAGCATATAGCTGCTGAGTTCATAGGAAGACTTAATTTTGATCGTGAACCATTGCCGGCAATTGCTCTTACTGCAAATACCTCAAATATAACCTGTATTGCAAATGATTATGGATACGAAAACATCTTCTCAAGGCAAATTAAAGCGTTAGCTGATAAAAACGATACTCTTATTGTTTATACTACATCTGGAAGATCAAAAAATATTATTAATGCGGTTATAGAGGCTAGGCCAAAAGTTAAATCAATTATATCCCTGACAGGAATTTTTACAGATGACTTGAGCAAATATTCAGATGCACTCTTGTCGGTCAATGCTAGAAAGACTACAAGGATTCAAGAAATTCATGCTATCGCAGGACATATTATGTGCGAATGTGTTGAAGAAACTTTATTTAACAATTGATTTATTGATAATTGTTGATGTTTAAAGTATAAAACATTATATTTATGGTACATATAATTAGAGGGTAAATCATGAAATCAGACATTGAAATAGCACAAGCAGCTTCACCAGAAAAAATCTCAAAAATTGCTGCAAAATTGAATATACCAGAGGATTCTCTAGAGCCTTTTGGCCATTACAAAGCTAAGATTTCACTTGATTATTTAAATTCTCTAGACAGTAATGAAGACGGTAAACTTATACTAGTTACAGCAATTAGTCCAACACCAGCAGGAGAGGGTAAAACTACAACATCCGTTGGCCTGGGAGATGCGTTAAACAAAATAGGCAAAAAAGCTCTTGTTACTATACGTGAGCCTTCATTAGGTCCAGTTTTTGGTATGAAAGGAGGTGCTGCTGGAGGTGGCATGGCACAAGTAATACCTATGGAAGACATAAATCTTCATTTCACAGGCGACTTTAACGCTATTCAATTGGCAAATAACTTGCTTGCTGCAATGTTAGACAACCACATACATCATGGTAACAAATTAGGTATAGATGTTAGAAGAGTTGCATGGAAAAGGGTTCTTGATATGAATGATAGAGCATTGAGAAGTACAGTTTGTTCGTTGGGATCCATAGGCAATGGCTTTCCAAGGCAAGACGGGTTTGATATCGTTGTAGCATCTGAAATAATGGCAATATTTTGTCTTGCAACATCAATTAAAGATTTAAAAGAAAGACTTGGTAAGATTGTGGTTGCTTATACTCGTGAGCGTAAACCAATACTTGCAAAAGACATTAATGCTCATGGAGCAATGACGGTTTTACTAAAAGACGCAATGAAACCTAATCTCGTTCAAACTCTTGAGAATAATCCTGCAATGATTCATGGAGGACCATTTGCTAATATCGCTCATGGATGTAACTCTGTCATAGCGACAAAAGCATCTCTAAAACTAGCTGACTACGTTGTAACTGAAGCAGGTTTTGGTGCTGACTTGGGTGCTGAAAAATTCCTTGATATCAAGTGCCGCAAAGCTAATCTTAAGCCGTCAGTAGTCGTGCTCGTTGCAACCATTAGGGCATTAAAGTATCACGGCGGCTGTTCTTTAGAGGATTTAAATAAAGAAAGCCTAGATTACTTAACAAAGGGCCTCACTAATTTAGAAAGACATGTACACAACTTAAAAAATCATTATGGCTTACCGGTGGTTGTTGGTATCAATGGGTTTAGCTTTGATACAGATAAAGAAAAAGATTTACTTAAAGCAAAATCAAAAGAACTCGATGTTCCAATAGTATCGTCTACGCATTGGGCTGATGGCGGTGATGGTGCTAGGGAGCTTGCAGAAGTTGTAGTTAAAACAATTGATGAGTCTAAAAATAATTTTGAATTCTTATATCCAGATGATATGAGCCTATGGGATAAAATGGAAACAATTGCGAAAAAAATATATGGCGCTTCTGGAATATCAGCGCCTGCAAATGTCAAAAAACAAATAGATGACTTGCAGTCGAATGGTTATGGAGAGTTTCCTGTTTGTGTCGCTAAAACTCAATATTCATTTTCAACTGATCCTACAAAACGTGGCGCACCATCTGACCACGAGATACCAATAAGAGAGGTTAGATTATCTGCTGGTGCAGAATTTATTGTAATGGTGTGTGGCGATATAATGACAATGCCAGGATTGCCAAAAATACCAGCAGCTGAAAGGATAGATATTGATGATGATGGAAATATTATTGGGCTATTCTAAATTATAACAATTCATCAATCTTCAATATATAGCAAGCGATAAATATAGTATTATCAACTTCTGTGGAACTGATAATACATTCATTTTTAAACATATTTAAGTTTAATCAAAACCTTATTGAAATAGTTTACTTGTCTCTTTGTATCTCATTGGCAGCTACTATCTTAGCTGCTTTCGTATCGATAATAATTGCAAGTCAAATGGCTATAAAAAACTTTTTTGGGAAAGGGTTATTAATTATTATAGTGAATTCTTTTATGAGTTTACCGCCCGTTGTAGTCGGTTTAATTTTATATCTTGTATTTTCGGCGTCTGGTTTATTGGGTTTTCTTGATCTGTTATATTCTCCCGAGATAATGATAATCGCACAATTCATTATTGTAACCCCTATAATAATATCACTATCCTTAAAAAGTCTTACTGATCAATATGCGCGGTTAGACGACTATTTTAAAACATTAAAATGCAGCTCGAAAATGATACGCCATACAATTATATATGAATCACGTTATGATTTATTGATTATAATTATTACAGGACTCAGTAGGGCACTTTCAGAGGTTGGCGCTGTAATAATAGTGGGAGGTAATATTGATAATATGACTAGAGTTATGACTACAAGTATTGTTCTAGAAACATCGAGAGGCGAATTATCCTTAGCATTAAGCCTAGGCATCTCATTGATAATTATTGCGCTTATGATGAATTTCCTAATAATGATTATAAGAAAAAAAATACTATGAACAAAGTGTATGCCTTAAAAGATTTATCTTACAAAATAAATAACACTTATATTTTAAAAGATATAAATTGTAATATTATCAATAAATCCATTACTGTCATTAAAGGCCATAATGGCGCTGGAAAAACATCATTTCTCAGGCTTTTATATGGTCTAGATAGCCCTACATCTGGTCATGTATATCGTAACTTTGACCATGATAACACTGAGTTATCATATTTATTTCAAAACTCAATATTTCTAAATAGATCTGTAAAAGAGAATTTAATCCATATTTTAAAATGCAAAAAAATAAGCAAACGAAATTGGGAGGATATTATTTTAGATGCCTTAATAAAGTTTAACTTAGCTTATTTGTATAATCATAATATAAACGTATTGTCAGGTGGCGAGCTCCAGTTGCTAGCTGTAATAAGAAGTATACTAATTCAACCTGATATATTATTTCTTGATGAACCGACAAATAACCTTGATAAAAAGAATATTAGTTATATATCAAAGATGATTATGGAATTAAATAATAAAGGCAGTACAGTGATTATAGTTTGTCATGATGAATTATTACTAAAAAACTTTGAATATAATGAGATTACGTTTGAAAAAGGCTTATTGAATCATGCTTAAACATATATATTTTATATTATTTATTATATTAGTGCCTATCAATGCGTTAAGTGAAAGTATCATTATACAGTCAACCACGTCTACAAGAGATTCTGGTTTATATAAATATCTATTACCAAAATACCCTTATTATAATGACATTAATATCAAAGTAATAGCAGTTGGTACCGGGCAAGCAATCAAAAACGCTGAAAATTGTGATGGCAATATCCTTATTGTGCATGATAGAAACCGTGAATTAGAGTTTATGTCCCGGGGATTTGGCGCAATGAGGCACGAGCTTATGTACAATGATTACGTCTTAATTGGCCCTTCAAGTGATAATGAAATATCTAAATCTAATAGTATCACTAATGCTTTTTTAAGAATCTATGATAAAAAATATAATTTCATATCTAGATCTGACTCTAGTGGAACTCATTCTGCAGAACTTGCTATCTGGAATAAATTATCTATAAATCCTAGAGCTGATAGTGGGAAATGGTATCTTGAGTCTGGACAAGGAATGGGTCCTTCATTAAATATAGCGGTAGCACTGAATGGATATATATTATCTGATAGATCATCATGGCTTAGATTTAGAAATAAAAGGAATCATGAAATATTGTACGAAAATAGACAAGAACTAAAAAATAATTATGGGATGATTTTGGTAAATCACGATAGATGCTTAAATCTTAATTATAAATATGCATCAGATTTATATAATTGGCTGTCATCTGATATTGCTGCTGATCATATAAAGAAATATCGTCTTAATAATGAACCTGTATTTTATATAGATTAAAATTACATAATATATATTATACGAACATATATACACATAGATTAATATATTATAATTAACCTATTCTGTTAAAAGATAAGGAAATCAGCAAAATGAGCAATGTGCATGTAATACTTGGAAACCAATTATTTCCAATAGAATATATTAAAGAAATAAAGCCTGATCTTGTCTTTATGAGAGAAGACTTGGGACTTTGTACATATGAAAAACATCATAAGCACAAAATAATATTATTTTTATCAGCAATGAGATCATATAGAGATGAACTAAAGAAAAATAATATAAATATATATTATGAAGAATTGAATGATAATACAATAACTTACAAGGATTCTTTAATAAGTTTAATAAAAAGAAAAAAGATTAAATATCTCAGTTTTTGGCTAATAGAAGACAAGTGGTTTAAGAAAGAAATTTGGGCTGTAGAAAAATACGTCAATGCGATCAAGGAACTAAAGTCACCGATGTTCCTAACAAATAAAGAAGACTTTTTAGAGATGTGCCCTACTAGAAAATCTCCTAAGTATAAGATGACTGATTTTTATATTAATCAGCGCAAAAAAATGAATATATTGATAACCGCTGGAAAGCCTACAGGAGGCAAATGGACATATGATGATCAAAATAGAAAGAAAATACCTAAAAACTTAGAGCCACCAGAGTTAGTTAAATTTAAACATACGAAACACACAAAAAATATATTAAATATTGTGAAGAATACATTTAAAAGTCATCTTGGTGAATATGAAAACTTCAACTACCCTACTACTCGTAAACAAGCTTTGGAAAATTTAGATTATTTCATAAATGAAAAATTCAAATGTTTTGGCGACTATGAAGATTCTGTTGATCAAAGATCTCATCTTTGGTTTCATTCAAACTTAAGCTCCTCATTGAATTTAGGACTTATCACTCCAATAGAAATAATTAAAAAAATTAATAGTTTAAAAAACATTCCTATCAATTCTTATGAAGGTTTTCTGAGGCAATTAATTGGATGGAGAGAATTTATGAGATGTATTTATCACTATGAGGGTGATGAAATGCAGAAGAAAAACTTTTTCCGGCATAAAAGAAAACTTAAAGACACATGGTATAACGGGAGTACAGGCCTTGATCCACTAGATGTAAGTATAAAAAGTACTATTAAACATGCCTATTCGCACCATATTGAAAGATTAATGATACAGGTAAACCTTATGAATTTGTGTGAGATAGAGCCAAAGATCGCGTACAAATGGTTTATGGAGTTATATATTGATTCTTCTGACTGGGTGATGACACCAAATGTATATAGCATGGGACTGTTCGCTGACGGCGGTATAATGGCAACTAAGCCCTATATTTGTGGTTCAAACTATATACTCAAAATGATGGATTTTAAAAAAGGTGAGTGGTGCGATATATTTGATGGCTTATACTGGAGATTTATAGATAAAAATCGAGATTTTTTCAAAAAAAATCCAAGACTAAACATGATGGTAAGTTTATTTGATAAAATGAAGAAAGATAGAAAGGATGCTATCTTATTAAAAGCGCAAAAGTTTTTAGAAGAAAATACACTATGATCAAAGTACTATTTAATGATAGTTGTTCTGTTTGTTCTAAAGAAATAAATTATTATAAATCCTTAGAAAATGATATTAATTGGATAGATATCAATGATTTAGAGGTATCTAAAAGAATATCTGGCAAGAGTCATGAGCAATTAATAAGGCGGCTGCACGTGATCAAAGATGGCGAAGTTTATGCAGGCACAAAGGCGTTTATAATTATGTGGCGCAACATTCCAAAATATAAATGGCTAGGTAATCTTGTGGCCCTTCCTCTTATATATCAAATAAGCGTGGTTGCCTACGAGATCATTGCTTTATTTCTTTTCATTAAAAATAGACATCAATTAAATGAAAAAAAGTGACCTGCCAGAAAAAGTATGTCCAGTTTGTAAATTACCATTTTCATGGAGAAAAAAATGGGCCAAAAATTGGGATAATGTGAAGTTTTGTTCCGAAAAATGTAGAAGAACTAAAGCTAAAAGTATTTAGAGACAGATAACATCAATATGTCTACACCGTCGTTTTTACCCTCTAGACCGCCGTTTGAATAATGAAATATATTTAATACGGAACGATATGTCTCTCTCTCATATCCAATTCCTAGCCTATTTTCGAACTGGTATATAGAACCAAGATCTGAGCCATTCATAGATTCATTGTTATGAATTGATACTCCTAGTCCCGCGTCAAAAAAGACATTTTTAGATAAATATTTTCTAATAACTCTTGAATAAGATAATGAAATATTTGAAGAATCTAAATCTGATGTAGCAGTCGCTTTATCCGAGGCACTAAGTCGTGAGTCATCTTTCCATATATTTAGCGCTATGTCTGACAAGTAATCGAAATCATATGTAGTGTTATTTGATAATAGGCTTTGATAGGAGATTCTGAGTGCATTAAAACTGCCTCCATGTGCTCCACCGCCATCTCCAGCACCAATTCCAACAAAATATTTTGAACTTTCTAGGTTAGACTTAGTTCCACCAGCAAAAGTAATTGATGAGAATAACAAAGTACAAGCAATTACTAAGGTCTTTATGTTATTCATTTATTTCTCCTATACTCCCATGGTTCTTGAATATTTTCTTCATTCCATAAACCTTTTTTATTAATTCTAGCATAATTTTCAAGGTTAGTGAGATAGGTATTGGTTCTGTAAGATTTATAAATCCATGCGTTACCTGATTTAACCATTTTAGCATTCACAAAAACTGATTCATCATCATTATGTATATATATCTCGCCTAGATGTCGATTATAACGGTCTTTTTTACTTGTACTAACCTCTACCTCTTTATCAAGAATTAATTCACTTAGAAAGTTCTTACTTCTTATGCCATAAACTTGTTTGATTTCTGGAGCATCAATATAGCTCAATCTAATTTTTATATGCTTATTTTCAGACTTTACCCAGATTGTATCTCCATCAACTACTTTTATTACTCTTGCGTGATATTGATCAGCAAAGGATGTAAATGGAATTAATAGAAAAATATATATTAAATATTTTCTAAATAACACGATATTTCTCTAGAAAATGTTTCTATATCTACAAGAAAAGAATCATGGCCTTGTAAACAATTTAAACTCTTATAAGTTACCTTAGTTGAGTCAGCACTTAAATATTCAGCAAGCTCTTTTTGTTGATTAATCGGGAATAATACATCGGATTGCACACCAAGAACTAATGCGCTTTTTAATCCAGTATTACCCAAAACTTGTTCTGAAGATGTGCCATAATCAATAATATCAAACCAGTCAATTGATCTAGACAAATATAGATAACAATTTGCATCAAAGACATCTTGAAACTTAATTGCTAGATGTTCTAGGTATGATTCGATTTCATATTCGAATCCTGTATTCTCTATTCCAAAGGTATTTTGCGTAATAGTATTTTTTGATGATTTTTTTCTTCCAAATCGCTGTGCCCATTCATCTGCAGATCTATATGAAATCATCCCTAATTTTCTTGCAATACGAACTCCATTAAGTGGAGGTTTCTCAGGCGCATAATAACCATTTTTCCATAACGGATCTTTTCTGATAACCTCTCTTTGTAAAGATCTTATTGCTATTGCATAAGGCATAGATTGAGCAGCAGTAGATATGGCGATAAAATTATTAACATAACCTTTGTTTTGAATAATCAAAGCTAAGGCATGCATGCCTCCCATAGAAGGTCCTATAAGAGTATTAATTTCCATAATATCTAACTTTTCAAGCAACAGCTTTGTTGCTCTTGCCATATCATCTATAGTTAATTCTGGAAAGGTTAGTCTATATGGTTCTTCTGTAATTTGATTGATTGAGGCAGGGCCAGTTGAACCAAAGCAACTTCCCAAGGAATTGACACAAATGACATAAAACTTGTCTGTATCGATTGCTTTACCAGAGCCTACCATACCTTCCCACCATCCTGGCTTAGAATTCTTTAGATTAGAAGCTGCATGAGAATTTGCACTTAAACCAGTTAATATAAGTATCACGTTATCCTTCTTTTTTGATAACTTTCCCCAAGATTCATATGCTAATTCTGGATTTAAAAGACTACCTCCTCTTTTCATTTTTAAAGAATCAGAAATAACTACTTTTTGAAAACCTTGATTTGATTGTTCGAACAAATTAATGACTTTATTATCTAATTTTTTCATATTTGGATATTATTATGATTAACTTGCTAATTCAATTGCTAAGTTATTGAGAATGTATTTTGAATTTATATTCATATTAATATTTTGTCTAATAGATGGAATTAACCCATAAATGTAGTTCAGTTTTTTAAGATTTTGATTAGCAACAGAAATCTTTGTGTTTGATGAAATAATATTTTTAACCATATAAATCAAATACAAGGAAACTATTTCTAGTATCATTTTAGGAGGTGATTTGCTCCACAAAAATGATGTATCGATAGGGTCAATTGAACTGCTCAGCAAATCTTCTGTTTGTTTTACTGTTTCGTCTATAAGACTATCAATATTATAATCAGATTTAATACTTTTTAGAAAGGAGTGATTTAGATAGAAGAATTCTTTAAAATTACCATAATCTTGAGAATTGTTTACCTCTAAATTAATTATTTGACATCTACTTTGAATCGTCTCAGCTATATTTTTACATGAGTCTGCAATTAATATAAAAGTACAATTTGATGAAACCTCTTCTAGAGTTTTTAATAAAGCAGCAGACGCTTCTTTATTCATTTTTGATGCATCGTTAATAATAATAATTTTTTTATTTTTATGTGCTGATATCTGAGTAAAAGAAATTAAATCTCGTATTTGGTTAATAGTAATTTCTGTTCCAATTTTATTTGAGTCAATTTTATCAATTAATCCATATGAATGAAGTAATATATATTCATTAGGTACAGAATCAATAATCTTTCCCAGTTTATCAAGTACAGGCAAAGCTACATATTTAATATCTGGATTATTTAAAATTGAATCTACAGCTATATCTAATTCATTAGAAATTTTATTAATCACTGACAAGTATCTGTCATTTTTATTCATAGATGATACTAAATAGTTTCTAGGTATGTTATCGAGTATAAGTTGATCAATCATTTTTGATAAATATTTCATCTAATGATTTAGATAAGACCTTTTCTGTGTCACTTTTATCTCCAGATGTATCAATCATGGTGATATTTTTCATCTTCTCAAAAACATTCTTATAAGCCTCTGATATCTTTTTGAGGAAACTTAAACCTTTGCTTTCAAATTTATCTGTAACTGGTCGACTTGCAATTCTTTTTAAGCTTTCTCTTGGATCTGTATAGAAATAAATAACATGATCAATAGATTTTTTATAAATCTCATCAAATATAATATGTAAATCTCTTACAGTAGAGTTATTTCCTACAATGCCTTGATAAACCAAGGTTGAATAATGAAACCTGTCACAAATAACTGTTTTTCCAGTATTAAGAGCAGGCAGAATTTTCTTAGTATAATTTTCATATCGTGAAGCATAGAAAAGAAGTGCATCTGATAATTCATCGGTTTTATTCTCTTTATCAAGTATGATTTTTCTAATTTCCTCGCCCATCTTAGTGCCACCTGGTTCTCTTGTGAGAATATAATCAATTTTGTAATTGACAAGATAGTTTTCAATAGTTTTTATATGTGAAGATTTACCAACACCTTCACTCCCCTCTAATACAATGAATCGATTATTCATATATATATTTATCTAACAATTCTTCTAAGTATTCAATATGATTTAGAGTCTTGTTGCTTATTTTATTCACAAATTGGACACCATTTATTGAGTTACAGATAAAACAGCCATCATAAAGTTTAATATCAGCTCTTTTAATATTTTTGTTTTTGACTTTTACTTTTTTCTTCTGAAAAGTCTTTATAATTTCTTGTTTGAGTATACCATCTACGCCAGAATCATTTAGTATCGGAGTATAAACCACCAACACATCTGTGTATTTATAAAAGAAAATATTTGAATTAATGCACTCGATGATTTCACGATTGCCGTTTATCATTATGTGGTTGTCATAAGTATTGTCATCTTTGTTAACATATCCTAATACTTGCTCTAATCGGTTCATGTGTTTGATTCGAGAGAGATAACTATTGTCTGAGAGTACATGTTGAGAATATCCAAGCGATATAAATTTTTTAGAAACATGAAGTTTTTTCTTTTTTTTAATTACATAAAGTTGTGGTGTAATATCTGAATCATAGCCATACCCATGTCCACTTATTCCTCTTGTGTAAATAATTTTTATAATACACTCATTAGTTGATCCTATAGCTTTTTGTATAGAATCTTTTATAAGTTTGATACCTGGCAACTTAATGCTTAATCTTTTGCATCCTACAAAAAGTCTTTTGATATGCTCATTTAGTAATTTTGGTTTATTATTTTTTACTAAAATTGTTTCGAATAGACCGTCGCCATAGTTAAAAGCTCTGTCATTTATAGAAACAGTTTTTTTATTGATATGTACCTGAATTTTCAAGTTAGAATTTAATCTTTAAATTTTGAAAAAATTAAAGATCCATTTGTCCCGCCAAATCCAAATGAATTTGATAATGCATAATTAATATCACAGTCAACTGCTGATTCATGATTAACATTAAGATCACATTCATTATCAAGATTTGATACATTAATAGTTTGATGAATAGATTTATTCATAATTGAAAGTATGCATACAATAGCCTCAACACCTCCTGCAGCACCCAGAAGATGACCAATCATTGATTTAGACGAATTAATGATTAGTTTTTTAGAGTGGTCATTGAATGTTTTCTTTACTGCTTTGAGTTCCAATATATCTCCTGCAGGAGTAGATGTTCCATGCGCGTTGATATAATTAATTACACTAGGTTCAAGTTCTGCATCTTTAAGGGCTAATGTCATACACCTAGAAGCTCCCTCGCCTGTCTCTGAAGGCAGAGTCATATGATATGCGTCTGCGCTCATTCCGTAACCATTTATTTCAGCATAGATCGTCGCGCCCCTTTTTTTAGCATGCTCAAGCTCTTCTAAAACTAGTACGCCTGCGCCATCACCAAGAACAAAACCATCTCTATCTGTATCCCATGGTCTGCTTGCTGTTTCTGGAGAATCATTTCTTGTAGATAGTGCTCTTGCAGCTGCAAATCCCCCTATACCAAGATCTGATGTCGCCATCTCAGCACCTCCACATACCATTATATCTGCATGAGAATATTGAATTTGCCTGAAACCCTCACCTATATTATGAGTCCCAGTGGTACATGCGGTAACTATTGATAAATTAGGACCTTTAAATCCATATTTGATAGAGAGGTTGCCAGAGATCATATTAATAATGGTTGCTGGAACAAAAAATGGGGATATTCTTCTTGATCCACTTTTTTGAAAAGTATCTCTGGTTGTTTCTATATTAGGTAAACCTCCAATCCCGGAACCTATCGAAACACCAATTCGATTAGTATCAACATTACAATCCAAAATCTTCGAATCTTCAACCGCATCTATACCAGCGGCCATTCCATACTGCATGAAAAGATCCATTTTTTTGAGTTCTTTTCTATCAAAATATTTCTCTGAATCAAAATCTTTTACTGATGCAGAAAATTTTACTGGGAGTTTTTCTGTATCTAAGAAATCAATAGTTTGCGCACCAGACTTACCTTCTATGAGTGAATTCCAAAAGTTATCTTTAGTGCAACCAATTGGCGTCAAGCATCCAATACCTGTGACTACTACGCGTCGTCTAGTCATTATTATTGGTTTGAATTTACGTAATCTATAGCTTCTTGAACAGAGGTTATTTTCTCAGCATCTTCATCTGGAATCTCTGTTTCAAATTCTTCTTCTAATGCCATGACTAATTCAACAGTATCAAGCGAATCTGCACCTAAATCATCTATAAATTTTGATTCATTTTTTACTTCTTCAGCTTTTACACCCAACTGAGTAACAATGATACTTTTTACTCTTTCTTCTATACTGCTCATTATTGTTTTCTCCTTACCGAAAAATTAAATTAGTTTAAAATAAGATTATATGTATTTTTACATATATAAGCCGCCATTTACATTAATATTTTCACCTGTTATATAAGATGACTCATCAGATAGTAAAAAATTAATTACATTAGATACTTCTTCAGGTGATGCGATTCTGCCCAATGGTATATTTTTTGTTAATGCATCAATTTGATCAGATGATAGAGCTTTAGTCATATCTGTTTCTATAAACCCAGGTGACACAGAATTTACATTAATATTTCTTGATGAGAGTTCTCTAGCTAAGGATTTAGTAAACCCCAGCAGTCCAGCTTTAGTTGCAGAATAATTTGATTGTCCCGCATTACCCATCAAACCAACAATAGAACCAATATTAATTATTCTTCCTATTCTTGCTTTCATCATATCTTTAACAACCGACTTAGTAACTCTATACAGGGAAGTTAAATTAGTATCTATTACTGATGACCATTCTTTATCAGTCATTCGCATCAAAAGGTTATCCTGAGTAATACCCGCATTATTTACTAAGCAATAAATTACACCATACTTTTCTTTGATATTACTGACTGCTTGATCAATAGATTCTTGATTAGTAACGTCCATAATCATGCCTTCACCATTGGTATTTTCCAAGGTGTTAGATATGTTTTCTAACCCTGATTCAGAGCGTGAAGTGCCAATAACTGTATATCCATTATTTGAAATTTTTTTAAGTATATTATGCCCTATACCGCGGTTAGCACCTGTGATTAGAATTATCTTATCTTTCATATGAAATTATTATAATGCTTGTGAAGTTAATTTGATATCTTCAATTGTTTTAGTTGAATATAAATTCATCGATTTATCAAATCTCTTAATAAGTCCTGACAGGACACTACCAGGACCAATCTCAATAACATCAGTTATATTATTTAATTTAAATTTTTCCATAGTTTCTATCCATCTAACAGGCGAGCAAACCTGTTTAGATAAAACTTCGCAAAGATTTAGTCCGGTCTGCCCTTGAGATAAATCAAAGTTATGTATTACATCAAAAGAACTGGATGATAATTTTATATTTTTTAATTCATCTTTCAATTGTTCGGCTACATCTTTTAGTAAGCTTGTATGAGCAGCTAGCGAAACTGGAAGCTTCTTAACAATTTTTGCACCAGCATTTTTTAAGGTAGGAGTAATGTCATCTATAGCAGATGAATGTCCTGCTATGACGGTTTGTCCAGGGCAATTGTAATTCACAGCTTCTACAACGGCACTGTTTTTTGATATCTCTTTACATACTTGATCAACTTTAACGCCATCTATTCCAATTACGGCAGCCATTGCTCCATTTATATTCGTCATGGCATTTGACATTAGCTCTGCGCGTTTCTTGACTAATTGAAGACCTTCTTTATACTGAAATGTGCCATTGGCTACTAATGCCGTATACTCACCAAGACTATGACCAGCACCTATAGAAACATTCAAATCAATTTCATTTGAAAGTGTTTTCCACATTGCATATGAAACTGACAATACAAGAGGTTGTGTATAGATTGTATTATTTATTTTATCGTCTTCAGTTATAACTTTTTTAATCTCATATCCTAAAATATCGGAGCCTTCATCGATAACATCATTAAAAATTTTAGATTCTTGAAATGTATCTAACATAGATTTATTTTGTGAACCTTGTCCAGGAAATACTACTGCTACTGTCACGATACATCCTCCATATAGTCTTTATATGTGTAAAAGCCAGGTTTTTGTTTAGCTATCCATTGTGAAGTTTCTAGAGCTCCTAAAGCAAAAATCTCTCTGTTGTAAGCATTGTGATAGATGATTATTTCATCATCATTTGATTTGAATATAGTTTTATGGACACCTATTTCGCCATCTTCTCTAAACGATTTAATATTGATTTTTTCCGGATTAATACCTCGTGCCTCAGCAATTACCTCGGCTATTTTCAGTGCCGTGCCTGAAGGAGAGTCAACTTTATTTTTATGATGTGTCTCTTCTATCGAGACTTTATAATTTAATAATAATTTTGATAATTCAGATATTGATTTTAAAGTTGCATTTACACCAAGACTCATGTTTGGAGCAAATAATAGAGGAATATTTTTACTAGCAGCCAATAATTGATCTTTTTGAGTTCTATTAAACCCAGTAGTCCCTATGGTGATCGGTTTAGAGAGCGCTTCACAAACTTTTACAACATTTATACTTGGTTCAGGAAGGGAAAAATCTATTACCACATCAAAAGAATCAGGATTGCTAGAAAGGCTACTTAACAATAATATCTCTGATTCCTGAGAGAGTTTCTCTTGCTTGTCACAGCCTACAGTAACCTTAAAATTATTTTTCTTAGATAGTTTGAAGATGGATTGACCCATTCTTCCGAAAAAGCCATTTATAGCAATTTTACTATCATTCATTTGTCAAAAAATTCCTTTATACTGTCTAACCAAGATTTTTCATTTGGCCTGTGTTTTGATTTACTTTTAGAAAAAGACTCATCAAGTTTATTTAATAATTCTTTTTGCTCCTTAGTAAGGTTAATTGGTGTTTCAATATTTACTTTACAGTATAAATCTCCTTTATACGATGATCTAACCGATTTAACTCCTTTGTTCTTAATTCTAAATGCACGGCCACTCTGTGTTCCAGCTGGAACAGTTAGTTCTACTTTACCGTCTAGTGTTGGCAGAATAATTTTTCCTCCAAGTGTTGCTTTTGTAAAGCTGACAGGTGCTTCACATAATATATCGTCTCCGTCTCTTTGAAAGATATTATGAGGTTTCACGCTTACAGTCACATAAAGATCGCCCGATATACCATTATTTGGTCCTGCTTCACCTTCTCCCGAGAGCCTTATTTGATCTCCAGTATCTACGCCCGCAGGTATTTTGACTGCAAGTTTTTTTGTTTCATTGTTAAAACCATTTCCACTACATGTGCCACATGTAACCTCAATTGACTTCCCTCTTCCACGACAAGATGGACAAGTTTGCTGAACAGAGAAAAATCCTTGGCTTACTCTTACTTGACCTTGACCATTGCATTGTTTACAAGTGGTGAAAGCTGTTCCATCTTTAGCACCTGTTCCTTTACATGGTTTACAATTCACTTTACGAGGTATGCTCATTTTGACTTCTTTGCCATTTATTGCTTCCTCTAAAGATACTTCAATTTTATATTCTAAATCTGAACCTCTTCTAGGTTGGTTTTGTGATCTCGAGCCTCCACCGAATATATCTCCAAACACATCACCGAAAATATCGTTGAAGGACCCTCCTTGGTATCCCCCATTTTGACCAAACCTTTGGTCTAAGCCCTCGTGACCAAACTGATCATAAGCCTGTCTTTTGTTTTGATCTGTCAAAACTTCATAAGCTTCAGAAACTTCTTTGAACTTTGCCTCAGCTTCTTTATCACCCTGATTTCTATCCGGGTGATATTTCATCGCAAGTTTTTTATAAGCTCTTTTTAGTTCTTGATCTGACGCATCTCGAGAAACACCTAATAACGAATAATAATCAGCTTTTGCCATTATTTAGAATTTTCTTTAGGTTCGTCTTTTTTATCATCAACCTCTTCAAATTCTGCATCCACAGCATCTTTCGATGTGTTCGATTTACTATTCTCAGCATTGCCTTGAGTAGCACTTCCATCTGCTTGAGCTTGTTCTTGATATGCTTGTTGCGCAATTTTCCCTGCAACTTCGGTCAGCTTCATGGTAAGTTCTTTGATCTTTTCTACTTCATCAGACTTGATAGCCTCTTTCAGTTCATCAATAGCTTTATTAGTAGCTTCTACATCGGATTTATCTGCTTTGTCACCTAAGTCTTTGATAGCTTTTTCAGAACCATTTATCATTGCTTCAGCTTGGTTTTTTGCTTCAACAAGCTCTTTGACCTTCTTGTCTTCTTCAGCATGTTTTTCAGCATCTTTTACCATATTATTTATCTCTTCTTCACTAAGACCGCTAGAAGCTTTAATAATAATGGATTGTTCTTTGCCAGTTGCTTTATCCTTTGCAGAGACATTTAAAATGCCGTTAG
>Ga0255777_10000580_pt1 | contig 34676 bp, 42 predicted proteins | sample 101ome_15_FD_179975 | JGI IMG/M metagenome (GOLD analysis project Ga0255777, IMG submission 179975) | Coastal salt marsh microbial communities from the Groves Creek Marsh, Skidaway Island, Georgia - 101402AT metaG (version 2) | ecosystem: Environmental > Aquatic > Marine > Intertidal zone >... | reverse complement strand
ACATTTGGAGGTGAAAGGTTTCGAGATGATGAAAGGTGCATTATGTACTCATGGATTGGACATGAATGTATTTAAGAATTTTGAATCTGCGTTCTCTGGACATTTTCACCATCCTTCAAGATATGGCAATGTCGAGTACCTTGGTGCACCATACGAAATGACTTGGTCAGATTACAAAGGTAGTCGAGGTTTCCATGTATTTGATACTGAAACTCGAGAGATGGTCAAAATTGAAAATCCTAATCGCGTATTTTATAAAGTCTTTTATGATGATGCGGAATGGACAGTTGATACCGTTGCACAATACGATGTTGACCAATATAAAGATACATATGTAAAAGTTATTGTTCAGAATAGAACAAATGCATATCTCTATGATATGTTTATGAGTCGTATGGCAGAATGCGGAGCTGTTGATGTTCGAGCAGTTGACGATCATATGAACTTGGATGCTGAAGGAGTTGAAGAGATTCTTGATGAGACAAAAGATACGACAGAAATATTATCACAATATATTGACTCCCTTGAAACGAATGTCGATAAAGGCAAAGTGAAAGGATTAGTTGATGAATTATATCACGAGGCACTTAGTTTATAATGCGAATCAATTTTGAGAAAGTAAAATATAAAAACATACTATCCACAGGAAATGTATTTACAACTATTGAACTTAATCAAGTACCTAGTACATTAATTGCTGGGTCAAACGGTTCAGGTAAAAGTACGTTGCTTGATGCAATCGTATTTGGTTTATATGGCCGACCTTTCCGTAATATTAACAAAGCACAACTTGTTAACTCTATCAATAATAAAGAACTTGTTGTTGAATTATATTTCAGCGCAGGTGGAGACAAATATAAAATCGTTCGCGGAATCAAACCTAATGTGTTTGAAATTTGGAAGAACGGTGCAATGATTAATCAAGACGCAAGTGTTCGAGATTATCAAGAGTTCCTTGAAACTAATATTCTAGGTATCAACTTCAAAGCATTTAATCAAATCGTTGTTCTTGGTTCTGCCACTTATATTCCTTTTATGGAATTAAGAGCATATCAACGACGTGAAATTATCGAAGACCTATTGGACATTGGAGTATTTACAGTTATGGGTACATTGGCAAAAGATCGTATGTCAGGTACCAAGACTGAAATCAATGACAACAAATATGAAATTGAAATTACAGAAAACAATATACAATCAGCCGAAGAAAACAACGAAGAGATTCGTAAACTAAAAACTGTTGAGGTTGACAAAATCAAAGGTAAGATGACAGAGCATATTGATTTAATTGAAGACAAGAACAAAATCATAGATGCTCAAGATGAAATTATTAAAACTCTTTACGATGATATATCAGACAAACCTGATGAAAAAGAAAAGTTTCAAAAGGCAACTGAAAAGAGAGCAGAACTTGAAAGGAATCGTATTGCGTTTGATAAGGAACTATCTTTTTACGAACACAATGATGATTGCCCAACTTGTAAGCAAGGTATTGCTCATGACTTCAAGCAAGAACAGATTCTGGATAAGAATCAACAAAAGGCTCAAATTGAAAAAGGTCTTGAGGCAACAAGTATAGTAATTAGAAAACATCAAGAAAGACTGAACTCTATTTCAAAAATTGAAGATTCTATCCAGGAAGTCAATTTTAAAATATCAGAACACAGAGCTGAAATCAAAATGGCAAAGAACGCATTGATACAATACAAGAAAGACTTGGACAATGCTCAGAAAGAGGTTGATGAAGTCGATACTACTAAGCTTGATAATCTACAAAAGAAATTAGAGAAGCAAATAGAAATAAGAACAAAGCTTCTCGACGAACATGAAGTACTTAATATTGTTCAAACTATTCTAAGAGACGGTGGAATTAAAGCAAGAATCATTGCTCAATATATTCCTGTCATCAATAAACTAATTAATAAGTATCTTGCTGCGTTTGACTTATTCGTTGACTTTCATCTTGATGAAGAATTCAATGAGGTCATTCGTTCAAGGTTCAGAGACAAATTTACTTATGCCAGTTTTTCTGAAGGTGAGAAACTGCGTATCACATTATCAATTATGTTGGCTTGGAGGTCGGTTGCGAAACTCCGTTCCTCTGTTTCTACTAACTTGTTGATTCTTGATGAAACTCTTGACGGTGCTTTGGATGGCGTCGGTATTGAGAGTTTAATTGAAACATTACATGGATTGAACTCCGATGATAACATATTTGTTATATCACATCGTGGCGACCAATTTGCCGAGAAATTTGAGAACAACCTCAAGTTCGAGAAAATCAAAAACTTCTCAGAGCTCGCAGCATAATACAGGAAGTGTATTATAAAATACAACAGTTGTATTATAAACTACAACAGTATATGAAAATATCGGTTGACATTCTTGGTCAAATAGTGTATAATGGTATCCTAAAATCTAAAAAGGCTTATGGCATTGACAAAATTCTATACATCAGTTGAGCGGTATGGCAATAACATATTGCATCGTGGTTATGAAAACGGTAAACGTTTTTCGTATCGTATTCCGTTTCAACCTACATTATATGTTCATACACCGAAAGCAGGAGAAGAAGGATTTAAATCTTTGACCGAAGGTGGTCTGCCTTTATCTCCACACAAGTTCGGTGATATGCGTGAAGCAAAGAATTTCATCGAAGAATACAAAGGCGTTCATGGTATGAAGACCTTTGGTTCCACTAACTATGTCACTCAATTTATTCAAGAAGAGTATCCTGACAAAATTTCATACGATGTAAGTCAAGTAAATATTGTCTCATTTGATATTGAGGTTGACATTCGCGATGGCTTTGCTAATATTGACGAAGCGGATAATGAGATTACTTCTATTGCTTATCACAGTTCTAGGAATGACAAATACTATCTGCTTGGTCGTAAAGATTATGACAAGACACAAACTGTAACTGATATTCCTCAAGAGAATATTGAGTTCATCAAGTTTGATACTGAAGTACAATTATTACAATATTTCGTTAAGCTATGGACAAATGATTATCCTGACATCGTAACAGGGTGGAACGTCGAATACTTTGACATTATGTACATCGTTACAAGAATCATTCGTTTGCTTGGTGAAGAAACAGCAAAACGTTTATCACCACATAAATCAATCAAAAAGCAATCTCGAGAAATTTTTGGTAAAGTCAACTCAACATATTCTATTATGGGTGTTGCTGTTATTGACTATATGGATTGCTTTAAGAAATTTGGTTATAAGTATGGACCTCAAGAATCATATAGGTTGGACCACATTGCTTATGTTGTCCTCGGTGAGAAAAAGATTGACTATTCTGAATATGGTTCTCTTACAAGTTTATACGATGAAAATCCACAACTATATCTTGACTATAACCTGAAAGATACTCAGTTGATTGCTCGACTTGAAGAAGAAACAGGATTACTTGCTTTGGTTATGACCGTTGCTTATGACGGTGGAGTAAATTATGGAGATGCCTTCGGAACTGTAGGTATCTGGGAATCAACTATCTATCGTAGGTTAATGAAAGACAAAGTTGTTCCTCCATTGAAAAGTGGACCAGGAATGCGAGCAGGAGAACTTGTTGGCGGTTATGTAAAAGATCCTAAAGTTGGAATGCATCCTTGGGTTGTATCATTTGACCTTAATTCTCTGTATCCACACTTAATGCTTCAATATAATATGTCGCCTGAAACCTATATGCCGCATGACCGAGAATATGTGACACAAGATATGGTACTGAAAGGTGAATATCAGAATGATCGTCCTAATGTATCGGTTGCTGCCAACGGTGTTTGTTTCTCAAACAAGAAACTTGGAATCATTCCTGAAATCATTGATGAATACTATAACAACCGTTCAGTTATTAAAAAGCAAATGATTGCTGCTGAACAACAGTTTGAGATTGAAGTTGATGAAACAGAAAAGAAAAGACTAAAACGCGAAATCAATCAACTTCACAATTCACAAATGTCCATTAAGATTGCGATGAACAGCTTGTATGGTGCAACTGCTAATATATACTTCTTGTATTATATTAACGAGATGGCGGAAGCAATCACAACAAGTGGTCAGTTATCAATTCGTTATGCTCAAAAATCTGTAAATGATTATTTGAACAAAGTTCTTGGAACTGATGATGTAGATTATATCATCTATATTGATACCGATTCTATTTATGTTGACTTCGGTCCTTTAGTTCAAGAAGTATTTGGTACAACTGATATTGATAAAGACAAAGGTGAAGAGTTCCTTAACCGTGTTTGTGAAACTAAGATTGAGCAAGTCATTGAAGAAGGTTATGAAAACCTTGCTCGTATGTTAGGTACATATCGTAATGCAATGGTAATGAAACGAGAAAAGATTACTAACCGAGCAATCTTCGTTGCCAAGAAACGATATATTCTAAATACATTGAACTCTGAAGGTGTTCATTACGACAAGCCTAAAGTATCGGTCACAGGTCTTGAATCTGTAAGATCGTCAACTCCTGAAGTTTGTCGTGAAAAGCTGAAAGAATGTTTTGAAATTATTATGAACACTGACGAAGATACAACACAAAAGTTTATACAAAACTTCAGAGATGAATTTAAAACATTGGATCCTGTTGCTATCGCAAAGACTTCAGGTACCGATAATATTAAAAAGTATCAAGACAAAACTTCGTTATATAGAAAAGGTTGTCCTATGCATGTTCGTGGTGCAATTATGTATAATCATTTCTTAAAACAAAAAGGTCTTGATAAAAAGTTTGAGACAATACAAGGTGGAGATAAGGTTAAGTTCTTATATCTAAAAACTCCGAATCCAATTCGTGAAAACGTGATATCAGTTCCTGGCTTACTACCTAAACAACTTGGACTCCATGAATACATTGATTATGAATTACAATTTGATAAAGTATTCTTGAGTCCTATTCAATCAATCCTAGATGCGGTTGGTTGGTCAGCTGAGAAGGTAAATACGATTGAAGACTTTTTCAGTTAAACTATTGACATTTAGAGTAAAGTGTGATATAATAGACCACACTATAGGAGAAAACGTATGAAAGACGTAAATATTGTAAGACTATCAACCGGCGAAGAGGTTGTAGCAAAAGTTGTATATGATAAAGGATTCTATACACTAAGCGATGCGATCTTACTTGTCCCAGCAGGCGAAGGTAAAATTGGAATGGTTCCTTTTGTTCCTTACGCAAAACGTGGCCCAGTTCAAATTGCTGAACATCATGTAATGTTCATTGTTGAACCTGCTGACGAATTAAAAAGGCAAGTAGTTGAAGCAACAAGTGGTATTGCTTTACCTGATAGCCCAGGTCTTAAATTAGTATAGGAGACAAAATGGTAAAAATCTACGGTAAAGAAAATTGCGCATATTGTAGCATGGCAAAACAATTGTGCGAATCTAAAGGTGTTGAGTTTGAATACCTAATGCTTGATGAAGATTACAAGCAAGAAGAATTTTTTGAAACTTTTCCCGGTGCAAGAACCTTTCCTCAAATTCAAAAGGATGGAGAAAACATCGGTGGCTTTATGGAACTAAGGGAATTATTATGAATAAGTTTATTATCGCAATGGTAGTAGTGTTATCAACCAACGCCGTGGCAGAAGATAGGTTTGCTAGTATTCGCACAACAATGAATACTTGTGCAGCTTGTCACGGACCTCAAGGTCAAGGTGGTATTGGCCCAAAGTTACAGGGACAAACCGCTGATGAAATTATTTCTAAATTGTTAGCATATAAAAATAAAGAAGTTGTAGGACCACAATCTGCAATGATGTGGCCGACAGCAGGTATGCTAACCGAAGGTGAAATCGGTATGATTGGTGTTTATATTGCACAAGGATATCCAAATGAGTAAAGATTGGGTAAAAGACATACAAGATATGCAAACCAAATATCAGACAAGAGATTGGGTTGCGAATAACGCTAACGATATTGATAAATTAAAAACATTCTTGAAATTCAGAGTTGACTTTTTACAAGAAGAACTTGATGAAACAAGAAATGCACAACAAGTTATCGACTCCGAGGAAATCGTTGATGGGTTAGTTGACCTTTGTGTAGTGGCAATAGGTACTCTTGATGCCTTCGGAGTCGACCCTTATAAAGCTTGGGACGCAGTCCTAGAAGCAAATATGGCAAAAGAAGTAGGTGTAAAGGAAGGTAGGCCAAATCCACTTGGAGTACCTGACTTGATGAAACCTGAAGGATGGACTGCTCCATCTCATGAAGGTAATCATGGAATCCTACCAACTCTAAAAGGAGAATAAAATGAGAGAGAATATTCTTAAAGCTTTAATAGCAAAATATGAAGCAGCGGTTGCTGAACACAAAGTAAACATTGAAGTCTTATTGGATAAACAAGTTGGTGTAGCAGAACATCCTGGTATTATTGAAACACTTGATGCTGAATTACACAAACTTGCTGAAGCAGAAGATAAGCTATTAAATGTTAGACAACACTTTGTCACACCGCCTGCACCAAAAGTTGTATAAATTTCAACTCTTTATAGTTTTCTTTGTATAAATAACTGTAACACAAATGTAACATTTTTGTTTCATTAGTGTAACACAAACAAACAAGGAGAACGCCAATGATAAAGGTAGCAACTTTATCAGTAATGTTTAGCCTGTTGTTCTCTACTGCCGCGATGGCAGCAGACCACATCTCGCAAAAATCTATACAAGATATAAACATTACTGAGACAGGAAAAATATTTTTCCATACAAAAACAGATATATTTGGAGGAGAATTCATCCAACATTGTCCAGTAAAGAAGTATATAGATAAAACTATAAACTCCGAATCCGATAACTTAGGACTCTACGCTCACGGTGTTAGAATTCGAGAAGGAACAAGAATTTCTTTTTTGAATGGAGAAGCCAGAAATAAAAGTATGGGATCCTGTAAAATACAAAATTTGGAGAAAATAGGATGAAATACTTACACAAACTGATGAAATCCAGCAGAATACAAAATGTCTGGAGAACAGTCTTAAAATAACTATTGACATTTAATATAAACTGTGTTATAATAGTTCTATAAATTGAAATAGTCTTTATATTATGGCATATTATGAAAAGGTCAACACAGACCTTAAATTGAAACTATTAGCAGAGTGTGTTGTTGAAAACCACCCAGTTTATAAAGAAAGTCCTTTCCGTGAGGCTGTTCTACAACGGCCCGCGGATTTTAACCTAGAACATTTAATAGAACAATCGTTCGCCCTCTGTTCTAATGGCTTATACGAATTCAACGACGGTATCCACGAAGACTTCACAGATGAATCTGAATGCAAGACGGGTACATTACACTTATCAGCAAATGCAGCTGAAATCACAAACGTAAGATCCAAGGACGGCGTCTTAAAGAAAGGTGCTATCCGAGCGGTGGTCGTTAACCCTGACTTAGAAAAATTACATTACTTCTTTATACCAAAAGCTGTTGTAGAAACTATGATGACAACAAAAGAAGGCAAACCAAAAGTCAATCCTTCCTTATGGATTCGCTACAGTTCTAAGAAAAAACTATTTACATCCGTAGAAAAGTATGGTATAATAGAACACAATAATTTAAAAGACGTTGCTATGGAGAAAAACCAATGAGTAAAAAACCAACAAAAGAATCAGTGAATGTATTACAAGAATGCATTGACTTACAGTTGGCAAAATCTCGTGATTATCAGAATCCTAACAGCACAGTACTTCAAGCAGATTATTATCCAAATGGTATTACAACCATCCATGATATTATGCATGCGAAAATGCTTCGTATGAAATCTGTTATGGAAGCAATGCAAGGTGATGATTACGAACCCAACTTTGAATCTCTCGAAGATTCAGCCAAAGACCTAATCAATTATTCTAGTTTCTTTGTCGCGTATTGTCGTCAGATGATACCTGGCCAAAATCCTAGAGCTGATGTATTTAACAGGAGAATAACCGATGAGTAATATTATATTACCGTCTTCAGATGAAGACAAAAAGCGTATCCGTGGCTGCATGGAAGAAATGAGTAATTCATTTACAAGAATGGAATCAGAACGTGATTTTCAAAAAGAAGCAATCAATGCTTTGGCTGAAGAAGTACAGATTCCTAAATCAATCCTAAGGAAAACTGCAAGAGCTTTCCACAATCAAAATATGTCCGACCTAGTTGCTGAAGTGGAGGATATCGAAGCATTAATGGAATCAATCTAATGTTAAGAGTTTCTAATATTCAACAAATCATCATTGACAAATATCTTGATAAAGATTTTGTGATTGATAAAACCGGTGTAAAGACGATTGAAATTATTGGCGCAACCTTTATTGCTGACAAAGATTTCGTTATTCGTAAACCCGCGTATGAATATATCCAACGTGAATTAGAATGGTATAAATCGCAATCGTTATATGTTGATGATATTCCTGGTGGTGCACCACAGATTTGGAAAGATGTATCGTCTGACGAAGGTAAGATTAATTCAAACTATGGTTGGTGTATTTACTCTGAAGAGAATGGTAATCAATATTGTCACGTTCTTCGTGAATTGAGAAACAATCCAAACTCTCGTAGAGCAACAATGATTTATAATAGACCAAGTATGCATTTGGATTACAGCCGAGACGGTATGTCTGACTTTATGTGTACCTATGCGAATACCTTTTATATTCGCGACGGCAAACTTGATTCACATTACTTAATGCGTTCTAACGACGCAGTCTTCGGTTATAATAATGATTATGCTTGGGCAAGATATGTTCAAAATCAACTTGCTGAAGATCTTGGTATTGAAGTTGGTGATCTGATTTGGACAGCATCAAACTTCCATGTATACGAAAGACACTTCAACTTTATTGAGGAATTACTTGATGGAATCAAAATGGGATAAACGCTTTATGCGAGTTGCTCGAGAGATATCCTCTTGGAGCAAAGATCCTTCAAAACAAATAGGAGCGGTGGCAGTTAATTCTGACCGTCGCATCCTAGCAACTGGATATAATGGATTTCCACAAGGTATTGAAGATGCGCCTTATCGGTATGAAGATCGTAGTATTAAATATGATCTTGTAGTACATGCCGAAATGAATTGCATATATAATGCTACATATAACGGAATATCTCTCAAAGATGCAACCTTATATGTGTGGGGATTACCAGTTTGCCACGATTGTGCAAAAGGAATTATCCAGGTGGGCATAAATAGAATCGTAATGTCTGCTGATGATATACCAGAACAGTGGGCAGATTCATTTCATAAGTCAGCACAAATGTTTAGAGAAGCATTAGTTGACTTTGAATTTTTAAACGACGGTGTTCAATAAACTATTGACAAACACCAAGCTTTATGATATAATGGTATTTAATTTTTATAGGATTATAGTATGAAAGAAATTGTGACTGATTTAATTTATGGTATCGTATTCGTTGCGATAATTTGTGGAACCATCTTTGGGGCTGTAATGTTGATGGAAGCAATCAATATGACAAAAGATAGTATTCGTATTGCTCTTGCTGTTCCTTTATTCCTCTTTTTCTGTTATCACTTCGGTGGTCTAACAAGATCCATTCTAAATAAGAAATCATGAGTTTACACAAAAGAATAGTACTTGACTTTGACGACACGTTAGCATTTACATCAAACAGAGATTGGGAAAACGCAGAACCCAATATTGCTCTCATTGAAAAATGTAATGAATTGTATGAAGCAGGTTGGCAGGTAGATATTTTTACTGCTCGAGGTTCTATTTCTTGTAGGAGTAGAGTCGAAGCAGAAAACAAATATGGAGAACAAATCCGTACTTGGTTAGATAAGCATAGTGTAAAGTATCATATGTTATCTTTTGATAAACCACTTGCTGCGTATTACATTGATGATAAAGGTATTACTCCTGAAGATTTCATATATGCTGATATAAGAGAATTGGAAGGTGGATTATCTGGTTCTGATATTTACACTGACGGTCATTTAGTACATAAGACCGCACCTAATGCTCATGAAGTGGCAAGATGGTATAAAGAAACAGGTTCAGCAGTTATGACTCCTGAAATCCATAGAGTTGTTGGTGATACAATTACAATGGATTATATTGACCACGATGAAGAGTTCTTTAAACATTCACCGTATAAAGCATTAGCAATGATTCAAGAAGCACTTGATGAATTTGCCGAAATTCCAAGAAGTAAAAAGTTTTTAACGTTTGATGATTATATCGCAAGGATTGTTGGACACGTTCAGTTAGCTGATGTACCTGCATTTAATGATATTGTTGAAAGATTGGCAACTATTGAATTAGAATATGGATATTGTCACGGAGATTTTGGTGTTAAGAACATGCTCTTTACAGAACATAACATGCACCTAATTGACCCTATCCCAAATGTATTTGGTTGTCGTGAACTTGACATGGCAAAATTTATTGCCTCTTTGGTTATCAATTCGTATAGTGTTGAACTACAGGATCTTTCTATTAATACATTATTGGCATATAATCCTTCAATAGATAAAACTCAACTGTTAACTTTGACTGCAGCTGAAATCATTCGCGTATATAAGTACCACCCTGATAAGGATTTCATTATACAATGTGTTAACGATGTTATGTCGGAGATTATGTAATGGGTTATCCAACACAAGGACGTATTGCTGACGATGTAGAATACATCAAAAAATTAGTACAAGATTGCGAATCGGAAATTGATAGAGTGAAACAACTTGCAGTAAGGAATGGAGAACTCCTTAGAGAGATATTAAAAATAATAGGAGAAAAGAATGTTTCTAGATAGAAAGAAATTACCAAGTGATTATAAAGTAGGATTTACATGTTCTACTTTTGATTTATTTCACGCAGGTCATATCGTTATGCTACAGGAAGCAAAGACATTGTGTGATTATTTAATTGTTGGATTATTAATTGACCCAACAGTGGATCGTCCTGATACAAAGAATAAACCTATTCAGACTCCCTTTGAGAGATACATACAGGTTTCTTCTTGTAAGTATGTTGACGAGGTTATTCCTTTTACAACAGAACAAGAAATCGTTGATATGATCTTAACGATTAATCCTGACATAAGAATTGTCGGTGAAGAATATAAAGACCAAGAACATACAGGTAAAGGTCTATGTCCTGTTCATTATAATCGTAGAAGACACTCATTCAGTTCAACAGAACTTAGACAACGTGTAGTTAATTCTGATAAATAAAAATACAGTCGGATATTTTATATTATGAAAAACATTGGATTCGCAAAGATCGGTAAGTCGGTCAAATTCAAACGGAATCGTTTCTCTCCTATTGGTGGAGACAACGAACCGTCTTCAGTTTTAATTGCACTCGCAAACAATAATCCAGATAAAACATTTTATATTATCGGTCGTTCTGATTTCAGTACTCTTTCTGAGTCTGAAGCTTTGGAACTATTTCCGTATGATAATGTAATTGATATTTGGAAAGGTATTAAGAATGATGAAACCGATAGCTTTTATCGTCATGTGATTAACTATTTTAAGCAAAAAGGATTTGAGTTAGATTACACTGTTATGATGGTAGGTCAAGTTGGCACCGTCACAATTCCTGGTAAGATCATTCAGGTAAAACATTTAAAAGAAGGTATCACTGACGGCAAACCTGCTTCTGTAATTGATATGACAAAAAATTATACATCTCCTATTGCGATTTGGTTAAATGAAATGAAACCAGATTATGTAGAGATTGTAAACGATCCAAGATATGTAATGAATCAATCAAGAGATATCTTTCATTTACCAAACAAGTCATTAGGACAATACGATTATACATATACAGCAAGTACGATTGAGGATTATGATAATCAAGAACGTTCTGATAAATTTGTAGATTCTGTATATGCAGGAATGGAAACAAACTTTTGTGTTCGTTACGACTATACAGAAGATATCAATACAAAAAGAAACATTCCTTTTATGGTAATCTTAAATGAAGGTAAGCCTTCAAGATATGGATTAATGAAAGAATGGGTATTGAATGATTTTGATAATGTTGAAGTTTATGGCAAATGGGACCACCCTGATGCAGAAACTGACCCAAGGTTTATGGGGTCAATACATCTTGATGATGTAATAAGAAAACTAGACAATGTTAAGTTTACTTTTATTATACCGATTGAAAAAGGTTGGGTGACAGCAAAGTATATTGAAATGATTCATGCAGGAGTCATTCCTTTCTTACATCCAACATACGATGAACAAAACCATTTACCTATACCAGGATTCTTAAGACCAAAAACTCCAAAAGAGTTTAAAGAAAGAATGGATAGATTATTAAATGATGAAGAAGCTTACCTCACAGTACTTAAAGGATTGCGTAAAGCTGTATGTAAACCTGAGTATTATGACGGTACTTTTTTAAACAATAAAATTATGACAGCAATTGATGAAGATTATGTTGCACCTGATGTGACACAATTTGAAAAGAAAACTGCTGCTACACTTGAGGACTTTTTCGGATGAGCAAAGAAATAACATGGGCACCACTAATTCCGCTGATTGGTGGACAAATGCTAGGAGCGGAGAAAGCTTTCGGTAAACCACCTGAAGCAATTTATTCTTATGGTGGATTTGAAGGAAACGACGGACACTATGTAAATTATCAACAGAATACAAAAGGCAGAGATGTTCCTTACGTATTATTAGATTCAGACAATCCTAAAATTAAAAAGGTAGATGTTGTATCAGGTACTCCACCTTGTGCTGCTTTATCTCAATTGAATACAGGAATGACTGAAGAATCAAAAGGTGCAAAGTGTGCCAAGAACGAATTTATGTATCAGGTCTTTCAAGATGGTATTGATAAACTTGGTGCAAAAGTTGTCATTGTTGAGAATGCTCCTGCACTATATACAAATAAAGGTCGTCCTGTAGCAAACAATCTGTATGAGATTTGTGCTGAGAGGGGTTATTCTTTGTCGCTGTATAAAACATCAACGAGATTTCATGGAGTGCCTCAGGGACGAGATAGAACGTTTGCGATTGGATGGAAATCAGAAACATCTCCTGTTATGAATTGGTATAACAGACCAAGAAAATCTTTTAAAGAATACTTACAGGAAATTCCTGATGATGCATTACAGCACGATTTAATTATTAATAAAAATGTACCTGAAGAACCTTACTATACATTTATTAAAACAAAAACAAACCGTGATGTAAGAGAGATTATGTTAGAAGAAGATGTAAAGACAACTCTCAATTATGTTAATAAAAAAGGTTGGATGAAAGAAGCAAACGAATGGTTCCATAAAGTAGGCCACGAAAAAGGTATCAAGTATTCTGACCATGCAATTAAAAAGTATGCTGATGGATTAGGTGTATGGGATGGTTCAGTACACGTCTTTGGTGATTATATGAATGCAGTGATTGGTCGTAATATGGTTGATACAATTCATCCTACCGAAGATAGGTCATTAACTATTCGTGAAGCTTTACATATGATGGGATTCCCAGAGGACTTTGAATTACTTGGTGGATTACCTAAAGTAAATCATATTGCTCAGAATGTTCCTGTACCTACATCAAGAGATTTGCATTCAGAGATTGCTAAATTCTTACAAGGAGAATTGGATTTTTCAGATACAACTTATTTGAGACAAAACAATCATAAGCAATTAATGGAATATGATCCAAATGGAAAAGATACAACTCCATCTCTTGAAGAATTTATGTCATAAACTATTGACATCTTCTCACAAATAGAGTATAATATAAACATGAGAAACGACTTAATAATTGATTTTGAAACAATGGGACAAGACGTGCATAATTGCGCGGTCATTGATATGTCAGCAATGGTATTTCAATGGGACAAGTTTACGTCTGACGATCCCTATAATTTAGGCGATGTATTTAAGGTGAAGAAATTCAAATTGAATGTATCGGAACAAGTTAAGAATTACAACTGGGTAGTTGATAAAGGTACACTTGACTTTTGGCAACAACAAGATTCTGAAGTAAGAAAGAATATTGCTCCTAAGAGTTCTGATTTATCAGTTGCTGATTTCTGTAAGCAATTTACAGATTTCTTAATTGATGGACCAAAGATTGATTATTGGTGGTCAAGATCCAATTCTTTTGACCCAGTTATTCTTGAGAGATTATTTAAATCTCAAAACAAAGTAGGACATTTACAATCACATTTACAACATTGGAAAGTTAGAGACACAAGAACTTTTATTGATGCTAAGTTTGATTTCAGTTTAAAACAAAACGGATTCCCTCCTGTCGCAAACGAAGAAAAATGGAGTTCGGTATTTAAAGCGCATGATTCAGCATGGGATGTATTGGCAGATGTAATGAGACTACAGTCAATCACAAGAGCTGAAAACGATATGGAGCAAATCACAGTATGAAGCTAGAAGTAAAAACAGAAGAATTACAAAAACAACGACTATTCATTGGAACACCTATGTATGGTGGTCAATGTGCAGGAATTTATACAAAGTCAACAAATGACTTAAGTATGTTATGTTCAACGCATAAAATTCCAATGAAGTATTATTTCTTATTTAACGAATCATTAGTGCAAAGAGCAAGGAACTATATTGTAGATGAATTCCTTCGTTCTGATTGTACTCATTTATTGTTTATAGATTCGGACATTGGATTTGACCCGAGAGATGCTTTGGCATTACTTGCATTACAAATATCAGACCCAGAAAAATATGATATTGTATGCGGTCCTTATCCTAAGAAAACAATTGCATGGGAAAAGATATCAGTTGCTGCTCAGCAAGGATATGGAAAAACAAACCCATTTGAATTAGAACAGTTTACATCAGATTTTGTCTTTAACCCTGTTTCAGGATTAAAACAATTTAAACTCGCAGACCCTGTTGAAGTTGCCGAAGGTGGAACTGGGTTTATGTTAATCACAAGAGAAGCGTTAGAAAAATATCGTGACTCTTATCCAGAATTAGCATATAAACCTGACCACGTTCGTACTGACAATTTTGACGGCACTCGCGAAATACATGCTTTCTTTGATTGTGTCATTGACCCAGAATCAAAAAGGTACTTATCCGAAGATTACTTCTTCTGTCGTATGGCTCGTAAAGCCGGACTGTCAGTATGGATGTGTCCTTGGATGAAAATTAACCATGTCGGTTCTTATATCTTTAAAGGCGATATGGGTGCTTTAGGTCAATTAGGTGTGACTGCTACTGCTGATGCAAAATCAAACAAAAAGTCATATAAACCAGTTGACAAGACCAAGTAATTGGTATATAATATACCACAAATAATTAACGGAGAAAAATTATATTATGAAATTTTCTAACGAAACCTTGACGGTCCTCAAAAGCTTTACACAAATCAACAAGTCAATCTTGATGAAAGAAGGTAATGTATTGAAGACTATTACTCCAGAGAAAACATTGATTGCTATCGCAGACATTCCTGATGAAATTCCATCTGATGCATGCGTATATGATCTTTCAAGATTTCTTTCAATTTTATCCCTGTATAATGATCCGGATGTAGAGTTTTTTGATAAATACTTTATTATCTCGGAAGGTAAACGTAGAACTAAATACGTATATGCCGACCTTTCAATGATCCACACTCCACCAGAGAAGGACATTACTATTCCTTCAGCTGATGTTCAGGTGTCGGTAACGAACGGAGATTTATCTTCGGTATTGAAAGCAGCAGGGGTATTACAATTTTCAGAGATTGCATTTGTAGGCGAAGGCGGCAAATGTTATCTGAAAGCTATCGACAGTGCTAATGACAACGCAGATGACTTTGGCGTTGAAATTGGTGAAACTGACGATACATTCAAGATTATCATTAAAACTGATAACTTGAAACTAATGCCTTTAGATTATGAGGTTACGCTTTGTTCAAAAGGTATCTCAGAATTTAAAGGAGAAGGGGTCACATATTATGTGGCTATAGATTCAAAGTCGACTTATAATAAAGGATAGAATTATGAATGAACCAGTACAAGGTAATTTTGGCCAACAAGGCCAAGAGCAAGAGGTGGTAATCAATCTTGGAGATATCTCAACTGTGTTGCAGATTATTGACGTAGTCTCACAACGTGGTGGGTTCCAAGGCCAAGAGCTTGCTGGTGTAGGTATGCTAAGAAATAAACTCGAAGCATTCCTCAGACAAAAATCTCCGCAACAACCTGAAGGGTTGGGCGACCAAGAGGTTGGTGTCGATACATCAGACGCAGCAGGTGCTCCTCTAGCTGATAAAGTTGTTGAGTAATCAATAACGAACCTATTCTCGAGAAGTGGGGTGGCCGCAAGGCCCTCCACGTTCGATTCTCGACTTTTTATTATTTTATATTATGTTTATGGTGATTTATGATTGATGCAAAATCAAACGAAGTCTTATGGGTTGAGAAATACCGTCCGCAAGTAGTTGCTGATACTATTCTTCCTGACAAGACAAAAGAAACCTTCCGTAAGTTCGTATCCGACGGAAGTGTACCAAATCTATTATTGACCGGAGGACCCGGTGTCGGTAAAACCACAATCGCAAAAGCAATGCTTGAAGAACTCGGTTGTGATTATATTGTAAAGAATGGTTCTTTGAATGTTAATATAGATACCCTCCGATACGACATCTCTACTTTCGCATCTGCTGTTTCTCTAACAGGTACAGGTCGTAAGTATGTAATTTTTGACGAAGCAGATTATTTGAATGCAGCAAATGTTCAACCTGCTCTTCGTAATTTCATCGAAGAATATTCCGCGAATTGTGGATTTATCTTTACTTGTAATTTTAAGAATCGTATTATCAGTCCATTACGTTCTCGACTTTCTGAAGTTGACTTTACTATTGATACTGCAGATCGTCCAATGATGGCAATGGAATTCTTCAAACGTGTTAAGGCAATTCTTGACCGAGAAGAAGTTCAATACGATCCCAAAGTAGTTGCTAAAGTAATTGAAAAACACTTCCCTGATTTCCGTCGTGTATTGACTGAATTACAATCTTATGCTGCTTCAGGTAAAATTGACGAAGGTATCTTTGTTAATTTGAAAGAAGAATCTATTGATGATCTTTTCCGATTACTCAAAGGTAAGCAATTTACCGAAATGCGTAAATGGGTTGCTAAAAACTCTGACCAAGATATGAACGAAATGTTCCGTCGTATCTACGACAAAGCTTCTGATATGGTCACTCTACAATCTCAAGCAGGATTTATAGTTACACTTGCAGATTATATGTACAAGTCAGGTTTAGTTGCTGACCAAGAAATTAATATGGTTGCCTTCTTGACTGAAGTTATGATTGAATGTGAGTATGTATAATGCTTGGAAAAATAGAATGCTTCAACTGTGGAGCAAAAACAAGTAAAAAGAAATCCTTTACTGTTGAATTAAATACTTCCGAAGGTAAACACAAACTTCCTTTGTGCGAAGAATGCGGAAAGAGTTTTAATTCAATGGCAATGGAATTAGAGGAGATCCTGAATGAAAGACCTAAGCCCGTTTGATTTTATGAATGCTGCGTCCTTCTCAAAGGAGGATCTCATTCGCAACTCAGATATACCTGAACATACTGAAAAGCAATACAACGCCTTTATTGTGAACCGTGGCTTTGTTAATTTTGAAGATACTATATTACATGCAAACGAAATGAATATGCGCCATCACTTATTTGAAGGTGCTCAGTTTGATTACTATCGTTCTGTTCTTCGTAAGCGCAAAAGATTCTCAAAATGGCCGAAGGCTGATAAAGACATTGACCTAGATGCAATCCAACAAGTATATCAATGCAACCGAACGGTCGCAAAGCAATATCTAAAAGTTTTAAATAAAGAACAACTCGAAACAGTCCATGATAAACTGAATGAGGGTGGTTAAAATATGAATTTTATAAATAAATCATATGATGGTTATATACCATGCCACTACAAAAAATAATTTAAAAGGTGAATTTAAATCATGGACACAGATATTTTCAAAGGAGTTGGTATTGAAGTAGAACTTCCTACTCAAGACAGCTTTCTCAAAGTAAAAGAAACACTTACTCGTATCGGCATTTCGAGTCGTAAAGAAAAGAAGCTTTATCAATCTTGTCATATCTTGCACAAGCAAGGTAGATACTCTATTTTACATTTCAAAGAATTATTCATTTTAGATGGAAAGCATAATACTTTAACAGAAGAAGATATTTCTCGACGTAACACAATTGTGAATTTACTCGAAGAATGGGAACTTGTTAAAATTGTGGATCCTTCAAAGACTAAAGATCCTGTTGCTTCTCTAAATCAAATAAAGATCATTTCGTTTAAAGAAAAGAATGATTGGGAATTGACTGTAAAATATAACATTGGTAAAAAATAGCTATTGACATTCTTTAAGAACTGTTGTATAATATAAATAATTCTGTAGGACGCCGTAAGGGTCTTACAAACGGTGATGGGTAAAAACCATCAAATTATAATATCTAGCTTAATTAAGGAGATAAAATATGACTGGATTAAATATAAACCAACTACACCCATTTGCTGTTGGATTCGATAGAGTATTCGACAGATTAGTGGAGTTCCCACAAGTACATCAATCACAAGGCTTCCCGCCTTACAATATCAGAAGAGATGAAGACAAGTTCTTTATTGACCTTGCTTTAGCAGGACTTGATATTAACGATGTAGAAATCGAAGTAAAAGAAGATGTATTAACCATTCGTTCCACATGGGACGAAGCAGGTGATTACTTCAATGGCGGTGGTGATTATGTTCACCGCGGAATTTCCTTCAAGAAATTTACAAGAAGCTTTACTCTTGCAGATGATATTGAAGTAATTGATGCCAGCTTCACAAACGGTCTTTTAACTATCTCATTGGAAAGAATTATTCCTGAGAGTAAAAAGGCAAGAAAAATTAAGATTAATACTGAGAAAGAAGTTCTCAAAGGTTAATCTATTTTAATCCGGGAGGTCGCAATGGCCTCCCAACTGAAAAGGAAACTATATTATGAAACAAGTACCTAACGTAACTTTCAAAGTAAGAAACAGAAGTGTAGAGACCGGCGATTTTGAATGGCAATATCCGACTACCGATGATTATTTCAAAGGTAAGAGAGTTGTTATGTTTTCGTTACCCGGCGCATTTACACCAACTTGTTCTAATAATCAGGTCCCAGGATTTGATGTCCTATATGACCAAATTATTGAAGCAGGTATTGATGAAGTATATTGCGTATCCTGTAATGATACATTCGTTATGAATGCATGGGCTCAAGATCTTAGAGTTAAAAATGTTAAATTAATTCCTGACGGATCTTGTGAATTTACAGCAGGTATGGATATGCTAGTCGCAAAAGACAATTTAGGTTTCGGTAAAAGATCTTGGAGATATGCTGCTGTCGTAGAAGACGGCGTTGTTGAAAAGATGTTTGTTGAGCCTGGGTTTGAAGATGACTGTCCTACAGATCCTTATGGAGAATCTTCACCTGAAACAGTTCTTGCTTATCTGAAAGGCGAATAGTTTAAAAACAATCCCCGTGGGTGACATCTCGCCGGGCCGTTTTTAGGGAGGACTTCGGTCCTCCTTTTTTATTGACTAGGTAATAATGCTTGAGCTGCAGTATCAGTGAATGTATAATTTTGAGATGTAGACTTATTAGCAGCATCAATATTAGTTTGTTGAGTATCACCTGCTTTAAGAACTACGATTGCATTGCCTGCACTTATCGCTCCTGATTCTATTGCATCAAGCGCGCTTTTCATAACTTCTTCCGATACATTAAGTTCTGCACCTTCTAAGAATGCGTTAAATTTTTCGACCTCAGACAGTTCATTTACTCTATCCTGATTACTAGTAAAACCTAAGAAATCTCCAGCACCACCTAAGAATCCATCGGGCGTAACATAAATAAAGTCACCTGCTTCTAATTGCCCAGATAAAATCCTTTGTGCTTCTACTTCTCTTATCTGTCTATAAACTTCTTCTTGTTCAGCAAGCTTCTCAGCATATCCTTCTTCCAGTTTTCTTACCATTTCTGGGTCAGTTACTATAAAATCTTCATACCGTTTAGTTTCTGTATTAAATACTTGACTCATACCTGCTGTTTCAGTTAAATTTAAAAACGCACGACGGTCAACTAAATCTCTCAGCCTATCTAATTCTTGTTTGGCTTCAAGTTTATTTTTAGCAATTGCTTCTGCATTACCAAGCTCAATGTCTTGAATTACAGAACTTACATCGGATGTAAATCCTGTTCCTTCTTCATTTATTTCAAACCCTGATATTTTTTCATATGCTGCTATTTCTTGTGGGAATAATACTTTCTTTCCATCAATATGATCTTGTAGCAATTTCTTAGCTTGTTCAACGCGAGTCAGTTGAACTTCTGCATCTAAGTCGGCAACTTCAATATCTTCAAGGTCATTACGATTCATTACCTCATATATTTTCTTACTTACTCCGTATGCAAAACCAAGAGCGGCACCAACGATTGCACCTTTGGGCCCAAAGTAAGAACCTATTGTTGCACCTGCTGCAGTATAACCTGCCATTGAAGCAGCGGCTGATGATGGTGTATCATAACCTACAGCTTCAGCCCTCAAAATCTGTTCGTCAGTCATATCATCAAATCGTATTGAATCTCTTATTTTCTCTCCAGCAAAAGCAAGCCCTGTCGCAACTAAACCTAATACTCCTGCCTTTAATAAATTTGTTGTAGTTAAGAATCCTGGAGCACTAGTCATTTGTGCACCTGACATTTTTGCGAGCGCAGTTGTTAATGCATTTGTTCTTAATGCTTCTCCTACTGCATTAACTGCCAATGGAACTCCGAAGTCAACTAATAACCAACTACTTAATACACCTGTAAACGCAGCCCATTTATTACTTCCTAACCATTCAGCAAGATCTTTAAAATTACTACCGATGGCTTCCCAATCAATACCTTCAATAAACTCGGTCATTGCACCACCAGTCCAGGCGTCAACAACTCCTCTTATAACATTGAAACCAACAAAACCAATTAATGCACCTTTTAATACTTTAGTTAAGAAACTTACTGGGTTAGATATTAATTGACCTGAGAGAGTATTTTCTTTCAAGGCTTTCATATTCTCTTCACCTTGTTTCTTAATACGATCTCTTTTTTCTTGCTCTTGCTTTTCTTTTTCTGCTCTTTCGGCTCTTTCTAATTCTGCGTCATCAAGGTCAGCTTGTCTTTTCAGTTGGTCTCTGATTTGACCCATGAGCTCATCTCTTTCTTGACCTTCTTCAAATACTTGTTGTATTTGTGCGGCTGTTCCACCACCTGCTGCAGGCGAACCTGCTTGAATAGTACCTTGCTGACCATCGCCACCAACCATGACTCTTAATGATGCTGATATATCACCCAACAATCTATTCATTGAGTTAAAACTATCTTGGAATTTATCAAGCTTAATATTAACGGTCTTAATAGAATTTGTTCTACCGTCATTACGTAATAGCCTACCCTGCTCCATCAGAGTATCTATTATTGCTTGGGTATCTGCACTCATTTCAGCCATTTCTTATATTCCTATTTACATAAAACTGTTTTTATTTGCTTGCGCTTCTTTTTGCTTTTCTAAAAATTCTAATAACATTTCAAAATATAAATCTCTTTCATAAGGCATCATACCTTCTATTTCGCTAACTGACCATTTATGGTGTTGCGCTAAACCGAAAATAATTTGATAATAATGCCCTAGGCTTATATGACTAAGGCCTAGGTAAAAAAAGTACGCATGCCCTCCACGACAAACGTTTTCTCATCACCATTACTATTCGTATATTTCAGTTCTTGTTTTAATTTTGGCATTGTTTCAAAAAAGGTAGTTACTTTTTTAATAACATCGCCTGACATACCGTCCATGAATTGTGCAATCTCTTCAGGAGTGTGATCTTTAAAGTTATGCACTTCATCTTCAGTTGCCAATTTATCTAAGCATGCAATTAATATTCTATAATTCATTAGCGGATCATTTGTATCCATATCAAGTATTCCAGCAAACTCATCAATAGAAGGATACTTCAAATATAAAACCAAATCATCATTAATCTGTATTTCTTTTTTGTGGTCAGGATTGTGTGTAACTTCCATTGAATCCACATCAAAGTCAAGCCTAACTTGTTCTTGCGTATCTGGGTCAGTAATCATAAACTCTGTTGTATTACTGATTGAGCTTGACCTTAATTTTAGAAACACATATTCTAAATCAATCATCGCAATTTCATTAATATCAATATCAAATAAACAATTATTCACGACTTGTTTAATTGCCATCATTTCAGCATGCGGATCTTTTGTCTCCGCTGCCACTAAGAGGATCTTTTCCTCTTTAACCGTAAACGGCCTATATTTAACTTTACCTCCTGTGCTGGGTAATACCAACTCATTTAAAGGTAAATCAATTTTTGGTAATGCCATAATATATTTCTCCTAATTAATTACCACTTATCCATTTGGGATATTGTCTGACACATTGTCAACCGCATTTCCCAATCTTTGTAATCTGTTAACTGCATCTTGTATACTTCTTGGCTTTCCTGCCTTTAAAGTACCTCTTACAGTATCGGCGAACCCTGCGAGATCGCCAAGTAAATCTAATAAACCACCACCTCTTGTTGAACGAGCTCCTGTGCTTCCTGCTTTATCAGCTGAGAATTTATAATCCTCAAAAGCAAAGTCAACTGATATTGTGGCAGGTGTTGTTGCTGCATCCCAAGATAACGCAATCGGTGATACTTTAATTGGAAATGCAGTTTCTAAATTTGCTGCGTAATAAACACCTGGGTCACTTTGTGTTGAATAGTGTCTTATTTCCATATCACATTTATAATTATCTCTGAATCCAGATTCTCCTTTTAATCTTCCCATTCCATCATCAGTACCATCTTCTCCAAACATTCCACCTGCTGAACTAAAGTTCATTACTTCTCTCATCCATCTATGAAAGAACCTGACTGTATTGTGGTCTGAATCGCAATAGAAAGTACAGGTCACAGGTCCTGGGTTAGTGACAGAATTTGGAACTGCTCTCGATAGTTGTCCGATATAATCAAATGTTCCTGTATTGATATCCACACCAGGAAAAGATACTCCAGAACAAAACAACGAAAATTCTCTCATTGTAAAATCGGAAACCTTTTCGTCCGTTAATTTTTGATACCAAAGTGGAGGACTTATTCTTACTTCAAACAAATCCGTCCTAGCAGGACCACCAAATCTGTCCATTGATGCTTTAAATTTTGAAATGTTAAATGACATATATTATCCTGCTATAATCTTTCTTGAATCTGCCCAAACTCTTCGGACACCTTGTTTCTCAAACTGTGATACAGGTAAGAATAAAGCAATGTCCCATTCAGAAGCTTCTATTTTAATAAACCTTGACCTAACATGTTTTGTTAGATATCTTTTAACACAAGGTTTAAAATTTCTAAATTGTGAAGCTTTTGCTAAAACCTCATAACTTAATTCTAATTTTGTATCTTCGTTATACTTATTATCTGATGCTAAAGTATATAAAGCATCCATTAATTGAGCTCTCAATTGTGGTGGAAGATAATGCATATTTAATCCAATAAAACCACCTTTTGCTTTATTTATTGGGAATATGAGTGGAAACCTATCATAGTAAGGTAAAGTTTCTTTTCCTTTAGGATCGTATTGAAAAAAGTACATTTCTCCAATATATCCTTCACCTGTTAATCTTGCTCTACTTCTTCCAGGACCAGATGCTTTTGTGATTGTTTCCTGAGTAATTGCTTTACCGTCTTTTGTGTTGGCTTGCTTACGATACCACTCTCTTGCGGTTTGAGTACGAGCAGGTACTTCACCTCTTCGTATACCCTTTGCTAATATATCTGAAAATAAAGTTGCCACTTACCTTGCTCCTGGGATATGTTTTTCAGTCATAATTGTAAACTGCCAACCTCTGTCTGCACAAAAAGATTTTGCTGCCTTCCATTTTGCTTCATTAATACCATATCGTTTAACTTCGTTTAAATATCTTCTTGATATTCTACCTGTCTTTGTTTTATTTTTATTCGCAGGATTTGGTGGTACACATTGACTGCTTGGTTTAATTTCAATCATAATTGTTTGAGGATTACCTAAACCATCTTTCTTATGTACTATCACATCAGGAAAGTACCTATGTATACGACCGTCTATCGGAGAACGATATGGAACAATCACTTCTTCTGATTGCCACCATATAACATCGTTATGTAAATCAAGCCACTTAAATACTTTAAATTCCCATAAAGACCGATAAATAATCTTTGTAGGATCACCTTTATACCTTTCGGGATGCTTTGGTCTAAATCTACCCTTATATGCCATAATATACTTTCCGATTTCCGTTATAAATAATAAAATTATCCGTATACATATTTATTAGAAATTGTCGGAAGGAGTCCAAGGAAAACAGAATGGCAAGACCAGATTTAACAACAAGAAATAGTAATAAGACAGGTACTGACCGACTACAATGGCCTTCTGCTTCATTCCCACACGGGATTCAAATGATATTTAAGAAGTACGATTATTCAGAAGTCGTTGGTGGTTCAAAGGTTGGTAATTTAAGTCCTGCCGCTGAAGGTAGTTCGGCCGAAGCTGGTACTACACAATGGACAAGCGCAGGACAACGTCGACGTCGAGCCCAAGAAAAAGAATCATTTGTTTTAGAATTACCTATACCAAAAACTTTAACCGATAGCACAGGTGTTTCAATCTCTAGTTTTGAAAGAAGCTTTATTGAAGAGTTCTTAGTTTCAAAAGGAGTTGGTTTGGCAAAAGGCGATGGTATAATGAGTGAGCTAAAGAAACTTGGTAATGCAATTGCTGGAACGGCAGGTGCTGTTGTTGGAGGTGGCGGTGAAGGTAATGCATTCTCAGGAATCTTTAATGAAGAAAATGCTAAAGTATTCGCAAGAGTAGTTGGTACATTAGGAACAAGTGTACTTGGTGGTTTAGGTCTTGGGGATAAATCTATTGGTGCGGCGATGGGAGCTGTCACTAACCCTTTAACAACTTTACACTTCAGTGGAGTTGACCTTCGTTCTTTTACTTTTGATTGGCAATTATATCCAGCAAACGCAGCCGAAGCCGACAGTATACGTGATATTGTTAAAAAAGTAAAAGCTAAAATATTACCAAGAACACAATCTCTTGCACCAAATGATGATAATGCTCAAAAGCTTTTATCAGGAAGCTCAGGACTATCAAAGGCATATTTAGAATATCCTTCAGTTGTATACATAAATCTATTAGGAGTAAATGAAGATCACTTTCCAAGATTTAAACCTTGTATGTGTAGTAATATTACAGTGAACTATGCAGAAGGTGGAGCATTAGGAATCGCTGAAGGTGGTGTACCTTCTGGCATATCAATACAAATGCAATTTATGGAACTCGAGATTCAAACCGCAGAAGATTATGGTGCTGCATCTGCTGCAGGTATTAATTTTGACCTTGCACCTGAAACAACAAATGACGATGCGGCAGGAGTAGGCGGAGGAACACCAACTAATGAGTAAAAAATATTTCGAAGATTTTCCAATCGTAAAATATCAAGGAAGAAAAGTTAGAGACATTACTCGACGAGCTTCTTTTGTAAGAGCAGTCGCAAATAATCCTTATGTATATTATTCTTATACAGTTAAGGATGGAGAAAAAGCAGAAGATATTGCTTTAGATTATTACGGTTCAGTTGATTATGTTTGGTTAGTTTATATGGCGAATAATATTATTGACCCATATTACGAATGGCCGATGGATGCACAAACGTTTAACGATTACCTTGTTTACAAATATGCCGAACAATCTGGCGAAGTCGGAGAAGATGTGATTGATTGGACTAAAGACGAAACAATTGATGAAAACATTTTATATTATATCAAAAAAGTATAGGAATAGCAAATGGCAGCAGTAGATGACATAGTATTAGCACCGGAATCTTTCCGAACAATTTATCTTCGTAGAGAGGACCGCGTTATTATGCGTACTGAACGTGGTGATAAGATTATTATTAAAAGAATTGTTCCTGAGGATTGGGTGCCTTATCGTATCTATGAATATGAAGAAGCTATTAATAATAACAAGAAAGAAATATTCTTATTTGATAACTCATACTTAAATCAGCTCAAAACAGAATTTACAAGAAGCATAACTGGTTCTTCATAATATGGAAACTTTTAACCCTGGATATTGCACAATTGAACAAGCAATACTAAAATCATATAAAGGTGATACAGAAAATATTGCCGGTATGATTCCGCATTTTTCTATGTCTGCATCAATTGGACAAGTTGCTATCAGTGGGGAAATAGAAGTATTAGACGGCGTTAATTTATTAAATAAACTTCCTATTCGTGGAGAAGAAGAATTAAATATAGTTCTTAAGTGTCATGATTTACAAACTGAGGTTGAATTAAATCTACAAGTAATTGAAGTTGCTGACTTAATTCAACAAACTTCATCAGGAGATACTTATAAGTATACTCTAAAATTTATTACAAAGTCATCTTATAAAGCAGGTACACAAAATATTATTACTGCATTTAGAAATAAGAAAGCATCATATGCGGCAAACCAATTATTTAAGAAATATTTTAAACCAAATTTAGAATCTTCAAGAAAATTTAATATTGAAGAATCAGATGGAGTTATGAGATTAGTTATTCCTGACTATACTCCCCAGGAAGCAATGAACTTTTTATGTAGAAAAGCTTTCACAAAAAGTTCAAAGTCATCGACATATAGATTCTTTGAAACAATAGACGGTTATAATTTTGTGACGGATGAATGGCTTTTAGCTGAAGCACAAAAGAAAGAAATTAAGAATTTAAAATATACTCCAATAGTTGATAGGAATCCTTTGGAAGGTAAAGTAATTATTGAAACATTGGAAGACTTTAAAAATTCAGCTCACGTAAATACATTAAATGATATGCGAGCAGGCGCATATAAGAATACAGTAATGGAGATTGATTTAACAACTCATAAGAAAAGAGTTTTTAATTATGACTATTTAGAAAAGAAAGGTTCTTATAAAGGAATGCAAGGTCAAGTAGGTGGCATTTCAGGAAGTAAGCATAGCGATGATTTTATTAAAGAAACATTTACATATGATAATGCACCACAGAATATAGTTTATAGAGATTGGTCTCCTGAAGGATTTGAAGCCAAAGATGGAATGATTCCAAGAGAAGACCAACATATGACTGAGATTATTCAAAATAGAATAGCATATCATTATCATATGATGGAGAATATGTGTACTGCAGTTATTCGCGGAAGAATAGATTTAAAACCAGGTGAAGTAGTTAATCTTTCTATTTTAGAATCTAACGCTTCATTGGAAGCTGAACAGAATAAAAGATTAAGTGGATATTATTTAATATATGCAGTAGGAAATAATATTAACGGTGAAAGTTTAGAGACAGCTCTTAAACTTGTTAAGTATGATTGGGAAACTGAAGTATGATAAGCACAACAGGTATCGGACAACCACAATTCTTTATTGGAATTGTTGAAAATAACGTTGACGAATCTCGTGAAGGCAAAGTCCAAGTACGAGCATTTGGTATACACGGTACACATTCCGATATTGAAACAAAAGATTTACCTTGGGCTCTTTGCGCTTCGGGTAGTTATGACCCAAACAATCCTCCTCCACCTTTAAACTCATTTGTATATGGAATGTTTCTTGACGGTAAGTCAGCACAACATCCTATGATACTTGGTTTAATTCCTGGCACTTATAATACAGAATTAAATCCTGTGGCTGATGGATATGGAGTTATCGCAGCAAAGGATGGAGATTTATTAGGTGGTTCTTATGCTCCTCGTAATTTCAACGCAGGAGGTGGTCCTGATAAATTAGCAACAGGTGAAAAATTATTAGAAACATATTTGTTGGGAATGGCAGCTAATCGCATACATGACCAAAAGATTGCTAACTCTGATGATACTTGGGCCGAACCTACACCAGCTTACGCAGCAAAATATCCATATAATAAAGTAATTAAAACAGCAAGACATTCAATTGAAATTGATGATTCTCCTGGTGCAGAAAGGATTATGATTCATCACAATAGTGGTGCATATATTCAAATAGATGCAAAAGGAACTGTTTCTGAAAAAGCAACCGCAGATCGTTATGAAGTTAACATTGGAACAAAACATGAATCTTCAGGACACAGTGTCGTTACGATAAATGGTAATGCACATGTTTATGTTAAAGGAAATAAGACTGAAGAAATAGAAGGTGATTATCGAATGCTTGTCCACGGAAATGCCGAGTTTGGTGTTGGTGGTCAAATGAACTTAAATGGTGGAGAACAAGTTCAGTTAAGAGGTGGAGATGTTAAGCTCGAAGCAAATGCAGGTATTATGACTGCGTTTGCGAAAAAAGAAATTCAGTTTGAGTCAGTAAAACAATTAAACTTCGTATCTCAAAATATTAAAAACAGCGCATTAAATACTTATGATGTATATTCAAATAAAGCAATTAAGTTATCCTCTCCTGGTGACATTCATTTAGCTGCGTCCAATATTGTTAACCTAGCAAGTGGTTTACTTCCTCCAACGCCTCTCTCAGGATCTGCAGGGACACCTGGTTGGAGTTTAACAACACCTACGATGAATATCGCAGCAGCAACGGGTAGCTTTGCTGGAGTATGGAATACAACCGCTATTAATACAGGAGCTTTAACTGCAAGCACAGTTGTTAATACTCCGTCAGTTATCGCAACATCAGTCGCAGCAACAAGAGGTGACTTTACAACAATAGGTGCGCCATTACCTTCAGGTCCTGTATCTTACAATGGAGGATATAGTGTACCAGTTGCCGCAGTAAATATTCCAAGTGTACCTGCTTTATTACCTCCTGCTGTAAGTACACCTATCACAGCACCATTACCTGGGTTTACTTCAGGTTGGGCTTATCCTACAGGAAACGGTCCAGAGTTTCTTTCTAAAGTATTAACAAGCCCATTCACATCATTGATTTCTGACTTTATACCAATTGGGTTAGGAGCATGGGGTATGGCTTTAGCAAAAATGCCTGAACCGCCAAGTAAGTCAACATCAATTGTTCCTCAAGGATATTTTGCGATGGGATACGCTTCAGGAGTACTATCACCGTTGGATGATACAGCAACCGACTCAACTAGGAGTATCATATAATGGCTGAAGTATGTATTGATAGAAATGACCAAACAACTCAGAATAAGTTAAATCTTGACCCTGCGATTTTAACTGATTCACAAGGTAGATATACTCTTGCACAAATAGATGCTGTCACTGAAGAGATTGCACAAAGTATTGTAAACGAAGCGGAAGTAAATCCACTTTCAAGAGCAGTTAACAAATATGGTGATAGATTATATAATGCAACCGATTATTTAAATGGATTATTAAGACAAAAGATTGGTAATTTAGATTCTTATCCTGACCTCGCAGGAAGATGGCAAAGAGGCAATATTTCTAATTTAGAAATGGCCGACTTTTTACAAAATTATAATTACACTGCAGACGGATTTATTAACGAAGTCAATACACCAAAGCTTGCTCGTAATTTAGATTCATATTATAAAAACGATTTCAGTACAAGTATCTTAGGTGGATTCTGTGATAGGTTTGATTCGCTCTTTGCTTCAATTGATGCTTTCTTTGATTTGATTGGAGAGGTTGAAGAACTCTTTGCTTCTGTTCTAAACTTTGTAAGTAAAATACAAAGAGGATATGATGGACTTAAAGATTTAACTGTCGCAGAAATTATTGATAAATTAATAGACGAAGTTAAAAAGAAGATAGGTGATGTAATTGATAGAATTTTCCAGGAAGTACAAGATGCAATAGACAACTTTGACCCTGCTGCTATCACCGAAGGATTTGATACTTTTGTGGATTCAAAGGTTGTAAAAGGTATTATGACAGTAAGAGAACAATCTTGCGCGTTCTTTACTGATGCAAATAAGAAAAAGATTAAAGATAAAGTATTAGGATTAATTGATTATGCGGTAAGTTTATTTAATTCTCCTGGGATTGAAGAAATACAATATCTTATTGCTCGTGTATGTGCTCTTGCTGGCAACATAGAAGCTCTTATAAAGGACATCAATTCTCCACTTGATAATTATACTTCAAGATATTCGACGATCGTTAGCCGCCTTAAAAGGATATCACAAATCAATGAGTCGTCAGCAATACGAGGTGGAGCTATAAGGTATTCACCAACAACTCGTCAAGAGGTAATAAATAGATTAGAAGGCAGATGGACTGAGACAGGTGGAAATGTAATTACAAACACTGGTGAACCGCCTAAAAATATTGCTCCTATCACTGCGGCAGATTACAGAGATCTTCCAAGATGTGGTACAGTATTTAAAGGTAGCGATTCAACATTTGGTGTTGACCTTTCTCAAGAAGTATTTGATGAAAAAGAAGGCGACGGAATTTACGCATATACGAGAATTGACCTTGATGTTAAAGTATATCTAAAAAGAGTACATACAGCATTAGCAAGTTCTGAAAAGTTTACAATAAGAAATGGTTGGATAAGTAAAGCTTACAATAAAAAGAAAGGTTATGCTGAAGACAATTCTCATTTAAGTGGAATGGTTATTGATGTTAATAAAGATATGGATGACCCAGCAAGATTTATTGAATTAGCTTTTGAAAATGGATTTAAGTATGTTAAAGAATACGACGATTTCATTCATTTAGATTTAAGAGAAATATTATAAATGGCAATAGCAGATTACATATCACCGAAAGCAAAGAAGGTTAATCTTTATTCAGATTTTCATAAAGACCTTCGCACAAGTCCAGTGTCAAAAGATATTGCCTTATTAAAAGACGAAGACGCAGTTAAAGATGCAATTAAAAATTTAATCTTAACTGACCGTGGTGAAAGACCTATGCAACCATACTTAGGTGGAAGCATAAGAGATATGCTTTTTGAAAATCTTACACCCGGCACAATGAAACTTATAAAAGATAGAGTAGCATCTACAATTAAGACATATGAACCAAGAGCAGAATTATTGGACGTATACGTTTCAGGAGACTTAGACAGTGGTCAAGTTGTAGTCCGAATTATGTTCTATGTTCAAAATGAACAACAACCAATTAATTTAGATGTTATATTAAAAAGGAATAGATAGAGATGGCAAATCCAAAGACTCCAATTACCGAATTAGATTTCGCAGCAATTAAAGAACAGTTTAAAGTATATCTTCAAACACAAACGCAGTTTAAAGATTATAACTTTGAAGGTTCTAATATGTCTGCTTTACTTGATGTACTTTCATTTAACAGTTATCAAAATAACTTCTATACAAACATGGCACTTAACGAGATGTTTCTTGACTCTGCCGTCCTCAAGAACTCAATCGTTTCTCATGCAAAAGAATTAAATTATATTCCAAGATCTCGTAAGTCAGCAAAAGCCATTTTAAATTTAACAATTACAGATAGCACTGCCACCGAATCTACAATTACTGTTCCTCAATACTTTGCTTTGTCTGCTAACTATCAAGGTGAAAGTTATAACTTTATTACTAATGAAGCTTTCACAGCAAGAAGAACATCGCCAGGTGTATATCAAGTACAAAATGTTCCATTCTTTGAAGGAGAAATTTTACAGAGTTTCCAAAGAGAAGGATTTATTGTTGATGCTGATGGAGTATTAAGAGTTTATTTAACAAACAACGAAGTGGATACTGATTCTATTGTTGTGTTTGTTGATGCTGAAGCAACTGACGATGCAAACGTATTCACAAGAGCAAATACTATTTTTGGTGTTCAGCCTACAGATAAAGTATTTTATTTAGAACCTTATCTCGATGATCGTTATTCAATTTACTTCGGTAAGAATCAGTTTGGTTTACAGCCTGAAGAATTTGAAGATGTAAGAGTAAGATATAGAATCTGTTCAGGTGAAGAACCTAACGGTGCTTCTAATTTTGGTACAGGTACTATCGGAGATAACGCTGTTGTATCAGCAACAGTTGTTCAGGCAGCTGCAGGTGGTGCTGAAAGAGAATCAATGGAATCTATTCGATATTTTGCTCCTAAAGCATTACAGGTTCAAGAAAGAGCAGTCACAACAAAAGATTACGAAGTATTATTACAACAAGCATTCCCTGAAATTTCTGCGGTCTCTGCTTACGGTGGAGAACAGCTTGACCCACCTCAATTTGGAAGAGTTGCGATTTCAGTTTTCTTAAATGACAATACAGAAATTATTTCTTCAACATTATCTAATTCTTATATTGCATATTTAAAAGAAAGAGCTCCATTAGGTATTGAGCCTATCTTTATTGAAACTCAATTCTTATATGCTGATATGACTGTTAATGTAAATTATAGTAAAAAGAATACAGAAAAATCAGAAGCAGAATTAGAATCATTAGTACGTGGTGCAATAACAAGTTATTCTGATGACAAGCTTGAAGGGTTTAATAAAACATTAAGATCATCTAAACTATCAGGCTCAATTGATGATTTAGATGTAGGTATTGAAAGTAATGAATTGAATATATGTCCAATTATTGAATATGCACCACCGCTTAATTTTAATACAAACCCAACATTTAGATTTGAAGCTGAACTAATTAAGCCTTATCCTTTCAAGAGTACAAACGGTTTCGTAGATTATAAACCTGCGATTAAGTCAACAGTATTTGATGTTGATGGTACTTGTGTATTCTTACAAGATGATGGGCAAGGTAATATTATGACAATTACTGATGAAGTCACAAACCCACAAATTATTAATCCAACTGCAGGAACAGTTGATTATATAAAAGGTGAAGTTAAATTAACAAACTTTAAAGTTGAAACATTTACAGGTTCAGCAATTAAAATTACGGCAAAGACAAAAGCGGATGATATTAAATCACCACAAGGAAGAGTGTTTATTATTCGTGATACAGATGTTAAAGTAAATATGAACTTGGAAGAATATTCAAAACCGATAGCAACAGCTTCGGCAACAAATCCTCCTAGTGCAACGACAACATCATCTTATTAATAAGAGAGAATTAAAATGGCCCAGGGCGAAATAGACAAAAACATATCGCTTTTCATCAAGCGTCAATTCCCTGCCATCTATAGGGAAGATGGTCCTGAGCTTGTTCAATTAGTGGAAGATTATTATAAGTGGTCTGAAACTCAAGAAAATCAACACATCTATCAACAAAGAAGATATTTTGAAACAAGAGATGTAGATTCTACTTTGGAGAGTATGATTATATTCTTCAAGAAAAAGTTTCTTGCTGACTTACCACTTAAATCAGATATTATTAAATTTATTATTAAGAATATCCTTGACTTATATAGGTCAAAAGGTACTGCTCGTGGTATAGAATTATTCTTTGCTATTTTCTATCAAGAGTTTGATATTGAAATTATATACCCTGCAGAAAGAATGGCAAAAATTTCTGATTCTGAATGGAAGCAAGGTGTATACTTACAGATGTTTCCAAACTTAAATCAGTTTACATCAAAGAGCGGAAAAGAATATACATACTACGATTTATTATCTCGCAATATTACAGGTGCCTTCTCTGGTGCAAAAGCATCAGTTCGTTCAGTTAACTTCTTTATCTTAAATGGTATTAAAACGGCTGTTGTATATCTTGATGGTATTAAAGGAAACTTTGCCAAGTTTGAAGATATTACAACAAAGATTGCTGGAGAAGTTGTTGGATTCGGTAAAGTAAATGGTTCACTATCTGGGTTTATCATTGACGAACAGGCAAAAGGATTAACAGGAAGGTCAGTTGGTGAGATTCTTGATGTTAAACAAAAAGACGGAAACTCAGGTAAAGCAATCGTTACAGCAATCTCTAACGAAACAACAGGAAGAATTAATTACGACGTACTTGATGGCGGTTATGGTTATACAATAGATAACACTAGGTTATTAGTTTCTAACCAATCTCTTATTTTTGATAACACTGATTTAAATTATATTGTTGGTGAAACTGTTCAAGACCAAGGTGGTAATATAGGTACTGTCATTGGACAAAATGCTGCGGCTGCTGGATTTAAAATGAATGCAGGTCAGCAATTTAGTATCACTAGTGTTATTACAACAGTAAGAGGTTCGAACGAATTCGTTGTCACAGTGAATAGTGGCGGTAATCAAATTACAGCAAAGAATGAATCTTCTCCTGGAGATTTATATCCTGACACAGCAGATTCTGAAGATGTAATTGTTTCTGGGATTTCAGATACTTCAATTGCGAATGTAATTACTGATACTGTTGCTCCACATTTAAATACAGTTTTAAATATTGCTGATTACGAAGCAAATGCCCCATTCTCAGGTACTGCAAGTCCTGTGAATTTAAATACAGTTCTTTCAGATGCATTTGATATTCAATCATTAACGGTAGGTTCAATTGATGGGTTCTTAAATATTAACCCAGGTGCTGATTATACAAACGATGTATTTGCGATTGCTCAGGATAGCGTATTTAAAAACTTCGAAAGAAAGAATCAGATTCTTCAATTCAGCGATAGTGGAGTAGCAGGTAATTTCTCAATCGGCGATCGTATTAAAGGTGTAGGTACAAATATTGTAGGTGTAGTTAAATCCACAAACTTGGAAGCAGGAAGTATTACTGTTCAGCCATTTGATTATTATGGATTTGACGGTGAAGATATAAGATTTGAAGGTTCACCTGAA
>Ga0255777_10000577_pt1 | contig 34745 bp, 28 predicted proteins | sample 101ome_15_FD_179975 | JGI IMG/M metagenome (GOLD analysis project Ga0255777, IMG submission 179975) | Coastal salt marsh microbial communities from the Groves Creek Marsh, Skidaway Island, Georgia - 101402AT metaG (version 2) | ecosystem: Environmental > Aquatic > Marine > Intertidal zone >... | reverse complement strand
TTTTCACGCCAAGACCGCGGTGCGGAGACTGCGCAGCCTCGTCGCTCGTTCGTTCGCGCGCGCTCGGCGGCGTCGCGATGTGCCGTCGCGACGACCGTCACCAGCCAGGTGTTCGCGTTTTGGATAAGATCGCGATATGGTTGATTGTAACGCATTAAACAGAGCTTTTATACATTACAATATGTATGATCAGGGTTTGGAAACGCCGTGTTCGTCTCATAATGTGTCTATATAGGTATAGGAAGAACTACAGTACGTATCCGATGTTTTGTTATGTAATTTATCGGCAAGTCCAATGCAACGCGCAGTGCGAACCGACCGCCTCGGACGCGAGACGCCGACGCGAGACGTCCGAATCGCCCGTTCGCGGGCTGAACTACCCCGGAGGTCCGCTCGCTCGTTCGTTTTCCCTCGCGTCCGAGGCGACGGACGGATCGTTAGGTGCGGCACCGACGCCGGTGGACGCGTCGTTCGTTCGAGTTCGGTACACTCGTGAGAGGGGTTGTTAGCTCTAACAGACGCGAAGATGTTGTCGACGACGGCATCGCTCCCGCTCTCGCCGGTGGGGTCGAAAAGCACCGGGAGAACACGCGTGATCGTTCGCGCGACGCGTTCGAGCGCGAGTCTGAGACGTGGACGAGGAAACGCGGCGAGGAGCGCGAGCGTCGCGCGGACGCAGACGCGCGCGGCGGAGCCTCTCTCTCGCGCCAGACGACTGGTTCGAGCGAGCGGGGCGACGAGACGTGGACCGGTGGTGGTGCCGATGCGGGGTTCGACGACGCGGCGCCGCGCGGATGAGGACGAGAGCGGTGGTGACGGTGAAGTTGAGGCTTCGGCGACGGGTGGGGCGGAGGGCTCGGACGACGCGGGAGAGCCGACGGAGGTGGAGGTAGAGGAGGAAGAGAGCGACGCGAAAGAGGCGGAGAGAGAACCGTCGGAAGACGAGGAGACGAGCGAGGAGATTGAACAGAGGGAGCGCGAGGAGCAGTCGGCGGCGAGAGCGGTGTCTAGGAGAGTTTTTGGGGGAGAAGCGGATGATAGAGCCATCGTCGTCACGCGTAGTTTGTTTGCGTTTGGCGCGTTTTGCATCGCGTGCGCCTTTGTGCCGAAAGTTGTCGGGTTGCTCTGTTCGTATTTCGAGCCGTTGGATACTGCGGTGACGGCGTTTGAGGCGTTGACATCCAACGTGGGGTTGGATTTGCGAATTATGCGAGCAACATCTACGGCGACGTTCAAGGTTGTGGCGCTGTGCGTCGTCATCACCGGGCTCATGCGAGAAGGGAAACTCCCGCTCGAGACACCGGTCGTTGTGTCCAAGCTCGCGTTCAACGTCATGCTTCCAGCGTATCTGTGTACGCGCGTCGCCGCGACGCTGTATCTCTCACCGCTCACAAAGGCTTTGGCGGTGCTTCCGATGAGCGCCATGGCGCAGGTAATTTTCGGCGCCTTCATCGGCGTGGGCGTGACGGCGATTGTAAACAAGATTTTCGCCTACACGGCGGCGGCGCATAAAGAGGATATGGAGGATGAAGAATTGCTCGAGGTGGAGCAGAAGGAGCGGGACATGTCACGGTTGGGTATCGCCGCGTGTTCGTTTGGGAACACGTTTACCCTCCCGTTGGTGTTTTTAACCGAGGTGCTCGGTCGCGCGCGCGCGGACGAAACCGCAGGGTACATTGCCCTCTATCTCATCGGCTGGACCCCGGTGCTTTGGACGGTTGGGTTCCTTCTCATCGCTGGCCCAGTCGCCGTGGCGGGTCTGAGCAAATCTGGGGAAAAGAAGGATGCGATGCGCGACGCCTACCTCACGGCGCGCGCGACGATGGTTCGCATTAGCAAAGAGTTGCTCAACCCGCCGCTACTCGGCATCATCGCCGGCGTCCTCATCGGTGCGACTCCGCTCAAGGAAATCTTTGTCGGAAACTTCACCGAAGCCACGACTGATTTCCCGATGCTCTTGAGCTTCATCTCTGTCGTTTTCCGTTCGCTCTTTGAACTCGCGGCGAGCATCGGCGCCGCGGCGCTTCCGGGGCAAATGCTCGTGTTGGCCTCAAGTTTGGTGAAGATTACCCCGGAGGATGTCGAGAAGCGCATCGCGAGAGCGAAAAAGGAAAAGATGCGCGCCGCCACCAACCGCGAAGACGACGACAACGACGACGACGACGTGGAGACGCGACGGAAGAATCTCTTTGAGACGACGATTCAATTCGTCGTCAGTTGTGTCGAGCGCGTGTTGAGAGTCATCGCCGGCACGTTGGGTAGACTACGAGGCGGGTTTGCGTACTTGTTTAGATTGGACGTCCCTGACGCTCGCGCGCTCACCGCAGCGTGCATAGTGCGATTTATCGCCCTTCCGGCGGCGTGTCTCTTTGGACTGCTCTTTTTGCGAGCGCTCAACTCTCCGTGGTTTCCGAGCGATCCATCCGCTGCGCTCGTGTTGCTCACCATGTCGTGCATGCCGGCGGCGCAAAATTTGGTGTTGCTCACGCAACTTCGTGAGCAAACGCGCCCGCTCGCGCAACGTTTGGCGGCGTTGATGTTACGTCAGTACGTTTTCGCGATTGTACCGGTGACGTTTTGGCTCACGGCGTTTACAAACGCCGTCGTTTAATCGGGACGAGAGCGGGCTGGGTGCGAATAAATTCTTCGTGTCTGTCACTCTCACTCGTATGTGTAATAAATTTCCAAACAACTACAGCGTGTTTCTTCATCCGTTATCTCTTCTAAAAGCGGAGGGAGGGGTTTTCAACGCGCGCAATGTCCGCCTCAACCATCTCCTTGATGAGCTCTTCGAGGGACGTCGTGCGCGGATCCCACTTGAGCTTTTCCAAAGCCTTGGCCGGGTTACCGATGAGAAGATCCACCTCAGCCGGGCGGAAGTATCGCTCGTGCACGCGAACGAGCGTGCGGCCGGTGGCGATTTCAATGCCGACTTCGTTGACACCTTCCCCTTCGAATCGAAGCTTCATGCCGCCAACTTCAAACGCGCGATCGACGAAGTGTCGAACCGTGTTGGTTTCGCCAGTGGCGACGACGTAATCTTCCGGAGAATCCTGCTGAAGCATCTTCCACATGCACTCGACGTAATCGCGCGCGTGCCCCCAATCCCGCTTAGCATCCATGTTACCGAGGTACAAGCACTCTTGCTTTCCAGCCTTGATGTTGGCGACGGCGAGCGTAATCTTGCGCGTCACAAACGTCTCCCCGCGTCTCGGCGACTCGTGGTTGAAGAGAATACCATTGCACGCATACATATCGTACGACTCGCGGTAGTTGACCACCGCCCAGTACGCCATCATCTTCGCCACCGCATACGGCGATCGCGGGTAAAACGGCGTCGTCTCAGACTGCGGAATCTCTTGCACCTTGCCGTACAATTCAGACGTCGACGCTTGGTAAAAGCGCGCCGTCTTTTGTTGCCCAGAGAGTCGAATAGCCTCGAGAAGGTTCAACGTACCCACCCCGTCGACTTCCGCCGTGTACATGGGCATCTGGAACGACACTTGCACGTGCGACTGCGCGGCGAGGTTGTACACCTCGTTCGGTCGAACGTCACGAATGATCGCCACGAGCGCGTGCAAATCCGTCAGGTCGCCGTAGTGCAAAAAGAAATTTTGCCCGTTCGGGTACCCGGGTTCCATGATGTGTTCCAACCTCGGGTGGTTGTACGACGAAGATCGGCGTTTGATACCGTGCACCATGTATCCTGTGTTACGCGTCCATCCGTCAGTCTCTCTGTATTTGCGTTCGAATCCGTCTCTTTCCATCCGACTCCCGGCGCGCGCGATCGGTACTTCTCAAAAACTATCCACAAGACTCGTTTTTCCGGAAATCGTGTCAATCAATCCCCCACGCCGGCGTCGTCTGAACGTTTAAAGCGCCGAAACGACGCGGAAACCGCGAGAGTGAAATCCCCCATCGATCACGCGGCGAGTTCGCGACGACGCGTCTCGGACGGCGCGTCGACGAACGCGAATGCGGGAACTTTTTTCCGGATGCGGATGCGATCCAACAACCCACCGAGATCCTCGATTCGCGACGAGAAACGCGACCGCGGGCGCTCGTTGAAGACCGAACCCCGATCGTACCTTTGGAGAGCAAGAGTTCGACGAGGTACGACCCGTCTTGTCCCGTGACACCGGTGATGAAGGCCACCTTGCGGTTGCGGTCGCCGTCGTTGGCGTCTTCACCCATGCGTCCAGACTTGTACTCGACCGGCGCCGTGTGTGTCTCCGCGCCCGTGGGCACTGGAACGGACATGGCTGGCGACGTGGATTAAAACGACGAGTGCGTTTCGTTGCGTGCGAACGATCCGTCGATCGGCGGTGGATCGACGCGCGCGTCGGCGTGTGCGGATGCGGTGTCGCTCTGGCGTAACATGGATTGATGCCGATGAAAACTTTTCGGGTTTTCTATTTGTATGTGTAAACAGTGATGGAAACTTTCAAAGGTGAATTTGTCCACCTCAGGCTGGTCTCATTCTGCGCTGCAGCGTCCCGGTCGAGCGGGTCGTCGTCGTCGTCCTCGTCGTCGTCCTCGTCGACGGTGTGTACAAATACTCGTCGTCGTCACTCGTCCTCGTTCGATGACGCTGTGGACGCTGACGCAGAGCGCGTTGCTTGCGGCGAATGGAATCGCGGTGCTCAACGAGCATAGATTTTTAGCGAAACGTGGATTGACGCCGGCGGCGATACGTGACGGACAGTGCGGGGCGACGTCGCTGAGAGGACAATTGATTGGGGTAATTAACGCGGTGTCGTACCTGCGAATGCCGTTGGTGGCGTTGAATTCGGTGGTGATCTTTGTCAAGTTGGTCTTTGGTTGAGAGCGAACAGAGCGAGCGAGCGCGTCGCGTCACGTGTAATTTTTAATACGAAAGGAAAGGTATGCTTACAATGCAAGAATGCGCTCGCTCAATTCTCAGCGAAATTCGATTCGCGAGAGCGCGACGCGGGGATTTGGTGGAATTCTACGCCGAGAGCGCTTCTTCGAGCGTCACAGGGGCGTTTGGAACACCGATGGTACACCCGGGACGAGGTCCGTACTTTTCCCAGTATCCCATGCCGAATTTCGCCCCGTTGGCCTGGAGCCATTTCAGAGGCATCTTTACCCCCGTCGGTTCGGCGCTGCAGTACGGTCGAGACCCCGGTTTCGCCAGGTATTGCTGGTGGTAATCCTCGGCGAAATAAAAGACGTCGCCCGGTCCCTTGATTTCCGTCGTGATTTCGCGCTTCTTCGAAGCTTCATTCAGCGCCAACTGATACGCCTCTCGAGACGACTGCGCCATCTTCAACTGTTCCGCGCTAGAGCAATAAATCCCGCTTCGATATTGCGTCCCGGTGTCGTTCCCTTGTCTGTTTCCTTGCGTCGGGTCGTGACACGTCCAGTGCATCGCCAACAAATCCGCAAACCCGACAACTTTCGGATCGAACGCGACTCGAACGCACTCCGCGTGTCCGGTTCGTCCGCTGCACACCTCCTCGTACGTCGGGTGTTCGTTCGCCCCGGCGATGTACCCCGTGCTCGTCGCGTACACGCCCGGCACGCGCCAAAACATCTTCTCCGTGCCCCAAAAGCAACCCGTCGCGAACACGCACGACTCGACGCCTTCCGGGAACGGTTCGTTGACGCGGGATTTCAAAACGTAGTGCGACTTGGACACCTTCATAGGAGAGCGTTCCACGCCGTTTGCGGCACCGCGAAAGAGAGATTTGATCGCGTTCATCGCGTCGGCGTGTGACGCACGAGGATTGTGATGACGTGTGCTCGGCAGTTAACAGAAAGACTGACTGAGCTGACTGACCCTGAGGTTGATGAATGACGAATCGAATGGGTATCAACTACAAATGACGCCGATGCGCCGCGTGATTAGAATGAAACGAAAGAGTGTGCGTCGAAACGCGCGCGCGCGCGCGCGCGCTCGTCGGGTCGGTGCGCGCGTATTTAGTTTGCGGCGAGCGCTTCATCGAGCGTCACTTGGCCGTTCGGCACATTGATGGTGCACCCCGGACGCGGACCGTACGTCTTCCAGAAACCCATGCCAAACTTGGCGCCGTTCGCCTTGAGCCAGTCTTCCGGAACCGGAACGCCTGTCGGTTGCGCGCTGCAGTACGGTCTAGCCATCGGCTTGGCGAGATATTGCTGATGGTAGTCTTCAGCGAAATAAAAGACGTCGCCCGGTCCCTTAATTTCGCTCGTGATCGCCTCGCCGCGACCAGCCTTCTTGAGCGCCTCTTGGTACACCTCAGCCGAAGCCTTGGCCATGGCCAATTGCTCCTCGGTGGAGCAGTAAATACCGCTTCGGTACTGCGTTCCTCGGTCATTACCTTGTCTGTTTCCTTGCGTCGGGTCGTGGCACGTCCAGTGCATCGACAACAAGTCCGCGAAAGACACGACAGACGGATCGTATACGACCCGAACACACTCTGTGTGACCAGTGCGGCCGCTGCACACCTCTTCGTACGACGGGTTCTTCGTGAAGCCGCCGACGTAGCCGACGGCGGTGGTGTACACACCCGGCATGCGCCAGAACATCTTCTCCGTGCCCCAAAAGCAACCCGTCGCGAACACGCACTGCTCGAGGTTCTCCGGGAACGGCTCCTTCATCTTGTTCTTCTTGAAGACGTAGTGATAATCGGAGACGCGCATCGTGGCGTCGCGACCGGGAAGCGCAGAGTCTTCGGTGACCATGTCACCCTTGAGACCCATCATACCCATGAGCTTAGCCATGAGTTCCTCCTCCTTGGACGCGCGAGCGACGACGCCGAAACGCGTGGCGCGCGGTTGAGCGACGTTGGTTCTTCTCACGACGCGGTTCGCGGACGCCTTGTGTGCGATGCAGTGGGTCGTCGTGGCCATGTTTTGGATCCGAGGCGTCTTCCAGTGACGTCAGAGTTCGGATTAGTCGACAGAGTTGATCGCGCGTCATGCTGAATCGCGTCCGAGACGCCGCAGCGAGGTGCGTGCGAGTTCTTTCCAACCATTTCAGCGCGTCGCGCGACTCATAAACGACTCTCGAACGATGGACTGACGCCCGAGGCGCGTTTCGCGCATTTCGCGTCTTCTTGCAGGTTGGCGCTCAAAGTCGATGCGGATCCGCCCGCGCCGACGCCACGCGCGCCCGAGCTCGCTGAGAGGGTAACCAATGTTTCGGCGCATCGATCGTCGGTCGTTGTCGGCGGTGGGACGGCGAAAGTCGGGGAGAACAAAGCGAAAATGGAGAAGAATTCAACGGTGAAACAGCGGTTGGACTTTGATTCTCCTACGACCGCGTCGGTGCCGCACGACGACCTCGCGCGCGTGGTGGCCGTGACGAGGAACGCGCGCGAGCCGCAGGCGCAAGAAAAGCCGTCGAACTCGACGCAGAACGAAGAGGCGATCGTCAAAGCGCAACAGGGGGCGGTTGAACGTTTGCGCGAAGTCGAGAGGACGCACAAAGAGACAGTGAGCCGGCTTCGAGAGGCTTTGGAGGAGGCGGAACAAAAGGCGAAAATATCCGCGACGAATGTTTTGGAGCTTCAAGAACGTCTGCACGAGCTGAAAGAGGCAAACGTGAGCGAGGCGCGCGTTCTCGCAAGGAAGGAGGCGCAACTCAGACGACGCGAAGACGAGTTCAACGTGGAGAGAGAAATGTTGTCGTCTCAGCTCGAGGCAGCTATTTACTCGGCAAACATGCGCGATAGCGAAGCGCTCGAGCGCGATGAGCAGGCTAAGGCTGAGATACGTGCGGCAAAGGTTGCTGCGAGTAAATATGAATTGAACGATGCGCGGCGGCGCGAGTTCTCGCTCAAAGCTGGTTGGTGCGCACGTTATCTTCACCGGATGATTGCGTTACGCTTGGTGGTCGTCGATGAAGACGTGCAAAGAGACGCCAAATTCTTGACAGCGGCGTTTGGCGTGGACGTTTCCGAGGAAGATACCTCTGAAACGATCGTGAAGCGTATAGACGAAGTCATCATCGCTGCAGCGTGTAAACCGGTGGGATCGTACGAGGTGGATACGTCACTGTTAGAATCCAATTTGGACGACGATATGGATTCTGATCAGGAGATACCGTCCTCTCCTACACCATCGCCTCGAACTTCGCTACCTCCGAGCCAAAACGCGACCTGGCCTAGAAACTTTAGAGATGCACTTCAGGTTGAGATTTGCATGCGTCACTTGGTAGCCGTTAGGGCGGAAGAACGCGTAATCGTGGCTCTCGGTGACGCGCGGCGCATGGAATCCATCGTCGACACTTCGGCAAGCGCGGGCGTGATCGATTCGAACGATCTCAGCTCGGATGAAATTCAAGAGTTTCATTTCCGCCGTGCTTGGTTGAGACTGATGTGGGCTCGGGCGCGTGAAGCAGGAATCCATCTCGGTATTTCTGACGATCGAGAAGAGCACTGGTTGGCGAGCATGCGTGCGATGACAGATGAAAACATGCGCGACTCGGTGCAATTCAAGCGAGACGCGCTCGCGGTCGACAAGGGATTGAAGGAGATGCGAACGTTGAGCATAGAAACGCGGCTTTGGCTCTAAGTATATGTTGTATTATCACAAGACATTCTTCAGACTCGCGCGCATGCGCTCTTGAACATCCACACCGAGCGGCGGCGTTTGGAACGTTTCACCAGTAATCATTTCGTAAAGTTTGACGTAACGAGAGCTCAGCTCGGTGACGAGATCGGCGGGAGCTTCTGGCAATACTTCATCCTTGTACGGATCGCAGCGCTCCGCAAACCAGAGACGGAGAAACTCTTTATCGATCATATCCGGTTCCATACCCTTAGCTTGTCGCTCTTCGTACGAGTCCGACAACCAATATCTCGAGCTATCCGGGGTGTTGATCTCGTCAATCAAGCGAATGGTACCTTCCGCATCTCTACCGAATTCGTACTTAGTGTCCACCAAGATCAAACCGCGGGTCGCCGCCACCTCTTGCGCGTAAGCAAAGACTTCCAAAGTCTTCGACACGCAATAGTCGAGATCCTCTTGCTTCATCCACCCCTCCTTGACGATGTCCTCTAAAGAGATGGGTCTGTCGTGCTCCTTCTCCTTCGTCGTCGGAGTGACAATGTTCTTCGGCAACTTTTGATTCTTCACCATCCCATCGCTCAGCGCGTTACCGCAATAGTTACGACCACCATTCTTGTAGTGCGTCCAAAGAGACGTCGACGTGCTTCCGGTGAGATAACCTCGGACGACAAACTCAATCGGGAACACTTCGCAACGCTTCATCACAGTCACGTTTGGATCTGGCGTCGCGACGACGGCGTTTGGGACGATGTGTTCCGTCTGCTTGAACCACCACTGGCTCGTCTGATTCAACACCGCTCCTTTAAACGGAATGTACGCAAGGTGTCTATCGAACGCAGACTGCCTATCCGTCGTCACGGCCACCATGACATCGCCTTGCACGTACGTGTCGCGAACCTTGCCCTCATACTTTTCACCGAACTGCAAGTCGCTCTTCGTCACGCACGCGTCCAAAGCTTCCGCCGCTTGGCTCTTTCTCAATGCATCGTTCGGCACCGCCGCCGCGCGAACGACAACCGGACCTCGGCGACAGCGAGAGGCGTCGCGCCGAAGCGCACCGATTTGAGAGACGGTGCGCTTTTTGAGCGCTTCGCACGACTCGACGCGCGACGCGCGCGCGTGCATGACAGACATGAGCGTGTATAAATACGCGCGAGAAGACGATTTACGTGAATAACGGTCTCGACCGGTTCGCAAGACGCGACGCGACGAGATGTGTGGAGGTTGCGGTTGAATCTCTAACAGGGAAGTTTTAAACCCGCTCGGTGTCAAAGTATTTCATTTACTAAGTACAACGCTGAGGCGATGATGGACTAATGAGGGCGATGTTTTGTTTTTTTCGCGAACCACAAACTACAATTTATTGGGCGAAATAAAAAGCTGCGCGCTCGCCGAGGGCGAGATTGGCTTCGGCTTGAGATTTGGCTTGGGCCAAACGAGCCGCCGCATCCGCCGCCTGAACGCGCTCAATCATACCCTCCAAACCGAGCGCAAACTTCTCGCGAACATCCATGGCGACGCCCAGGGTGCCGTGTTCTCTCGTGAGCAGCAACGGAAGATGAATGTAGACGTCAACGTCAATCTCACAAGCGGCTTGCCCCTTGGGCGTCACCGTAAACGTCGCTCCAACGGGCATCCCCACAGTCGCCTCGTACTTGACCACCTTACCCTTTTCAACCTCGGTCGCCTTGATGACAGACATGTGCGCGTCGATGCGATCTATCGCCTTTCTCCCGTGCCTTCTACCAATGTCGCCGAACGAGTACACCCACTCGCATCTTGCCCGCGTTCCGCACGCCGTCACCTCACACTCGCGCAGTTCCGGCCCAAACGTCTCCTTCAACGCCGCCGGCGTCGTTAGGTACCCATACACAACCTCCGCGCTCGCCGCTATCTCCGCCGACGCTCCAAATTCTGTCTTCGTCGCGCCGTACACCCACCGCACGGTGCGATCCCGAGCCTTCAACGACGTCGTCGCCGCCTCATACTCCTCCAGTAACCCCATCCTCTCCAGCGTCGCCCGCTCGCGCTTTTCTCGTTTTTTTCTCCGCTCCTTCTCGTCCTGGGTCTCGTACGCGTGTTCAAGATACTCGAGCGCGTCCGCTGCGCGTCCATTCGCGTCGCGCGCCTCGCTTTCCGCGCGGGCGACGGCTGAAGACCGAACGTGGTGCGGGCTACCTCGCTGTTGGAACGCGGCGGCTGGTCGTCGTCCGCGGCAGCGCTCTCGCGAGACGGACACCGATCGGCGGATCGCTCGCGGGGACGTCGTCGAAGAGATCGTGATCGTGGTCATCGCGCCGCGGCGTTCAGGGTTGAGCTGTGCGTCGCGGTTTCGCGCGAGGTCGCGGTCGCGGAGCCTAGCCAAGTCGCTGGCGGCTGCACTTTTTCTGGACGCTTTTTACCAATGGATACTGTTTGTGCATACAGATTTCTAAGACGGGGTGATCAACGCTCGCTCACGCATTGAAGAAGCCAAACGTGGGGAGTTTGGATTGGGATTTAACCTTTTGCGACGCGCGGTGGGCGCGGATTCTGAACTCATCCTCGACGGGGAAGTTGAGAATGGCTGTCATGACGGGAACGAGGGCGTCAGCGCGGTCGTGCGCGTCGTATGGTAGCAAAAGGAATTGCTTGACGACATTTGAGAGGTAGGCGGATCGAGCGTCGGCGTCGGCGGAGCGCGCGGACGCTTCGGTCGGTGGTGAAGAGGTGCCAGTCTGCGGATGTTCGGCGCTGTTGTCTTCGTTTTCGTTGTCGTCAAACATGCGAAATTTGGCGCGCATGGGCGAGACACCACCTCGCGCGGCGTCGAGCTCGGCATCCTTGGCTGACATGAGCTTGCGCGCCTTTTCGCGCCACTTCTCCAGAGTTTCCCGGGCTTCTGTGCATTTTTCGAGCCAAGCATCTCGATCGCGTTCTGCGGCTTCAGCAGTTGATCTTGCCGTCGCGAGTTCCGCGACGAGCGCCTCTTGCGACGCGCGAGTCAATTCGCTCGATGAAAGCTTGTATTCCTCCAAAGCCTTTTTGGACGCATCGGCGAGCGCGTTGGCGTTCATGATTCTAATTTCCATGGCTTCCACGCGAGATTGGAATTCGTTTTTGGCCTCTTCAGCGGCCTTGGTGCGCTCCTGAGACTCCTCAAGGTCCTTCTCGGCGTTGGATACAGAGTTGGTGAGCTTGTCAATCGCTCTCGATGCCTCGGCGTGGGCAGATTCCAACTCCTGGCATCGAGCGCGAAGGCGATCGATCTCATCCTTGTCCACGCGCATGGTCGCCTCTACTCTGTTTTCTAACTCCGCGGCGACGTCTCCTTGCACATTCTGCGCGTCGTGAAGCTGTTTTTCCAGCTCTGCAACGCGCTTCGCCATGACAAGCAACTCCTGTTCCGCCTTGTCACGAGCAGCCTCGACTTCTTCCAGGGATGAACCAGCGAGACAAGTGGTGTCTAAAGCTCGCTTCGCATCGGAGAGCTCTGTGCGAAGCTCAGCGAGTTCTGTCATGGCCACATTTCTCTCTGTCACAGCGCCCTTTAAAGTTCCCACTTCTTCTCTGAGTCGCTCCAACTCGGTTTGAGCTGCGTCTCTGGCGTCAGATAACGACTCAATCTCCGATTGCTTCTTGAGTAAATCAGCCTTCATGGTTGATAAGAGCTCATTAGCGATGGAAAGCTTCCCTTCGGAGGCTGCGAGCGACTTTTTCAAACCAGTTTCGTTCACTCTCTGTTTCGCAGCTTCCACATCAGACTGAACCTGCTTACTGTTATCGCGCTCCTTCTTCAATTCCTCGACTTGCGCTTCGGCAGCGCTCAGTTGCTGTTGCAAAGATGATTTGAGCTCCTCCAATTTCGCATTCGCCGTTTGCAGCTCAACCTTCGCTTTCTCCGCCGCTTCGGAATCAGCGCGCGCACCAGCGAGCGACTCTGCAATTTCTATCTTCTCCGACAAAACCTCATCTCGAGCCATCTCTAGCTCTGGAACCCGCTTTGCGTACTCGGATAACTGCTGCTGAAGAGTTTTATTCACCCCTTGCATGCTCTTCACCTGCTTGAGCGCTCGATCTCGCTCATCTGTCAGCGCTTCGAGTGCCTTTTGAGCGTCTGAGTCGTCTTCCCTCTTCTCCTCATCGACAGGTTTCGTCTCCTCCACAGTCTTGCCAGGCGCGCCAGAGTCCTCGAGCCGGTTTCTCAAACGCTCGTTTTCTTCTTCCAACGCCTTCTTCGCCTTCTCGAGCTCTGCGAGTTCCTTTTCTGCCTTTTCCTTGGCCTCTCGCGCGTCGTCGCATTCCTTCTCAAACTCTTTACACTCCTCCTCTGCCCACGCTTTTCCGTCGGTGAGCTTCTTCACCGCGCTTTTCAGCGCATCAATCTCTTTTCGTTGCGGCCCGTCGTCGGCGTCATCGTTCGATGACGCCTTCGCCTTGTCTTCCGTCGAGCTCTCCGCGGCGTTTCGCAACGCAGTCTTCAACGCTCTCAGCTCGTCATCCTTCGCCTGGCACAACTCTTCGAGCTCTCGAATCTTGGCGACGTACCCAGCGTCAGACGTCGACGGGTGTGACGATGATGCCGACGCCGACGCGATCCCGCGCTCGATGGCGTTCGTCTCCACCTGGGCGCTCAGCTGAACGACGGCATCTTGGGCACTCTGGTGCAACTTCTTCCCAAGGGTCGAGAGCTTATCGGCGTCGAACCACGACGGTTTCTGCATTGCGAGACGCTCGAAACCAGGTTCGCGCGTCGCGATACGTCACTCACGCGCGTGCGCGCAAGTTCGCGGATGCGGTCGTGGGCGAGACTGAGGTGTGGAGGCGTAACCGTTGCGAACCGAATACAGCTAAGCGTTCACCGTTTTGACTAAATTGGACGACGTGCTACGATTTCTACGCGGCACGTTGGAGACTACGCGCGACGAGTGACGAGACACACCATCTTGGAGGATTCATCGAGTGTCGTCGAAGAAGACGCGTTGGTGAAGACGAAGGTTCGCGCGTCTGTGACGGGGAAGGATTTTTTGACGAGCGCTTTGCGTGGCCGATACGCCGGATACGACATGCGGTCAAACACGACCGATCCCGCGCACGTCATGTCGCAATCCTGCGCCGTGTCTGCCGCCTTTTCTATGCTCCAATCGCACTGCATGCCCACCTTGTGCGTCACGTGAATTTCTCCACCATTCGGCGCCGCTAAACGCGCCGCTCCAGCGCAAAATCGAGCCACCAACGCTCTGTTTGTTTCCAGTTCCTCCGCGCTCCGGGCGTCCGATCCCATCAGCGCGGCTTCCTGCGCCGACCCATCCGAGTTTCGAGCTACGCACGGAAAATTCCACACGAGCCGGTCGAACCCACCTTCGGGTGCCGGGGTCTTCAACGTTCCGGCCAAGTCGCCCGCGTCCACTCCGTGCTCCACGACGACGCCCAACGATTCCAATTCCTCCAACGTCTCCGCGCACGCCGCGCCGTAAATCTCCAATAACGACGCTCGCGTCTCGTGCGACGTCGCAACGATGCGAGAGTCTCGTCCAAAGGCTCGCGCGAGCGCGAGCGAAAACGTAAAGTCACCGTCGCCCACCGTCAGCACGCTTTGGCCTCGCGCGTACAACCCGAGACGGTTCACGGGCACGGGCGGCGTCGGCGGCGCCGATTTTGAACCCTTTTTGTGCGACCGCCGCGTCGGCGCCGATCCGTCGGTGTACCGCGGACACGATTCCGGGCGCGCGTTTGCCCCGGCGTGTTCACCGGCGGCGTTGAGGACGGCGTGGCGGCAGGGAACGCAGCCGCTGCGTGCGCACTTTATCATGGCGAGCGTCATGTACAGCGGGAGTTCCGCGCGCGAGGACGGTGACGGGTCGTCGCCGCGAGGGCGTTTGGATGCCCTGTCGTCGTCCTGATCCGTCATGATGCAGAAGACGACGCGCGTGCGCGGGGTTGTGACGTGGGTTGTGTCGCGCTTTTTTGGACAACTGTTTTTCGCTTTCGATGGTGATGGCTCGGTGCGTCTATCTATTCTTTCCCTCGTGGATACAACATTCGCTAGAATATAATACTGCTTTAGAAGTGCCTAGTTGAACTTTCGCGGCGGGACGATGTGCGCGCCGGGGCCGATAGAGTGGGTCGGCAAGACGTCTCGACGCGGATCTCGAGATTTCACCAAAGCGCCAGAGCTATCGGCGCCAGATAAGGCGACGACACCGTAGGTGATGAAGACCCAGCTCGAAACCCAACCGATAAATGAAAGAAACGTCTCCGGGAGGGGCTCACCCAATATAATCAATCCGTAGAGCGCCGCGACGCCTAACTGCGCAACGTTACCCGAAACACACACGACGACGATGCTGTTCCCTTCGCGGAATCCCTTGGTTTGATAGTACAAACCTGCGGCTGTGAGAAGGCCACCAACCGCAAACGTAAACGGACCACTAAATAGCATCCACGCTCGCATGTATCCAATACCCACCTTGACGCAGGCGGCACTCAACGCAAAGCATGTGCCGCATTGCGCGCCAACCTTTATCAACTCGTAACGCGCGGCTTCTACCGCGGAAGCACCACTCTTGTAGCGTCGCAGCACGACGCTAGGAGCGGTCAAGCAAGCTATCCCTAAGACGATGGCGAAGAGCAACCGGAAGAACCCGAGCGGATTGGTATCGCCACCGGATCGAGCAGACCTACTGAGGACAACTATGCCAAACGCGCAGCTCACCACGCCTCTCCACTCCTTCATGTTTAACGACTCACCGAGGTAGACGTGACTCACCACAGCCAAAATCGCCACTCCACTCGCCGATGCCGGCTGCACCACACTCATCGGTGCGATGGCGAGCGCCAGTAACATGCCGATTCCTCCGACGATGTCCAACTCCAACCCGCGTCGCCAACCCGCATCTCTCAGGTACGCCCTCGCTGTCGTGAGCCCGAGCTTTGGAAGGTCGCGGGCTGCCTTCTTCTGAATCCCTTTACCGACATTGATCGCACACGCCGAAGCGACGGTGAGCGTAATGGCTAGAACGGGCATCTCTCGCGCGTGATCCAGTTGCGAGAATACAAACGAACACTTTTTCCGTTGGACTTCTCGCGACGTTCGGCGAGCGCAATCGCGTGCTGGCGACGCGGTGACTGTAACTTCGCGCGTAGTCTAGACTTCAATCCAGGACGCTCACTCACGCGTCGCTTCGACGAGCGCGCGAAGCGGAGTGAGGATGTGTCTGAACTTTATCACTTCGCAGAGTCTTTCGCAACGTCGAAGGCGAAGAAGGCAAGCGCATTGTCGATTTCTGAGCAGTCATTCAATCGCGAACTTGGAGAAAGATAATAGAGCTAAGAAGGTAAAATCATGATAACAATGAACGAATGATCGAATAAGTACATAAAGGCGAGCGCGAGGTAAAGCTTGGATTTGGCGCTCACTTGTTAGCAAACCATCCGTAAGAGTGAAGGCCGACGCCCCAGAGATTGACGCCGACGTAGCACACCCAAACGACGAGGAACCCGGCTGCACCGACAGCGCAAGAATCCTTCTTGCTCCATCCAGCGACTAGACGGGAGTGCAAGTACGTTGCGTACACGAGCCACGTGATGAGCGCCCACGTTTCCTTAGGATCCCACGACCAATAAGAACCCCACGCCTCGTTCGCCCAAACTGCACCAGAAACGAGACCGGCAGTCAAGAGCGCGAAACCAGCACCGAGGCATCGGTATGCCAGGTTGTCCATCTCCGTCAAGATGCGCTCGCCGCCCCGTGGCGCTTCAATGGCGAGTTCTCCGCTGAAATCCGTAGTGGTCTCCACCGCAACCGCGGTGTCCCCTCCCTCCGTCGCGACCGCGGCACTCACCTTAGGCCTGTTACGCACGCGTTCGCCTTCGCCGTTTTTGTCAACGAGTCCATCTAATTTTTCCAGAGCGCCCTTCGCCATGGCCCAGTCTTGAGACGCGTCCACTACGAGGTATGAAACGCACGACAACGAACCAACGAGCAGCGTAGCATAGCTAAGCATCATGACGCTGACGTGCATCATCAACCAGTTGCTCTTCAACGCCGGAACAAGCGCTGTTGCCCGCTGTAGCTCGGCCGGAAGCGCCAAAGTCGCACCCGCTACAGTTAACGCCGCCGTCGGCGCAGCGAGCGCGCCTGGAATGGCACTCTTGGAGAAGCCATCGCGCTCCGTCACCACCAAGTGAACGGCCGTGATACCCCAGGCTAAGAATAATAAAGATTCATACATGTTACTGAGCGGAAAGTGTCCGCTTTCCACCCAGCGAGCGGCGAGTAATCCGAAGAGTGAGGCGTTACCCGCGTACATTCCGTACTGCTCCAACTTGCCGGCGCGCTTTTCATCCGTAAAGATAGCCTGTACGCGACGCGTAAAAGCAAAACCGAAACGACACAAACAACTCGTTAGTCACGCGGTCACTTCACCATCGCGCATCGGTCATCTTCTCCTCTCATTCTGCATCTCGCTTCGCGAAACGTGCGCGCTTGTCAGAGCCGTAACCCTCAGCCCATGGCAACCAAAACACTCCCACGTCAACACCGTCGTTTCCCTCCGTCGTACCTTTCCGGCGAAGATCGTTGACGCGACGGAGAGCGATGCAAAAGCCGCCTTGCCAAGCGCTTCCTCCGCGTCGCTCAGCGTCAAGTCCAAATTGACCGCATCGAATGCGTTCGCGAGGTCCGTGACGTGTTGCGCGTCGAACGCCGCTCGAGCCCGCACGCGCGCGCGCGTCGTTGTCGTCGTCGTCGCGAACTTCGCGGGCGTCATCGAACGCGCCCATCGTCGCCGTTCCGTATCTCGCGTCGTTGTCGTCGTCGTCGTCGTCGCGACGCGCGCGAGCGTCGTCGGTCCTATCGTCATCGTCTTTTCAGCGCGCGTCGTTGTGAAGCGCAGTCTTCAGTAGTGCGCTCACGTTCGGGGGCCGTCGACGACATGTCGGCGCCCGCGCGCGCCGTGTCCGGAAGCGAGGAGACCCTTCTCGACGCCGCGCCCCCGCGCGGTGCCTATCGCAACGCCGCGGCCGCGTCGACGTCGACGTCGACGTCGAGCGGGCACAAAAGCGGTGTGAAATCTAACGCCGCGAGTCGTGCGCGAGCTGCGTTGCGCGTCGGCGGCGCGACCGTCGCTGCGGCGGTGGTGTACGCATGCGTGAAAGCGATGAGATACGTCGCGGAGAACGGTTGGCCGGATGCGTCGGTGCTGAGCCCGAGGGAGGTGCACAGAGTGATTGACGACTTCGGAACGCTCGGCATCGCAATCTACGTCTTTGGGTTCGCTTTGGCAGAACTCTTGCATCTCCCGGCGATGGTTTTCGTCACCGCTGGGATACTTAAGTGGGGCAAATTTATCGGCTGGTTGTTGTCGTTGGTCATCGCGCCGTTGTCGTGTGGCTTTGCGTTTGTCGTCGTGAGGCGCGTGGGTGGCCAGGCGTTGACAAACGTGCGGTGGACCTTTGTCAAGAAGATGTTAATGCGGTTGGACAGGCGTCCGGTGGCGACGGTTGCCATTTTGAGGACGTTTTTATTTCTTTCGCCCAGCTTGAACTACGCATTGGCGCTGAGTTCTATTAGTTTGAAACATTTCATGGTCGGCAACTTTCTTGGCTTGCTAGGACCTCTTACGTTGGCGTGTCTCGCCATCGATAAACTCATTTCGTACTACGGTTGGTCCAAGGGTGACGCGTTTACGAATTAGCCACTGTAGATAGAAGATTGCTTTTTTCACGTTCGGCTGGGAGGCCGACGCGCGTGCGGGCTCGTAGCCGGGTCCGTGCATTATTTCTTTCCGCGTTGTAAAACATTCCAAATTCTAGCAAGTTTCACATCGTAACAGCTGCACTTCATTTCGCGACGCGGCATCATGGGACCGAAGACTCGGCGCAAAGACTGGACCGACTCATCGCGCGATAGTTTGAAAGAGGCGCGGGAACGTCTCATCGAGGTGCGTCACCGCTCGCGGATCACGATTGAACCCGTCTGACATGTCTCTTCCTTCGCGTCGTCTCGGAACGCGTAGGACATTTCGCGCGCCTATCCCATGAACCCAGAATCAGATAAATACTGCGTTGTGATTATTTGTGGAAACATGCGCTCGCATGATCACGATTGGGCCGGGCTATGTCTCAGTTGTGATCGTCAGAACGGGTTGGTGGTGAAGCCGCTTGAGGTTGTGTCCGAAGCGGTGGCATCGGAATCGGCGCATTTGATCACGCTGAAGATGGCTTCGCACGTCGATTGGCCAGTGTGTTCCATCAACGGAGAGGCGATCATGGAGCGCATGGTTTTCGCACCGGACGGCATCGGACGCATCGATCTTGAGGTTGAGGGATCAAACTGTCCTCCAATGTTACTTCCCGGGAATCAATTCGCGGTGCAGCTTTCTCAAGCCGAGCGCGCGATGCTGCACGATTCTCCCGAAGTCATGCGCGGGAACGTAGCCGTAGGTAACGTATCAGAGAGTGAAGTTTACTCGCTCTTCGAAAGAGACGCATATCGCGCGTTGTTGTCGAGTGAGCCGGCTTCCGCGCTGGCAGAGTTGACATCGTCTGAAGAGGACGCCTTTTCTTCGCCCGCGGACATCATGACTGGAAACGTGCGAGGAATCAACGACGCGATCGACCTCTTTCCAGACGTCGACATCTCGTGTCCATCGTCAGCTTCGCAGACTCATTCGGACCACAAGACGGAGAATCCTAGCGCGGAGTGGGACGGAGTTCGTTTCCTTCGAGAGCAATTGTCGCGGCAAACGGGCATTCGACTCGTCTTAGCGAGGCGCGACGTCGAGAACCTCCTCGCCGAGCTCGAAAGTGCAAGATAAAAATATGGCATATTACATATTACAAAACTCATAAAACTCATACAGTGGAGAAGTCTTTGGTCTCTCGAATCCAATATTCGACCAACGTCGTCGTCTGCGTGAACGTGAACGTTCCAACGAAGGACTTTTCCGCGAGGAAGAGCGGATACCAGTGTGGATCATCCGCCCACATTGTGTGAAACGGAATCGCATCGAGTCCAAACCATACTGGTCGCATTTCATCGCTCGCCTTGATCTCTCCGTCGTACTTGGATGCGTGAAAAACATGCACCAACCAGGGCGTCGGATTATCATCAAAGATGAAGCGCAACGTCCCGCGTTGCGTCATATCGAGAGCTTCGATGTTCGCCTCCTCCCTCAACTCGCGCAAAGCCGCCTCCTCGATCGTCTCTCCGAGCTCAACCTTGCCCCCGAAACCGTTGTAGTACCTGCGTTCGCGTTTGAAACCGTCGTCAGCTGTCGCTACTCGAGACTCACGCCTTCGCGCGCCGCGCATCGTCGCGACATCCGAGGCGCAGCACCATCGTGGAATCAATCGAACCCATATACACGCGTTCGATCGCTCGTGTTTAATCGTTCTACACTCTCGCATCGTCGACGCACCCGGTACCGAATCCACGCAGCTTTTCACCCAGCAAAACTCTCTCGTTTGGATAGTCTCGCACGAGCACGAGCGTAAACTCCTTGTGCTTGGCGTCCGGGATCGGAATCGCGCCCTCCTCGACGCGCGACATGTCGGTGTCTGCTCACTCTTCGAACGCGCGAACTCGCCGCGCGACGATGTGACGACTCGTGCTCGAGCTCGCACTCCAAACTCGTCGTCGTTCGTTGACTCCTGACGCGTCACTCATCTTAGAAAGTCCTCACTCATCGTCACCGCGCCGTCGAATCGATGACAACTCCGCTCTCGGCGTCGCCGCCGGAAGCCTTTGAAACGGCGCACGCGGCGATCGCGGCGCTGTACGGGGCGGATGCCGAGTCGCGCTCGCGCGCGAACGAACACCTCGTGCGTTTACAAGCAGAGACTACGATGTTCTCGGTCGCGCTCGAACTCTTGGAGCGGTGTCGAGGGGACTCTCGCGTCGTGTTTTTCGCCGCGAACGCGCTCGCGGGTAAAGTTCGAGAGAGAACGTTCTCGACAGAGCTCGATGAGGCGCAGCGAGGGGAGCTGGTGCGGAGGATGCGGGAGAGTTTCGCGGCTACGTCGAGAGACGCGTCTTGCGAGCTCGCGTCTAGAAGGTTGGCGATGGGATTAGCGAACGCGGCGACGAAACTCGGACCAGAGGCGGTGAAGGATATCGTGTCACTCGGACAGACGGTGGCTTCGAGCGCTGGTGTGGACGATGTGGCGATGAGAGTTGGGATCGAGCTGGTGGCGTGCTGCGCCGAAGAAGTGGACGAAGCCGAGTCGACGCGTCGGCGAGCGCTGGCGCAGAGTTGCTCGAGCCTCACCGATGGCGTGTTGAACATGGCATCGCAGGTGTTTAAAGCGGCTGGTGGCGCGAGCACGAAGGAACGAGACGCGCTCCGCGCCTCGTGCGTTCGGGCGTGTCATAGGTGGTTAAAGCTCGATCCCAGCGGAGATGTTGGCGGAGGTTTGAGCATGTCGCCCACGCAACTTGCGGTGGCACACGGCGAGCTCTTCGCAAATGTGCTCAATTGTTTGGCTGTGGAGTCGAGCGGGTGCGGGGCCGCAGCTGTGGACATGCTTGTAGAGTTGCATCAAGGCAGATGTGGGACGGAACAGGAGGAATTTCAAGCGATGAACGCGATGACGCGCGGATTACTCGCTCATAGCACGGAAGCGAGCGCACCGGACAATTCTGCGTTGGCTAGAAACATTTCTTTAGTCGCTGTGTCGATGAGTGAGAGATGTGTAGGTGTCATAGCGCGCGGGGACGATGACTCGTTGGCGCTCGTGTCTCTCTTGCTGAATTTGATGGAGCGCCACGGCAGGGAAGTCACTGAAGTGGCGATTGATTTTTTCCTCATGTTGGACACGATTGGGGTGACGTCTCGACACGAGGCTCTCCGAGCGCCGATGCACGCGCGCCTGGTGGAGGTAATGCTGAGGCAGTCTACTTTACCTGACGATTTCACGTCTTGGGACATCGCCGAAGAAGACGAAGAGACTTTTGAGCGTTTTAGAGAGCACGTCCTCGCGGATCTTCTCGATAACTGCTGCGGCGTGCTCAAAGGAGAATATTTAAGTATCGTTGGTAATGCTTTAGGAAACGCACCCAACTGGCGAGTCGCTGAGGCGGGGACTTTTGCGCTGAGAGCGGCGGCTGAGCGCATCAAGGAAGAGATGGAAGAGTCGACTACGACGACGGCGGAGGAATTCCTCACACAACTCTTTACCACGGTGGCGTCGCAAGCGAGCGATAATTCTGGTATTTTCTCTGTGCATCCGCTTCTTCGAGCGAGCACGTGTCGTCTGATCAACTCGTACGCCTTTTGGTTGGGTAAAAAAGGAGACAAGGGAACTCTGGCAAGGGGAATTCTGATGTACGTCACGTCATCGTTCTCACACGGTTCATCTTGGCCGATGGCAGCGGTAGCGTTTAGAAGTGTGTGCTCGCGTTGTGCGCGAGCGTTAAGAGACCTCGAAACTTTCGGCGCGTTGCTCGAGCACACTGAACAGAGCATCTCAGGGATACGCGTCGTCGTCGACGGTAATGATTTTTCAGACAATAGGACTGCAGTCATGGAAGGCTTAGCGAGAGTCATAGCCACGATGCAAATCCAGCACGCGTCGCAGGTTAGTCCGAGATTGGTGTCTCCGATAGCGGGTAGATGTCAAGCTATCGCGATGGAGATGACGCAGCAGCTTCCGCAACATCAAATCGCGCATGCCGAAGCCGCGCGCACGATGGCTGCAGAGCTCTCACTCATCGCCTCTTCAGTGAGGTTTCTCGAGTTCCCGTCGTCTTCGACGGCAACGTCTGGCATTGAGCACCCAGCGATTGCTGTATTGAGCGCCGCCTGGCCGATGCTGGAGGAAATCGTGTCTGCAAAAATGTGGCAAGCTCCGAGCGTCGTCAAGGCGATTTCTGAAATTTATATCGCAGCCCTCTTGAGCGCGAAAGCCAACTCGGTGAACATGGTCGTTCCCATGCTCGAGGCAATTTCGCGCATTTTTACGGCCACTGGATATCCGAGCATTCTCGAGCCGATCGGGACCGCTGTGGAAATGGTTAGCTTTAGTTCAGAAAACGGCGCGAGCGAATTGTTACCAAACGCACCGCACGTCGCGGCGGCGTTGACCGCCGCCTTTGCACAGGTTGCGCAGGAAACGACGAGGCTAGCGAGTGCCGATCCACTTAGCCCGGAGACGTGGGAGCGCGCCGAAGCTTTGTTCGTCGTCGCGCGTGCGCTCGTCGTCTTTGCGCCGGCGCACGGATTGTCCAACGAGGCGTTATTCCCCACGCTGGATCTCGCGATAGCAGCGCTCGAGCTCCGCGAGTACCCACCCGTGCGAGCATCACTGGCGCTCTTGAACATTCTCATCGCGCCGGGTGAAAAATCAAAGGCTTCCCCGCCCTGGATCGCCAACGCCGCTCGCGTCGATGAATTTTTCACCACCCGAGGCGCCAAAATCGTCGCCGTCGTCTTGGATTCCGCCTGCACCGAACGCATGCCTCGCGCGGCGATCCGCGCCGGCGCCACGCTCATCGCCACCCTTCTCCACACCGCACCGAACGCGGTTTTCCCTTGGATCAACGACGCCCTCGTCGCCTATTCCCTCTCCGCCGGACGAGCCGACGACGCCGAACGAGCCGACGACGACGTCGCCCGTCCTCGGCTCCTCGCCGCCCTCTCCCCCGCCCGTCTCCCCGGCCCTCTCCCGAAACCTCGGTGCGTGAGCGCCATTTGCGATTACATTCTCATCCGTCAGCGCGTCGGCGACGTCGACGATCTCCTCGCGTACGACGTCGATTGAGACAAAAGCCCAGAGGTTGGTTCACCGCGTTGACCACCGCTTCGCCCAGAGCCACGCGACGAGGACACCAAACAAAACAAAAAGATCAACGCATATAACACACACAGATGACACCATGCACACGTACTAAAGTAGCACTGCGAGTTTGATAAAAACAACCTTTGAAGAAAATCGGACAAATGGACAAACATGCACCGTACTAAATACACACACAGAGCGCACACGAACCGACTTTGTCACAGAGGACGAATCGCGGACGGACGCCACGACGCCACGACGCGACGCGACGGGACGGAATCAGAATCCATCATGGAGGCGCCGAGAACGGTGGACGAGGTGTTCGCCAACTTTTCCGCGCGACGCGCCGGGTTGGTACACGCGCTCACGGGCGGTACGCATCGATGATAATTAATCGCGCGCGTATGCGCCGGAAGAGCGCGACGTTGATGACGACGACGACGACGGATCCACCGACGGGCAAAGGATGACGACTGACGCGCGAGATTTGATTTTTCCGTTTTTTTCCCGCGCAGACGTCGAGCGGTTTTACGCGCAGTGCGACCCGGATAAGGAAAACTTGTGCCTGTACGGGAACCCAGACGGGACGTGGGAGGTGCAGTTACCCGCGGAAGAGGTTCCGCCGGAGCTTCCGGAACCGGCGCTCGGGATCAATTTCGCCCGGGACGGCATGCAGGTGCGTTTGAAGCAACGCGCGACCGCGCGAAAATGGAGCGTTTCGAAGCGACGGCGCGGTGTGTGACGGATGAAACGACGCGGGAACACGCGGGGGTTACGAAGTGAATTTTACCGCATCCATCGCGAGGGATCGCGGGGGGTGACGAACGCGCGTCGATCGCGTCGCGGGGTAGGTTGGATGGAGAGGCCGTTCAACGTATCGATCCGCGTTGGCGCGGGGTTGGATTGACGTCTCGCTCGGTGCGAGACGCGAGACGCGAGACGCGTCATCGATGACTCGATCGACTAACCGTTAGTGAAAACGCGCTTCGTTTCTTCGCGGCGCGCAGCGTAAGGATTGGCTCGCGCTCGTCGCCGTGCACTCGGACGCGTGGCTCATGGCGGTGGCGTTCTACTACGGCGCCAAGTTTGATGCGAAGAAGAGGTGCGTCGTTGACGGTTTATGACTCGTTGAATTTATCGAGGCGCGGATCAATCCCGATTGACTCGCCAAAGCCAGGAGCGGCGCCGAGCGATCGACGACGACGAGACTGACGGTGTGTGTGTTTCCCGTTTCATTTGTCGGGTTTTCCCTCGCGGCGGCACAGAGAAGCGCTCTTCTCCAAGATTAACGACGTGCCCACCGTGTACGAGACGTTGACGGCGCACTCGGACGCGGCGAGCGGCGCCGCGGCCAGGGGTAAATCTGGCGCGGCGACGACGACGAGTGGGGGCGGTAAGTCCGGCGCCGGTGGTGCCAACGGGGCCAAGGCACAGACCGGGGGCGGTAAGGCGAACGCCAAGAAGCAAAAGGTGGATCCGGTACGTTTACTTTTTCGTTTCCCTCTCGCTCGTCGGAAGAGCCTCTTCTTTTCCGCATTTTGTTTTCGTGTCACTGTTTGTGCATACACTTGATAAAGCGATCGCGATCTCGAAATTTCCATCTTCGCTTTCCCACCCTGGCTCGCTCTCCCCACCAAAAGACGAGGCGAGCGGGGGAGAACCGGTGACTGACGACGACGACGACGACGATTCGTTTCTTTTCGAACGACACCCAGGCGGATGCGCAAGGGTTCACGAAACCGTCCCCTGGTGTGATCATGGACCCGAAGGAGGACCTCTCCGCGCTCAAGAGCGCCAAGATTGAGGTACGTCTTCGACGCTCGCGCAAATGTGGACGACGAGTCAGACTCGAACCGTCGCCCGATTTTCAAACATGGACCGTTGGGTCCATGTTTTGGCGCTCGGCGAGTCGGCGCGCGACGAGCGTCGACTCGTTCTGTTTGCGGCCTCGAAGGAACCGGCGATCGATCGATCGACGCTTCGTTGGATGGATTCAAATGCCGATGATGATGAATCCAATCGACGCGACGAGGCTCGTATGACTGACGATGACGCCCTCTGGTGTTTTGTTTTGCTCGCGCCGCGCAGCTGTTTTGGCCAGACGATAATTTATGGTACCGCGCCGAGGTGATCTCGCTCAACGAGCGAAACCGCACGGCAAAGGTTCTCTACGCAACTTCGGACGTAGAGACGCTGAACTTGGATGAATTGATTCGCGAGGGACACGTGAATATTCGAAAGGCGACGTGATAGTGGGAAGAGAGACGCGAGCCGTCGAGCCCAAGATTTTTATTTTAACAGCGACTTCAGAAGAGTATAGACGAAACAAATGATAAACACCCCCCACGAAAGAATCACCTTTGTGACGCTCTCTCTATTTATAAAGCATATCGTTCATTAGATTACAAACTAGCTATGGGTTTCAATGCGAAGGTGGACGAGGCGGTGGTGGAGCGAAAGGCGCCGCTCCGTTCGCCTGAGGTTGGGGATAAATCAGAGGCTGGTTGACGTTCGGAGCGCCGTTCGGCAGCGGTGGTAACTCGTTGGGGAGACCCCGTGACTGAGGCATGACAAAATATGGCTGTGCACCCATCGGAGGCGGTCCCACGTGCGCTGGATGTGGCGGCGGTACCATGTATTGCGGTGGCGGCATCATGTATTGCGGCGGCGGCACCATGTATTGCGGCGGCGGATACTGCGGCGCCATTCCCGGATGTGGCGGCATCATCATAGGATGCTGTGGCATCATTTCCAGCTGTTGCACCGGTGCGATCGGCGCTCGTCCTGCACGCTTAAAGTCTGGATCGAACATATCCGCTATTTTGTTCCTTCGCACCGCCTTGTTCGTCTTATTCAAAGACGAAGTCGACGAAGACGGAGACAACTCCCCGCCGCGCCCGACCAAGCCCTCGTCCCGCGCCACCGACGTCGTGTATCCACCCTCTCCGACGTCTCCATCCTCCGCGGTACCGAAAATCCTCTCCCTCGCGAGCCTATACGCCAGCTCGCGTTCCTCCCTCGTGGGCGGCTTCCCCGAGACGTTCGCTTCCCCTCCGTTCGTCTCCCCTCCGCTCATCGACCGCCCCGCGGCGTGTTCACCTCTCGATCGCACCCGCACCATCTTCTTCTTCACCGGTGACGCCACCGCCCCGACCGCGGGCGTTTCCCCGTCGTCACCGGGCGGCGTCGGTTCTGCATCGGCTGCGTCCGCCACTCGCGTCGTCCGTCCCTCCTCCATCCGCACGCGAGTCTCGTGTAGTCACCGCGCGCGAGATGCCGTACGGAGCGCGCGCGAAGGGAGATGACCCGTCGATCGAACGATCGATCGATCGATCGTTTCGAAAGCGCGCGCGCGCGCACGAGTCGCGACGTGCGGCTGCCGCGAGCGCAACGCAGAGTTCGGGCTCAAAAATCCTTGTCACCACCACATGTCCGATCGATCTGCGGTCCAAACATTTATACGCCAAACCGACACACCCGGGTGTATTATACATAATCCGAACACCGTCTGACGCCCGAAAATCGTGTTTCGCCTGGGAAACGCGAAGCGTCGCGGAACGCATCGCGAACGCGCCGCTCGACGGAACGCGCGTCGGCGACGACGCGAACGCGCCCGCGTGACCGCTGGAACGACGGAGTAAAAATTATTCCACGCGCGCGGTGAGTTTCGGGTTCGTTCGTTGGGGTTTGACGCGGGGACGACGTCGTCGTGGGCTGGGACAGTGCGAAATGCCACCCCGCGTCAACGCTGGTCGACAGTCCGAGACCGCGCCTTTCGCCCGCATCTTGAATTCCGCGGCAGTAGTCGACGCGACTCGAACGCGAGAGACGCGCTCGGGGAACGCCGGAAAAAGTTTTCGGTTGAATTCACATCACACACACCACGGCGGGAGCGATGTCTGTCGTGCAAGGATTCGCGCGGTGCGCGTCGGTGCGCGCCCTTCGCGTGGCTTCGAGAGCGAGAACCGGCGGCGCGGTCGCGTCGCCGGCCCGCGCGGCGTTGTCTCGAGCGCACGAGCGCTTCGGCGCGCGCGCGAGCGGGGCGCGGATGACGTCTTCGTCGTCCTCTGGACGCGCGGCGGCGCGCGCGGTCGAGACGCGCGCGGTGACGGAGGCGAAGGAGGATAACAAGGAGGATCTCTTGGGCGACGACATGGATCAAAGCGGTTTCCCGAAGGATGAGAAGGAGTACGACATCTTCCGCGATTCGTTGCTTCGTTACATGGGTTACGCGAACGAATGCGGTGAAGCGTTCGTCGCTTGGCTCCCGGCGTGGGGTGTGCCGGCGACGTACGGCGTCGCGGCGACTTACGTGCTCGCGGATACGATTGACAAGGGGGTCAAGCGCTGGAACAAGGCGGAGGGCGAGGATAACCGCGCGCAGCAAGCCTTCGCGGTCGCGACCGAGACTGTGACTTGGCAAATGCTCGCCAGTGTTTTCTGGCCGGGCTCTTTCATTCGTGTCGTCGTCGCGTCTACCAACTTGGCTCTCGCCAAGGCGGATACGGGCGCCTTTGAGGCGCTCGCTGCGCAAGGCGTCGACATCGAGCGCATCTTGCCGACCCTTTTCGGTTTGGCCGCCATCCCGTTCATCGTTCACCCGATTGACACCACGGTTGATAAGGCTGCTGATATGTCCTTCGCCAAGGCACTCCAAGGCAAGATGAAGAGCGGTTCAGACTGGGCTGTTGGGGCTGCCGTCATCGCGGCGTGCCTCGCCGTTCCGCCAACCCTCTTCAGCGTTGCCGGTGCCATCAACGAAGCTGCGGGCGTCGTTGCCAACTAGATACGGATTAGACAGCTAATACGCTATTATTCAATTGCCATTCATCATTCAACTATTTATACTTCTAATCAAGCTAAGACGACGTCTGACTTCTTGCCAGTGCCCGCCTTGCCTGTTTTGATCGTGTCCCCTTCGATTTCCTTCCTCTTGTAGTAGTGCGGCGCGATTTCGACGAGCCACTCGGGTTTGATTTCGATGACTTGTCGCATGTACTCCTTGGACGTGTACACGAGCTCAAAGTACACGACCCATCTCGGCAATTCCTTTGCAAGCCCGCTCGACGGGTGAATCGCCACCGTCTGTGGGTTCTTCACCGTGCGGTAACTACCGTTACGCTGCAGCTTGGCGGTGTGATAGAAGAAACCAGCCGTGACGCACTTCTTGATACTATCGAGATCGTTCACGTTGGAGGAAACTTCAATCTCCACTCTCTCAAGGAGTTTTTCGAGCTGCTCTCGAATGTCCCGCGCCGTCTTCATTGTGCGCTGCTGCACGAAGTTTTCGTAGCACCACTGCACAGAGTAGTCCGCCTCGCGCCACGAGTTGTACACGTTGAGTAGTGCGATGTGGTCGCCGACGTTGCCGATGTGAAACGATTTGTGTGCGTGGTCAGCCAGTTGTAGCTTATCCTTTGGACGATAGAAGATTGTGTTGCCGCACGAAAGCATGCAGCAAATCGTCATGACTTCGTCGCTCACTTTGTACTTGTCGCTCGCGCACAGCGTCTTAGAAAGCATGGGATCAAGCGGAAATTCCGCCATCTTACGCCCGAGTTTGGTGAGCTCTCCTCTATCGTTAAGCGCACCCAAGGCGTAGAGCTGCTCGAGTGCTCTGAGGAGGGTCTCTGCGGGCGGAGGATCCATGAAATCAAAGTGCATCAAGTCATTGATACCGAGAGACTTGAGCATGAGGACGACGTTGCCGAGATTTGTGCGCTGAATCTCTGGAACGGTGTTCGGATCGAGTTCGTTCTGGAAACTCCATGCGGTGTACAAACGGAAACATTTACCCGCGGAAGTACGTCCGGCGCGGCCTGCGCGCTGCAAAGCGCTCGCCTGAGACGTGGGCGTCACCACGAGCGATTCCATCCCGGTTCGAGGGTTGTAGCTTTTTTGCTTGCAAAACCCAGGATCGATGACGTACTTGATACCGTCGATCGTGAGGGATGTTTCGGCAATGTTCGTTGCGAGCACGCACTTGCGAGCACCCTTTGGCGTCTCTTCGAAAATCTTCGCCTGCATGTCGCTCGGAAGGGACGAATAGATTGGCGCAATGATGAGCTCTGGAGGTTTCTTTTCCATTTCGTTCAGTCGAGCCTTGAGCAATTCTTCGCAGTTTTCAATCTCTTCCTGACCCGTGCAGAATACCAAGACGTCGCCCTCTGGCTGCGTCATGTGAATTTGCAAAACCGTCACGACGGTCGCGTCCACGTAATCAGCCTCGGGCTGCTTTGTATAAAGAATATCAACCGGATAACGGCGACCCGGAATTCTAAAAATCGGAGCGAAGTCAAAATACTCGCTAAACTTTTCGGCGTCTAGAGTAGCCGAAGAGATGAGCAGTTTGATTTCTGGACGGAATCGGGCGATATCCTTGACGAGCCCGAAGAGGACATCCGTGTGCAACGTGCGTTCGTGCGCCTCGTCCACCATCATCACCGCGTACGACGCGAGATCCGGTTCTCCGAGGAACTCACGCAAAAGCATACCATCCGTCATGTACTTGACTTGTGTCTTGTCGTTGGTGCAATCCTCAAAACGAATGGTGTATCCAACCTCGTGTCCGAGTTTGACACCCGCCTCTTCGGCAACACGCGTCGCAACTGACATCGCGGCGACGCGCCTTGGTTGCGTGCACCCAATTTTTTGCGTTTTACCGCCAAACCCAGCTTCCCACATGTACTGAGGAATCTGCGTCGTTTTGCCTGACCCCGTCTCACCAACGATGACGACCACTTGATGGTCTTCCACCGCCTTGATGAGATCTTCGCGATACGGGAAAATCGGAAGCGATTTTCTATCAGCTTCAATCTTTGCGCGTTTGCCGAGTTTACCAGCCAACGCGAGCTTGGTGCGCTTCTCTTCGTCCATTTCCTCTTCGCCGCCGCTCTCGCTTTCGCTCGCGCTAGAAACACCGTCTCCCGCCATGATCTCATCCTTGATGAACTGAATTTGATCGTCATACACGAGGTCGTACTGTTTCTGTTCCGAACGCTTGTCCTTGGCGCCAAACTGCGCGTGTGCCTGCTTCACCTGGTGAGCTTCCCATTGATCCTGTTCCTTGAACGGGTTGGCGTCGTCGTCCGCAGTCGGATCTTTGTATCGCTGCTTCGCGACCGCAAGGCGTTCGCTCGTCGACTTTGGCTTGTTTGGATCGTCGTACGCGGTAGGTAGCGAATAGCGCTCCTCCAGCGCTTCGTTGATGCTGTTGATTTGTTGCATGGCCAGCTCGTACACTTTTTTACGCTTTTCCAAGTCGCGCTTTTGCTCCTCTGTGACGTCTTGACCCTCATAAAAGTATTCCGTCTCCTGAATCGACTCCTTGAGCTCTTCTAACTTTTGCAACTCACGTTTTTTCAAGTACTCTTGCCTCGACGTCTTTCTCAGCTCTGGAACCAAATCCATCCTCTGCTCATCCGTTTCCAAATTGGCCCCGCGTCTCTCCGCCTTTGCGAGCTCCTCCGCGGACGGCCCGCGTTCACCAACCTTCTTCGTCCGCTCTTCATCCCGAGCCCGCAACCGGGCCTCAAACTCCTCCCTCTCTCGCAGATCTTCCTCCATCTCTCTCTGTCTTCGCGTCTCTTCGTCCTCTTCATCCTCTTCGAACGACTCGTCTCCGCCCTCGTCGCCGTATGGCTCGCCCGCCAACGCGCGTCGCCTCGCCTCCACCGCCTCCTCATCCTCCTCGCTCGACGACTCCTCGCCCCGGCGCTTCTTCCGCATCTTCTTTGCTCTCTTCTTTTCCCGCTTTTCGCTCCGCCGAGCCTCTTTAGCATCGTTTGCCTCTTCCTCTTCTTCCTCTTCTTCCTCCAACAGCTCATAACTCGCGTTGCGCGCGACCAACGCCGCCGCATCTCTCTCCCTCGTCCTCTCATCCGCCGACGACGGAGGTTTCCCACCTCGCGACGTCGACGCATCGCATCCTCCTTCCCGTTCCCTCGCGACGGCTCGAATCACCTCGCGCGCGAACGCAGCTGTCTCGTCGGCGTCGGGGCATCCAGAATCGACGAGCGTTCGCGCCAAAGCGTTCGCGTCGCCACCGCTCTCGCGCGCCTTCGCCTCGACGAACGCCTCCAGCGCGCTCGCCGTGTACCCGAGAAGGCCGTGCAAGCCGTCGCGGACGACGTCCGACGTCGCGCGACGCATCGAGAACCGAGGTGTGACGCGCACTCTCAACGACGCGCTCCTTGTTGGGAAAACCTGAATGTAACCTCGCGGCACTCGACGACGCGAGCGCTCCGAGAAAGAAGCGCGAATAGAGCAAACATGGCGATGTCCGCGTCAACCGTGCGAACAACCGTCGCGACGGCGTCAAAGTCGACGACGACGCGCGTTAGAAGTGCGCGAACGAAACTTCATCAACGACATCGTGAAAGCGTTCGCTCGAACGCGACGAAGATGACGACCGAGGACGCGACGAGACTCGACGCGGAATTCGCGAACGCGACGCCGTTGGAGATTATGGATAAAGCGTTGGAGATTCACGGCGATGGACTCGCGATCGCGTTCTCTGGAGCAGAAGACGTGGCGTTGATTCAGTACGCGCACCTCACGGGTAAGCCGTATCGCGTCTTCTCGTTGGACACCGGACGGTTGAACCCGGAGACCTACGAGCTCTTTGACAAGGTTGAGAAACACTTTGACATTAAGATTGAGTATTGCTTTCCGGAGGCGGACGAAGTCAAGGCGTTGGTGAACGAAAAGGGTTTGTTTTCGTTTTACGAAGACGGACACAAGGAGTGCTGCGGCGTGCGCAAGGTGAAGCCGTTGCGAAGAAAATTGGCGACGCTCTCAGCCTGGGTGACGGGCCAGCGTAAGGATCAGAGCCCGGGTACGCGTAACGCGGTTCCGGCGTGCCAAATCGATCCCGTGTTCGAGGGTGCGAGCGGTGGCGCGGGCAGTTTGGTCAAATTTAACCCGCTCACCGACGCCACGTCGCAAGAGGTTTGGGATTTCCTTCGCGTCATGGGTACTCCGGTGAATGCTCTTCACGAGCGCGGTTACGTCTCCATCGGTTGCGCCCCGTGCACTCGACCGGTTTTGCCCGGTCAGCAAGAGCGCGAAGGTCGCTGGTGGTGGGAAGATGCGAGCGATAAGGAGTGCGGCTTGCACAGCGGTAACCTCACCGCCGAGCAAAAGGCAGCGCAAGACGAACGCGAGGCGACCGAGGTTGACATTTTTGAGAACCAGCTCGTCAATATCTTGTCTCGCGAGCAGATCGAATCGCTTAAGGATGAAAAGGTGCACGCCGAAACCTCTCTCGTCGTGCTCTACGCGCCGTGGTGCAAATTCTGCCAAGCCATGGTGGGAGGCTTTGAGCAAGCCGCCGAGCGTCTCTCCCCCAAGGGTGTAAAGTTTGCCAAGTTCCGCGCCGATCGCGACGAGAAGGAGTGGGCGAAGGAGAACTTATCCTTGAACTCTTTCCCCACCGTCCTTCTCTTCCCCAAGGGTCGCTCCGGTTACGTCAAGCTCGGGTCCGAGCGCAGAGACGCCGACAGCCTCCAAATTTTCATAGAGTCCATCCTCGGCAAGCTGTAAACCGACGGATGACTCCCATCCACGCACCCCGCAACACACACACACACACACACACACATTGTCATTGAAACTTGAATTAATATTCATTCGTCTCGGATCGCCGAAACATTCGCGCGTGTACGGCGAGCGCGTTGTTGCCGCTGAACAACGCGCGCCAGGATTGGATTTCGTTGTCAACCAGACAATCCACGCGAACGAGCGTGGCAGACCTCGACTCGCGCGCGCACCATGGGACTCACCGCGAGCTCGCTCAACCTCACGCAGTACGACATAGAGGATGTTCAGCAGCACTGCGAAGGTAAATTCACCGGGCGCGAGATACAAGCGCTCTACCAACGCTTTCGAGCGCTCGACAAGAAGCGCAAAGGTTTCATCACCGAGGACGAACTCATGGCGATTCCCGAGCTCGCCATCTCCCCCATGGCGCCGAGAATCGTGCAAATGTTTCAAAATCAAAACTTTAAGGATTTCGTGCGAATGATCGCGGCGCTGAGCGCCAAGGCGACGCGTGAGGAACGACTGCGGTTCATGTTTCAGTGTTACGACGTGGATCGGGACGGATTGGTTTCAAGAAGCGACCTGGAAACGATCACGAGACACCTCGTGGGAAGCTCAATCAGCGAAGAGGAGTTTAATCAGCTCATATCGCGGGCGATGGGTGAGCTTCGGAAGATGCGCGGTGGTGAAGAGGGAGGTGGTTTGACGTTTGAGGAGTTTGAGGAGCTGTTGAGCTTGGTGGAAACTTTGCCGCTGGTCAAGGTTCCAGTCGACGAGGACGATTGATTGACGAACACGGTGATTCTAGGAATGTAGGAACAGGGAAAGAGAGAGGGAGAGCAGACCCCGCGGTGGGCGTCGCGCAGGGATTGAATTTGAGCGGGCGCCAACGGCGGCGCGTCAAAAGTGTAATTTATTAAATAATCCAACTATAAAATGTAAGCGAACGTGCGGCGCTCTCACTCGCTCGGCTCAATCTCTCCGCACCCATCGTTGATGGTGTTTGCACCGCCCAAACCACACCGAGACACCCCTTTAAACAACGCGTCGGGACCAGTGGACGATAAGCGCAAGAGCGTGACTTCGTACGTCAGCGTCGAGTCAGCCGGAACCGTCGCGTACGGCGACCGCACCGCGCTCGACCCGAAACCGAGCTCTGGCGGTACCTCAAACGTCCGTTTACCACCCACGCGCATGCCCTCGATTCCTTTGATCAACCCAGGCGGGACCCCGGGAACGGGATTCCCGACGTCCAAACGAATAACCGCCGGTCGTTTAGCCGCCTTATCGATGGACACCGAACCCACTCCCGCCGAGTTTGTCGCGAACACCATCCCACCCAGCGTCGTATCGAACACGGTCCCATCGCTCAGCGTGCCTTGGTACTCGACGAGCACCAAATCCCGCGGCGCTCGCGCCTCTTTCGACCCGAATCCCGTTTCGTCGCGCACCGTCCGCACGCCGCGCCCGTCGCCGCCGCCGCCCGAAGCGTCCTCCGCGGCGTACGCATTCCTCCCCCTCGACGACGACGACGACGCCGACGCGAAAATCGCCGCGAGCGCCGCCGTCACCACAACCCTTCGCCGATCCACCGTCTCTTCCGCGCGAGAGTCTCCCACGCGCCGCTCGTCCCGGTCGTTATCCTCTGCGCTCGAGCGCGCGACGCGCGCGCGACTCTTCGTCGACGCTCGACGCGCGAAACGTGCACGACGACCGACGGCACCGCGAGCGGTCGATACCGCGCCGCGCGCGGCGACGGAGGCGCCCATCTCTTCCTTCGTTCGAGGCGTTCGCGCGTCGAGCGATCGCGATCGCGTCGCGCCGAAGCGTCGAAGCGTCGAAGCGCCGGTCCACTGAACAGATGCATCGACTCATTCATTTGCATCTACGGTTGGTCGTGTAGTTGCCAAGTGTCCGATCTTTCG
>Ga0255777_10000571_pt1 | contig 34860 bp, 24 predicted proteins | sample 101ome_15_FD_179975 | JGI IMG/M metagenome (GOLD analysis project Ga0255777, IMG submission 179975) | Coastal salt marsh microbial communities from the Groves Creek Marsh, Skidaway Island, Georgia - 101402AT metaG (version 2) | ecosystem: Environmental > Aquatic > Marine > Intertidal zone >... | reverse complement strand
GCCGCCTCGCCCGCCGCCGCGCCCGCCGCCGAGCCCGCCGCCGAGCCCGCCGCCGAGCCCGCCGCCGAGCCCGCCGCCGAGCCCGCCGCCGAGCCCGCCGCCGAGCCCGCCGCCGAGTCCGCCACCGAGTCCGCCACCGAGTCCGCCACTGCCGAGTCTGCTTCTGCCGCCGATCGCCGAGCGCAGCACCGCGGCGAGCCCGCCGCCGACGAGTCCTCCGCTGAATTCGTCCTCGAGCTACCCTTTCAGGCGCATCGGCTTACCTATCGCCGCCGGTGTCATCTTTTGTCTTGGGACTTACGTGAGGCACAAATTACGCACGCGTCGCGTCGCGATGCCCACCGCGAGCGCCGTCTGAGCGCACGTTCGGTCTCGCCGCCAACCACGTCTCGACGTCATCGTGACCCTGCAGAACGCTCGGATCGGTGCAAGCTCTTCGATCGATGATACCGTGGACATCTCGCCGCGTTCGAATATCCTTTCGCACGCCCACCTCGATTCGTTCGACAACCGCGTCGAACGTAACCCCGATGGAAGCGGTGGTGGTCTATGGTGCTACACGACGGATCCAAATGTAAGATGGGAGTATTGCGATCCAATTCGTTGGTAAATTGTTTGGTAAATTGTTTGGTAAATTGTTTGGTAAATTTTGAACATGGGTGAGCTAATGTAATGTTACAAAAAGCGAAGCTATGCTTCAGGCGATGACGACGCTCTCAACTCTTCCCCAGAGCCGCGAGCGTCTCTCGCGCGAAATTACAAACGTCTCGCGCGGTGGCGCGCGTCGATAGATCCGCGACGAGACATCCATCAATGAGTTTGGCCAACTCGGGAGACCGACCGTCTGGAAGCGGCGGAAGCGCCGCGCGAGGCGTTGCGCCGCGTGGAAACGTCTCTCCGCTCGCGGCCTCGTAGAGCGTGACACCCAGAGAAAACACGTCCGCGCTCGGCGCCGGCTCCTCACCTGGAAACATGTTTAAGAGCTCCGGCGCGACGTATCCGCCGTCGCCTTCCTCCCAATCCCATCCGCGACCGCGCGCGTACGCCAAACCTAAATCGCCAATCTTGTACGTGCCGTCGACGTCGATGTAGATGTTATCCGGCTTGACGTCCAAGTGAAGCACGCCGTGGTCGTGCATGTGCGCCAGACCGCTCGCGACTTGCGCGGCGAGTCGCCACACGTCCGTCTCGTCGAGGAGCGTTCGTCGAGGCAGACGCGCCAAGACGCCCGCCAACGACCCGCACGCGCAGTGCTCCATCTGTATGTAAAAGAGTTGTTCCTTTTGCCAACTTCTGTAATACCGCACGATGTTCGGGTGCTCCGGAAGCATCGCGGCGGCCTCGACTTCGCGTTTATACTCGGCGCGTTGCGTATCCGTCGTGAACGAGCGCACGCACTTTTTCACGACGAATGCGCGTCCGCTCGTCTTGCTCGTCACGAGCCACACCTCGGACGTTTTCGAACACCCAATCTGTTGTTCGAATCGAAAATGATCGTCGAAATCAAACTCTGCGTCGCCGCTCACGCTCGTCTGTCGCACCAAGAGCGTCGACGTCAACACTTTCGTCTCCGCCAACGAATTCATCCTCGACAACGCGCCGCCGACGCCGTCGTCCGCCGCGTGTCTCGATCCCCACGACGACCCGAGCGACCCATCTCGACCCTCGCTCCCACTCCCCCGCGTCGACGACGTCGTCACGTTACCGCTCTTTTGCGCGCCAAACGATGAAAACAACGGTGGTTTCCCGATGTCTCGACCGAAGACGCGAAACATTCCCGGCGCCGCGTCTTCGTCTTCGCCTTCGTCTCTAAAATCAAACCCCCCCATCGCGTCTAAATCCGCACTTCTCGTCTTCGACCGTCGTCTCGCCTCCTCCACGCTCGGTGCCGTCGTCTCCGCGAACGCGTTCGGCGTCGCCGCGCCCCACCTCGCCTCGGCGTCCGTCTCTCGCGCGAACACCCCGTCCTCCGTCGTCACGCGCGGCGTGCGAGGCTCCTCGTCCACGTCCATCGCGCGCGCCGCGTCGAACGAAAACAACCGCGCCGGATTCGTCCGCTCGTCGTCGTCGTCATCGCGCGCGCCCGGCGACGGCGAGACGCTCGCCGGAGAGATCGGATGCAAGAGGACGGACAATGGCGAAAATGAAATCTTGTCTCGACCTCGTCTCGCGGCGCGGTTTTCGGGCGTGCGCGCGTCGTCGGCGTCCACGGCGAACGGGCCGATGTTTGGTACGATTTTTTCCGTCGGCATCGCGCTCGGCGTGCGCGCGCGCGCGTCGCGCGCGGTGATGTGCCGACGCGCGTGCATTCGCGCGCGTTCGTGTCCCGCGGCGAGGACTCAAAGGGGACTCTTTGACGAGTCATGACTCAATATCTTAGCAATGGGACACAGAAAGTCGTCTTCGTCTTCTTCCCCTCTGAAAAGATGGGAACGAAAACGTTCGCGCGACTCGTCGCCTCGCGCGGCGCGCGCCATGGGGTACAATAAGAAGACATCCAAGTCGTTCGCGTTTCGGTCCGTGCTCGACGTCGCCGCGGCGGATTTCGTCGCGGATAAGGATACGGATGCGTACCGCGCGTTTCACATGAAGCGCGTGGGTACGCGCGAGTTGGAGATTTTACGCGACGATATCGACGTGCACACGCGCGAGCGGACGATGGTGATACGCACGGTGCCCGGGATAAAGTTGCCGCGAATCGTGCGCGGGGTGGTGCCGAACGGAAAGGTGGAGTTTGTGGATACGAGAAAGTATCGGGAGGGCGCGGAGAAGACGTTTCCGTTCGCGCAAGACTTTACCACGTTGAATAACATCACGAAACACTCCATCGTGCGAGGGACGATCACGGTGACGGAGACTGGGGAGAAATCGTGCGTGGTGGACGTGCGCGGGGAGTGTCAGGTGAGTCTGCGAGGGATTGGGGGGATTATTGAAAACATCGTCGTCAACGGCATCGAAAAGGCGTACGCGTCGTTGCCACAAATTACGCGCGAGTGGACGGCGCACAAGGCGCGAGTGGCGAACGGGGAGCTAGACGGTGCGGTGGTTGAAGACGCGGTGGTTGGGAGAGGCGGTGAGGAGGAGGCGGCGTCGCCGATGTCGAGGACGCAGAGCGAGTCCACGTTCGGGGGCGCGAGTTCGTTTTATAGCGCGGCGGAATCGTCGGCGAATATGGCGGGTTTCGTCGAGGACGAAGAAGACGAGGAGGAGGGGAGTGGGAAGATCTCGCGCCGGAAGGCGTCGGTGAAGAAGGAATCGTCGTCGTCATCGTGTTTCGGGTGTTGTACGTCGAAACCGTCGGTAGCGGAGGACGAGGAGGACGAGGGCGAGGAGGAGACGCGATTTGAAAAGTTTCACAGCGTACAGGCGCGCTCGATGCATTGACTAACTATACTACAGTATTGCAACAACAAATTCAACACATTCAGACTACTTGGAGATGACGACGGCTTCCACGGCGTCGACGCGGTGTAACCAAGCAGCGGTGAACGACGCTCCCTGCCCGCCGTATCGTTCGGGTAAGAGCTCTTGCGAACGACACAACGCGCGCGCCTCGTTCGTAAACGCGCGTAACCCGGACTCGCCACCGCGAATGAACGCTCGACGCGCGTGCGCGACGACGACGTCCGCCGACGCGGCGACGGCGCGCTCGGCGTGTTCGTCCTCGGAGATTGTCTCACGTCGTCGTTTTCCGGGACGCAAACGCTCGAGCTCGTGACGCTGCCACGCGTACCGTCGCGCGGCGGCGGTGTACGCGGCGCGAAGGACGTTCGTTCGATCGCTATCCATCTCGGCTTGAGAATCGTCGAACAAGGCGAAATCACAATCGTTTTGTAAAAGTTGCGATTGCGTGCGCGCGACGTCCTCGTCGTCCTCTTCGCGCTCGGATTCCGTCTCCGCAATGTCCTCTTCTTCCTCCTGGTCCTTCTTTTCCACCTCATCGTTCTTGTCTCGACCGTCGGTTCGAAACATTTGCGAGAGCGTCGGTTGTCGTCGCACATTTCCCGCCAACAGCGCGTCGTCCAATTTCGAACACGACACTCCCAAACCTCGAATCATCGTCGCCTCCACGCGTAATTCGCGCATCGCCGCGATGGCCGCGTCCGAGATCTCGCGCGCGTCGTTCGTCGCCATTTTCATCGGTCGCGTGCGCGTCAAGACATCGCACGCGCCGTGTCCTTGCGGATGTTTCGCCGACGGCGGCGCGTCAGCGACGGCTCTCCACAATTTCAGCGTCGTCTTCGACGCCACAATCTTCAATTTTTGCATTCGCTGCGACACCTCTCGCGCCAACTGTCGGACGAAATCCATCGCGACCTCATCGTCGGTGCACCGAACGCCCCACGACATTTGCGCGCCGACGGTTTTCCTTTGCGGACGAACGCGCCACGGCGTCGCGTCGACGCCTCTCGCCGCGTCCAACAATCGCGCCGCCGATTTCGTGCCCAACGCCTCGACGACATCCTCTCGCCGCGCGCGACGCACGTCCGCACACGTGACGATCCCGAGCGTCGTCAGCGTTGCCGCCGCTCGTCGTCCGACGCCCGGAACGTGTCTCACCGCCGTCTTGGCTAAAAAATCCATCGTCTCCGCCTCTCGCACGCGAAACACCCCATCCGGTTTCGCCCGTCGCGTCGCCAGTCTCGCCACCACCATGTTCGCCCCGATCCCTATCGAACACGCGCACCGCGTTTTCTCATAAATTTTTGCCCGCACGCGCGCCGCCGCGCGTTCGTACGCGTCCTCCACGTCTCCGCCGTCGTCGTCGCCGACGACGGCGTCCGCGTCCAAATACGCCTCGTCCACGCTCACCCCGACGCACGCCCCGCGCGATGCCTCGAATAAAATCTCATACACCTCCAATCCGACGCGCTCGAACGTCTCGAAATCGTACGGGACGAGCGTCAGATGCGGACATTTGACGCGCGCCGCGTCGACATTTTGGCCCGCGACGACGCCGAAGCGTCTCGCCTCGTAGTTACACGATGAAATCTCTCCTCGTCCCCACGACACGGCGACGGGGACGCCGGCGAGTTCGGGACGGTCTCGCGTCGCGCATGCAGCGAAGAAGCAGTCCATGTCGACGTGCATGACGACGCGAGGCGGCGCACGAGGCGGCGAATCGTCAACGAGATTTTGTTGATGAATCTTCGTCTCGAGGAATTCTTCGTATCGCGCGCGCCATGAACCGATAAAGTGGAGGCGACTGTGTTCGTGGAACGAGGCCACCGCGCGGGGCATCCGATTCGGACGCGCGGGCGGGCGGGCGCGGTGGGGGGCGGTGGTGACGACGACGCGAGGCGGCGTGTGACGGCGAAAAAGTTTTATTCGCGCTTACGTCGCGTTACAATGGTCAATCGTCGTTCGTTCGTTCGTGCGTTCACTCGTCGTCGTCGCCGGCGTTGAATTCCTGTTTATTCGCCTGCGCGTTGTAGAAATCAGCCACCTGTTCCGCCGTCGTCGCCATCTCGGGCTCTTTATCCTCGCGTCGGCGTAAAAATCGCGGAAATCGCAGCGCGATACCCTTTTGTGGATCCACGAGCCCGGCCGCCGCCTTGTGCACGGGAGAGATGGAGAGATCGGCCGCTTTGACCTCCCACACGTGTTTCGGTTCGAACCACACGTCCGGTTTCATGGCGTCGGAGACTTGGTAATACGACCGCGGTCCGTCGACGACGAAGGGTTGCACGGCGTCGGACAACTCCTCGAGGACGACTTCGCTGAATCCGGTGCCTATTTTACAGATGGATTGGTACGATTCGCCGTCTTCGTCGTAACAGGCGAGGAGGTAGGCGCCGTAGACGCCGGTGCGCTTGCCTCGACCGAGCCAGGCGCCGATGGGAACGAGATCGAGCGAGTCGCCGCATCCCTCCATGTAATCCTTTTTCAATTTTAACCAATTGAGAGAACGTTTGGACGGTTCGTACGTCGCGTCGAGCGTCTTGACGATGAGACCCTCGGTGTTGGCCTTGATGGATTCGTCGAGGAAGACTTGTAACTCCTCGACGTCGCGCGACGTCTTCTCGGTGACGAAGAAAAACTCGCCGGGAACTTCTCGAAACGCCGCGTAGAGGGCGGCTCGACGCTCGTGCATCGGTTTACGCAGCAGCGGTTCACCGTTCAGGTAGAGACAATCGAAGGCGTAGAGCGCCACTTTGACCTTGATGTCGGACTCGACGATGTTCTTCTTCCCGCGCGTGCTCAAAATCTGAAACGGTAAGATTTTATTTTGTTCGCGATCAAACGCCACCGCCTCGCAATCGATGACGACGGAGGTGACATGCGGAAGCAAATACTTTTTCAAACCGTTGACGATATCTGGAAACTTGGCCGTGTTGTCCTCTTGATTTCTAGAAAAAATTGAAATCTTTCCGTTCTCTTCGAGATGAATCTGCGCGCGCTCGCCGTCGTACTTATACTCGCACGTGAAGGCGATGTCTTCGAAACGTTTGAGGACTTCGCTCACCCCCGTCGTCGGTTTCGCCAACATCGGTTTCACGGGCACGCCCGGTGTGAATTTGCACCGCTCTTGTAACCCTTCGATGCCAACCTCTAAGAGCGCGGGAACGATCTGATCGAACGTCGGACACTCGCTGAAGACTTGTTTGAGAACGTCGAACGCCTCGCCGAGGGCGTCGGCGAGTTCGGCGCCCTTTTTCGACTGCGCGACATCGCCGCGCAACACGATGGCGTGCGCTAAACTCATCGTCACCGTCTGTTGGGCGAGTCCGATTCTTAATTTTCCTTGCAACGATCGAATCACGTATCCGGCTTCGCAATCTTTCGATGAGACGAGCAATTTTTTAATCATACCCTTTTTCTTTTCGACGCTCTTTTCGCCGTCAGTCGTCGCGACGGCGCGAAACTGTTTCAACACTCCGGACACCGTTAGCGGCGGCGGCGGGAACATCATACGCTGCGTCGCGCGACTCGCCATGGCGACGCTTCCGAGATCTCCAGCCTCGCGATAATCCGCCTTGATGGATTCATCCTTGCGTCCCGTCGCCTCGGCGAGACATTTAATTAGCGTCGCGTCGCCGATGCCTAAATCCACCCCCTCGTGTTGCGGCGCGATCGTGTTCGACGCCAAGTACACAGCCGCCAAAAGATCGTTCGGTTTACTCGCTAAGATTGTTCGAAACGCGTTCGTCAGGAGTTCCGCAATCTCTAATCGTTTCGTCGTCTCGGCGATGGATTCAAAGACGTTGGCGAGGTAGAGATACGGCGTCGGTTGTCCCACCGTCCACGTGATCGCCGAAACCGGATCGTACGCCAGGTATCGCTCTGCCAATTCCACCGACTTATCCCCGACGCCCGCGGTGGACGCCTCTTCCTTCTTCGCCTTGGCCTTTTTCGTCTTTCCCGGCATTTTCCCCGTCTTCGGCGCGCCGATTTCCAAGTCTTCAATATCATCCTCCTCCTCCTCATCGTTCTCCTCCTCGTCCTCCGAGCCGTCCGAATCGATATCATCGTCCTCAGAATCGTCGTCGTCGTCGTCTAGACGACGACGCGACGCGTTCGCCGATCGTTTCCGTCGGCGGCGTCCGACGCCGTCGTCTCCGTCATCCGCCTCCTCGACCGCCGTCGTCACCGTCTTCGCCGCGTCGTTCCCACGCGACGCCGCTGCGGTCCTGACGGACGTTTCGCGCGTCGTCTTCGCCCGTTTCGCGTCCGGCGACGCCTCGTCGCGCTCGTTTTTCACCGATGATGACGTCGCGGCGTTTGAACGCATCGCGGTATTTTCATCCGCCGATTTCGCGGGCGACGGACGCTCGCTCGTCGTCTCCACCTCGCGTTTCACCCCGGGGGCGTTGTTGAAGAACCCGGCGAGCGTTTGTTGCGTCGGCGACATGGCGAGACGCGACGCGACGCGCGCGCGAGGCGGCGAGGAATGACGCCGCTGACATTTCGAAAAACGCGCGACAGCTGTGAAGAAAACGATTTGATTGGTGGAAAATGGATAAAGTATGTATGAGAGCGTATCAATGGTACAACATGTCGATCGACGACGCGCGAGGACGAACGAACGACGGACGCGCGCGCGGCGCGTCATCCCTCTTCACCGAATTCTTTCGTGAACCGCTCGTGAATCTCGAGATCGGCGGCGGCGACCGTGGGTCTCGCGCGGAGGAGCACCTTGCGAAAATCGTTCGCCGAAATCGGCGGCGGGAGGACGCGCGACGCGTATCCGAGCCTTGCGAGTTCTTCCAGGGATGAGGGCCACGCGCCCGGTTCACCGGGCGAACACGGGACGTAATACTCGGTGTTCCCGTCGTCGGCGTCGCGAGGGGCGTGCGGTGGGTCTCTGACGGTGACAAAGTGCGTCGCCTCTTGCACCTTGCGCACGGGTTCATAGAGGACATCCTTGACGACGTGATCGATGTCTGAACCGCTGAATCCCTCGGTGGCGGCGCCGAGAGATTGGTAATCTTCATCCGTGAGATCGTTGGGTGTTTCACCGACGTGCACGCGGAAGATGTGAGCGCGAGCGGCGTCGTCGGGAAGAGGAATGTAAATTCTCTTGTCAAAGCGACGACGCACTGCTTGGTCGAGCGCGTACGGCGTGTTGGTCGCCGCGAGCACTAAAACTTTGCCCGAGGAGCTCCCGACGCCCTGCATTTGCACTAATATTTCCGTTTTGATGCGTCTAGATGCTTCAGATTCACCGTTTTCGCCTCTCGCGCCGCACAACGCGTCAATCTCGTCGATGAAGATGATGGACGGCGCCGACTCGCGCGCCAGGTGAAACAATTGGGACACCAATTTTTCGCTCTCACCCATCCATTTACTCACTAAATCGCTCGATGAGATTGAAAAGAAGGTTGAATCAGATTCCGTCGCCACCGCCTTGGCGAGATAACTCTTCCCCGTACCCGGAGGTCCGTATAAGAGAAACCCGCTCCATGCCTTGCGCTTCCCTGTAAAGAATTGAGGAAACTTCACCGGTAACACCACCGCCTCCTTGAGCGCATCCTTCGCGCTCTGTAACCCGGCGACATCGTCCCACTTTACGTTTGGTTTCTCCGTGACGATCGCCCCGCCCAACTGCCCCTTCATCTTGGCCAATTCACCATCCTCGTCGCCCTCCGCCCCCTTCGGCTTTTGCGCGCCGCTCGCCGACGTCCCGCTCACCTCTTTCGCCTTCTTCTCCCCTTGCACAATCTTCTGAAGCTCCTCCGCGCGCGCCAGATACTCCTTGTACTTTTGCGTCACCGTCTCCTTCATCCTCGGGTTCTTTTCGTACTTTAAATACACTCCAAAGTGTTCCAACGCCACCAAGTACAACTTGAACGCCGTCTCGTACGATCCCGCTTGGTCCTCCTTGACCGCGTCGCGCACGAACGCGATCGCCTTATCGCGAATGGACGCCCCGCCCTCCATGACTGACCGACGACACGCGCGCGGTGTTTACCTTGGTTTCGCCGCGTTCGCGAGCGTGTCGACGACGAACGACGCGCGACGCCGTGGATCTCTCCACCTGTCACCGAATGGGCACGACCGCGCCCCTCGCGCTCTCGCGCGCGACCGAGCGCGACGCGACGCGACGAACGCGCGAGTGCGCTCTAAAAGGGTTCGACCGTCTATTCGAGCGCGCGCGGCGCGTGTCCGCGCCCTGAGCGCGCGTCTCGATGTGTCGCCCAAAATGTAGTCGTCAACGGCGCGGAGACGTTACACTTCGTCGACCGTCGGCATGCTTCGACGAGCGTGCGGAGAGATCGCGGCGCGCGCGACGAGCGCGTCGCTCGCTTCGCCGACGACGATCGCGCGACGAGGCGTGCGCGCGACGACGAGCGCGCGCGCGGGGATGGGACCGGCGGTGGAACCCGTGGAGGCGCCCACGAGCGAGGTGCGTCGACCGCGTCGATCGAGCGCGCGCGAGAGAGACGAGACGACGGCGCGATGGTGGTTTTATCGTTCGATGTCGCGCGTGAGGACGAACGCGCGCGCGCGAGGACGCCGGGACGATGGGCGCACGATCGAACGATCGGGCTTTGCCCTACCTCTCCGAGAACCTCCACCGTCGACGCGCAAACGAGCGAGAGAGCGACGAACGCGCGAGTTCGATGGACTGACGACGATGATTTCGCGCTCTTCATTCGTTCGCTCGCGCAGCTTCCGGACGAGGCTGAATTGACCTGGGACGCCGGCGACGCGCACCCGGAGCCGGCGTTGGATAACTTGCCACCGCACATCGTGACGAAGAACACGGCGGCGATGTACTTGATGGGTGGATTCGCCGTTCTGGGCGGCGTGTACGCGACGGCGGTGGCGGTCGATAAGCCCTCAAAGGTGCCCTTCGCGCCGAAGACGTTTCCGTACGACGGACTCGCGGTCGAGCTCGGACGGAAAACGGCGTGAGCACGCCGATGTAAAACTACAACAATCATGATAACAACCTTGCGCGTTCATCTCATCGCGCCTGTGCGTCGTCGTACGCGTCTACCTCGATCAACTCGCGATTTTTCACGCGCTCGCGAAACATCTCTTGCGCTTGTTCCCACGCGCGCCTCGCCTCGGCAGCCTTGGACGAGCTTCGATCGACAAACGTCGCCGGGTCCACCTCCGGTCCTCCCTTGACGCCCGATCGCCACCAGTGCGCGAGCATATCCGCACCTTTCTTACGCACGGTGACGCGCACGACTCGTCGCGCGTCCGCGCCCGTGCCTTCGAAATCGGTGATTTCCCAGTCGCCGAACGTCGGCGCGGCGGCGCCGCCGTCATCGTCGTCGTCTCGAGGTTCGGGATCGATCTCGTGCGTCCACGCCTCTCTGAACGCGCGCGATGAATCCGTACCGTTCGACGGCAGGACCACCTCGACGTCCGTCGCCGTGACGCGCACGCGCACGTCCCTTGCGCGCGTCCCCGGCGGCGCGACGACGCTCAGCGTCACCTCCTTGGCGTCTTGACACCAAAAGTACCGCTCTGTGTTCTCTCCATCGCCCTCGCGCGCGCACCCACCGTTTCGCATCAATCGTCTTGTCACTACGCTCCAATCTCTCGCCGTCGGCACCGATCCACCGTCGTTCGAGACGGTTGGAGGTTCGAGCGCCGCCGCCGTCGCGCGCTGCGCCTCAAGCGTCCTCGCAAACTCCCGCTCAGAGATCATCACCTCTTCGTCCGCGTCGTCGACGGGCGACACAGTCGCCGTCGGAACGTTCGCCGCGACGGTCGCGACGGTCGGCGGCGCCTCCATGGGCGCGGCGACCGCGTCTCGTCCACCCCCGAATGTGATTCTGTGCGCACCCTCGAGTTTGACGACGTTCGGCGCGCCCCTGCGTCGCGTCGACGCGTCCTCGTCCTCGTCCGAGGACCCGATGTGATCAAACTTGGAGTAATCCACCATGGTCGTCGCGCGTCGGCGACGTCGCGCGAGTCGAGCGACGTCGAGACGAGTGGGAATGACGTCGGTGACGAAAAGTGAAGCGACCGCCACTGCGCGACGCCCATTCGTCTCGACGTCGTGCGCGGACTCAGATGAAGAAACGCGCGTCGCGAGATGACGCCGACGATCGTCCTTCGCGCTCGTCCAATCGCGGCGGCGACGAGACGACGTCGGGTGGCGGAGAAAAGCGCGCGTCAAAGTCGTCCTCGAAAAAAGCGAAACGAGACAAATTGCTCGCCCATCTCTCCGTCAAGTCTTCGGGACGCGTGACGCCGGCGCAGAAGGCGTCGTTAAACTTCACCGACGTCGACGAGGCGGATCACTGCGAGACGCCGTTTCGGGCGTACAGGGACGTCGAGCCGTTCTTGTTCGCGTTGGCCAAGGCGCTGAAGAAGACAAAGGCGACGCTGCGCGTGTACGACCCGTACTATTGCGAAGGCTCCATGGTGGCGCATCTCAACGCGCTGGGATTCGAGAGCGTATATAACCGGAACGAAGATTTTTATGAGCGCGTGGCGGCGAACACGACGCCGGAGTTTGACGTCTTGGTGACGAATCCACCGTACTCGGGAGAACACTTTAAGCGAATTTTATCGTTTTGTCGCGCGTGCGGGAAACCGTGGTTGTTGTTGCTCCCGAACTTTGTGTGCAGGAAACAATACTATCAACCGTCGATAGGACCGAGCGCGCGACCTTTATTTCTCATTCCGGACGCCTCGAAACCGTACAGGTACTGGGCGCCGGGAAGACAAGGATTCGACGTTCGCGCCAAGGGCACGACGCCGTTCGAGACGTTTTGGTACGTCGAGTTCGCGGGCGTTCTCGATCCCGTCGAACAGCGCGCGTGGTGGTTAAAAAAGTACAAGGCGCACAGTACGTGCGATATTCCCGCGCTCGACGACGCGTTACCGCAGCAACAGCGCTTACAAAAGCGTCCCAATCCGAAGGTGCGGCGAGCGCTCAAAGCGTCGTCGTCCAAGGCGACGAGACCGACGACGACGACGACGACGACGACTGGCATTTACTTTGATCCCGAAAAGGCGGCGAAGAGAAAGAAGGAAAAGGCTGCGCTCGCGCATCGTTGACGTCTTTCGCTCGACTCGTTGGTTTCAATCACAAATTGTACACTACAACAAAACTGCTGTTTCGGCCTCAACTGTCCCCACACCGGGACGCCCCATGTCCGCCGTCGCGCGTCGTCTCGCGCGACGCGCGACGGCGTCGAATCTCGGTGACATCTTCGCGCGTCGCGTGGTGACGTCTTTCGCGCCCGCGTCGACGTCCGCGCCGAGTTCGGCGTCGACATCGATTCGTTTCGTCGCCTCGTCGGCGTCCGGGGCCAAGGGACGCGCGTACAAGGGCGCGACACGCGTCTCGGCGACGCCCACGCGCGAGCCGGACCCGAGGACGTCGACGTCGTCGACCGGTGCGTCGTCGTCGTCGTCGAACCCGGACCCGGACCCGACGACGGAGTCGCTGACGGCGAGAGGCGAACTCTTCGCGTCGCCGTTAAATTTCAGAACGTGGTACCGCGTGCTCTCGAATCGACCGTTGGAGGAGACGTGGGGTCGGACGATTCGTGAGCGGTGGCGACGCACGTACGCGACGCGAACGCCGGACGGGACGCGATCGACGCGCGTGGGTTTACAAATGTTGGCGACGAATAAATTTCGCGTCGTGCGCGTCTTCGTGAAAATAGGAGGCGTCCCGTTCGTCGCGTTCGCCGCGTTCGGGGCGTATGCGGCGTGGAAAGCGTGCGTGTTAATCACGGGTTTAGGTATCATAGGTTTCGTCGTCGTCGGTAAGGCGGTCGGCGCTGGGGAGGCAGCTGTGAGCGCGTTGGCGTCCTTGGCGAGCGCGTTTGAGTATTGCACCGGGTTCGCCGCGCAGGACGGTTTGGTGTCATCGCTCGCCCTCTTGGTGACGCTACGGACGCAATACTACACCCTTCCCGTGATTTTATTCGCGTACGAGGAGGTGTATCACGTCGCGAGGCGTCTGATGCGTCTCAGTCGATGGGCGCGATAGCGAAATGTGAGAATGTCTTACATGTAAACAATTTTTCAATGTTGCGCGTGTTTTTGGTGATTGTGCCACTCGCTGCCGTCGCTCGACGCGGCACCGGCGGCGTAGGGAACGAACGCGGGACGACCCTCGAGTCCGAGCTCTTCGAACAGGAAGGAATCCTCGCTCTTTTCATTGTTGGGCGTCGTCAAGAGCTTGTCGCCGGTGAAGACGCTATTGGCGCCGGCTAAAAAGCAGAGCGCTTGCGTCTCGGGACTCATGTTGATGCGACCGGCGCTGAGTCGAACGACCGTCGCGGGCATCAAAATGCGAGCGACGGCGATGGCGCGCACCATGTCCAATCCGCTCGGCGGCTTCATGCTCTCGAACGGCGTTCCCTCGACGGGCACCAACGCGTTGATGGGCACGCTCTCCGGATGTTCGGGAAGCGTCGCCAACACCGTCATCAGACTAGCCCGATCCGACTCTTCCTCGCCCAAACCGAGGATTCCTCCGCAGCACACCGAGATCCCAGCCTCGCGCACGGCGGCGATCGTGTTCAAACGATCCTCGTACTTGCGACTCGACGTCACTTTATCGTAATACTCGGGACTCGTATCCAAATTATGATTATACGCCGTCAATCCCGCATCCTTCAACTTCACAGCCTGTTCCGGCGTCAACATCCCCAACGTCGCGCACACCTCCATGCCCATGTCTCGCACCTCCTTCGTCATCTCCAACACGCGTTCGAATTGCCCCGCGCCGACTTGACTCGGCCCTCGCCACGCCGTACCCATACAAAACCTCGTGCTCCCCGCCTCTTTCGCCCGTTTCGCCGCCTCGAGCACGTCCTCGACGCCCATCAACTTCTCCGCCTTCAATTTTGTCTCACCCTTCCACGACGAGCTCTGCGCGCAGTAATTACACGTCTCCGGACATCCGCCCGTTTTGATGCTCAGCAGCGTGCACTGCTGCACCTGTCGAGGATCGTGATGCATCCGGTGCACCTTGGCCGCGTCGTGCACGAGTTCCAACAGCGGACGCGCGTACAGCTCGCGCACTTCGGTCTTCGTCCAATCGTTGTACACGGCACCGAGCTCGCGCGCGCGCGGCGCGGGCGCGGGCGTCGCCGAGGCGGACGCGGCGTAGGGTCGATACTGCGAAAACGGCGCCGTGGACGCGCGAGACGCGCGCGCGGCGTCGGGAAACGCGCGCGCGCACGCCCGAGCGAACGCGACGAACGCGCGGTCTCGCGGACGCGACATGGTGGGCGCGCACGCGGACGTGTGGCGGTCGAGACGTGGTCGTGTGTCCCAGAAACCCTGAAGACGAGGGTGACTGGGACGCGAGAGGATGACGCGGTGTGACGACGGCGGCGCGCGCGATGGATGGCGTGGGTGCGGGCACAGGGTGAGGGTGAAGACGTTGGACGTCGTCGTCGCGCGAGAGAGCGCGGAGGGGGAGGGGGCGTCGACGACGGGGGAGGAGACGGTGCGATTACGAATCGGCATGAAAGATTTGGGCGCGAGAGAAGACGGTGAGGGCGAGGACGGGGGCGAGGACGGGGACGGCACGGACGAGGGCCCGGAGGTGGATCCGTATTTCTTCGACGAGGGGTACTCGGTAGCGGCGTCGACGGGATTCGCGCGCGTGTGGGAGGGTGCGGAGGCGTTGTCGTCGTTTTTGACGCGCGCGCCCGAGCGGTGTCGAGGAAAGCGCGTGGTCGAGCTCGGCGCCGGAGTCGGTGAGTGTGGACTCGTCGCGGCGTGTTTGGGCGCGCACGTGTGTCTGACGGACGTGCGCGCGGTGGTGCAGAATGTGATTCGGAGGAATGTGGAACAAAACGGCGACGGCGAGGCGACGACGCGCGAGGCGTGGCCCGATTCGACGCGCGTCGGACGCGGAAGCGCGACGCGCGCGACGTTGGATTGGTGCGAACCGATACCAGAACATCCATTCGGGACGTCGACGACGGTCGGTTTTCGCGACGCCGATCTCATCATTGCCGCCGAGTGCGTGTGGCTTCGCGAGTTGCTTCCGCCGTTCGCAGCGACGGCGGCGACGCTGCTTACAAACGGCGTACCTGAGATGATTCTGAGCGTGCGCGACCGAAGTTCGACCGAGGACGCGTCGAGCGGGAAGGCGTTCGCGCACACGAACGAGGTTGTGCGCGAATTTGAAAACGCCGGGTGCGCGTTGACGACGCTGCATCGCCAACCCGCCGAGGACGATGGGAAAGACATCGTCGTGTTTCACATTCGCGCCGCGGATGATGGGTCTATAGAGTAGAGTAGAGTAGAGTAGATTGTAGTTGTATTTCGTACGATGGGTAGCTCGCGCACTCTCTTCATCGGTGGTTGGTACAGTCGTTCTTTTTCATTCTTTTTACATTTGTCACCCGTCAGCGGGTTGAAAAATACTCTTCAATAAATCCAAACTCGCCAACCCCTTGCTCTCGTCCACCATGGTTGGATTTTCCACCGCTTTTTGCTTGAACGTGCGCATGATTTTCTTCCTCTCCGCCTTATCCTCAACCTCCTTCTCGCGACGATACCTCTCCAACGCCTCCTCCTCCGTCTCGCCATCCTCAGCGCCGTCCTCCGCGCGTCTCTTCGCCCGACGCTCCTTCATCGCCTCCAACGCCTTGGCCTGATCAATCTTCGCCAAGAAAAAATCACGTTCCTTCTTCGCCACCGTCATCTCCAACTGCAACTTCTTCTCCCGCAGCGCCTTTTGATACTCCATCTCCTCCGTCAGGTTGTCCCACTTGAATTTCGGCAGATACTTGATGTTCCATAAATCGTAATAATGCGCGCTCCTCCGCTTCCCACCAACCTCTCGTCCGTGCAACATCGCCGCCGCTTTTTTCGCCTTCTTCTTATCCTTAAACTCCACCCACCCCTCGATGAATTTCTTCCCCGTGTTCCCGCCAAACTTTTTCCTTTTGGCGCGAATCGAAGGATCCTCCGCCGCGAGGTACATGCGATCCGTCTCCCCGAATTCGCTCAACAACTGCCGAAGTTTCATCGGTTTCATGAACGGAGGGATGGAGCCGAGGAAGACGACGCCGCGTCGCGCCTGGTCCTCGCGCGCGCGACGAAGGGCATCGGCGTCGAGCGGTGGTTTGGATGACGACGACGCGCCGCCGGTCGTCGTCGTCGGGACATCGTCGTCGTCGCGCGCGCCATCGTCGTCGCGCGCGTCGTCTTCAAACGTGGACACGGCGGCGAAACGATCATCGTCGGCGGCGTCCTCATCGACGACGTCGCGCGCGCGAGACGCGTCGCGACGCGCGCGCGCGCCCATGGGCGTCGAGGTGTGACGAGCGGTGTTTCGTAAACCCTAGGTTGAGTGCTCGTAAACCCTAGTATAGACCCGGGAGTGTGTGCCTCGGGACGACGCGCCTCGCGCGCGTCGCGCGCGTCAGACGTCGACCGCGCGCCGAGACGTCGCGAGCGACGGGACGGCGCGAACATGTCGAACGCGGGCGCGTCGCGCGGTGACGCGGACGCCGACACGTACGTTCGGCCCCTCGTGTGCGTCTTCGGCTCGATCAACATCGATCGCGTGTTTCGATGCGCGAGCGCGCTCCCGCGCGCGGGGGAGACGGTGGGCGATGCGACGTATGAAAAATCGCCGGGAGGGAAAGGGGCGAATCAGGCGTGCGCGGCGGCGCGGTGTGGCGCGCGCGTGACGTTCGTGGGGTGCGTGGGGGCGGGTGATGATTACTCGCTCGCCGCGTTGCGAGAGGCGGGCGTCGAGACGGAACTCGTGCGAAAGGTGGAGAACGGCGCGACCGGGACGGCGTGCGTGCTCGTGGATGCCAGTGGAGAGAATTTCATCGCGGTCGCGCCGGGGGTGAACGCGAAGGTGAACGCGGATGACGTGCCGCGGTGCGACGTGTTGTGTTTACAGTGCGAGGTGCCGGCGCGCGCGAATAAGCGAGCCATCGAGCGGGCGAGAGCGATGAATCCGAAGGTGCGCGTGATGTTGAATTACGCGCCGGCGAGCTCGATCGATTGGGGGTTGATTCTCTCGGCGTCGACGGTGTGCGTGAACGAAACCGAGCTCGCGATTTTACGAGAGGAATACGACCGGCGCGGAGGGAAAGTCTACCTGAAGAACGCGGGGGTGAAGGATTCAGATTGCTTCTTGGACACGCTCGTGGTGACGAGGGGCAAGAAACCCGCGCAGGAGACGCGCGTGCCCGCGGATGAGGCGACGAGCGGTAGTTCGCGTCTGGAATGGCTCTTAAAACCGCAGTTCCAAGACCACGACGAGTTTTTTGAAAAGAGAGTCAACATTCGCACCAAAGCCCGAGACGGTTTCGTGGACCGAGAGACGGGTATCGTGGACACCGTCGGCGCGGGCGATGCCTTCGTCGGCGCGTATTGCGCGTCGTGGGCGAGAGGTGACTTTCCGGAAATGAGGCTTAAAATGGCCACCGCCGCGGGGACGCTCGCGTGTCTCGAACCGGGCGCGCGACCGCTATCCGTCGTCAACGCCCGCAAGCGCGCTAGAGAAGTCATGTGCGAGATGGACGTCGGGACTCCGGCGAACTAGCCGTCCATCGCGCGTCCATCGCGCGTCCGTCCGTCTTGTAATAGTACTCGTCGCAGTTCGGAACAGTTACTTTCCTCGGATCTCTCTGATGAATTGACCTCGTCCCCGCACACGACGACGCGCGCGTCATGACGGCCGACGCCGCGCCTCGAGAGATCAGACTCGATGATTACGTCCCGTATCCGTTCTCGTTCGACGAGGTGCGCGACGCGCGACGATGGAGACGCGACGAAAAGTTGAATTCGTGAAAGTCTTTGCCCATCTTCATCCAATGAGATTCACGAGGACTGACGACGTCTCGCGCGTAGGTGACGCTCGATTTCGCGCTCGACGATGAATACGCGACGGTGACGGCGACGTCCAGGGTGACGCCGATCGAGGGACGCGATGGATCGGGTGGTTTGGTGTTGAATGGGAAGGAACCGTTTTTCGAGCTCGTGTCGGCACGCGTCGACGGCGAGAATCTCCCGGCGAGCGCGTACGTCGTTGAGGCGGACGGTGACGATACCGTCATGACGATTACGAGCGTGCCGACGACGACGTTCACGCTGGAGATCACGACCAAGTTTAAACCGCAGGAGAACACCGAGTTGAGTGGGCTGTACAAGTCGAGCGGAACATTTTGCACGCAGTGCGAGGCGGAGGGATTCCGATCCATCACGTATTACCCCGATCGTCCCGACGTCATGAGCGTGTTCACGACGAAGATCACGGCGGATAAGACCAAGTATCCGGTGTTGCTGTCGAACGGAAACTTGGTGAAGAGCGAGACGTTGGACGGGAACGCGCACTCGGCGACGTGGAACGATCCGTGGCGGAAACCGTGTTATCTCTTCGCCCTCGTCGCCGGTGATTTAGCCGTCGTCGAGGATTCGTTCACGACGATGAGCGGACGCGAGGTGGCGCTGAAGATTTACGCGCAGCGCAAGAACATCGACCGGTGCGATTTCGCCATGGCGAGTCTCAAACGCGCGATGAAGTGGGACGAGGAGCGCTTCGGACTTGAATACGATTTAGATCTCTTTAACATCGTCGCCGTGGATGATTTCAACATGGGCGCCATGGAGAACAAATCGCTGAACATTTTCAACTCGAGACTCGTGTTGGCTTCGGAGGAGAGCGCCACGGATGCGACGTTCGAGCGCATCGAGGGCGTCATCGGTCACGAATACTTTCACAACTACACCGGTAACCGAGTCACGTGCAGAGATTGGTTTCAATTGTCGCTCAAGGAGGGATTGACGGTGTTCCGCGATCACGAATTTACGTCTGATTTGCACTCTCGCGCCGTCAAGCGCATCGCCGACGTGCGATACCTCCGCGCGGCGCAATTCGCTGAGGACGCGTCGCCGCTCGCGCACCCCGTGCGACCCGAGGCGTATCAAAAAATCGACAACTTTTACACGCTGACGGTGTACGAGAAGGGCTCGGAACTCATTCGAATGTATCACACGCTCCTCGGGAAGGATGGATTCCGAAAAGGGATGGATCTGTACTTTCAACGTCACGACGGACAGGCGGTGACGACGGAGGACTTCTTCGCCGCGATGTCCGACGCCAACGCAACGAACATCGACAAGCTCAAGCGATGGTACTCGCAGGCTGGCACGCCCGCGTTGAACGCCCGCGGCGCGTACGACGCCGACGCGAAGACGTACGCGTTGACGCTGACGCAGACTTTACCGACGACGAATGACGTCAAGGGCGCAGCGGAGAAGAAATTACCGCAACTCATCCCGGTCGCCGTCGGTTTGCTCGGCGCCGACGGCGCCGACATGGTTCTCGGCGAGATTTCGTGCGAAGGCGACGCCGAGGCGACGCTCGACGAGACCAAGACGACGGCGGTGTGTCGTTTGACGGAATTCACGCAGATGTTTACGTTTAAAAACGTGCCGTCCAAGCCCGTGCCGAGCATTTTGCGAGGTTTTTCCGCCCCCGTCAAGCTCACCGTCGAGCCCGAACTCGACACGGATGAACTCTTGTTCTTGCTCGCCAACGACAGCGACGAATTCAACCGATGGGAGGCGGCGCAAAAGATCGCGACGAGCATTTTGATTCGTCTGTGTAAAAAGCACAACGACGACGAGACGTTGAAGATTGAAGACGTGGACGTGACGGCGGATCCGTCGTGGGCCAAGTACTCGGCGGCGTGCAGAGGAATCATCGTCGACGCCGCGTCGAACGCGCTCGATCGCGCGTGGGTCGAAGAAGCGCTGAGTTTCCCGGGAACGTCGCAGTTGATTCAAGATTTAGCCCCCGGGGTGAATCCGGTGAACACGCACAGGGTGTGCAAGGCGTTCGCGCGCGCGTTCGCGAAGGAATCGCGCGCCGAGCTCGAGGCGGCGCTCGCGACGTGCGACGAGGAAGCGCGAGGTTTGGCGTACGACGTGGACGGTCCGCAGGTGGCTCGTCGCGCGCTTCGAGGGTACGTCATTCGTATGCTCGGTTCGATCGGTGGCGACGACGTCTCCGCGTCGTTGGCGGGCGCGTACTCGGCGGCGAAGAACATGACGGACACCGTCTCGGCGCTCAACGGTTTGTGCGGCCACGTGGATTCCACCGACGCGAAGAAGGCGGCGTTCGATGATTTCTTACAAAAGTGGAAGGACGATAACAACGTCAGCTGCACGTGGCTTCGCATGGTGGCCTCCGAGGCGGGTAAGGGAAGCGGCGACGCCGTCGGCGACATGAAGACGCTCATGGCGTCCGACGTCTACGACGCCAAGAATCCAAACAAGTTTTACTCTCTCATCGGTGGTTTCGCCGGCGCCAACATCGAAGGTTTCCACGCCGCCGATGGAAGTGGATACGAGTTCGTCGCCGACGTTTTGCTTCAGACGGACGCCATCAACCCGCAGGCGTCCTCTCGCATGGCGTCTCCGTTCACCAAGTGGCGCCTGTACGACGAAAAGCGTCAAGGCTTGATCAAGGCGCAGCTCGAGCGCATGCTCGCGCAAAAGTTGTCGCCGAACCTGTACGAGATCGTATCTAAGGCGATCAAGGGATGAGTAAACGAACGAACGAACGAACGAACGAACGAACGAATTGTCATGTCACATTACCAAACGGAAAACCGCGCGCGCCGCGCCGACGAAGATCGCCGTCGTCGTCGCCATGAACACCAACACGAACGCGCGCCAACGAAACACGATCAAATCCCCCAACTCATCTCTCTTCGGTAACGTCCCGAGCGCAAACCTACGCTCCATATCGTCCAGAAACGCCTCAAACGCGTCGACGTTTTGATCCATTCGCTGAAACATGGACAACGCCGGCACGCACGCGTGTAAATCCTTCTCAATCAAATCCATCAATCTATTCGCGCACGCCCGCTCGCGCCGCGCCACCTCGCTCTCCTCTTTCGCGTCCATCGACCACGACTCCGGGAGCGCGTCACCGAACTCGTACCCCCGCACGCGCGTCCACGTCGGATCGTCGTCCGCCGGCTCGTACCACGTCCCCGGCCCGCGTCGTCGAAAATCCCACTCCACCTCTCGTCGCAATCGTCGCACATCCCGCGCGTCCCGCGTCGCGTCCTCACCGTCCTCATCGTCGCGAAAGAAATCCACGTCCTCGTCCGCGTCCGGCGCGACGACGCGCTCGCGACGGTCTCGACAGACGCGCGCGCGTCGGTACCCGCCCTCGAAAAATTCCATCACCGTCGGCGGGACGAATCCATACCTCGGACGCGCGTTCGTCAGCGTCTCCATCGTCGGCGACGAGGCCGACGGGCGTCGAGCGCGGACGGTATCGGACGTGTCGCCCATCGATCGGTCGTCGACGTGTGCGACGCCGACGGGTGTCGATCGATTCGCGATGTGATGACCTTTTGAGCGTTATGAGCGTTTCTGGTGACGCGACCGCGCGGGAGTCGCGCGGGAGTCGCGCGAACGGTCGCGCGATCGACGACGGCGACGCGCGCGCGCGCGTCGCTCGCGCGAGGACGACGACGACGCGCGGCGCGCGGCGCGCGCGCGGTGGGGTCGGGGTCAAATCGAGACGCGCGTCGAGGTGCCGACCCGATGGTGACGATGACGACGCGTCGGCTCGCGCTCGTCTTCGTCGCGCTCGTCGCGCTCGTCGCGACCGAGACGCGGGCGTCCATCGGTCCGCGTCGCGCGTCCGACGGCGCGCGCGCGCTCGAGGCGCGACGGCGGGAGACGACGACGACGACGCGAGATTCATCATCGAAATCTCGCGAGCGTTGGTTCGATGGGCAGCGCCTGAACCACTTCGACGCCGCCGACGCGCGCACGTGGTCGCAGCGATACTTCATCAACGACGATCACGTCGATCGCGACTCGGACGCGGGCTCGCCGCCGGACGTGTATCTGTGCGTCGGCGGCGAGGGACCGCCGTTGGACGAAAACGTTGTGATCGACGGCGGCGCGCACTGCGCCATCGCCGTGGCGTTGGCGAAGCGACGACGTGGATTAATGCTCGCGCTTGAACACAGATTTTACGGCGCGAGTCAACCGACGGGGGATCTCTCGACGGCGTCTCTGCGGTTTTTGAGCTCGCAACAGGCGTTGGAGGACGTGGCGGCGTTTTTGGCGTACGCGAGCGAAAAATACAATTTAAGCACGACGCCGCGCGCCGAGGGTGACCCGTACAGTCGAGTGATCGCGTTCGGTGGGTCGTATCCGGGCATGCTCGCCGCGTGGGCGCGGGTCAAGTATCCGCACGTCGTGCACGCGAGCGTGGCGAGCTCGGCGCCGGTGCGCGCCGAGGTGGACATGCGAGGGTATTACGACGTCGTCGGCGCCGCGCTGCGAGAGAGGGACGTCGGTGGAAGTGATGCGTGTTACGACGCGGTGAGCGAGGCGTTCGGACGAGGTTTGAACGAGGCGTTGAAGACGCCCGAGGGTCGACGAGGATTGGAAAAGCAATTCAACCTGTGCGGCGAACGCGCATTGGACGCGTTCGGCGGGAGGGACGCGTTCGGCGAAATCTTGCGCGCGGTGTTCCCGGCGCAAAGTAACGACCCGTCGTGCGCGATGGACGATGAGACGTGTTTTAACATCGCCAAGGCGTGCGATGCGATGACGTCGAAGGAGGATACGCTCGTCGCGTTGGCGACGTACGTGGCGCGCGTGTTTCGCGGACAGTGCGTCCCGCTCGAGAGCGAGGCGTACATGGCGATGCTCGCGTCGACGACGCCCGATCCGACGGGCGACGGCGAGCGTCAGTGGACGTGGCAAACGTGCACGGAGTTTGCGTTTTTTCAAACGTGCGAGGCGGATTCCGAGTGTCCGTTCAAACTCGATCCGCCGACGATGCCGCTCGCGTCTTACTTTTGGATTTGCGCCAAATTTTTCGGAATCAGCGAGGAGGAAACGCGACGCGCGGTGGCGAGCACGAACGCCAGGTACGGGGGCATCACGCCAGGCGGAACGCGGATTTTATTTCCATCCGGTTCGGTCGATCCGTGGATCGCGAACAGTTTCACCTCACAGACCTTCGCGCCGAGATGGGAACCCGCGTTCGTCGTTCCGGGCGCGTCGCACCACGCGTGGACGCATCCACCGCGAGATTCCGATTCGGACGCCGTGAAACAGGCGCGCGCGAAGATTGAGGCGCGCGTGGAAAAATGGCTCGACGAAGGGCCGATGTCGTCGGCGGCGGAGTCGCTTCGAGTCGCGGCGTAGAAAAAAAAATTGTAAAAATCAACGAATGTGTTCTTGTATCAAATAATCAAAGAATCGGTGACGTCTTCGTTTCGCCCGCGCGCGCGCGCTCAGAGAAACCACAGATTGGATAAACGCTTCCGCATCGCCTCGGCGACGTCCGCCTCGGTGAAGGCGCTCAAGAGCGCCACGACCAATTTTTTTCCCTCTTCCCTCACCTCTTGCGTCCCAAATCCGGGCTTAACACTCCGCAACGCAATCTCGCACGCGTGTTCCGCGTTTCCATTCGCATACGTGGCCAACGCAAAGGCGCGAAGACGCTCGAAATCCTTCGGCGACGCCTCGTGCGCCGAGCGCGCCGCCGCCGCGTCCGCCCCACCAGCCGCGTCGATCTCTCTCGCCAGCGCCACTCGCGCCTCCGCCACGCTCAACTCGCGAGGTTCCGCGAACCCATTCACGAGTTTTCTACCCGCCGCGATCAACTCCTTGGCGCCGTCCGCGTCCGCTGGTCGCCCTCGCAGCGCCAACATGGCGCTCGCCGCGAACGCTCTCGACTTGACCTCCGGGCCCGCCCCCTCCTTCGCGTTCAACACCGCCGCCAACGACGCCGCCAACCGATCTCTCGCGTCGTCCTCCATCTCCAGCGCACCGATGGTTCCCGCGAACGCGGCCTCGATCGCCCGTCGCGTCACCATCTCCGCGTCCGCGTCCGCGTCCACGCTCGGCGCCGCCGCCGCCGCTTCGTCGCCGCCGGCCCGTCCCGCCTCCAAATCCGCGATCAACGCGTCCACGAATCGCGCCACCGCCTCCTCGGGCACGCTCCCTTTGAACTGATCGACGAATCTCCCTCTCGACAGTCCCATCACCGTGGGAAGACTCGAGATTCGCAATTGTTCCATCACCGGCGCGAGCGCCGGCGCGTCGGCGTTCAACTTGACGAGCTCACACTTTGGGAACCTCGCCCTGACGACGCGCTCGAGCGCCGGCGCGAGCGTCTTGCACGGACCGCACCAGTCGGCGTAAAAATCCATGACGACGACGCGGTCGTGCGAGCGCGGGACGATGGCGTCGAGTTCGGTGGGGGAGTGAATCTCGCGAACCGCCTCGTCCGTGGTTGACGTCGATGATGACGATGACGATGACGATGACGACGCGTGACGTCGCGAGGAGGACGCGTGGACGCCATCGCGCGCGATGGCACACGCAGCGCGCGCGTGAGCGACGGCCGAGCGCGTGAATCGTCGTCTGGTGGAGGCGAGCATGGCGCGTCGAGGTGTCCCGCGGGTGGGGAAAAAGCGCGAGAGAGAAGAGTTAATAAAACGAATGGTGGTCGATATGAAATGTTACACGAAAGTCAATCAATCACGTCGTCGTCGATGCTCGGCGACGTACGTTTACATCATCCCTTTCATCATGTTTTGCATCGCCTTGGGATCCATGCCTTCGAATTGTTTCATCATGTTCATGATGCCCTGTTGGCCGCCCATCATGCGAAGCATATCCGGCGGTAACGCGCTCGACATTTGTTGCATCTGTTGTTGCATGTCGCGCGGATTGAGACGACCGCCGCGACCGCCCGACCCACCGGGGAGTTTCATACCCTTCATTTTGCCCATCATTTTACCGAGACGCTTGTGTTCCTCGAGGAGGGTGATCATCTCGTGCGGCGACCGACCGGCGCCTCGACAGACGCGCTCCATGCGCTTGGCGTCGAAAATTTTGGGATTGGGCGCGTCGAGCTCGGCGTCCGTCATGGAATCCATGAGCGTCATCATCACCTTCATGCGTTTCGTGCCCTCGGCTTCGCTCCCCTTGGGAAGCATGTCCGACATGCCGGGCACCATGCTCATGAGGGACGAGATGGGACCCATGTTTTGCAAGTTTTGGAATTGTTCGTAGAGCAAACGCATGGTGAACGTCCCCGTGCCCAGCGCTTCTAAAAGCTTCTCCGCGCTCTCCTCCGGGACGACCTCGGACATTTTCTCCACCAATCCCTTGATGTCACCCATGCCCAAAAGCTTACTCACGAAGGAATTTGTCTCAAAGGGTTCCATCTCGCCGATGTGTTCGCCGGTACCGATGAACAAAATGGGCGCCTTGGTCTCGCTCACGGCGGAGATGGCGCCACCGCCCTTGGCGTGCCCGTCGAGCTTGGTCATGATGACGCCGCCGACGTCCACCGTACTCGCGAACGCGCGCGCCTGGTCCGCCGCCGACTGACCGATGGAACTATCCATGACGAAGATGGTCATATCCGGCTCGCACACGCTCGCAATTTCTTGCATCTCCTCAAACAGTGCCTCCTCCTGTTTGTGTCTCCCGGACGTGTCGACGATGATCAAATCTGATTTTTCCTCTTCAAACTTCTTCACCCCAGCCTCGGCGATCCTCGCCGGATCGCTCTCCGTGTACGACCCGTAAAATGGAATCTTCGCCTTGGTCGCGTTTTGTTTCAACTGATCGAACGCCCCGGCTCTAAACGTGTCCGCGCACACCAAAGACGGTTTAAACCCCTTCTTCGCGTAATAGTGCGCGAATTTCGTGCACGTCGTCGTCTTCCCCGCCCCCTGTAATCCGACAAACATGACGACGTTTCGCTTACCCTTTTTCGGCGCGTACTTGGGCGCCGCCGCCGTCGCGTCTCGTTTCTGTTTCCCCCCGCCTCGCTTTTGCCCGCTCGTCGACGCCTCCTCGCTCACCGCCTCTCCTTTCGTCGCGACGTCCCCACCACCGTTCAACAAATTGGTCAATTCCTTAAACACCGCGCGCTCCAACATCTTCTTCGCGTTCATTCCGCTCGGCGCGTTGTCCATGTCCAAGTCTTTGAGTATATTCTTCTTCAAGCGAACCACCTGCGCGACGCCGACGTCCGAGGCGAGCAATGCGTTACATATCTCCTTCAAGCACCCCTCCACGAGTTCATCGTCGACGACGACGACCTCGTTGAGTCGACGGAGCGCGCCCGCGATCTTTTGCCCGAGATCGTTGAGCACCATGACGACGACGACGACGACGACGACGACGACCTCCCTCTACGGCGACGAGACGAACGAACACCGCGTACACGACGACGCGTCTCCTTCCTTCACGCGCGACGACGACGACGACGAACGCGTCGACGACTCGCGCGCGCCCTCCCGACCCCCGAGTCGAGGGCGCGCGCGAGGGACACATCCACCGATCCCGAACCATAAACACGTATCTCATACATAACACACCATACACCGATAAAACTCATCCCATCAACGCGCACGCACACACCACCCGAGATCTTATATTGAGCTCACTTTTAACACTATCACACCCACCTCGAATTTCCAACCACACAGACTGGCGGCGCGACGGATCGACCGCGATCGACACACGACGACGACGAATTCGACGACGACGCGCGAGATGAGCGATCTCAACCCGGTGTGGAAGGCGGTGAAACCGTACATGAACGGTGGTTTATCCGGCATGGGCGCCACGTGCGTGATTCAGCCGTTGGACAGTGCGTATGCGAGCGCGATGGCGACCGGACGCGGAGATTTCGTATCATCGTGACGCGGGAAGACGCGCGCGCGACGCGACGCGTGATGGATGGGATGCGATGGATGTGCGCGCGCGACGTGGATGCGCGCGTACGATCGCGGTTCGTGGATCGTCGCGCGCGAACGAAGACGCGACGGGTGGATGGATGAAGAAGGCGCCGCTCGAAAAAGAAAAAAGACGCGGCGGCGAACAAAGATGAGACGCGATGGACTGACGATTCGATCGTTGACGCGGTGATGTCGATATGTCGTAGTTATTAAAGTGCGTTTGCAGCTCGGATCGACGGGTGGACCGATCGGCACGGCGGCGGCCATCGTGAAAAATGAAGGTTTCGGCGCGTTGTACACTGGTTTATCGGCGGGTTTGTTGCGTCAGGCGACGTACACGACGGCGCGTTTGGGCTTGCACTCGCAATTCGTGCAATCGCTCAAGGAGTCGAACAAGGGTGAGAACTTGTCGCTCGCGCAAAAGGCGGGCGCGGGTTTGGCGGCTGGTGGTTTGGGCGCCATCGTGGGTTCGCCCGCGGATTTGTCGTTGATTCGCATGCAAGCCGACGGGACGTTGCCGCCGGACCAGAGAAGAAACTACAGAGGCGTCGCGCACGCATTGGTCGACATCGTGAAAAGGGATGGCGTCGGTGGATTGTTTACGGGCGCCGGTACGACGTCCGTGCGCGCGATGGCGCTCAACATGGGTATGCTCGCGTCCAACGACCAGGCGAAGGAGATGATGGCGACGAATAACATCACCGGTTTCCCGGCGACGCTCGGCGCCGCCTCCATCGCCGGTTTCTTCGCCTCCTTCTTCTCGCTTCCGTTCGATTACGTCAAGACGCAGTTGCAAAAGCAAAAGCCCGGTCCGGATGGCAAGCTTCCGTTCGCCGGCTTCATGGATTGCTGCGGGAAAACCATGGCGAGCGGCGGTCCGCTCAAGTTTTACACCGGCTTCCCGACGTACTACGTGCGCATCGCTCCGCACGCCATGATCACGCTCATGATGCTCGACGCCATTCAATCCTTCCAAAAGTCGAACGGTTTCTGAGTTGATCGCGCATGAACGCGACGACGCACGTTTATTAGAGACGAGACAAGCGCGCGGCGCGCGGCGGAAACTTTACTTTTCTTCCCTCTTCTTCGGACCCGTACGTACGTAATAATCAGCACACACACACACATAATCAAACACACCCTCGCGTCCTCTTCGGCGAGTCCATCGATCGCGCGTTCGTTCGTTCGTTTATTCGCTCGCGCTCGTCTTCGCGAAAAAGCGCCGCGCGAGTCGAGAATCACACGTTCGCTCGTCTTTCCGTCACACCGCAGCAGGCACCGCGCGTCGGGACCGTTCGACCGCGCGCGCGAGCGGTCGACCGTCTTTTTCGTGCGCCGCGACTGCGCGACGCGCGCGCCCGCGTCCACACGCGCCGACCGAGACGGGACGTTTCATTCGTCCCCAGCCACCCATGCGTTTGTCTCTGTGCGCGACGCTCGCGCGGCGGCACGCCCGCGCGCCGCGCCGCGCGTCCAGACCGACGCTCCGACGCGTCATCTCCCGCGCGGACGCGCGCGACGACGATCGAGCGTCGTCCGAGACGACGACGTCGTCGTCCCGGCTGACGGGGACGGTGGTGACGGCGCAAGCGAATTTTTTACGCGTCGTCGTCGATGGACGCGTCGTCTGCGGTGCGTCCGCGGCGGAGCGTCGCGCGCAGATTGAAGACGCGAGACGTCGCGCGAGCGAGGCGGGAGCGGCGGAGGACGTCGGGAGATTGGAGGAGATGCTGTCGAGAGATGACGCGACGACGGAGTTGTTGTGCGTGGCGAGAGCGCTCTTGAAAAAGATTAAAAAGCGCGTCTTGGTCGGCGATGTGGTGGTCCTCAGCGGCGTGGATTGGGTGGAGAATCGTGGAATGATCGATGACGTCGTTGAACGGCGCAGTGAGCTGATCGAACCGCCGATCGCGAACGTCGATCAGGCGTTGTTGGTGTTCGCGTTGGCGCAGCCGCCACTCGAGACGAAACAGTTGACGAGGTTTTTGGTGAGCATGGAGGCGACGCGCGTGCCGTTCACGCTGGTGTTGAATAAGTGTGAACTTTTAAGCGAGACAGAGGTGGCGGATTGGCGCGCGCGATTAGAGAGTTGGGGATACGACGCGAAAATTGTGTCGGTGGCGACGGGTCGAGGCGTGGACGAGCTCGAAGAGACGCTTCGAGGGAAGACGACCGTGTTGGCCGGACCGAGCGGCGTGGGGAAGAGTTCACTGATCAATAGATTTCGATACGGGCGCGCGTTGGCGGGCGCGCTGAAGAGCGTGGAGGAGACGTCGTCGACGCGCTCGTCCGAGGGCGACGCCGACGGCGCCAAGTACATCACTGACTTGGACATCGAGGGCGGCGGCGGCGGCGGCGGCAAGCGCGGCGGTCGCTCCGTCGCGGACGAGCGATGGAGGAACGATCTGAGCGCGTTAGATTTACAATCCGTCAAGGGCGTGGGCGCGCGAAGTGGTCGCGGGAAGCACACCACGCGTCACGTCAGTCTGCTTCGACTCGACGTCGGCGGATTCCTCGCCGACACTCCCGGTTTCGGTTACCCCTCGCTCGAGGGTTTCGACACCGACACGCTCGCCATGTGTTTTCCGGAGATTCGCGACACGCTCGCCCAGTCGGACGTGCGGTGTCAATTCTCCGATTGCACGCACCGACACGAACCTGGATGCGCCGTCGCCGACGACCGCTGGGAAGAGCGACGATACGATTTATACTACGAACTCTTCGAGGAGGTGAAACAGATCGCCGAGAGCGAGCGTCACGCGCGCGATCGCGAGTCTCGAACCAAGACGAAATCTGCCGCGGGGAAAGACGCGACGAGAATGGAGGCCAAGCTCGAGACCAAGTCGCACCGACGCGTCAGTCGAAGACGCGCGCGCATGGAGACGGATGATTTTTTAAAATCTAGCGCGTACGCCGACGACGACGATGACGAGTGGTGACGACCAAAGATTGATTTGTAATGCATAGACGAGGAGCGTTTCGAGCGAAGACGCCGCGCGATTGTCTCTTTTCTGCGCGCGTTCCCTCACACGTCCCCGCAGACCGCGCCTCTCCAAAATCATGCCCGCGCGCCGGCGCGCGACGACGGCGCCGACGTCGCCTCGCGCGCCGATCGACGGTATGGATCCATCGGACGCGCCCGATCGACTCGGTGCGCCGTCGCCCGCGCCTTTACCCGAAGAACAATCGCCGGAAACGTGCGACGCCCAATTCGAGCTCTTGGCTGAAAACGTCTCTGATTTGCGCGACGCCGTCGCCGCGCTCATCGCCCGTAAATCAGAGACGGCGACGCAGCGCGAAGACGCCGTCGAGCGATGCGTCGAAATCCTCGGACGCGTGCGCGCGACGCAGAGGCGAGCGCTGTGGGGACTGGAACATCTCAACGCGCAGACGCGGCGTCGGGACGTCGAGACGGACCGCGCGCGCGTCGCGGCGGCGACGGCGGCGTACGAGCGCGCGCACCACGCGAGAAATCTCAGAGATCACGAGCACGCGCAGGGCGAGGGCGCGGACGACGCCCTCGAGCGCTCGGGAGGGATAGCGTTGGTGGACCTGAAGGAGTACCGGGAGGACGCCAAGCAAAGAGGCTTGACGACGACGACCAAGGACGAGGGCGAGACGATGCTTCGACGATTAGAGCACGAGTTGATCCTTCGTAAAGAGATGTGCGAGGAGAAGAAGGCGTTGGAGCGCGAGTTGGAGGAATTGCGCCGGGACGTGGAGACGCGAAGGAAGGTTTTAGGGAAGAATTTGGAATCGCAGTTGGCGAACTTGAGACGGGCGGCGGAACCGTTTCGACGCGCGTTCGATGTGCCGTACGTCGAGACGGAGGCAGTTGAGACGCGGGTTCGATTACTTCCGACGCCGTTGTACGTGGCGTACGCGCAGTTGAAGCACGCGCAACAAAACGGCGAGGACGCGCACGTGGAGATTTTGGGATCGACGGACGACGCCGAGGCGTTCGCGAGACGACGGACGGGCGAGGAGGGCGAGATCGCCACCGACGGCGGGGAGGAGACGGATAATCGTAGACACAATAAGCGCGCGCGACGCGACGGCGGTCGAGGACGCGGTCGGGGTGGCGGTCGGGCGTTTTCCGGGTTGTACGAGGAACACCCGCTTCGCGTCGAGCTTCGAGTCGGAGACGTTCGAGTCTTTTTCGCCTACCTCGTCAAGCTCAATCTCGTCGTCGCCAACTCTAGCGGCGGTGAACGCGACGACGGTGAAAAGGGCGGCGATGCGTTCCTCGATGGATTGTTTGAAAACGACGCGGGGGAAGAGACGCCGAATCACGCCAATTTCGCCGTCGCGCCTCCGGATTTCTCCTTTGACGCTTCGTCCGTTCGTTACAACGCTAAGCCGTACGCATGGGCGCAAAATTTGGCGGGGATGAAATTTCTCCCGCCGATGCCGCCCGCGCTCGGCGATTCCGTGGAGATTCCGAACGCGTCGGAGATTGCGCGAAAGACGCGCGCCACCGACGTCATTCGAGCCATTCGAGATCGCGCGGGCGCTTCCTAGGCATAGCGTAGAGACGATGTAGTGTTTGTTGTTACAACAATCGTGTTTGTTTAGTATTGTTAAAGTGCGTTCCACGGTTTTGTCTTCGTCGCGCGCGTACGAAGAATCGCGCGCGGGATAATATCTTAACGTGTCATGACGATGTCTCGACGGACGAACGAACGAACGAAACCGACTCATCGCGTAAATCCATTGAACCCGTTCCCTTCGTTGACAGCGCCGTCGATGATATCCGACGCCTCGACGGTCGGCGGCGGCGACGACAACAACCTGGTTTGCGCCATCGCGAGCTCTTCCCGAGCCTTCAACAACTCCTCCAACGCCGTCTGCGTCATGTTCTTTTGCACTTGCAACTGCTCGATCAACTCCGTCTTCTCGCCCTCGACCGCCATGAGTTTACCCGCGAGTAAGTTTTCCGAAATCTCCGTCGTCTCGTTCGGCGTTCCCGAAAAGTTATCCTCGACGAGATATCTCGACCCGCTCGGCACGTTCCAACTCTCCGGAAGCACCAACATAGAGTTACTCCCATCCTGCCAACGAACGATCTCACCGTCGTCTCGCACGACGAGGTATTTGTAAAAGAAGACACCGCCCGCCGGTAACTCGACGCTCGTCTTCCACACGTGTCCCTCCGTCCACTCGAGCGCCGCCGCGCGAGACGGGTCCCACGCGCCCATATTCTCGTGGTTCCCGAGCACGCACACGCGCTCACCGAACGCCGTCTCGTAGTGAATCTCAAAATCCACCGCGAGCTTGACGCCGTTCACGGCGACGTAGTTGGCGCTCACCGGAGACGTCGTCGACAGCGCCGTCGTCTCCGTCTCCTCGCCGCCGTCCGCCGACGCTCGAGAAATCATCGTGATCGCACGTCTCCGCGCGCGTCTCGACCGCGCGCATCCCACCGACGCGCGCACTGTCGACGTCGATCGCACCCTCGCGCCCGTCAACGCGCTCACCATGACGTTTCGCTCGCGCGCGAGAGAGAGACGTCCCGCGGAGATGATGAATCGCGTTTGCGCGCGAAAAATTCAAATCAAAATCTGTAGCACGCGCCGCGCCGTGGTCGTCGCGCGCGCGATCGCGGTCGGGACTTCGACGCGCGGGTGTGCGGCCGAGAGGTCGTTCGTTCGAACGCGTGCGGTTCGGGGCGCGCGCGTCGACGTGTGTGGACGGGACGACGCGCCGAGACGACATGTCCCCGATCGCGTCCCATCCAGCCTGGACGCGGCGGCGGCGAGACGAACGCGACGTCGTACGGCGTTAGCTCTACATAGAATCACAACGGCGCGCGCTCGCGACGCGAATTCATGAAACAATAACGAATGATGCGCGATCGATCGATCAGTAGGTGTCTGAACCGATGGAATCGGAATCGGACGCCGCGGCGTCCTCGGCGGCGGCGGCGTTCGCCGCCCGCGACTTTTTGTTCTTCTCGGCGCCGAGCGTTGGAAATCGTACCCGTCTCGGTGCGGTGACGACGGGACGACGACGCGCGGGGGAATCGTTTCTGTCCTTTGTCTTTTGTGCGCGTGTCTTTCGTCCGTCGTCGGTGTCGGGGGCGTTCTCGTCGCGGTGGTGGTTCGTCGCGGTCTCCTCTGCGTTTCGTTTTCGCCCGCGTCTCGCGCAGACTTCCTCCAAAACGATGGCGAGCGACGACGCGACGGCGAATCCGATGGCGATACCGGTGAACATGGTGACGCCGATGTCGTCCAAGATGCGCTCGCGCGTCGCCGGGAGACACCATCCGAAGAGCAATCCGCACGCGATTAAGAAAATCATTCGTCGCGTCTGCGTGGCGAAGAGCAAATTCGGAAGCTTTCCCACCTGGAAACACCACTTTCCGGATCCACCGCCCGGGGTGTTCGGTCCGAGAATCATCAACATCGGGGCGAAAAAGTGCAACCCGTAGACGAGACTCGCCGAGATGCACAACGGGATGATTTGCGCGAAGTTGACGAGAATGGTAATCTGGCACCAGAGCATCGGCAACACCGCCGAGAGCGTCGTGAAGGCGGCGCTGAAGATTGGATACCCCACGCGCGAGACGGCGTCGACGCCTCGAAGTCCTCGATGGGTGAAGTGCGACCGCGTGAACGCCTCGGCGAGGTGCAACGAGAAATCGACGGAAATGCCGACGAGAATGGTGAGCGAGATGGCTTCGACGATGCCGAATTCAATGCCGAGCGCCACGAGGATGGCGATGACGCACAGGATGATGGCCACCATACTGAAAAGCGCGGCGATGGAGACGACGATGTCACCGGTGAAGATGACGGTGGCGAACACGGCGAACGCGAGGGACACCATGATGGAGGTCGCCGTGCCGTTGATGGCTTGTAGCTCCGTCGCCATGCGCACCCAACACGCCGCGGTGACAAGACCGTCGGACGACGCCTTGGGCGGCGCGCGTTCGGTGGAGGTGACGTTTCCGAACGAATCGGTGACGTTGTAGTCGAACGTCGTCGCGGAGAATTCGTCGAGGAACGCCAACCACTTGTTGTACTCTTTTTCGAGATAGTAGGATGACTTTCGAAACGGAATGGCGGTGAGAAACGTGAGCTTCATCCACGCCACGCGACGCTCCGTGACGCCCGTCGTCGGATCGGTGACGGCTTGAATGCCGAGCACCCTGGACATTGCTGCGTTCACGCGAACGATCTCGACGACGGTGCGTTCCATCTCGGCGCGCGAGAGCGGCCATCCGTAGCCGAGCTGTTCCGCCTTGGTTTGAATCGCCGCCATGGGACACGGTTCCATCGACGTCACGAGCTCGGTTTTATTGGAGAGCACTTCGCACATCTTTAACATGCGCACCTGCGTGACGGCGTCGCCGGCGTCAAAGTTTTCATCCACGAGCGCGCTCGCGTCGTCGCTTCTCGGCGCGTACGCCGCCGAGTCGTCCTGGACGCCGACGATGCCCCACACGAGGAACGCCTTTTCAAAGTTGGTGCCGGCGGTGCGTTCGACGGGTTCGAGCACCGGCGGCGGCGGCGACGGAGGGCTCGGAGGGCTCGGCGGCGACGGAGGTGGCGAAGGAGGCGGGCTCGGAGGGCTCGGCGGCGGGCTCGGCGGCGGACTCGGAGGCGGGCTCGGCGACGGTGGGCTCGGCGGAGGCGGGCTCGGCGGCGGTGGGCTCGGCGGAGGCGGGCTCGGCGGCGGAGGAGGACTCGGAGGCGGA
>Ga0255777_10000557_pt1 | contig 35256 bp, 24 predicted proteins | sample 101ome_15_FD_179975 | JGI IMG/M metagenome (GOLD analysis project Ga0255777, IMG submission 179975) | Coastal salt marsh microbial communities from the Groves Creek Marsh, Skidaway Island, Georgia - 101402AT metaG (version 2) | ecosystem: Environmental > Aquatic > Marine > Intertidal zone >... | reverse complement strand
GTTCGCGTCCGCGACGTCGGCGTCGTCCTCTCTCTTCGTCTCGCGGTGCGTGCGACTGTGTCTGTGTGTTCGTAAACGCGCGGTGTGACGTCCGTCATGGCGACGGTGGGACTTCGCGCTCGGACGTTTCGAGTCTCCCCGGACGCGTCCGTGAGCGTCGACCACTGGACCGCGTCGTCGCGTCGGGACGTCCGAGCGTACTTTTTGACCCACGCCCACGCCGATCACGTCGTCGGGTTGGATCGGAGGAACTGGGCGCCGGCGTGCGTGGGGGCGAGGATACACTGCTCGGCGACGACGAAGGAGTTGTTGTCGCGCAAGTGGCCGACGCTGGGGAGACACGTCAAGGAGCTGGAAGTCGGGGAGACGCACTCGATACTGTTGACGGCGAACTCGAGCGTGTCGGTGACGGTGATCGACGCGGGACACTGTCCAGGGGCGGTGATGTTTTTGTTCGACGGACCGATGGGACGGGTGTTGCACACGGGGGATTTTAGAAGGGAGGATTTGACGACGCGCGAGGCGTTGCCGACGGCGGTGACGCGAGCGCCGGTGGACGTGCTGATGCTCGATAACACGTACGCCAATCCGAAGTGCACGTTTCAAGGGAGACGGGAGGCGACGAAAGAAATCGTAGAGATGTGTGCGAAATACGGGGGTGATCGTCCGATATTGCTCGGGGTTGATTCTTTGGGTAAGGAGGATTTGGCGTGCGCGGTGGCGGCGGCGTTGGGTAAACCGGTGGAGATGGCGAATAATCGACACTTGCCGAAAGAGTATAACCGATTTCTCGTCGGCACGCGAGACTGCGAGTTTGGGTATCTGATTAGACGATCTTTGAACGAGTCCATGGATGAGTGTAAACGCACGAACATTCGATGCGTGCCGAAGCAGCACGTGAGACCAAAGACGCTTCGCAAGCTCGTCGAAGGTTTAAAATTTGGCGATAGGCCACCGATAGCAATCTTGCCCACGGGTTGGAGCGCGGTGAGAGGGCGCGAAGACGACCCGATTTCGATGGAGACCGCGAGACGGAACGAAGAGGGCTTGCGCGATTCCATGTCTGAGCTCGGAGCGGACGCCGCGGACCCGGACGCCGAAGAGGGGTGCATACTTTCCGTCGCGTACTCGCTCCACGCGCCGTACAACGAGCTGGAGGATTTCGTGCGGGCGGTTCAACCGGGCATCGTGATGGGGAACACGCGCATGTCTGGAGACGACCAAGAAGAGTCGAGAGATCCGAGCGTGCACTTTGCGGGGTTGTGCACGGGGAAGAACTCTGATGCGGCGATTGCCATGTTTGAAATTCAAGGCGACGCCGCGCACGAGGAGAGCTTCGGAGTGGGTGAAGTCGTCGAACACATACTCAAGGTTCGCGTGAACGCTAATGAGGTAAAAGTACGAACGCCGACTAGTACAAAACAACCCTCAGTGCGGCTCGTCGCCGCGAAGGAGGGCGTGGTGTTCTCGCCGCCGCGCAGGCGCACGTGGCAAGAGGAAGCGAAAAGAAAGCGCGAAGCCTGGGACGAGCGATGCCGAACCGCGCTCCAGGTCATCACGATGCAGGTGTGCGACGCACAAAACGCGAAAGAGTTGAACAAAGAAGACACGAAGGGCGTTGGCGCGAAGAAACGCGCCTTTGTCCCAAACTTCATGTTGGCCTGAGACGAGTATGAGAAGAAATCACACGTACGGTATGCACGCTCGGAACGAAAGGATTGATGCGATTGATGCGAGCGAATGAATTGTAAAACTAAAAGAAGAAAACTACGCGGAACCAACTCTCGTCGGTCGCGATGTGCGTATACTAAGAACACCCGGGACGTCTCGTTTCTGGACCTCTGAGTACGTCAGTTTTACACACACAGCACAGCTTGGATCGTTCCAACCACCGATCGATGCACTGCGGATGGTAAATGTGCTTGCAAGGCAAAATCTTGACGTCTTCGCCCTCTTCGAGCTCCGTCAGACACACGGAACACGTCGCGTTCTCCGTATCTCCCGGTGCTCGAGAATACTTACAAACCGGAATCGCGTCTCGTTGTTGCTCGGTCGTGCCTCTGTTAAAATTGTTCCCTGTAAAGTTCATCCCCGACAACGAGTTCAACATGTCCATGATGCTCACGGGCATTCCATGACGACCGAAAAACTCATCCATCCCACCGAAGATTTCATCTGGGTTCAGCACCATCGTCTCCCCGTTTCTACCGATGGGTATCTCAAACGCTATTCTCCGCGGCCTCTCAGGTTCTCCTCTTGCTTCTCGCTCTTGGTGTAGTCCTTCGCTTCCGCGACCGACACCAGCGCCAAAGGGTACGTCACCACCCATCATTCCCTCTACGATGCCTTCAAAGTTTCTCCTCACGTGGTCGAATTCGTGTTGTGCCGATGTAAAATGGTGCCCAGCGTGCGAAAAAGCGCTCGTTGTCCCGCGCTCATCCTCTCCCTCATTCTCTTCGCGCGTCGTATCCGCACTCCCTTCCGCCCCACGCCGTCGTCTTTCACTAGCCGCAGCAAAATCATCGAGCGCCGCCCCAAACATGGACGCCACGAGTCCTCCGAACAAATTCGTTCCCGCGTCTGCCGCCGCTCCGCGCGCTTCCTCCTCTTGCAACCGTCTCGCTATTTCGGCGTCTCTCGCCTCCACCTCGTGTCGGTTCCGAATTGCTTCCCGGTTTGTCCCCATCGCGCGCGCCGCCTCTCGTTCCTCTTCCTCGAGTCGTCGCGCCATCGCTTCGTCGTCCTCCGCTGTCGACATCCGATTCGTCTTCCAGAAGCTTCGTTCAACTTTTGGATTGGTGGATTTGGTTATCTCGCGCGTAGTCTCGGTTTCACGATTCCCGCTCGATGCGTTGCGTGAATCACCGATCGGCCGACCGGTCGTCTTCCGTCTACCAACGTTTCCACGCGCGCGCTCGGTCGTGTGTTCGACTGTCGGCGTCGCGCGTTTGTGACGACTCTCGGACTAGAATGTTATCTCAACACTGTGTTCCAGAACAACGACACTGAGCGCCGCACGCACGCACGGTTCGACGGCGCGAACACCGCACGGGCATCCATGCTGCTCTCCTTTGGAACGACGACGACGGCGACGTCATCGACGACGTTTCGCGGCGTCGCCGCGCGGGGGACGACGACGAAGAGTGCGTCTAGTCAGCACTTCTACCGAAACGAATTGGGCATCGACGCGCGACGCCCGCGACGCGTTGGCGACGGGTGCGCGCGGGCACGATGCGATGCGGCAGTGGTGCGATGCAAGATGGCGTCCGAGGGCGTCGAACGACGCGCCTTGGTTCGTGGTGTCGGACGACGAAGACGCGACGCGGGTAGGAGGAGGAGCACGCACGAATCCGGACAAGAGAGCTCCTTCTTCGTCGATACGCCCAAGACGATGCGGGAAAGAATCGTGGATATTTGTGACAAGGGGACGAGTTACTTTCCGGCGTTCGTGGCGGTGGGTGCGGTGCTCGGGTTGGCGGCGCCGGCGACGGTGAGTTGGTTTCGGGGTGACGCCGTGACGTATGCGCTGGCGGTGACGATGCTCGGGATGGGAATCACGTTGGATTTTAAGGATTTTAAGGGCGTGCTGTCGACACCGTGGAAAATTCTCATGGGAGTGTCTCTGCAGTACACCATCATGCCCACGCTGGCGTTTCTCGTCGGAAAGTTGTTTCTTTCCAACTCTTCGCTCGCGGCGGGGCTCATCCTCGTCGGGTGCTGCCCGGGAGGCACGGCTTCGAATGTCGTCACCTATCTTGCGGGCGCGAGCGTGCCGCTGAGTGTCGTGCTGACGACGGTCAGCACATTCATGGCGACCATCATGACGCCGATGCTCACGCAACAACTCGCGGGGACCATCGTTCCGGTGGATGGATTTGGTTTGTTCTTATCCACGTGCAAGGTTGTGCTCTTACCGGTGATCACCGGGCTTTTACTGAAAAAGTACGCCCCCAAGTTGAGCAGAGAGATCGAACCCTTTGCTCCGGTCATCGCCGTTCTCACCGTGGCTTTGATTTGCTCGTCTATCATCGGTAGAACGTCTGCACAAATTCTCGCGGCGGGACCGACGCTCATTGGCTCAGTCGCACTCCTGCACTCCATGGGCTTTTCTCTCGGGTACGCCCTCTCCCGATGGGCGGGGTTCTCTACCAAGACGTCCCGTACGATGAGTATCGAAGTCGGCATGCAAAACTCTGCGCTCGGTGTCGTGCTCGCGTCTGCCCACTTCGGCGATCCTCTCGTCGCCGTGCCGTGCGCCATATCCGCTACGGTGCATTCCGTCCTAGGGAGCGGCTTGGCTGGGATGTGGAGATACAGAGATACGACGAAGGATGAACGCAGACGCAAAGAATTGGAGGCTTGGTACAACGACCCGAACTACACGGCGTATAACGACGCGTTCAAACAAACGACTGGACTCTCGAGTCTTTGATTTTGCCTGTGTAATTAATTTTCTAAACGCGCGCCTTATGTTACATCCTTCTAGTTTATGCGTCTCGACGAGCCGAGGCTCCTTTTGGATCGCAAATCTAATCATCCTTACGCAACCACTCGTTGTTGAACTTATCCTTGAGCTTTCGCTTGCGCTCTTTGAGCTTTGCTATCTGCTTCGCGGTGAGCTTGACATGTTTGCGATTCTTCATATCGTAGAGCGCCTGCTCGAACGTCGTCGTATCCACGTATCGATCGAGGCCAATGTCGCCGTACACAGACGTTGGCTTGGAAACTTTTGATTCATCCATGATTTTGTTGAGGAACTTGTTGTAAACTCCCGAGGCCGCGTATTGGTTTTGAGCCACAGCCTCACGGCGTTCGAGTACCTTTCGTGCTATCTCAGCTGGATCAGCGCCGCGCATGATCGCTTGCTCCGGCGGCAAGCCATCCATGACAGCCTGTGCCCAGTCATTCTGAGGGGCAACCTGCTGGGCATCGCCTTCGTCCTCAGGAAGAGCGCTCTCGGAGCGACCTTCGCGCAGAGCGTATTGCGCGTGCGCCGCCGTCGATCGAGGTGGCAAAACGATACCCAAAGCCGCGCATTGACCAATCAACGGGCGGTCACCCAACACATCCGCGAGTGTCGTCACAGACTCTTCGTCGCCGTGCTCAAACAAACGAAGCTCCATCGGAAGCATCGAGCGCCAGCCCATGAGTTGAGCGGCGGTGAACGGGCCTTGCCAATCCCCAGAGTCGTCCTCGTAATACCACGACTTCATCGACGGAAGCTTCACCTGCGTGACGTCGACGGAAGTGTGCTTCTTCAGCGCGATGAGCGCCTCCCTCGTGACGTCGGCATCCGTCCGAGCCTCGGCGAACGCTCTCGCTCTCGCCGCTTTTTTCTCCTGTACGGCTTTTTTTTCATCCTCTGCTATTTTCGCAGCCGCCGGCTCGTCCGGTATAATCTCAACCCCTTCCGGCCGATCCCACGTCGTCTCGTGCGTCTCAGAGTGAAAATAGTAAAACTCATCGCTTTCCGCGTCGTACGACTGCACCCAAGTCCCCGACGCGACCGGTTTCGGCTTCTCTTCTTCTTCCTCTGCCGCTCCGTGCTCTGGTACAATCACCGCCGCCACGTTCCACTCCACCTCGTCATCACCCTCGCCTTCGTCCCCTTTCCGAAGCTTCTTCTCCAGAGTCTCCTTCGTCAACCCTCCGGATCCGCTCGCTTCGAGCAACAACTGTTCGTACTCCTCCTTTGACCCGGGGAAGTTGATCTCCGTCCGACGCCCGCCGGGACCCGCTTCCACCTCTCCCTCAGCGTCCAACCACGTCGATTTACGCCTCGCCAGCGATTCCGCCCGAGCCGCCGCGATCTCGCGCGCCAACGTCACTTTCGCCCGCTCCGCGCTCTCATCCACCGTCGACGTCGACGCGTCCTCACGGTCGCGTTTCATGGTTGTGCGTGCGACAGAGAGTCCAATCCACTCCAAACGATGATTGAATCAATCAAACACACCGTGCTCGCCGCGAAATCCCGAGGACGATTTAAACCAAACACGACGAACGACCTATGTTCCACGCGTCCCACGCGTCGTCGTCGCGTCACCCTTCTCCGTCGCGTTCTGCGGTCGAGCCTCTTAACCGTCAGCTCGAAAGGTCACTCTGAATGTCCGAACGAAGCTTTACTCGTACTAAAGACCCACGAACTCGATTAACAAACAAACTAGATAGTCATGCTAAAACACGAGGCCCCAGGCGGATCGAACCTGGCGACTTTGTCGTCACACGCCGGTACCGCCGTCGACGCGCCCACCGCTCGACGCAGTCCGCACTCCCGAACGCGCGCGCGAAGAAGACTTTACCGTTTCGAAAGCGCGACGCGACGCCCGTCGTCGTCGATAGGAGCGATAGGGAAGGGAAAAGCAACCTCTGCGCTTGAGGGTTTTTGAACAACTCTTTCGAGGTTCGTTCCATCCGTTCGTTCGTTCGAGAGCGGAACAGACGCGCGAATAGGGGAAGCGTGTGACGTAGAAAATGGTGTATACCGTCGGTCCGGATGGACTCTCGGTGCAAGATTTGAAAACGCTCGACGTGAGCGCGTTGACGCCGCTGAGCCCAGAGGTGATCTCGCGCCAGGCGACCATCAACATAGGTACCATCGGTCACGTAGCGCACGGTAAATCGACCGTCGTGAAAGCCATCTCGGGTGTGCAGACGGTTCGATTTAAGAATGAGTTGGAGCGTAACATTACCATCAAATTGGGATACGCGAATGCGAAGATTTACAAGTGTGAGGATGAAAAGTGCCCGAGACCGGATTGCTACCGGGCGTACAGCTCGACCAAGGAGGACTCGCCGGCGTGCGAAGTGAAGGGATTCGAGGATAAGAAGATGCAGTTGGTGCGTCACGTGTCGTTTGTTGATTGCCCTGGTCACGATATTCTCATGGCTACCATGTTGAACGGTGCGGCGGTGATGGATGGTGCGCTGTTGCTCATCGCGGGTAACGAGACGTGTCCGCAACCGCAGACGAGCGAGCACTTGGCGGCGGTGGAAATTATGCGCTTGAAGCACATTATTATTTTGCAGAATAAGATTGACTTGGTGCAGGAGAACGCGGCGGCGAACCAGTACGATACCATCTGCAAGTTTATTCAGGGGACGATTGCGGATGGGGCGCCGGTGATTCCGATTTCCGCGCAGTTGAAGTACAACATTGACGTCGTGTGCGAGTACATTTGCAAGAAGATTCCCATTCCAGAGCGCAACTTTATCGATCCGCCAAACATGATTGTCATTCGTTCTTTCGATGTCAACAAACCAGGTGCCGAAGTTGACGAAATTCAAGGCGGCGTCGCCGGTGGTTCTATCTTGCAAGGCGTTTTAAAGGTGGGACAAGACGTTGAGGTGCGACCGGGTATTGTCACCAAGGACGCCGACGGGAAGATCAAGTGCAAGCCCATCATGACGCGCGTTGTCTCCCTGTTTGCCGAGCAAAACTTGCTCCAATACGCCGTCCCCGGTGGTTTGATCGGTGTCGGTACCTCGTGCGATCCGACGCTCACTCGCGCCGATCGTCTCGTCGGTCAAGTGTTGGGCGAAGTCGGCAAGCTTCCCGACGTCTACACGGAGCTCGAGGTCAACTTTTTCCTTCTCCGTCGTCTCCTCGGCGTTCGCACCCAAGGTTCCGAGCGTCAAGGCAAGGTGTCCAAACTCGCCAAGAGCGAAGTCCTAATGCTCAACATTGGTTCCATGTGTACCGGCGCTCGCGTCGTCGCCGTCAAGGGGGATCTCGCCAAGCTTCAGCTCACCTCGCCCGTGTGCACAAAGGTGGGCGAAAAGGTTGCCCTGTCCAGAAGAATTGAAAAGCACTGGCGCTTGATTGGCTGGGGTCAGATTCAAGCCGGCGCCGTGCTCGAAGAATAGGCACATCACGAACACACGCACAGAAACACACACGCACACCATCGTTTTATTAGAAGATACAACACACGTAACAAAATCAATCCGTCCGGCTTCGCGCTTGTTCTCATCCAGAAAAGCTCCTCCACTCACTCCGCGCATCGTCACACGCGAACGCGCGTTGAGAGACGACGACCGAACCTCCCGCGCCACCCCGCTGAGAAGACACAGACACACAACGGCGGCATGTCGTCGGCGTGGTCCAACATCGTGCGCGCGGACGCCCCCGTCGACGACGCGGGCACGTCTGCGACGGCTGAAGAAGTGGCGGCGGCTCAAGCCACGGCGTCGGCGCTGCGAGACCCGACGCGGAGAAAAGCGGTCGTGGACGCCAACGCGGTGATCAAAGGGTTCCGTCTCGAACATCTCGACGCGGTGTGCGTCACCGTGGAGGAGGTGCGAGCGGAAATTCGCGACGCGAAGGGGCGAGAGGCGTTGCGGGCGCTTCCGGTGGAACTGACGACGAGCGAACCGAGCGAAGAAGCGTTGGATGCGGTGAAACGGTTCGCGGCGAAAACGGGGGATTTAGCGGCGCTTTCTGGTGTGGATATTAAACTCATCGCTTTGGCGTACGAACTGGAGATGGTGAACCACGGGGTGGAGCACTTGAGGACGGAGCCGGCGGCGCTGAGGACGCACTCGAAGAGTACGAATCGGTTTTCAAAGCAACCCGGGTGGGATTTCGTGCCGAACGCGGACGATTGGGAAGAGTTGGACGAGATGAATAAGAAACAAGAAGAAGCCGAGCGCGCGCTTCTGGAATCTATGCGTGCGACGAACCTCGTGGCGGAGGAAGAGGATGAAGTCAGAGAACGCGAGCGGGAGAGCGCCGCCGAAAAGGAACGCCGCGAGCAGGAAGAGGAAAAGGCGAGAGCGTTGAGGGAAAAGGCTGCCGAGGCGTTGACGGCGCAGACGCACATAGATAAAGATACGGGAGACGACGACGGATGGGAACCAGCCATCAGTCGCACCACCAGAGTGCGTAGGGCGAAGAGGGAGGAGCGACGTAAAGAGGCTGAAGACGAGCGGCGGGCGATGGAAGCCGAACGCGCCGCCGCGTCGCCGAGTGATGCGGTGGATTTGGAAGAGGCGAGCAAGCGCGCCGCGGATTTCTTCACCTCCAAGGGTGAGATGGAGGAGGGTGTCGAGAACGACGTCGAAGACGGTGACGACGACGACGAGGAGGTGGAGCTCGAGTCGTGCGTTTCCTCGATCACCGCGGATTACGCCATGCAAAACGTCATCCTGCAGATGGGCATGAAGCTCGTCGCCCCGGACGGCATGCGCATCGAGCACCTCCGAAGATGGGTTCTCCGTTGCCACGCGTGCCAAGAGATCACCCGAAACCTCAGCAGGATGTTCTGTCCCAAGTGCGGCAACCAATCTCTCCAAAAAGTGGAGCACACGGTTACTCGCGACGGCGTCGAACAATTCGGCGTCCGCAAAAAGTTTGTCCTTCGCGGTTCCAAGTACACACTCCCCGCCCCCAAGGGTGGACGCAACGCCAAAAAGCTCATTCTCCGCGAGGATCAACTCATGGGCGTTCGTCTCACGAAGAAACAGGTGGGCGAGGATGTCTTTAGCGCCGAATACAACGAAGAATCGTACGCCGACACCAAGCACTTTTCCAATCAGAAAACTGTGTACGAAATCGGCGGCGGCGATATCCGCCGCAACCCCAACGAGAGGCGTCACGTCGCCACAAACAGACGTCGAAAGTAGTAGATCGCCCGGTTGTCACAAAATCAGATTTCATTTCATCACGAGCATTTTCACTCAACTTTTAAAACTCAACTGTCAGCTGAGACGTCACTTCACTCGACGACGACGACGACGACGACGACGACGACGACGACGACGACCGACCGACTCACACGACGCGGGACTCTCGTCGGAGGGGACTTCCAAACGACTTCCGATGACGGACGCACCGCCGGCGACGACGCGAAACGCCGTCATCAAACCGATCGCGCGTGATGTCATTCATCGCATCTGCTCTGGCCAAGTGATCCTCGACCTGTCGTCGTGCGTGAAAGAACTCATCGAGAACGCGCTGGACGCTGGGGCGACGAACATTGAAGTGCGATTGAAGGACCACGGAACGGAAACGCTGGAGGTGTCGGATAACGGCTGTGGGGTTGGGAAATCGAGCTACGGCGCGCTGACGCAAAAGTACGCGACGAGCAAGTTGAGCAAGTTTGAAGATTTGGAAGACGTGCAGACGTTTGGTTTTCGAGGTGAGGCGTTGTCGTCCATGTGTGGGATATCTGGGGAGTTTAGCGTGACGACGCGGACGGAGGAGGACGCGTCGGGGACGAGGATTGTGTACGATTGGCGTGGGGATATCGCGGAGGAGAGCGTCGTGCCGAGAAGCGTCGGCACCACGGCGACAGTGAAGAATTTATTCGAGCCGCTTCCCGTTCGGCGAAAGGAATTTTTGAGAAACGCAAAGCGTGAATACGGCAAGGCGTTGTCAATCATTCAGGCGTACGCATTGATGTCAAAGGGGGTTAGGATATTGTGCACGCACCAAAGCGGCAAGTACGGTCGGTCAAACGTTTTGCACACTCGCGGTGGAGAAGACGCGTCGGTTCGGGAGAACATCGTCACCGTCTTCGGGTCAAAAATGATTGCGAGCATGCGCGAGGTCGTGCTTGAGCTCGGAGGTACAACGGGGTGCAAGGTGGTTGGATTTATATCAAAGGCGCAGAGCGGTTGCGGCAGGGCGGGATCGGACAGACAGTTTTATTTTGTCAACGGAAGACCCGTTGATTTACCCAAGGTTGCGAAAGTCGTCAACGAGACGTATCGATCCTTCAATCCGAGTCAGGCACCGATGGTTGTTTTCGACCTCCAGCTTCCCACGGATGCGTACGACGTCAACGTCACGCCGGATAAGCGCAAGGTGATGCTACACGTCGAGCAAGACTTGCTCGCGCGATTGAAGGAAGCGCTATTGCAGATGTTTGAACCGAGTCGGTACACGTTCTCCGTCACGCCCGCCATGGGAGCTCGTCGTTCGAGCGAAGGTGAACAGGTTGAGGTGAAGGAGGAGATTGATAGCGAGGCTGAGATGGATATGGAGTCGACATCTAGCGGACGCGAGGTTGACTTTGAGTCTCTCCTCACCAAGGCGAAGAGCCCCGACGAGGTTGGCGAACGTCGCGGCACGAAGCGTGATACTACGACGGCGACGCAAAGGAATCTTCAAAATTTTGGTTTTACTCGAGAAACGACAGGGGTGGCGATCGGCGGTGGCTGGGAGATTGCGACGAGAGACGAATCAACTCCTGAAGACGATTTGGAGCCGACAACGATGGCGGACGATGACGTAGACGACGACGTGAAGAGAGTAAAGATGGAATTGACATCGCCAGATCCGCAATCTCAAACATTAGTGGTTCAGACCGCGTCGCCACAGGGTGCGCTAGAAATGGAGCCGATGGATGACGAAGGTCAAGCGGACGAAGAGGTTGAGGAAGACAAACGGATGGAGGACGTCGCGCCGACGCATCCAGATGTTGACATTCCTTATCAGTGTTCGGACGGCAAGCTGGCGTTTAGCATGGATTCTATGCTCGCTCGAAGACGACGTAGAGCGTCAAAAAATATGCGTGCGTCTTCATCGTCGGCGCAGCCGATGCCTTTTGAGGCGTCACAACTTCCGGATGAAAACGGCGAGCGCGAAGAGGACGCCGAGCAACGGGTCGCGAGAGCGTCCTCTGAGCTCGAGCGCGTCTTCAACAAGTCAGACTTTGCGAAAATGCACATTGTCGGCCAATTCAACCTGGGATTCATTTTAGCCACGCTTGGAGATGACCTCTTCATCATCGATCAGCATGCGAGCGATGAGATATACAATTTTGAAAAGCTCCAGCGCAACACGACGATGACAAAGCAACCACTACTCAAACCCGTCCCGCTCGATCTGAGCGCCGCGGAAGAGCAAACGGTGCTCAGAAATATGCCAGTATTCCTCAAGAATGGTTTTGGCTTCTGTGACGTGGCGGAAAACGTCCCCGGAGCGGACATCAACAACTCCTCCGTCGATCCGGGCTCGATGTGCGGCGCCGCGTCCTCCGCTCTCAAGCTCAACGCCGTACCATTTCTGAAAAACGTCGCATTCGACAAATCCGACGTTCAAGAATTGGTTTCACTCCTCGATCAGGGCCAGCATTCCCTCCCATCCAACTCTCAGCTCTCCATCGGTCTTCGATCCAATCCCTCCGCCGCCGAGCCCGAGCGAGTCCTTCGCCCCGGCAAGGTGCGTGCCGCACTCGCCATGCGCGCCTGTCGCTCATCCATCATGATTGGCACCGCCCTCGACGCGAGAACGATGCGAAGGGTCCTTCGCAATCTCTCCACCCTCTCCGCGCCTTGGAACTGTCCTCACGGTCGTCCGACGATGCGTCACGTGCGTCGGCTGCGGTGATTCTGATACAGTTTGCCCATACATGGCGTCGAAAAAGCGACTTTTGTGGCGGCGGCGGCGGCGCCAATCCGTGGACGGGACGCACTCGACGACGCGCGACGCGACCGACGATCACCATGGCTGACATGAAGGAGAAGAAGGAAAAGAAGGAGAAGAAGGAGAAGAAGGAGAAGAAGGAGAAGAAGGAAAAGCGCGAGCGCTCCTCCTCGGATGACGACGAGGAAAAGCAAGAGAAGAAGACGAAGGTCGAAGAGGAGGACGCCGAAGAGGACGAAGATGATGGATTCAAGGTGCACACGAAGAGCGAAGCCGCGTTGAGCGGTAAGGTGTCCACGGGTACTTACGAAGACATCACGCTCAACTGCCGTGACTGCAACGCCGAGTTCATCTTTACGATTGGCGAGCAAGAGTTTTACAGCTCCAAGGGCTGGACGAACCAACCGACGCGTTGCGAACCGTGCAAAAAGGCGAAGAAGGAGCGCTTTGGCGAAGATGTCCCGAAGTGCTACGCGTTCGAACGCGGTGAGTGCACTCGTGGCGACAGCTGCCGATTCTCTCACGGTCCGGGCTCCGCGGCCGGCCGCGGCGGCGGCGGCGGCGGCGGCGCGGGCGTGTGCTACGCCTTCCAAAAGGGCGAGTGCTCCTACGGCGACTCTTGCCGCTTCAGCCACGATCCGAACGCGCCGTCTCGTCCGTCTTCTCGCGGCCCGGGTGGTGGCGGCGGTGTGTGCTTCGCCTGGCAAAAGGGCGAGTGCACCCGCGGTGACTCTTGCCGCTTCAGCCACGAGTAAAGGACGTCGCGAAGCGTGGACGCACCCACAGTTCTCACGTCGCATGGACAGATCCACATCAATCATACGTTTAGTGCAATAGTAGACGAACTTGTTTTTTCACACCATACCCATTCATCCCCAAACCAGCGTTTTCGCCATCCGCACAAGTCGACGACCGATCGACCTATGAGTACGCGACGAGTAAAGAGGCGAACTTTGCTGACCAACTCTCAGAACAACTCGCCAGTCGTCGTCGCGTCGTCGAGCGAAACGCCTCGCGAAAAGCCGACGACGCGTGGAACACGCGTCGCGCAGCGTTTCGTTGACGATGCGCGAGATCGACGAAGCGCTAAACGACGCGAAAAAGGCGGAAACGCTCCGCAGGACGTTGAGAGAGACGCTCTCAGCGGTTCCAGCGAGCGACGCGTTGACACGCGCGCGAGAGGCGATTCGACGCGTCAAGGCGCGCGAAGAGGTTGCGTTGAAAACGCTCGAATTGTCCATGCTGGACGACGCGCCCGATTACGGCGTGGAGAAGAGCGGGACCAGCGGGCGCGGCGACGGAGTAAACTGAAAGCGACACGACGTTCGAGCGCGCAGTGTACAAGATTTAGACGGCGATTCGTGAGACGTTGCGCCACCGTAGAATATACCTAGATTGTGAAATGTAGAATTGACAACACGTGCTATGTTACGAAGCGCTAGAGTTTGGTGAAGTTCGCGATGAGACGGACGTCATTTATTCGTCTAGCACGACGAGCTCCCCGCCGCTCGCGAGCTCCTCGATGTCGATACCCCGTTCGATTTTACCAGTGCAGTATAGAATGTCCGCCTCAACGTGCGTGTCGAAATCTTTAAGTTTGATCACCTTACCCGCCCACCACGTGTTCTGGCCACTCGCGTAGACGCACACGTATTTGCCTACGAGGACGCTGAAGTCCATGTTTTCATCCGCGGAGACTCCTGGATACGGATCCGGGGTCCCGAACTCGCATCCCGGATACTTGACGGTCCACGACATGTCATCCGACGACGCGACGACCGTATCCGAAGATTTGCGCTTTCTCGGCGTCGAGCGCGGCGATGGGGAACCGCCGCCCACAGAGAGGCGTTTCCCAGCCTCCTCCACGTCGACATTCATACCAGCCGTTCGAAGCTGTTCGAGCCGTGCGTACTCACCCTTGATCATGTCCAAAGTTGGTCCGTCTGGCTCACCGTATCTCGCGCTCTTCCATCCGTCGTCTGCCTTTTTCGTTGGGTTTGTCAGTCGCTTTGTGAAAATAGCCCACGCGCTCGGACTCGTAAACGTTTGTCCTCGAAAGACAATGTGCCCATCCTCCGTCAGCGTGGCCTTCCACGTGTTTTCCTGATACACAATGAACAACCGCTCTTCCCCTGGCTTGATTAATCCGACCCGAATGAGATCTTGCAACGAACACGAAACCTTGCCCGGTTTCCCGCCGCCGCTTCCAAGCTGCACCAACGGTTCGCCCGCGGGTCGACTCTTCCTCGTCGTCGCAATCTTCGATCCGCCGCTCCTCTGCCCTCCACCTCTCCCGCTACCATTCGGATCGATCCCCATCGCTTTTTGTCTCGCGTACACGTGCGACCGGTGCCTCGCGTGCCACGTCTTCTTGCTTCGCTCGAGCCACTCGCTCTGATTTTCCCTCCAGAGTTTCGCCAGCTCCTCCGCCTCTTCCTCCCGGTCCAGTCGCGTTTGCATGATTTGCCAATCGCGAAGGACATCATCGGCGTCGTTCCCGCCTTCACCATCGCCACCGGGTGCGTTCGTGTCGCCGCTTCCGCCGCCGTTACCACCGCCACCAGCACCGCCCGGTGCGTCTTCACTCGAACCTTTGAACGGTACGCCGACGCGCGCGACGCGTCCGCTCGTCGCGCTCACGGCGACGAAGGCGAGTTCGATCGGACCGACGTGCGTCGATGGATCGATCGCGTCGTCGGCTTCAGTCATGACGACGGCCATCGTGCGCGTTGTGGGGTGCGATGGCGCGACTGCAGTTTGGAAGGAGGCCGCCGTCGTCGTCGCCGTCTTAAGCCGATGGATACGTTGCAATTTAATTCAATTCGATTCGGTGGTTTGTGTATTACCGGTACTTAAAAGAAAAAATGGAAAACCAAACCTAGAGGGTCATCGTCGCGCTCAGGCGTTGGCTTCCTCTTCCAACGCCGCTTTGAGTCGCTCGACGAGCGCGGCTTTGAGTCCGGCGGTGCTCAACTCTCGCTCCTTTAAGAGCTCCTTCAAAACAACCACGGTGAGCTTGGACGGATCGCCCTCGACTGGGGTGAGACTGGAAGATTTCGTCGCGTCCTTCGTCTTTGCGGATTTTCTCGACGGTTCGGGTTCGACAGAACGGCGCGAGCTTCGGCGCATCTTCGGTTCTGCCGCCGTCGATTCCATTTTCAGTCGATCCGGCGAGACCGACCGTCGCGAGCTTCGTCTCGGAGGCGGCGCCGCGGCCGCAGTACCGTCGGCAGCCTTCTGCAATTTTGGCTCTGGCGGGTCGGGGATCTCGACTTCGATCACCTTGACGTTCGTCGCAACCTTGGCTGCCGCCTGAATCGCCTCGATGTCGTCGTCCTCTTCGCTCTCCTCAGCGTCGCGCGCCGGCGACGCATCCCTTCGTTTCTCCACCGGTTTCGCCGCCGGTGGTGGCGGTGGGGGAACCTGCACTTGTCGAGTCGGCTCGACTGGTGCGGCTGGGGCATCGGCAAACCGTTCGACTCTCGGCGCGGGCGGCGGCGGCACCGGTACCGTCCGATTCGGCGCTTCGCTCGTTGTCCGGCCGGCGCCCGCGTTGTCGAGATCCCGACCACCACCGACGCTTCCACGCCCCCGACCGAGCCCGACCGAGTGAAACCCAAACCCTCTCTCCCCTGGTACCGGAATCTTCGGCCCACTCGCCCCAACCTTGACCCCATCGTCTCTCCTTCTCCAATCTTTCGACGCGTCGGCTCGTCCGACGCTCGCGCCTCCTCCGCCTCTCCAATCCCCATCCGATCGCCCGGGCGCCGCTCGCTCGGCGTCCCCACCTCGTCCTCGCATGTGCGGTGGAACGTACCCAGTTTTCGCCGCCTTCGCCGGCGGCGGTCCTTCAACCCCGCGAATCTGTCCCTCCTCTTCCTCCTCCCCTTCGTCCTCGGTTCGCGCGCGCTTCGACCCAGTCAGCGCGCGCTTTTCCTTCCCCCCACCCGCGGTAGGCCCACCACCGTACCGCCGCAAAACCTCCCGTTCGCTCTCCAACGCGCGTAAAAGCATCGATCGCGTCTTCCACAGTTCGCCATCCGTCATTGAGCGCACCGTGACCGCATCAATCGTCGGCTTTGACGGTTTCTTTGCTCTTTTGCTCTTGTCCTTTGAACGCGACCGCGACGACGAATACGACGACGAATACGACGACGAGCGCGAGTACGAGCGCGATCGTCGACCCATGTTGTATTATAAATGCTTCTTGTACCGCCCGTTCGTCTTCGTGCGCGCGCCGTGCGTCGACGATTGGGGAAGGAGTGCTGCGCGCATTGAACTTTTTTTGAACTTGTTTGTGTTTTTGATACAAATCGAAGTCGCGACTGGCTGGTCTTACAAATGAAGCGAAACGCGGTGACAATCGTCAACTCAACCGAGAATATCCCGCGATGGAACGCGGGTAAAGTTGACGTTGGGTGGACGGGCACCGCGGCGCCGACGGGCGTAGGCGACGACGCCGACGGGGGCGTCCGCGCGCGCGCTCCGCTCGGGAGCGGTGACTCTGGCCCAGTAAGCGACGGCGAGGGAGACGAGAGCGGTGAGGAACGGGTTGTCCAACACGGCCGCGAGACCAGTTTTATTGATGACCGCGCCGCCGCCGCGGTGTTTGTGGATGGAATGGATGTAGATGCGTTCGTACGTCTCGCGGGAGAGCAGGAGGCGCTCGATTTTAATCGGCTCTGGAGAACGCATCGACGTCACCGCGGGAATGTCTCGACGGAGCGAGCGCTCGAGTTCTTCCAAGGAGCACGTGCGGCGACGGTGGAATAACCCGTGCGTGGCGTCGATAGATGGGTGCGTCACGCCGATGGGTGGGACACCAGGGATTGCCTTTCGGATAACCTCTGGGAATTTGCTAGGATGCGAAACGGCAAACGCGACGACGGGTACGTCCTCTGCAATGTCGTCGTGAAGCGCGTCAATCGCGGCGATGGCGACGGCGGTTTGTGGACAAGGAATAAAACCGATGCGTTCTTCGTCTCGGATGGTGGCGAATACGGTTTCTTCGTCGACGACGGCACTCTTGAAGACGGCGCCAAGACGCGCAACAATTTCTGGCGGTAAAACAACCTCCCCATCCTCGTCAAAATCATCTTGCAGCTCGCTCAGAATGAGCGGGTTCGAGTCAGAGGCGTAATAAATAGACCGCCAAAGGTTTTCAGAAACCACGACGTCGAGCGCACTCGACGACGTGTGCACCATGTCCGTCTTGTATAACTCTCCCATCGAGACGACGCGATGCGCGGCGCCGTTGACGTTGCACGCCGAAAGAATGGTAATCGGCAATCCCATCATTCTCGCCAAGTGTCCCGCAAACTCGAGTGCGAACGACGAGCTCGGAATGCTAAACACCACCTCTTTACCGATGTCCGCTCGCGTCGTTCGCACTTGAAAGTACGCGTGAAAAAAGTATGGCACAAAGCACAAGACGCGCGCCACGTTGAGCGTGTTGATACTCACCAAACCGTTGGCCAATCGAAACGCATCGTCATTCAACACATCCGTCACCACCGCATCGACATCACTCATTCCATCCGGACACTCGAACACTTTCACCGGGTGCACGTGATCCTCCACGTGACACGTCATCTCCCGTTCCTGCTCTTCGCTCACGTCGCCTTCGTCGCCCGGATACACGATCCACGCGTCCACGCACTTCATCTCCGCCGCCGCTTTCGCCAGCGCCCCACCAGCCTCCCCAGTGGTGGCGCATATAACATTCGCTCTCTTCCCTCGTTTTTTCAGCGCCGCATCAATCAATCGCGCACACATTTGCGTCGACGCGTCCTCCGCGCTCAGCGTCGGTCCTCGAAACGCTTCGTACCGTCTCGCGTCTCTCGTCGCCCTTCGCGCTCCCATCCGTTCCACCGGCGCCGCGTTCATCGCATCCTCCCCGTACGTCTTACACGTCGCCCGCGCGATGTCCCGCAGCGTCTCCCGGTCAAAGTCCTCCTTATCGATGAAGAGCGACAACGTTTCGACGAGGAGCGATTCGAACGAGTGATTGCTCAACTTTTTCACATTCACTCTCGGTACGCGTTCGGGAACGTACGCCCCACCGTCCCGCGGGGCGCCCGTGAGCAACGCCTCGGTGAAACTCACCGCGGGCACGCCCCCGCGCGTGCTCACGTACCGCATGATCGCGATGTCGACCGGCGGGGTAAGCTCGACGGATGAATCCGTCGGCGAGTGACGTTTTAACTCGAGTTGAATTCAAAAATTTGGAAAAATTCTTCAAAACGCGACGCGAGACACGACGCCGGCGATGGCGATGCCGACGTCACCGCGCTCTGCGAATGAAGACCGAACACCGACGAATTCCCCGCCGCCGTCGAATGGTCCATCGAGCGGTGGGGGCGGTGGGACGACGACGAATTCGCTACCGGTGAGAGAAACCTTTGGTCAATTGCGAGAGCAGTTGGAAGCGTTGCTCGACGCCGGTGGTGAGGGCGAGAGCGTGCTGACGACGACGAGTCAATCGCTGGAAGAGATGCTGACGAGAACAGACGCGTGGGCGGAGGAAGATTTCCGGTTGTTGCACACGCTTTCGGTGAAGGTGGCGACGACGTGCGAGGACGACTTGTTGGAGACGTTGGTTCCGGCAAAGGATGGAAGCGGCGCGGCGGCGTACGAAGCCTTGGCGAAAGCGTTGGAGAGAACGGAAGGGGAGGGTGGAAAGGAAAGTATTGGTGGCGGTGATGCGTCGGATTTGAGAGCGCGATACGCGAGGGTGCGAAGGATGGTGTTGAAGAAGGTTTTGGCTCTCGCGGATTTGCACTCGGCGTGTCGCGCGGATCGGATGAAACTGCTCGGGGATTTAGTCACCGCGTCTCGGTTCGGGTCAACGAGCGTTGAATAGCCTTAAAGCCTTTGTGATGAGAAGTGTACAACAAATACTACCGCTAAACAATGCCTAAAAGTCTTCATTAATTCTACGCTAGCGCAGACGTCGTTCCACTCAACGTCTGTTTGGAGGATTGGATCCGGATGGTGGACGACCTTCGGGCGGCCCCGGGGGTGCGCGTCGCGGGAGATTATTCAAAGCGGCGAATCTATTTCCGCCCGGGGCGTAATTGGAGGGCGGTCGACCTCCTGGCGGTGGGATTCCGGCGGGGTATCCGACGGGAACGCCGCCCGGCGGACCGGGTGGAGTGCCGCGCGCTTGTGGGTATCCTTGCGGATATCCCTGTGGAGGGCCTCCCATCATCATCGGCGGCGGTGGTGGTGGCGCGCGCTGTTGGAAGTTCATCATGCCACCACCGAGCGGGACGCCACGACCGAGGCTGGCTTGAAGCAAGGAGCGCGCGTCTTGATTTTGGTAGCCAGCGCCGCCGCCGCGACCGCTCGCGAGCGGATGTCCTGCGGCGCCTCGGCCGTAGTCGATCGTTGGCGAACCGCGGGGCTGTCGCCCGCCGTAATCGTCTTGATGAAAAAGCTTTGGAGGCGGGGGTAAGTCGCCCTCCGAAACCACGGGCGTTGGGAGTACTGTGCCTTCCATCAACACTGGCGGAACGAAACGATCTGTCGGCAGGCGCATCGAGGCGACAACCACCTTGTTGTCGTTGATGTCTTGACGGTTGGACATGGGCGACGTGATGGTCGACGGGTGCGCCTCTCTTTTGACAGAGACGAGCGTCGCGTTCATCCCCTTGCTTCGCTTTGGGTCCATCTTTAGAGTCATCTCCTCGCCTTCGTCTTCGCGTTCGTCGAGTTCGAGAAACTGCTTCGAGAGGGGATGCTCCATGTTGACGTAAATCTCCTCTTCATTGATCGAGTTTCTTCGCTTTTCCTCAGCCGTGAGAGTAAATTCGAGAGCTTCCGTTTGCTCGAGAAGACGCTTCGCGTCGATCCACGGAAGGAGCGCGACCGCCTGCCAGGTGAAACGCTTCCCATTCATATCGAGTTCGAAATCCTCCGGATAAAAATCGATAATCGGCGAATCCTTGTCCGACATCAAAGGAGCGAACGCCGCCGGAAGAGCGTGCGACGATGCCGCCGGTAGAACACCCATGAGCTGCGAAAACGGCTTGAATGGCTTACCAATCTCAAAATCGGTCGAAATATCCCCGAGATTGACGAGATCAGACGCAAACGGGGCGTAGTGATACGGGTAGAACCATCCCCAAGAGCAGCAGCCTTCGAAATAATACCTACAAACCCATATCAAGCCGCGTACATACTCGACGACCATGCCACGAATGATTTCGTCGCGATTTTGCGGCGTCGCCTGCATCTTTGTGCCGTAGTAACGCTCCTTCCAACCGTGCTCACCTAATCGAATGTTGTCCGCTTCTTCCTCTCGTTCGCCCATCGCCTTGACGACGCTCTCCAGCTGCAACTTGAAAGACTTGGTATCCATCTCTTCGCCAGACTTGAAGACGCGGAATTCGCTCGGACGCGGACACCCACACTTGAAGCAGGTGCCTTTGTTGGCGTACATGGCGCCGCATCCGCTCGGACACATCCAGTCACCGGGGCGCGCATCCGGACCCGTCGCTTGGACAAATTCGTGCGCGGGCAATTCATCCGCGCTATTTTCAGTCTCCACCGCGGTTGTCGTCGAATCAGACTCCGCCTTCTCCGACAGCGTATTCCAAAATTCTTTCGCCTTGTTATCGGACTCAGTCTTTGCCTTCTTCGCATCCTCTTCCGTCTCGTCTGCCGTCGCTTCCGCGGCGCGTTTACCTCTCGCCTTGAGTCTCTCGCGAAGCGCCTCAGCGGCACTTTTATTTTCAGCAGCCGTCTTCACCTTGGCCGGCGAAGGCTTCTTACCTCTTCCAAGTGCGACGAGATCTTCCGTCGGCGCCGCTGGCGCGCGGTCGCTGGCTAGCGTAGAGCCTCCTATGATGCGTTGCGCCGGAAGCGTCGTGACGCTGCCTTTGCGTTGCTTATCATAGTATTCTCGCGCCTTTTGGCGCTCACGTTGACGTCGACTGCGCATCTGTGCCTCCTTCTTGGCACGCTTTTGAAAGATCGCCTCCTCATGTTGGCTGACTATGCCGACGAAGCGTTCGACTGCGGTGAGATTCGGTCTACCATCCGCGCACAGATATCCACCGAGAGTTGGGAGATGCGTTCTGTACAGTGTCATGAGTAAATCGATAGCACCCTCTCGAATTTCGAGCGTGGGCGAGTGCGGCAAGAAATCGTTACCGACGAAAAAGCACATGAAAATGTAATCGTCGAATAATCTCTCAGGATCGAGCTTGAACGGCAAAGCAGCCGTCGGCTTCAAGTCGAGCGCGAGGTATTCTCGAAGCACGCTGACGCTCAAGAGTTGATACGGCTTTCGAGCAATCTGCACTTTTTTCTTTGTCTCATCGAGTCCAAGCCCGTCCGTCTTTGGCGCTTCGCTATCCTTCTTTTGGAAGACAATCTCTCTGAGAATCCAAAAGTGTGGCTCGTGCGTGGCAAGCGCCAACATGATCAAGTCAGCGTCCAAACCGTACACGACGTGCCGCGTATTGGGATTCCACCCGGGCAGCCCACGCTGTTGACGAATGTAGTGCATCGCCTTGTGCTCACCCTCTCCTGGCACGCTCGCATCTGAAAATATAACCTCTATTCCCTTCCAACCCGGGTCATTGTTCAATCGATCGTGCACGTAGTACTTCAACGCCTCGCTCAACCTACCCATAAACGGAGTCCCCGGCGTAATCACATTCGAATCGAACACCCCACTCTCCGCCTTTGGCGGCACCTTGACCCCTTCCCTGATTAACTTTTCCCTCAACTTTTCCTCCTCGGCCGCTTTTTCTTTCGCCTCTTGCGCCGAACGGAACCGTCTCGACCGCTGTTGGTTCATCTTCGCTCTCGGCGCCACCCCGTCGATCGCCATGTACAACACTTTCCTAGGTCGAATCATCAAAAACAACCTATCGATGTAATCAAAGATGCACTCAAACACCTCCTCCTCCGTCGTCGGCGCCGGTCGATCCTCCGGGTGGAAACACGGGTGTATGATCCCGTTCATGTCCAGGTACAAGTTGTCAAACTCGAGTCCATTCGGGTTCGCCCGCGACGAATCCAGCTCGAGTTTCCGTCCGAGTTCGTCGTAGGGTTCATCTTCGACGACATCGGAGACAATCTTCGGGTACTTTTGGCTCAGCCACCGGTAAAACGCCGGGACGCCCATCCCCGCGCCGAACTCTGGCGTCGCGCGTCGCGTCGCGTCGCGCCGCGCTTTCGCACCAGCCGCCGTTCGCGTCGACCTTCCCGGCTTGACGAGTCACGACTCGAAGTGAGTACATACAATGAGTCATGACTCGTCGAGTACCCCCTTCCTTTCGTGCGCGAGCTCGCGGGCGGGATGGTCAGACTGCGCTGCGGGATGTCGACGACGACGACGACGACGATGGCGACGGCGAACGTCGCGACGACGAACGCGGGCGCGTACGACGAAGTCGTCGTCCACCCGCTCGTTTTACTCTCCGTCGTCGATCACTTTCGGCGGTGTGATGAGGTGCGTGCGACGCGACGCGACGCGCTCGAGAGGTGGATGATCTGTAAACGAACGGAACGGATTTTCGTCGTTGGTTTTATTGCGCGACCACGGGGGAGAGGGACGACGCGATGACGCGACGACGGCGACGACGACGCGTGGTTTGTTTGTTTTGTTCGTGGCGATCGCCTCTTCGTGTGGACTGACGGAGCGACGTTTCTTTCTTTTTTTTCGCGACAGGGCGACGAGGAGAATAAGCGCGTCGTGGGCGTACTCCTCGGAGAACAGAGAAAAGGTCGTTTAGACGTCACGTCGTCGTTCGCGGTGCCGTTCGAAGAGGACGACGGGGACGCTGGGATTTGGTTTCTCGACCATCTTTACCTGGAGAACATGTACCGGATGTCGAAGAAGATTTCCGCGAAGGAAAAGGTTGTCGGGTGGTACTCGACGGGTCCAAAGTTGAGGGAGAGCGACATCGATATTCACGAGTTGTTCTACACGTATACGCCAGAACCGGTGCTGGTGATTGTGGACGTGCGCGCGGAGAATGAAAACATTCCGACGAGCGCGTTCGCGGCGACGATTGAGGTGAAGGAGGACGGGACGGAGAAGCAACAAAAGACGTTTGTGCACGTGCCGAATTCGATTGAGGCGTTTGAGGCGGAGGAAATCGGCGTCGAACATTTGCTACGGGACGTCAAGGATAACACGGTGTCCACGCTGAGCACCAAGGTGGGTGAGAAGGTTCAATCCCTTCGCGGTCTCAAGGCGCGACTGGAGGAAATCAAGAGTTACATGGACAAGGTGGTGGATGGTTCGCTTCCGGTGAATCACGAAATCATGGGCCACTTGCAAGACGCGTTCAACTTGCTTCCGAACCTCAACCTCGAGGACTACGTCAAGGGCTTCAACACCACCACGAACGATATGATGCTCGTCGTGTATCTCAGCTCCCTGATTCGTTCCGTCATCGCTCTTCACGATTTGATCAACAACAAGGTTTTGAACAAGGAACACGAGCGGAAGGTGGATGGCGCCGACGCCGAAAAGGAGAACGAGAAACCAGAAAAGCCGACCGCCGAGGGCGATGCTGACGCCAAGGAAGCGAGCAAATGATGACCAAATAGCGCGTGAATATAGTTAGTTTTGCGGTGCGTCTAGAGCGCGTCGACCGTAAGTGTCATAAACAACAACAAAGAATAGACTCAATTCAACCAACCGTCTCAAAACTAACGCAACCGCCATCGTCGTCACACTTCGTCGCGTCGTCGTCGCCACCGACGACGAACTGTAGCCCTTTCGACGACGGTTGTCGATCGCGCGCTCGCTTCGCGTAGACGATACCGACGTCACGCACCGCGAAACACCGGCGACGAGTGAGAACGTGAACGATGGCGCGTCCAGCCGCCGCCGGCGGCTCAAAGAAACCCGCGCGTGAAGGTACCACCGACGACGGTGCGTCGCGAGTGAAGGGCGGAAAGGCGAAAAAGAAGGGCCCGAAACGCGACGAGGACGACGCAGAGGCGGCGATGGAGCGAAACGCGGGCGTTGAGGCGGATGGAAACGTTGAGTTTGGGTTTGAGCGCGTCGAGGCGTTGACGGGCAGGCGTAAGACGGCTGAAGCGAAAAAGAAGAAACAGAGCGGGGGGTTCGAGTCGATGGAGATGCTTCCGGAAGTCTTTCGTGCGGTGAAGCGTAAAGGGTACAGGGTTCCGACGCCGATTCAGCGCAAGGCGATCCCACCAGCGTTGGAGGGTAGAGACGTCGTAGCCATGGCTCGCACGGGGAGTGGTAAGACGGCGGCATTTCTCATTCCGGTTCTCAGCAAACTTAGAACACATAGTCTCAAAGCCGGTGCACGATGCATCGTTCTCGCGCCGACGAGAGAATTGGCGCTTCAGACGTTCAAATTCGCTCGTGAATTGGCCAAGTTTACGGATTTGCGTGTCGCCGCCATCGTCGGGGGCGACTCGATGGAAGCGCAATTTGCCGATCTAAGCAATAACCCGGACATCATCGTAGCCACCCCGGGTCGTTTGCTTCATCATATCGACGAAGTTCAGGCCTTCACGCTCAGAACTGTGTGTCACGTCGTGCTCGATGAAGCTGATAGGCTTCTCGAGATGGGCTTTGCAGATCAATTGAAGCAAATCATGAAATCAGTCGCCGACGTTCGACAGACGCTGTTGTTTTCAGCCACGCTCCCGAGTGCGTTGGCAGAGTTCGTGCGCGTTGGACTTCGAGAGCCTGAAGTCGTACGATTGGACACAGAGATGAAGGTTTCGGCTGATTTGCGCATGTCTTTTGTGCTCATGCGCAGCGACGAAAAGCTCGCGGCTTTGATTTACATGCTTCGAGAGGTGATTCCAAAAGATCAACAGACGGTCGTCTTCGCGGCGACGAGGCATCACGTCGAGTTTCTGCACAACGTTCTCGAGTTTGAAGGCGTCAAGGTGTCTAGCATCTACGGCTCGATGGACATGATGGCGCGTAAGATGGCTTTGGGCAAATTTAGAGCGAAAAAGGCAGACGTCTTAATCGTCACCGACGTCGCCGCTCGCGGTATCGATATTCCGCTACTCGACAACGTCATCAACTACGATTTCCCGCCGAAAGGGAAGCTTTTTGTACACAGAGTGGGTCGTGTCGCCCGCGCCGGTCGCTCTGGCAACGCGCACAGTTTCCTTGTCCGCGAGGAACTCGGATTTCTCGTCGATTTGCATTTATTCCTCGGAAGGAAGATTTCAGCCGCTTCGGCGACGCCGCCGGCGTCCACAGAAGAAGCCGCGGACATCGCTCGCAAAGCTGATGAAAATGCAACGTCAATCATCGGTACCACACCGATCGGGGCCCTGGACATGCTGACGGATCGTCTGCGGGAAGTGATGAAGGAGAAGGATGAATTTGAGGGACTGTTGCGCGCCGCGGAAAACGCATACAAGTTGTACCAGAAAACTCGCGGCTCGGCTTCGAACGAGTCGATGAGCAGAGCCCAACCGCTGATGAAGGCTGGACCACATCCGCTGCTGTGCGCATGCGGAGAGATTGATGAGAACACGCAAAAGTTGGCTGAATTCACGGCGAGCATCAGGGCGTACAGGCCGCAAGCGACGGTGCTGGAAGCAGAGGTAGCAAGCGCGTCAAAGACTTCCAAAAACATTAAAATTACGGAAAAGAGCAACGCGATGCGAATGAAGCGCATGAAGGATGAAAAGTTTATTAGTGCACGCCGAGAAGGAAAAGATGGAAGACGCGCTTTGCGTCCACTCGGTGAGGACGATCCTGTCGTTAACGGCGGCGCAGATGAAGGTTCTAGTGACGACGACGACGAGGTCGCCGTAGACTACGGAACAGGTGGCACGAAAAGTGACGATGCTTTCAATACTGGTAAATTTCGAGATCAAGAATTCTTTCTCGATGCTGCACCTCGTGCGGTGAATCACACAGAGCTTGGTTTGACGACTCGCGAAGGCGGCTTGGACGGAGCTCTCGACGCCGCCACTATGGATTTGGTTGAGGAGGATGGAGAGGGCATCTCCAGGCAGAAGAAGTTGTTTCACTGGGACGCGAGAAAGAAGCGTTACGTACACATCAGCAGGGATGAGATTGATCTCAAGCGCGGTGGTAAGCGCATCAAGAACGAGTCGGGCCAGCGCGTCAAGGCTGCGGAAGCTGGCGAGGCATACAAAAAGTGGATGGCGAAGACGCACAAGTCCATCACCGCCACCGGTTCGATGGAGGACGAAGCGACGGCAGGCAAACGTTCTTTCGTAGATTCCACTCGTTTCCGCAAGGGATGGCACACAAAGGGGACGGAAGCGAAGGAGTCGAAGAGTGTCTTTGGCGTCGACGCTGGCCCGCCAGCGACGGACAACGAGCTCAAATCCGCCGACCAAATCCGCAAAGAGCGGAAAGAGGCAAAAAAGAGTGGTGGCCGCGGCGGTGGTCGCGGTGGTGGCCGTGGTGGTGGTCGCGGTGGTGGCCGTGGTGGTGGTCGCGGCCGTGGTGGTCGTGGCAGCGGCCGCGGTAAACGGTCTTAGAAACTCTTCTTCATTGTTGTTACATAAATACAAAACGTGTTTTACATACAGTACTGTCCTCCTCAACGAGTGATACCCTTAGGCGAAGACGGATCCGGCGCTTTCGGCCGATCCGGCGCTTTCGGTCTGCGACGATACTTGATCACGCGCGCCGGATTGCCCGCCACCACGGCGTACGGCTCGACGTCGCGCGTAACCACCGTCCCAATCCCAACCACGCTGTGGTCTCCAATCGTCACCCCATCCGTCACACTTACATTCGCCCCGATCCACACATCCTTTCCTATTATTATTCCTCTCGACGTCACGCCTTGCAACCGCACGGGCGTGTTAGGATCCTCAAAAATATGATCAAACGCGTACGCGTTGAAAAAAGGCCCGATGCGCGTGTCGTCGCCAATACTAATTCCCACGCTCCCACCCTCAATGTGACACCTCGCGTTGATGCTCACGTTCGATCCTATCGCACACGGTCCGTGAATGAACCCATACGCCGCGATCGCGCTGCCTTCACCGACGACCACGTTTCTCCCAGGTTCTGCGAAAATTTCCACGCCGTCGCCCACAAACGCGCCCGGACCAAACCTCACCGTTTCCAGTTTCGCCAAGCGTTCCTGTCGTTCCTTTTGCCACCCCAGCGCGTCTTCCGTTCGGTGTTTCGCCGCATCGTTCGTCCATAACCGCGGCATCCAGCTCAACCGCTTGCGTTTCTGCGCGTCGTAATCCGTTTCCGTCGGTCGCCATTCGTCGTCTTTGTCGGCTGACGTGGCTGAGGCGTGTTGAGTGAATCGATGCCGCGACGTTGCGATGCGCCGGCGCTCTCTCGCGAACGGGTCGACGAAGACGGGCGCGGTTCGCGCAAGCATGGACGCGCCCGCGCATCGCATCGTCGCGGTTCTCGTCGAGCGGGCGGGCGCGGCGTGGACGACGGACGAAGAGTGACGTGGGGTGACCAACTTAACAAACTTTTTCGACTGCGTTTCAAAACGTAAGGCGCTCGTTTGACTCGCTCGCGTCAAAAAGAAAGCGAGACTGGAGACATCAGAAAATGAAAAGCATCTACGCAACCTTGCCGGCGTCGATGGAGATTATGCCCGCCGGGGCGTTGGGAACGGGGACGATGGCGGAACCACCTGAGCACGGGAGCGTGCACGCGTGGAGACCGCCAGATGTGTCGAGGATCCAGAGAGAAGTGGCGCCGACGGCGACTTGATCGATGCCGGTGAGCGTAGAAGGAAGTGAAATGGTGGTCCATCCGCCGGATGCGTCCGCGTTGCCGCGTTTGAGGGTGACGTCGTCGGTGCTGACGGTGAAGGCGTGCGACTCACCAACTTCAACTTGCTTGATGGGACCTCCATGAGCCGTCCACGATGATCCGTCGACGCACGGGTCGACGCACGTGTACATGTTATCGTGGCCGTTCACACCCCAGAGATGCGTGCGACCGATGGTGACCTGTATTAGTCGGCTGGTATACCACGAACCGGAAATTTGCCAGTCGTCGCTCCCGTCGACGTTTCTCGACCAGATGCGACCCCCAGCTGCATCAACGCTTTGCGTGACGGCGTAAACTTTGTTGTATCCGACGTCAAAGTCGACAGCGGGTCCATCAGCGGCTTGGCTTCCATACCGCGCGTTGTTGTTGACAGAGACCCAGTTATCGCCGGTGAATATGTTGAAATCGACGTTGCGACTCCACTTCAACGCACCAGTGATCGTGTCCAAGCCCCACGTGTTGGAAACACCCGAGCTTATAGCCGAGAAGTGGCCCTTGTACGCTCTCCAGGTTGCGGTACGAGCGTCGGCTTCTTCGACGGCGAAAACGTTGTCAGCAGAGCCCGAGTTCGGCCCGACAGTGGCGATCAGCTTGATACTGGTTTCGCAACCTCCGACACGGCAACCACCCCAGGGTCGTGAAATCTTGAAAGTTCCACCCCCTGTCGGTTGCGCGTCAGCCGAAATGAGCCGGTTCATGTAGACACCACCACCAGCGTGGATGACGGTCAAGCACGAATCATCCGCGAGAGAACCAGACTCCGGAAACCTTTTGTTGTAGCCCAACTCGACGACGGAGTCGCCGTTCGAGTTGGTCAACGTGAACGCATACTCTTCATCTGCCGCCACCGTCTTCGTTCCCTTCCACGTGGTCGAGTATCCATCCTGGGTGAGATCAAGTCGTCCGCAGCTCCTCCCTTGTCCGCCAAATTCGCACAACGGATCGTTTCCTTTAAACACGACGCCGACGCCGGTGACGTCATGATCGAAAAAGTCCTTCACTGGAAAAGATTCCATGAGCGCGTCCGACATGCATCCGATATCCACCGAAAACTCCACCGTGCGCATGGAACCCGCGCCAAGAAGCGTTTTAAAGAGTCCACCGTCGCTTCGGTACCCTCCCGCCACCGCGACGACCGCTCCCGCGAGCATCGCACCGGCGGCTAATTTCTGGGTGTTGGAAAACCGGTTGTTAACCGCGTCGTAACCTTTCGCACGCAACGGCGTCGTCATCGTCGCCATCGTCGCGCGCGCGTCTTCTTCATCGACGTTCGCGCCTTCGCGCGCCGGCGCCGCACCGTATCGGCTCATATCGTCGTCGTCGGCGGCGGACTCGTCGGCGGCGTTGACTGGCGTTTGGCACACCAATTCGCGCAAAAAAATATCGAAACAAAGGGTGTTTGTTGTGTGTGTGTGTATGTGTGGCGAGTAATGACTCAAGATGAAGAACGAAGATTGTCAACAACGAAGAGAGCTACTCGAACGCTTTGACTCACACTGCGACGGGACGGCGCTCACGATCTGAAATCACCGCCGTCGAACCCGGTGAAGCCGGCGAGCTTGAAGACGTGGTAGAATGGTTTCTTTTCGATTCTGGAACACCAGTTCCATGCGCTGGTGAGACGGCCGTCGATGCACGAGCCGGCGTCGAAAAAGTTGTCGGCGCCGCTGCCGTCGAAACCGTGGCGAACGAAATCGCAGAGGATACATTTCTGACATGATTCGACGCTCCCAAAGGTGGCATCGATGTACGATTTGATTCCGGGATCTTTCGCGAGACGAGGAAGCTCGTCGATGACGAGAACGATTGGACTGAGTATCCGGCTGACCTGACTGTATTTGTCCAGGAACATGAGGGCGTTTGGAACGTTATGGTCGCCCAAATGCACTACGCTGCTGCCGACCCAACCGCCGAGTTTGCGTTGACACGTGGCGAGAATGTCGTACATGGCTTTTCCGACGCGGGGCGCTTGCTGCACGCGGTTCAACCCTTGTCCGGTATTCGTCAAACCGTATCGGTTTCGCTCGCAGAGCAAATCGCTTTCGGCGAGGTACCAGAGTTTGAAAGTGTCGTTGGCAATCTCTCTCCAAAGCATGAGCGTTTGCGAGACATAGGTAAATTGACGTTGGTGGTTGTGCGAGAGTCTCGCGCCGTTCATCCCGAGGCTAATGCCGAGGGAAAATCCTTTTTCTTGAACTTGCGGATCAAAAAATTCATTCATCATGGCAATCATCTTGTCCACCGGGTCCCTGTTGAATCTCAAAAAGGCGTTGTTATCCGATATCGAGTACAGACAGTGGAGAATGTCGTCCCGGGAGAGCGTTCCCGACGCATACCTACTTGCGATGACTTCTCGCGCCTTCTCCTTTTTCTTAATCATTCGTTGAACTTCGTGACGAGCGAGGCCCTCATGCATAATCTCCGCAGTGGCTGTTTCCATGAGAGCGTCGCGCAGCAACGCTTCGCCACCGCGTTCGCGTAGAAAAGCATCCACGGTGTTTAACGGCTTGACCAATCGAAAATCTAACAACTCTTGCACCTCCATCGATTGCGAGTCTTGCAACAGGTACACGAGCTTACCGTACTCGGATCGCATCTTTTCAGGATTCATCACCTTGTGCCTGCGACCAATCTCGAAAACTCGCTGGAAAAACGCCTCGTTATCCTTGAATTCTTTATCGACGATGAGTTTCTGACCAGCGCGGTAATCGCTCGCGACGACGAGACCGCACATGATGGCACAAATTTCCTTCAACTGTTTCGTCACTCGACCCGTTTTGCTCTTATAACTAAGCACATCCACGACATCCGTGTACTCGCTCACATGTAACGCCGCTTCGAGTAAACGCAATATTTTCCGTTCCTCGGGTGTCAACCGTAACGGAATGTATTTCGCTCTCTCGCCAAAATCCAACATGTTTGTTGTCGGAATCGAAGCACTCGCGTCGCTCGTCGTCTCTCGTTCGACTTTGTCCTCCGCCTCGTCTCCCTCACCCTCATCCAAATCGCGCATCTCCGCATCCTTCCCAATCCCGCTGATTCCCTCACTCTTCTTCAACTCCTCGTCCACCGCCCTCGCCGTATTCTCCGCGTCTTCCTCCGCCGCTCTCAACGCGGCTCGGTGCATCTGCAGCGCTCGCTCGCACTCGTCGATCGCCGTCGCTTCCCCGCCGTCCCGAATCTCTCCCAGCGCCCGTTCCGCGTCCGCCAACGACGCCGAAGACATTTCAGAACACTCCTCCGCTCGCGCTCGGCAATATTCGGCAAATTGTTGTCGCGCGACGCGTAACCGGCGTCGTAAATCATCCACTGCGTGTTGAGCGCTGGCGGCGTCTTCGAGTCGATCGCCACCGTCTTCATCATCCGTCATCATGCGTGCGGTTTTACGCATTGTTCCGTCGTTCGCGTCGGCGTTCGCGTCATCATCGTCTTCGTCGAGTCTGCGCGCCAACGCGTCTCTCGCGTCGCGTCCCATCGCGTCGTCGGGTCAAACAATGAAGTCGTCGTGGTCAAAAAGTGCTCAGCTTGGTATTACATGTTTGGTCGTTGGTACAACAAGGGATCCATCCTCTCGGTTCCGTGTCTGGTTCAAAACCCGTCGACGTCGGATGATAACGTAACCATGGCGACAATGCGAACAACGGCGGCGTAGGCGAACCCAGCCGGTGCGACGAAGGATAGAAACGCAAACCAGAGCTCGCACCAACGGGTCCACGCGTCTATAAATTGGCGCAGCCGATGCGCGAAGAGTAAATCCTCGCGGTTTTCCGGAACGGGCGCGACTTTTTCTTCCCACGCTTCAGCACAGGGTGCCGCCGCGGCAGATTTCGCGCGAACGCGATCGCCACGGCGTTTGGATGACGAGGATGTCGACGCCGACGACGCGCTGACGGTCGGTTCGCCGACATCGCACTCGTATTCAGCCGGGTAGCGTCGAATCGAAGTTCTTCGCGCGTCGTCGATCCACGCGAATTCATCCCCGTCGTCATCGACGTACCCTCGATCGATCTTCGCTCGTCGGGTCGGCGTCGTCAATACTTCGTACGCCGCGACGCACCGTCGGAACGCGGCGCCGGGATCATCCGTCGACGCCGCTCCGCCCGCGTCTGGGTGCGTCGCCTTCGCCGTTTTACGAAACGCCACCTTGACCTCCGTCGGCGTCGCGTCTCGCGGGAGTCCCAACACGTCGTACGGTGACGCGAGTTCGCGTTTCGCGTGTCTTCGTCGGTTGCGTCTTCCGTCGTCCCCGCGCGTCGCAGACGCAGTCGTTCGACGTCGGACGTCAACGAAACCACGCCGATGACGTGTACTTTTTAAAGATGACGTTGACGTCGCCGATGACGACGTCACTGTCGGTGAATGCGCGCACGAAACCGCGCGCATGACGACGAGCGCAACGGGACGCGAACGCGCCGATCGATCCCTCACTGAGCGCGCGCGCGATGGTTCCGCGGCGTCGAGTGCGGGCGACGCGCGAACGCGAGCACGAATTGAAAATTACCGTTACAGTGGCACACAAAAACACCCGCGTGTCGAGAGACCATTCAATTAGTCATTAAGTCGCTTGAATATGTACCGACGCGTTTTCACGTTACAACGGACGGCACCCCGAACGTTCGAACGAACGACGAATGTCGACGCGGTGCGTCGCCGCCACCGCCGCGCGGTTCACCCGACGGATCCTTCGAAGAGGTCTCGTTCGTGATCACCAAACGGGCGCGACTTCATCGAGGATGACGTCGTCGTCATCGTCGTCGTCGTCGTCGTTGCGGTTTTGTGATGTCGGCGTCAACTTGCTGGATGACATGTTCGCGGGGACGTACCACGGGAAGAACCGACACGAAGGAGACGTGGAAGATGTCTTGGCGCGGGCGCGGGCGACGGGGGTGATGGAGATGATCGTCACCGCGGGGACGCTCGAGGAGGCGCGGGCGTGCGAGGAGATGTGCGCAAAGTATAAAAGTATGGAGGCGGAGGTGGAGGCCGAGCGACTACCGCGACCGAGGTTGTTTTCGACGTGCGGCGTGCACCCGACGAGGTGTGGGGCGTTTAAGGATGACCCGCGAGGGGTGGATGGGCATTTGGAATCGCTCATGGCGCTCGCGAAGGAAGGGAAGGCGCGCGGGACGATCGTGGCGATTGGTGAGTTGGGGTTGGATTACGACAGGCTCGAGTTTTGCGACGCCGAGACGCAACGCGAAATGTTTGAAAAACAGCTCGCGCTCTCAGAGGAGACCGGTTTGCCGTTATTTTTACACATGAGGAACGCTGCGGATGATTTCATGCATGTTATCGAGCGAAACCGCGGCAAGTTTACCCGGGGTGTCGTGCACTCGTTCACCGGAACGGCGGACGAGGCGAAACGCGTGCTCCAATGCGACGGTTTGTACATCGGCATCAACGGATGCTCGCTCAAGACGCAAGAAAACCTAGACGTCGTGCGAACAATTCCACTCGACCGAATGATGCTCGAGACCGACGCCCCGTGGTGTGGGGTGAAGAATTCACACGCCGGTATTTCGATGACTTCGGCGCCGGATCACTGGCCGCCGACGGTTAAAAAGGAAAAGTTCGTTCCGGGCGCCATGGTCAAGGACCGGTGCGAGCCCGCCCACGTTTTATTCATCGCCCAGATTGTCGCCGCGCTCAAGGGTGTTTCCGTGGAGGAGGTCGCGGAGACGACGCGTCGCGCCGCCTTGGATGTTTTCGGATTGGACGACTGAGCGCGCCGCGTTGTTGGAATTCTTATCGGCCCGATTTATTCCGACAAGATCCTTAGAAAAGTTGTGAAAAAATTTGGGGCGCCAAAATCGAACGGGTTCCGCCCGGCGTCCGGTCGACTATCCTTTCGTCAAAAATACATATGTCGACGAAATACGTATATATCGACGGTTCATTACACGCACGCATTCAATTCGTAATATTAGGCTACCGCGGTGCGTTTGAATACAGAAACGTCGACCAGATGACGAGCGCGATGCCGAGAATCGCACTCGCGCTCAAGTTATGGTCGTCGTTGGAAAAGAGCGTCGTTGCGACGGCGCAAGTGCATATAGAAATGGACACGGCGAAGCACTTAAGCACATTTCCCGCGTATCGCAACACCGCCGCTACGACTAAACCACCCATGGCTTGTAACGCGATGACAAGCAACACAAAGCCGTCGTACCCTTGAAAGATGCCTTCGTTCGCGCGCAAGCGCTCTCCGTCGCGCCACATCGACCCAATTATCGCCACTGGAAGTGAGAAACACGCCAACTGCGCGTTGCGGAACCACACCGATAGTTTTTTAGAACCAGATTCTTTGTACATTTTCTCCAAATACGCCCCCGCGAAACCAGACGTACACGCGGCGGTGAACACGACGACGATACCTCGCAAAGTTTCCCCAGTCCGCGCGCTATCTGTTGACACGTTTTGTCCGCGTCCTTCCTCGCTTTGTACCATGACCATACCGCACACGAGCATCAACAACGCCGCGTATTGTCTACGCGTGATTCGAGTTCCCAGAAGCAATACGCTACAAACGGCGCTCGTGAGAATTTTGCTTTGCGAACACACTATGTACACCGTCGGGCTCAGCAATCGCACGCCCTCGAAAACGAGGTTGTTTTGTATCACGTACAGCACCGATGGAAACGCGAGACGCGTCGCGTTGGAAGGTACCTCGCGTAGAGCGTTCCTAGCGGCGTTTCGCCCGTCGACCGCGACTAACAAAACGCAGCTCAAAATCAGTTTGACGAGCTCGGCGCTCGCGATGACTGTGGACGCGACGTACGGCGTCGCGGTTTCGCGATATGAAAACTTTGTGACGAGCACCAGGGCGGTGTTTTGCACCGTCAACACGAGAAGCGCGAGCGCTTGAAGCTCTCTCGACGCCGATGGGGCGCTCGGGACGAACGCAGCCGCTCCGACCACGCCGGTTGTGGCTTTTCCACCGTTCCCCATCGGTGCGATCGCCTCGCGGTCGCCCACGAACGAAGCCGTCGTTCTTTGCTCGAGCCGCCGCGTCGCGCGACCCGGTCGATTCCCCCGCGCCGCTCTCGCTCGGATCCGCTCGGTGCCTCGTCGACGAAACCGACGTCCTCGTTCGTCACCGCGTCGCGTTTTCAACCCGTTTCGCGTTCCG
>Ga0255777_10000555_pt1 | contig 35270 bp, 1 predicted proteins | sample 101ome_15_FD_179975 | JGI IMG/M metagenome (GOLD analysis project Ga0255777, IMG submission 179975) | Coastal salt marsh microbial communities from the Groves Creek Marsh, Skidaway Island, Georgia - 101402AT metaG (version 2) | ecosystem: Environmental > Aquatic > Marine > Intertidal zone > Salt... | reverse complement strand
CAGTCAAGTTTATCGCGAGTAGTAATACTTCTTCAAACAATCTCGTGTCAAGAGTGAGCGAAGTAAAGTTGCAAATAAATGGTTCAGAGATTGAAGAATTCAAAACATCTGTTCCTTATTTTACATCGATTCCGAGCTACTATCACACAGAGTATGCGGCAAGTAACGCCGAGAACTTGTTCTTCTACCCCTTTTCAATTTCAACAGCAAAGTATCAACCTACAGGAACTCTCAATTTTAGTCGCATAGATTCATTTAGCATACATTGTACCGAAAATATAGACAAACCAATTTATGCCGTAAATTACAACATCCTTCGCATCGATAAAGGTATGGCGGGCATTTTGTACTCAGACTAATATATTAAATAATAGTATATGGGCAGGACAAACTATTCATACAGTAGTTTGTTGAGTGCAGTTATAAAGACGCTATACTACCGATATGCATCTTATGAACAAAATAAGGGTACGTTAGCTGACCATGTAACCGAAGATGCTCAGAATAGCACTCGTCGAGATTATTCCCTATATCCATTTTTACAGGAAGAGTATAATGTCGATGCTTCACAACTTGAAACATTGGATTTTATTCCACCTCTGATTACTTTGATTGGACAAAATCCACAAATTCTTGAAAGGTATGCAAACTACACAGATCCCGGGGCCACAACGGAATATGGTTCCACTATTGTTTCAACTGATTATTCGCAAATTGATCCAACTACACAAGGTGATTATGAAGTTACTTATACAGCATCAGACGGTGTAAGTACAACAACTGGTACCAGAATTGTCCGCGTCGTTGACACAGTTCCACCAGAGATATCTTTAATTGGAGATAATCCATACAATCTTGAACGCTATTTGGATTATGTAGATCCCGGTGTCAACCTGGACAGAGGTTCTAATTTGGTAAGCACCGATGTGTCACAAATAGACAATACAACACCTGGTGATTACACGGTTACCTACACGGTTTCTGATGGTACTCATACAGTTACCGCGACCAGAACTATCCGCGTTGTAGATACAGTTTCTCCAGTTATAACTCTAATTGGTAATGATCCTTATGTGCACGAAGCTTACACCGAATATGTAGATCCAGGTGTTGCTCTTGATCGTGGTTCTACACTTACTTCGACGGATACATCAGAACTTGACGCAAACACACCGGGTTCATACATAGTTACTTACACTGCAACCGATGGAATAAATACAAAAACTGCCACAAGAACTGTTACAGTCGTAGATACAACTTCACCTGTTATAACTTTTAACGGAACAAATCCATACTACGTTCAAAGATATTCTCAATATAACGATCCGGGTGTCACAGTTGACCAAGGATCTACTTTGATTTCGACGAATTACTCTCAAGTTGATACATTTAACGCGGGTAGTTACAACGTTGTTTATGTCGCCAATGATGGATATTATAATTCAACTGCGATTAGAACTGTCATTGTCAAAGATCCACCTGTACTTACTCTTGTTGGACCGGTAGAATATTATGTACAACTTGGTTCTACTTACACAGATCCGGGTGTTACATCTAACGGTGGAGAAGATGTTACAATTGATACATCAGGTTTGGATATGAACACACGTGGATCATACATTGTAAACTACACAGCGACCGATGTAGCGGGTGGTGTAGTAAATGGTAACAGAACTGTTGTCGTCGATGCACCAATAATAACATTGACTGGTGCAAATCCACAATACCTACAACTTGAATCAACTTATACCGAACTCGGGGCGACATCCAACGGGGGTGAAAATGTTACAATTGAACCAAGTAATGTTGATATAAATACAAGGGGAACTTATTCAGTTTTATATAGTTCTACGAATGCGAGAGGATTTGTTGAAACTGTTGCAAGAACTGTTATCGTTGATGCACCCATAATAACGTTATCTGGATCTGGTACATATTATGCAAGTTTGGATACACCTTATATAGATCCTGGTGCAACATCCGATGGCGGGGAAACTGTTACAGTTGATACATCGGACTTGGATATGAATACAATTGGAACATATACCATTACTTATAGTGCAACGGATTCAAATGGATTTATTGGAACTGCTACACGAACAGTCATAGTTGATTCACCTACCATAACACTTAACGGACCAAATCCATATTATGTAAAATATGGAACTAGCTACACAGAATTGGGGGCTATTTCAAACGGTGGAGAAGATGTTACCATTGATGCTTCATCTGTAGATGTAAACACACGTGGTACATACACCGTGACATATAGTTCTACAAAATCAAATGGTGTCGTTGGGATTATTTCTAGAACAGTAGTCGTCGATTCACCCGTTATAACTCTTACTGGTAGAAATCCATATTACGTGGCGAGGGATTCAGTGTATACAGATCCAGGTGCAACTTCAAGTGGAGGTGAAACCGTTACAATTAATACAGATGGTCTTAAAATGGGAATCGAAGATTCTTATATAGTGACATATACAGCTACGGATGTAAATGGGTTTTCAGAAACTGTTTCTAGAACTGTTATCGTAGATGATCCAGTCGTAGTGAATATAAATGGACCAAATCCATACTTGGTTGGTGGGGGAACTGTTTACAAAGATCCCGGTGCTTCAACTATCGACCGAGACTTTATCACAATTGATACAAGTACATTGGATATGAATACAAATGGTACATATACAATCACATATATTGCCACCCGTGTAAATGGTATTACGGGAACGGCAACACGAACTGTAAATGTCACCGCTCCAATTATAACAGTGTCCGGAGACAACCCATATTACCAACGAAAGGGTATTGCTTATAGTGATCCCGGTGTGACGTCCGATGGTGGTGAATTGGTGACAATTGATACAAGTACTTTAGACGTGAATACATTGGGAAGCTACACTATTTTATATAGAGCCACGGATGTAAATGGTTTTAGTACTACCGCCACAAGAACTGTTATTGTCGACGCACCTGTCATAACACTTAACGGTTCAAATCCCCAAAGTTTATTAACGGGTAATGTTTATCCCGAACAAGGTGCAACATCTGATGGAGGTGAAACTGTTACTATTGATTCGAGTGCGTTAGATGTGAATACACCCGGCACTTATGATATTGTATATAGCGCAACCGATACAAATAATTCTACAAACACTGCTATAAGAAATGTTATCGTCTCAAATCTACCAGTGGTATCATTGACTGGAAATAATCCATATTATGTGGGTAGATCGACAAGTTATACGGATCTGGGTACGAGTGTCACATTGGGTGAAACCGTTTCAGTTGACACGAGTAATTTAAACATGAATGTAAATGGAACATACACGGTAACGTACACAGCTTCAAATACAATAACCAACTTTAGTACTACAATTTCAAGAAATGTGATTGTAGAAGAACCGGTTGTAATATATCCATTGTTAGATAATCCTTATTATCTAACTATAAACACATCCTACGTAGAACCGGGAGTTTATGAGCGCAATGGTTTAAATGTTACTAGTGATTTGAGCAGAGTAGATACAAGTACGCGTGGTAAATATACAATTACATACAGTGCTATAAATGCAAACGGTACAGTAGGTACCGCAACTAGAACAGTTTATGTTAGACCCGAGGGTGATAGAACACCAACTATTACACTCTTGGGTGATAACCCATATTATATGGGCGAAGAAACGACTTATAATGATCCCGGTGCAGTTACTGACATAGATGAAGATGCGGTCGTTATTTATAATGATGTTAACTTGGATGAAGCTGGAATTTATACTGTAAGGTACAAAGCAACGGATGCACGGGGATATTATTCTTATGCCACAAGAGAAGTTGTTGTTAATAAACCAATCATAAATTTGTCATTTTATGATAAAATTACTTTGCAAAGAGGTTCTACATACGTAGATCCGGGTGCGACTTCGAATGGTGGTGAAATTGTTATTGCGGATCGTAGTAATTTAAATACATCTGTCAATGGAACATATTCTATAACTTATACAGCAACAAATTCAAGTGGCCGCGTTACTACAGTTACAAGAACGGTTGTTGTGGACGGTCCCGTAATCACTCTACAGGGTCCAAATCCTTATTATATTGGTCAGGGTTCTGTATACGTGGATCCCGGTGCAGTTTCTGATGGTGGGGAATTTGTTACCATAGATTCAAGTGCCATTGTTCACGATACTCAAGGTTCATTTGATGTCACTTACACAGCTTTGGATAAAAATAATCTTTCCAATACAATTACTCGTACGGTTATTTATGATTCGAGACCATTTATAACACTTCTCGGGGATAACCCTATCTATATAAATAGAGGTGCAACATACACAGATCCAGGATCAAAATCATCGGGTGGTGAATCTATAACGATTGACGTTGATGATTTGAATGTGAACTCCAACGGTGTTTATAGAGTTAGACATCGGTGCACAGATGTGAATAATCGCACATCTATGATTACTAGAACGGTTATTGTAGTTTCACCCACAATAACACTAAATGGCGACAATCCACAATACATTGTGAATGGTGAAGATTATGCAGAACTAGGCGCTGTGTCAGATGGGGGTGAGACAGTTACCATTGATTCAAGTGCTGTAAACACAAATACAAATGGTACATATACAGTGACATATACATGCACCGATAGTGATGGCATACTCGGTACAGAAACTAGGGATGTAATTGTTACAACGCCAACCAAAATAACATTACTTGGTGATAATCCATATATTCTACCAGTTAATGGTGATTATATAGAATTTGGGGCTACCTCCGATGGTGGCGAAGAAGTGACAGTCGACACAAGTAATTTGAACATGAATAATTATTGTTTGCAATTTGTTACATATAGTTCTACAAATTCTGATGGATACAAAACAACGGTTTCTAGATATATTGATGTAAGGGAGGTGGGTGTATGGACGAGAGTACAAACTGTTATATCTGATGGTAGTAGTTCTATTAGTACTTCAAGTGATGGTAATAGAGTGGCTATAGGGGATATATCACATGATAATTATGGTGGTTACGACATTGGTCGGGTTAGGGTTTACGAGCGCTCTGGCGATTCTTGGGTTCAAATGGGTACAGGTATAGAAGGAGATGCTCGAAATCGTTATGATGAATCTGGGTATTCTATAAGTTTATCAAGTGACGGAAATCGATTAGCAATATCAGCCCGGAAAAATGACGCGAATGGTGTTGTAGATTCTGGTTACGTTAGGATTTATCAATGGGATTACTTGAGTAGTACATGGTCTAGAATGGGAGAACCCATAGAGGGTGAAGGACTGGAGGATATGTTTGGTAACTCTCTAAGTTTATCCATGCTTGGTGATCGAGTTGTAATCGGTGCAGAAATAGGTGACGTAAATGGCAACTCGTCTGGTTATGTTGGAGTTTATGAATGGGATTATGGAACGAGTACATGGATCCAAATGGGGCAAAATATAAATGGTCAGGTGTTACCGTATCCATATGCTTGGTTTGGTAGCTCCGTAAGTATGTCTGGAAATGGGAATCGGATCATAGTCGGGGCATACAAGGAGAGTATTTCGGGTATTAGTGAGGCTGGTGCAGTTAGAATTTACGACTGGGATTCGAACTTAAATACATGGAATCAAATTGGTCAAACTATTCACCCATTGTATGGAAACAGCTGGTATGGAAGAGTAGTACATGTATCAAAGGATGGTAATAAAATTGCTGTTCTTTGTACTTCGAGTCGTTCTCTTATTACCGACGAAAGTATTAGTAGTATTTTTCCTGGTATTTATCGGGTTGCTATAATTCATATTCTTGAATGGAGTGGTAGCGAATGGTTAGCTTCCGGTGAAATTTTTTACCCAGTATCTGGGTTTACTGATAATCACACATTTACAGTATCTGGTGACGAAAATGTGATTGTGTATTCAAATTTTAACACAAATAAAACTTATATAGACAAACGGTTGGATAGTGGATCGTGGGAGCGAGTAGCATCATTTGATATAAGTGGACCTGTAAGTCTTTCACATTACGGAGATATACTCTATTTGACTGGAGGTAATAAAACTTATGCATACGAGATTGGGATGTCGACTATTAGAATTCTGGGTTCAAATCCATATAATATTTTGCGTGGATCTACATATATAGACCCAGGTGCAAGATCACAATATAATTATGACGTGTCCGTTAATAGTTCAAATGTGAACACAAATGTAGTTGGTACATATGAAGTAATATATACTACACCAGATTCTACTACTAAAAGAACTGTTACTGTAAGTGAAATTTCGCTTATATCATTAATCGGTGATGATCCATATTACATGTACAAAGGGATGGGTTATAAAGACCCGGGTGCGACTACCACTACAGGTCAACCTGTAGTGGTTAATACGGAATATTTGAATACTTCTATACCAGGTGAATATTTAGTTTATTATTCTGTATTGGGAGACGATACCCAAAACAAACGCGTTGTTATAGTAAAGGACTTACCAACTATAACTCTATTAGGTGATAATCCATATCATATATATAAAGGTGTAACTTATGCCGATCCGGGAGCTCTATCAAGCGATGGAGAAACTGTCACCGCTGATGTACAATATCTTAACATGAATAAACCAGGTACTTACAAAGTTTACTATAATTCTAAAAATGGTCCATTGTCCGATATTTCGAGAACGGTTATTGTGAATGATGATCCAAAATTAATACTTAAGGGTCCGAATCCTCAATATTTAAGTCAAGGGGGCGATTATAGGGAGTATGGGTTTGAAACAACTATCCCGGGTACTGTAAACATTGATATAGGTTCACTTAACACATCCATATTAGGAACTTACATTGTTAAATATACAATTCAGAATGTATCAATAGGTAGAACTGTAATAGTTGATGGCCCAGTTATAACATTATCTGGTGATAATCCATTAATATTAAAACTAAATGAAACATTTGTAGATCCGGGTGCGACGGCCGACGGTGGTGAGAATGTTAGTGTGAATGCACTTAGCTTGGATACAAGTTCCGGTGGTGTGTATGATGTAATATATACAGCTATAAATTCTAGAGGCAACGTTGGAATGACCAAAAGAAGTGTAATTGTCGGTGGTGAGGTTAAACAACTTGGTCCGGATATAGATTTATATTCGACAACGACACCCACTATTTTGGGTAGACTTAGTGTAGGTTATGGCTTTGGAAGTTATTCATGTTTGTCTAAAAGTGGAAATTTAATGGCTGTTTCAGAACCGTATTATGATAATGAAAATGGTAGAGTTCGCGTATATGAATGGTCTGGTAGCACATGGTCACAAAAAGGTTCTGATATATTGGGTGAAAATACACAGATGTTGGGTAATGGAACATTACAATTTTCTCCTAATTACGATTCTGTGCTTATTATGGGTACACGTTGGGGTTCTATTAAAATATACCAATATACAGGTGGGTCTTGGACTTTTAGAGAATATATAACATGTAATCAGGTGCATGTGGGTAATAGATGGTGGAATTATAGTGATCAATATTTCTGGAAATATGGTGATATATCGGTTCATTATCGTGATTATGAAATAAATAGCAGTACTGGTTTATATTCTCCAGTTAATGCTGCTACCGAAACTCCCATAAGTTACGGTTTTTATGACGTTGTAGCCAATACTAATCTATTTTATGCAATACAAGATAGTGCTACAAGTTCGGTTCATTTTTATTGGAATGATCCCGAACAGGATTTCGAATTTGTAAGGATACCCTCTAATGCCGGTGAACTAAGTGAGCCGGGTGTATCGGGATTTGGTCAAAGAATTAAAATGTCTCAATCACCCATACCAGAGAGGGATGGGTATCCAAGTTCAGCTTATAGAACTGAAGCCGGAGCACGTGTATTCATTGCTACATGGACTGCGAGTGAACCAGCTCGGTATCAAGGACGTATAGATGTTTATGATCTTATGACGGTGATTCCCAAGTATGATAATTTTTACGACAACGTAGAAGATTTTTATTGGGTAAAAGCTGGTAGTACAATCCGTGGTACAGCCGCTTATGATATGTTTGGTAAAGAAATGGATGTTACATTGGATGGTAGAAAAATTATTATTGGATCAATGCATGCGCGTGATGGGATTAATAAAGAAAATGGAAAGTTTACTTTATATGAATGGGATGATTCGACACTAGACTGGATTAAGATACAAACAGTTGTTGGGCCCAGTTTTGATAATGCTTATTTTGCAACTGGTATATCTATTGCACCTAGCGGTAATAGATTATGTGCTTCATCCGCATTCAGGAAGAGTAAGACTTCTACGATTAACGGGTACGTGAAAGTTTATTCTCTACCGGGTGACACAAATAATGACGAACCCGCTAGTCTTCTTGGTGATAATCCTTATTATGTTCAGATTGGAACATCGTATAATGATCCTGGAGTTGATTATAACTCCGCTAGCGAATTTTTTATAGTTGAAACGTCAAACCTTAACATGAATGAATTGGGTACACAAAGTGTAGAATGTATTGTTAGAAATCAAAGTGGATCTATATTGAGACGCTCTACAAGAACGGTAATTGTAGATCCAGGTCCTATCATAACATTAAACGGTGATAATCCTTATATCATTCAAAAGGGTTCTCAATATAATGAACCCGGGGCGACATCTGATGGTGGTGAAACGGTATCTATTAATTATTCTACACTAGATACAAACACAAATGGTATTTATTTAATTTATTATGCAGCTTTGGATTCGAGAGGTATTGCTAACACAAAAATACGCACCATTTCAGTTGAATCACCCATAATAACGCTATATGGTAGTAATCCTCACTACCATCAAATAAATACACACTATATAGATTCTGGTGCTTTCTCAGAATTTGATGAAGACATAATAATAGATACAAGTAATCTTAACGTCACTACACTTGGTACATATTCTGTTAATATTTCAGCTACTGATAAAAATGGTTTTGTTTCTATAGTAACCCGTACCGTTATTGTTACAGATCTATCTCTTATAACACTTACTGACAGTAATCCATACTACGCTTCCATAGATTCAGTTTACACAGATCCGGGTGCAACTACGACGGATGGAAGTTTTGTTAGTATAAATGACACTGACGTAGATACATCAACACCTGGTACATACAATGTATACTTCAGAGTTACGGATTCGCGTAAAATTTTGGGATATACAACCCGTACAGTGGTTGTTGGTGCACCGGTTATAACCTTAAATGGAAACAATCCATATTATATACAAAAGGGTGGAACTTATTCAGAACTTGGGGCAACGTCCGATGGTGGTGAGACTGTAACAATTGATTCGAGTGCTTTGGATACAAACGCACTAGGAAGTTATACAGTGACCTATAGTGCAACGGGTTCAAATGGTCAAACGAGGATAACTACCAGATCTGTCATTGTGGATGAACGGGTGATAACATTATCTGGTACAGAACCACAATATGTAAAACAGGGGACAACATATATAGATCCGGGTGCAACTTCAGACAATGGTAGTACTGTTACAATTGATACAAGTGTATTGGATATGAACACCCTTGGAACTTATACTGTGACTTATAACACTACAGATTCAAATGGTATAACAGGAACAAGAACAAGAACCGTCATTGTGGATGACGGACCAATTATAACATTGAATGGTTCTAATCCATACTATATTACAACGGGTAGTTATGTATATTTAGAGTTGGGTGCTACTTCAGATGGTAGTGAGACTATAACCATTGATTCAAGTGCTGTAAATTTGAATGTAGCTGGCAGTTATTCGGTTACCTACGATGTTACAGATATAAATGGTTTACAAACAACCGAAACAAGAAGTGTGGTTGTGCGATCCGGTCCCACAATAACACTTGTGGGTTCCGACCCATATACAATACTTACCGCAGTTAATTATACAGACCCAGGTGCTACTTCAAGTGGCGGCGAAACCGTAACCATTGATACAAATGGCTTAACTAATAACACGGGAACCTATACCATTATATATAGTGCCACGGATTCAAATGGGACTATAACAACTGCTAAAAGAACAGTTAATGTACAGGGTCCAGAGTTAACATTGACTGGTGATAATCCATATTATGTAAATGTGGGAACACCATATTACGATCCAGGTGCAACCTCCAATGGTGGTGAAACCGTAACACTTGATACATCTCAATTGGATATGAATGTGGCAAGTGAATATACAGTTTCATATAGTGCAACAAATGCGTACGGTATAGTTGATTCTAAGAGTAGAACTGTTATAGTTTTGCGCACCGGGCCAACTTTGACTTCGAGTATTGGTAATATTACTACTTATGCTAGTGGCACAAATAATATTTCCGTGTCAACCGATTTTACAAGATTTCTTACCCATAAGCTTTCAGAACCGATTCGAATATTTGATTATTCGGATGGTATATGGACAATGAGTTATGTAATTGATAACCCATATTCAGGGATTAGAGACGCATCAATGACTGATAATGGGATATTTGTGTGTGTTGGAAATAGAGAGACCGAAACTATAAGTGTTTATAGACAAAATAATGGTAATTGGTCAAAAATACAAGATATAACATCCAACGATGGTGAGGGGACACGCTTCGGCAACTCTGTACAGTTTTCTAAGGATGGTAGTAGGTTGGCTATTGGTTCAAGTTATGGCGGAATGGTAGAAATTTATGATTATAATTCTAGTACGGGTCTCTTTGATTATAGTGACACCTTGACTCGTAACGACGCACACGTGTCGTTTGGGAGAGACCCCGACCAACTTAAATTTTCGGGTGATGCATCAAGGATTATAATTAGTGAGAGGTCTTATAATAACAATACCGGGCGAGTGACAGTATTTGAGTGGTCTGGATCTGCCTGGTCTCAAATGGGTCAAGCAATCATTGGGCGACACGGATACCTTCCTCAAATATCGGACGATGGAAATCAGATATTCTTTACATATAATGGACAAATTTTAAATTATGTATGGAACTCTTCAACAAATAATTGGGATGAAATAGATTGTAATATTCCACCGCTACAGATTGACAGTCTTAGTATATCATATGACGCTAATACACTTTGTGTTGGTGGGTCACGCGTAGACTTCGTTGTTGAAGAAAGTGGTATTACGAATATTTATAAAAGAAACTCTATTTCCGATGATTGGAGACAAGTTGTATTATCCCAGTCTTCGACTAAGGTCGCTGATCATGTGAGAGGATACATTTTTGGTGATGCTAGTAATAAACTGGTTATTCTTAAAGAAGCGGGAGGACACAAGGTGGAATTTTATTCGATTTATGGTAGCCTCACACCAAATATAAATTTACAAGGCACTAATCCATATTACATTAAGCGTGGTAATGCATATACAGAACCTGGATTCATTGCAGCTAATTACGATACATTAACATCAAATGTAAGTAATTTAAATGTACAAGTCAATGGTTCTTATGTTTTAAATTATTCGGCATTTGATCCATATAAAAACGTGTATGGTTACACGAACAGGACTGTCATCGTGGACGATGGTCCGGTTATAACACTAAATGGTTCAAACCCTCATTATGTTTATCGAGGTGGGAGTATATATATAGATCCAGGGGCTACGTCAGATGGTGGGGAGAATGTAGTTACTGATACGAGTAATATAAATTTAAATGCAATAGGAACTTATGTGGTAGTATACAATACTACAGACGTTAATAATATTCAAACGACTATTACAAGAGATGTTATTGTACAAGATGGGGGTCCAAACATAATTTTAGTTGGTACAAATCCCTATACCATTGGTTTAAATTCTGTATACATCGATCCAGGTGCAACTTCTAGTGGGGGTGAGGTTACAATTGACTCGAGTAGTGTAGATACAACTATACTAAATGCTACATATACAGTTTACTATAGTGTATTAGATGGAAATGGAGTTACATTTAGTACAACAAGAACTGTAGTTATTGGTGGACCAGTTATAACACCAAATGGTGATAATCCGCAACTTATAGAAGGAGGTAATGTATATCAGGAGTTGGGTGCTACATCAAATGGGGGTGAAACTGTAACAGCCGTGTCAAATAACATTAATATTTCAGCATCTGGGAAATATACGGTTAGATATAGCGCGACCGATAGTAATGGTATAACGGGGTATGTTAACAGAGATGTTGTAGTTGTACGTTCAACTAATTTAAGTGGATCTGGAATTGTAGGATATAGTCAACTTGGTCAAACTTTTAATCATTCTGGTGCTAATCAATGGCATGACGCGGGGTTTTCCGATAATGGAAAACTTATCACATCAGACCTAGGAACGAATACTGTGACTATTTATGAATATGATTCAACATCGGGTACATATGTTCAAACTGGTGAGTTAACTTCAACGGAATATTTTTATGCTAGGTGTGCAAGTATTTCGTCGGATGGTTCAACAATAGCTGTATCGGCAACGCGTCAAAATGAACCATGCTACTGGCTTAATGGGGTTTGGACTTGTCCTCGATATGGTAGGGTTTATATATATCAATACAATGCCAGTAATAATACTTGGAGTCAAATTGGTACAACCATAAGAGGTGACAATGATGGAGATTTTTTTGGCATCTCCTTAAGCCTTTCTTCGAATGGTAATCGGGTAGCAATCGGGACATACTATCATCGTGGTGATGGTGTCTCACGAACTGGTCAGGTTAAGGTATACGAATGGTCGGGCTCTGCGTGGACACAGGTGGGGCAAACAATCATCGGTCCATACAACGGGGGGTATGGTTACACTGCGAGTCTCTCGGGTAATGGTACTCGGGTGGCGATTGGTAGTGTTGTTGTAGGTCCTATAATTTACGAATTGTCTGGATCTACGTGGACTCAAATGACTGTAAATGTGGGTAGTGGTAGTGGTATCTACTGTCGATCTGTAAGACTCTCTTCCGATGGTACCAAAGTCGTAGCAGGGGACGAAGTAGTGCTTAGAGCATACGAATTGGCGGGTTCTACATGGAATCAAATTGGTGGGGATATAGACACCAATCCCGATCCATATTTTATGACAGAAATTTCGTCCAGTACACCCATTCGTGTGGTTAGTTCCAAATTCAGAAATGATACATATGGTCGCAGAATGGGTGTAGTTAAAGTTCATGAATGGAACTCCGTATCTAGTACATGGGACCAAATTGGGAATGATATATTCGATATATCACAGCTTGGAATGGAATACGGCTATAATTTAAGCATCTCCGGTGATGGTACTCGGATAATGGCGAGTTCTCTTAATTATGCTTTTTCACGTGTATATGAGCTAGGTATTTCTCCAGCTTTAAATATTCAAGGAGATAACCCATATTACGTATACCGGAATTCGGATTATATAGATCCAGGTGTATCAACCGGGTCCTCATATGATGTATTGACAATAGATACATCTGATCTCGATATGTCTACGTATGGTTCATACACTGTAATGTATACAGTAACAGATCCTTACATAAACAGCACTTCTACAGGAGTGCGAACGGTTATTGTGGGGCCATCTATAACAATTAATGGAGATAATCCACAATATGTTAGAAGTGGTCCCAATATATATGAAGAGTATGGTGCGGTTTCTGATGGCGGAGAAGAGGTAACAATTGATTCTAGTAATGTTGATATTACCACAGTCGGTACATATATTGTTAGGTACAGTGCAACTTCATCACTTGGTCATACAACACATGCAGATAGAACTGTCATTGTAGAGGAGGCCGTGCTATCATTAAATGGACCAAGTCCGTATGTCATATATTTAGGAGATTCTTACCCGGAGTTGGGAGCTATTTCAAGTGGTGGACAAACAGTAACAATTGATTCGAGTGAATTAAATATAAATGCAATGGCTCGATATAATGTTTATTACACCGTGACAGACTCTAACAATATTAGTCATTCTATTACCCGAAGTGTAGTGGTATCTCGTAATAGTCCAGGTAATGATTATACGGATAGTATACTATCGACTGGTAGAATTGGAGACTTAATAACCGAGCCAGCCGATATATATAGTAAATTTAAGGGTTTGTCTGTAAGTATATCGTATGATGGACTGAGGGTGCTTTCTATTGGTTGGAAAATACATGTATACGATCGCATTAGTGATGAGTGGTTTATATCTGCGGAAATACCACAGATTGTAACGGGTTATGAATTACATTCTGGACGTATGTCAGATGATGGTGATACAATTTGTGTTGGAGTCCCCACTTATGATAGTAATCGTGGGAGAGCGCGAATTTATAAAAGAAATTCAACTACAAATACGTGGTCTCAAATTGGACAAGATATAGACGGTGTATCTACAGGTGATAAATGTGGTGAATTTAAAGGTATGAGTCTTTCGTATGACGGTACACGGGTAGCTATTGCATCACCAGAAGCTGATGGGAATTATGGTCATGTACGAGTATATGATTGGAATTCTAGTACGAGTAACTGGGATCAGGTTGGACAAACTATCGTGGGTGATTTTATACCCCCTTATAAGTCAACCTATGTAAGCCTATCAGCGGATGGTAATAGTGTCGGTATTCAAACTGGGTATATATCTGATAGTGTCGTTAGGGTTTATAGATGGGATGTCGGCTCTAGTACATGGATAAATAATTCGCAGGGTATAACTACTATTTATAGACCACAAACTATAAGTTTATCTGGCGATGGTTCGGTGGCACTTATAGGGGGTGATGGTAGTTTAGGTACTAGCGTGTATTATTATATTTATGCTTGGGATTCTTATACACAGACCTGGATTTTGAAAACGTCTGTGTACGACACTAGCCCGGGTTATGTTCAAAGTACATCTATTTCAAATGATGGTATGCGTATAACTGTTAAGAGTGCTAATCGAGGGGTTCGTGTTTTCGCAAAAAGAGGTGAAAATACCTGGGTTCCTATATCTGAATCAATTGGTGATAGTTCTCAAATGTTATCGGGAGATGGATCTACTTTGTGCGTTGGTAACGCGACCTATAATTCAAGTAGTGGTTATGTAGCAGTTTACAAGTTTTTTAAATCACCGGTTGTGACCATATCTGGGGATAACCCTTATTATGTTCAACTTAATTCTACATATATAGATCCCGGTTTTATATCTGATGCAGGCTATGATACTTTAACAGTAGAGGGTACCTTAAATATGTCATCGAGAGGTACATACTCACCAAGACTAACAGCCACCGATCCTTATATAAATTCAAGTGGTTATACAGTTAGAACTGTAATAGTTGACGCACCTGTTATATCTGTGAATGGCGATAATCCACTTTATCTCGGTGTTGGACAAGAATACAAAGAATATGGTGCAATATCCGATGGTGGTGAAATTGTAACTGTGAATTCAAGTAATGTAAATACTTCATCGCAAGGTACATACACAGTTTATTATACATCTACAGATAGTAGAAACTTTTCAAATGTTGTTACGCGTACGGTGATTGTAGATTCAAGAGCCGCACTAACATTAAATGGTTCAGACCCATATTACTTGGAAAGAGATACACCTTACACAGATCCGGGTGTAATTTGCAGCGATGGTTCTAATGTTACAGTTGATACCACTAATTTGGATATCACAACAAATGGAACATATACCGTATCATATAGAGTCATTGATGTAAAGTATTTACTTTGTAAAATAGATAGGACTGTGATAGTAGGTGGACCCACCATATCATTAAATGGTAATAATCCATTATACATTGAACTTGGTGAACCATATACAGAATATGGTGCTACAACTAGTGGAGGTGAAACCATAACAATTAATTCTAGTAACGTGAACATGGATGTGGAAGGTGAATATATTGTGACGTATACAGCCACTGATAGCTACGGGGTACAAAAGATAATTAAAAGAGATGTATCTGTATATACCTTTAAAGATTGGTACATTGTTGATCGTATACTAGATGCTGGATCAGGGTTTGGAACCACTATAAGCACCTCTTTTAATGGCACCCGTGTGGCTATCGGAGGGGTTAATACTCCAAGTAATGGCCGTGTTAAAGTGTATGAATTATCCCAATCTACTTGGGTCCAAATGGGTCTAGACATATATGGCGAGGCTTCAGGTGACGCATCTGGACGGTCTGTAAGCCTCTCCTCAGATGGTACTAGGGTCGCCATTGGGGCCTATAATAACGATGGGGGTGGTAGCAACTCTGGCCACGTTCGTGTTTACGAATGGAACTCCGACACGAGTACTTGGATCCAATTAGGCCAGGATATAGATGGTGAGGCTGAGGATTATAATTTTGGATCTGTTGTGGCTATTTCAGGTGATGGTACACGATTTGCAGCTAAAACGAAAACAAGCGACATCACCTATTTAGACGGAACTCCTTATTCGGATATTTACCGACTTAATTACGAAATTAAAATTTATGGATTTGATTCAAATACAAATACATGGGTTCAAGTTGGTGAAGGTATTGAGGGATATTTCAGTGAATACTTAAGTCTTTCTTCAGATGGTTCACGAGTTGCAACTTCTTTATTGTTCACCCGCGAAACGCGCGTTGCAACTAATCAAACTGAGGTTTATGAATTTAACTCTGATAGTGGTACTTGGGTTCAAATGGGTGATACTATAAATTCAGGTAACGCTGTAAGCTTATCATCTAGTGGTGATAGACTTGCAGTTGCTAATAGTGGCGTATATGAATGGAATATAGAAACAAATACATGGACAAAATTGGGTAGATATATAGGTGGTAGTACTGTAAGTATCTCTTCAGATGGTACCCGTGTGGCTTTTGGAGATGAATTAAATGATGACTTATATACAGATTCGGGTATTGTTAACGTCTATGATTGGAATGGTTCAAATTGGTACAAAGTTAATAATACTAAGATAAGTGGGGGCACTGCAAGTAATGCACGTTTTTCTACAAGTTTAAGTATTTCTGGTGATGGTACATCTGTAGCCGTGGGTACGGTGTGGAGTACTCACCAAGTAACAGTCTGGAAATTGGATACAACACTTAACTACCCAGTTATAATTGGTGATAATCCATATTACATACAGAGGGGTGCAACTTACACAGACCCGGGTGCTTCATTTGATTATGGGAGTGTCACTACATACAATTCTAGTGTAAATACTAGTACGAATAGTGTACACAGCGTTTTATATCTTGCAACAGATACAACTACACGTAAAGTAACAAAATCTGTAAGAACTGTGATTGTTGATTCACCTATAATTACTTTAAATGGTGGAAATCCACAATATGTATTCATCGGAGATGATTATATAGATCCTGGGGCAACTTCCGATGGCGGAGAAACAGTAAGTGTTGATACAAGTCAATTAAATATGAACTTATATGGAGATTACACAGTCGCGTACACCGCGGTTGATTCCAGAGGACTTAGTACAACTGTCACACGAGATGTTTATGTTAGGTATACCTCGACCAGATTAATACAACAAATTGATGGTGATGACTACGCTAATTTTGGTCACAGAGTAAGCATTTCTGACGATGGTACCTTGGTGGCAATTGGCGCTGAAGAAAATGAGACAAACCATCTTGGGGACGGTTACGTTCGTGTTTACAGATTAATAAATGGAATTTTTACTCAAATGGGTGATGATTTACCAAGATGTGTGTCTATGAGTATTTCATCAAGTGTCATACCACGAGTAGCCATTGGGCATCCAGGTGTTAACGTAAATGGTAATGGGTCTGGCGCTGCATACATATACGAATGGGACTCTGAAAATAACACCTGGATCAAGATAGGTCAAGACATTTATGGCCAAGTGGACACCAATCTTGGTTGGTCCGTAAGTATCTCGTCGGATGGTACCAGAGTGGCAATTGGGGTACCGAAGAGTAGTGCAACTGGTATTTACATTGGTCACACTCGCGTCTATGAATGGAATTCTGTGGATAGTGTTTGGGACTTATTAGGCGGATACATTTTTGGCGAGGCTGAGCGCGACGAATCTGGTTGGTCTGTAAGCCTCTCCTCAGATGGTACTCGGGTGGCCATTGGGGCGCGGATAAACGACGGAAATGGTACCAACTCTGGTCACACCCGTATATGGGAATGGAACTCCGGAACAAGTACATGGACCCAAATGGGTCAAGACATAGATGGCGAGGCTGCAGGTGACACATCTGGCAACTCTGTAAGCCTCTCCTCAGATGGTACTAGGGTCGCCATTGGGGCCTATAAAAACGATGATGGTGGTGACAACGCTGGTCAGATTCGTGTTTATGAATGGAATTCTGGGACGAGTACCTGGATCCAATTGGGACAAGACATAGATGGTGAGGCGTCGTCGGACTACCTTGGTCAATCTATAAGTCTCTCTGGTGACGGCAGTCGATTAGGTGCCATTTCTAATAAAGGTTTCGCTCGTTTATATGATTGGAATTCCGGGTTGGGTTTATGGACTAAAGCTATACCAGATATTCAAGGTTTGGCATCAACGGGTTATGTTGGCGGAAATTCCATAAGTCTATCATTTGATGGTACACAAGCGGTGTTTGGTACACATAAATATTACATCGACGATTCCTACAACAGAATTGGTCAAGCTCTAATTTATGAAGTTATAGTGACTTACCCAGATTTAACTTTAATTGGACCAAATCCATATGAAGTGTTTTTGGGAACTACTTATACAGATCCAGGTATATCAGTGGATGATGAAAGTATTACACCTGTAATTGATTCCAGTAACGTCGATATGAACAATCGCGGAACTTACATAGTTACATATACTGCCACAAATGGTTCAAATCTTGCAACTAGGATCACGAGAACGGTAAATGTAACGGATCCACCGGTAATTACGGTCACAGGTGATAATCCATATTATGCAGGGATAGACTCGGTGTACAGTGATTTGGGTGCAACAGCTGATGATGGTGAATCGGTTACAATTGATTCAAGTAATGTAGATACATCAACACCCGGTACATACACAGTGTATTATTCAGCAATCGCTACAAATGGTGATATTGGGTATGCAACCCGTGCAGTGGTTGTTGGTGCACCGGTTATAACCTTAAATGGAAACAATCCATACTATATACAAAAGGATGGAACTTATTCAGACGCTGGAGCAACGTCCGATGGCGGTGAGACTGTAACAATTGATTCAAGTGCTTTGGATACAAACACACTGGGAAGTTATACAGTGGCCTATAGTGCAACGGGTTCAAATGGTCAAACGAGGATAACTACCAGATCTGTCATTGTGGATGAACGGGTGATAACATTATCTGGTACAGAACCACAATATGTAAAACAGGGGACAACATATATAGATCCGGGTGCAACTTCAGACAATGGTAGTACTGTTACAATTGATACAAGTGTATTGGATATGAACACCCTTGGAACTTATACTGTGACTTATAACACTACAGATTCAAATGGTATAACAGGAACAAGAACAAGAACCGTCATTGTGGATGACGGACCAATTATAACATTGAATGGTTCTAATCCATACTATATTACAACGGGTAGTTATGTATATTTAGAGTTGGGTGCTACTTCAGATGGTAGTGAGACTATAACCATTGATTCAAGTGCTGTAAATTTGAATGTAGCTGGCAGTTATTCGGTTACCTACGATGTTACAGATATAAATGGTTTACAAACAACCGAAACAAGAAGTGTGGTTGTGCGATCCGGTCCCACAATAACACTTGTGGGTTCCGACCCATATACAATACTTACCGCAGTTAATTATACAGACCCAGGTGCTACTTCAAGTGGCGGCGAAACCGTAACCATTGATACAAATGGCTTAACTAATAACACGGGAACCTATACCATTATATATAGTGCCACGGATTCAAATGGGACTATAACAACTGCTAAAAGAACAGTTAATGTACAGGGTCCAGAGTTAACATTGACTGGTGATAATCCATATTATGTAAATGTGGGAACACCATATTACGATCCAGGTGCAACCTCCAATGGTGGTGAAACCGTAACACTTGATACATCTCAATTGGATATGAATGTGGCAAGTGAATATACAGTTTCATATAGTGCAACAAATGCGTACGGTATAGTTGATTCTAAGAGTAGAACTGTTATAGTTTTGCGCACCGGGCCAACTTTGACTTCGAGTATTGGTAATATTACTACTTATGCTAGTGGCACAAATAATATTTCCGTGTCAACCGATTTTACAAGATTTCTTACCCATAAGCTTTCAGAACCGATTCGAATATTTGATTATTCGGATGGTATATGGACAATGAGTTATGTAATTGATAACCCATATTCAGGGATTAGAGACGCATCAATGACTGATAATGGGATATTTGTGTGTGTTGGAAATAGAGAGACCGAAACTATAAGTGTTTATAGACAAAATAATGGTAATTGGTCAAAAATACAAGATATAACATCCAACGATGGTGAGGGGACACGCTTCGGCAACTCTGTACAGTTTTCTAAGGATGGTAGTAGGTTGGCTATTGGTTCAAGTTATGGCGGAATGGTAGAAATTTATGATTATAATTCTAGTACGGGTCTCTTTGATTATAGTGACACCTTGACTCGTAACGACGCACACGTGTCGTTTGGGAGAGACCCCGACCAACTTAAATTTTCGGGTGATGCATCAAGGATTATAATTAGTGAGAGGTCTTATAATAACAATACCGGGCGAGTGACAGTATTTGAGTGGTCTGGATCTGCCTGGTCTCAAATGGGTCAAGCAATCATTGGGCGACACGGATACCTTCCTCAAATATCGGACGATGGAAATCAGATATTCTTTACATATAATGGACAAATTTTAAATTATGTATGGAACTCTTCAACAAATAATTGGGATGAAATAGATTGTAATATTCCACCGCTACAGATTGACAGTCTTAGTATATCATATGACGCTAATACACTTTGTGTTGGTGGGTCACGCGTAGACTTCGTTGTTGAAGAAAGTGGTATTACGAATATTTATAAAAGAAACTCTATTTCCGATGATTGGAGACAAGTTGTATTATCCCAGTCTTCGACTAAGGTCGCTGATCATGTGAGAGGATACATTTTTGGTGATGCTAGTAATAAACTGGTTATTCTTAAAGAAGCGGGAGGACACAAGGTGGAATTTTATTCGATTTATGGTAGCCTCACACCAAATATAAATTTACAAGGCACTAATCCATATTACATTAAGCGTGGTAATGCATATACAGAACCTGGATTCATTGCAGCTAATTACGATACATTAACATCAAATGTAAGTAATTTAAATGTACAAGTCAATGGTTCTTATGTTTTAAATTATTCGGCATTTGATCCATATAAAAACGTGTATGGTTACACGAACAGGACTGTCATCGTGGACGATGGTCCGGTTATAACACTAAATGGTTCAAACCCTCATTATGTTTATCGAGGTGGGAGTATATATATAGATCCAGGGGCTACGTCAGATGGTGGGGAGAATGTAGTTACTGATACGAGTAATATAAATTTAAATGCAATAGGAACTTATGTGGTAGTATACAATACTACAGACGTTAATAATATTCAAACGACTATTACAAGAGATGTTATTGTACAAGATGGGGGTCCAAACATAATTTTAGTTGGTACAAATCCCTATACCATTGGTTTAAATTCTGTATACATCGATCCAGGTGCAACTTCTAGTGGGGGTGAGGTTACAATTGACTCGAGTAGTGTAGATACAACTATACTAAATGCTACATATACAGTTTACTATAGTGTATTAGATGGAAATGGAGTTACATTTAGTACAACAAGAACTGTAGTTATTGGTGGACCAGTTATAACACCAAATGGTGATAATCCGCAACTTATAGAAGGAGGTAATGTATATCAGGAGTTGGGTGCTACATCAAATGGGGGTGAAACTGTAACAGCCGTGTCAAATAACATTAATATTTCAGCATCTGGGAAATATACGGTTAGATATAGCGCGACCGATAGTAATGGTATAACGGGGTATGTTAACAGAGATGTTGTAGTTGTACGTTCAACTAATTTAAGTGGATCTGGAATTGTAGGATATAGTCAACTTGGTCAAACTTTTAATCATTCTGGTGCTAATCAATGGCATGACGCGGGGTTTTCCGATAATGGAAAACTTATCACATCAGACCTAGGAACGAATACTGTGACTATTTATGAATATGATTCAACATCGGGTACATATGTTCAAACTGGTGAGTTAACTTCAACGGAATATTTTTATGCTAGGTGTGCAAGTATTTCGTCGGATGGTTCAACAATAGCTGTATCGGCAACGCGTCAAAATGAACCATGCTACTGGCTTAATGGGGTTTGGACTTGTCCTCGATATGGTAGGGTTTATATATATCAATACAATGCCAGTAATAATACTTGGAGTCAAATTGGTACAACCATAAGAGGTGACAATGATGGAGATTTTTTTGGCATCTCCTTAAGCCTTTCTTCGAATGGTAATCGGGTAGCAATCGGGACATACTATCATCGTGGTGATGGTGTCTCACGAACTGGTCAGGTTAAGGTATACGAATGGTCGGGCTCTGCGTGGACACAGGTGGGGCAAACAATCATCGGTCCATACAACGGGGGGTATGGTTACACTGCGAGTCTCTCGGGTAATGGTACTCGGGTGGCGATTGGTAGTGTTGTTGTAGGTCCTATAATTTACGAATTGTCTGGATCTACGTGGACTCAAATGACTGTAAATGTGGGTAGTGGTAGTGGTATCTACTGTCGATCTGTAAGACTCTCTTCCGATGGTACCAAAGTCGTAGCAGGGGACGAAGTAGTGCTTAGAGCATACGAATTGGCGGGTTCTACATGGAATCAAATTGGTGGGGATATAGACACCAATCCCGATCCATATTTTATGACAGAAATTTCGTCCAGTACACCCATTCGTGTGGTTAGTTCCAAATTCAGAAATGATACATATGGTCGCAGAATGGGTGTAGTTAAAGTTCATGAATGGAACTCCGTATCTAGTACATGGGACCAAATTGGGAATGATATATTCGATATATCACAGCTTGGAATGGAATACGGCTATAATTTAAGCATCTCCGGTGATGGTACTCGGATAATGGCGAGTTCTCTTAATTATGCTTTTTCACGTGTATATGAGCTAGGTATTTCTCCAGCTTTAAATATTCAAGGAGATAACCCATATTACGTATACCGGAATTCGGATTATATAGATCCAGGTGTATCAACCGGGTCCTCATATGATGTATTGACAATAGATACATCTGATCTCGATATGTCTACGTATGGTTCATACACTGTAATGTATACAGTAACAGATCCTTACATAAACAGCACTTCTACAGGAGTGCGAACGGTTATTGTGGGGCCATCTATAACAATTAATGGAGATAATCCACAATATGTTAGAAGTGGTCCCAATATATATGAAGAGTATGGTGCGGTTTCTGATGGCGGAGAAGAGGTAACAATTGATTCTAGTAATGTTGATATTACCACAGTCGGTACATATATTGTTAGGTACAGTGCAACTTCATCACTTGGTCATACAACACATGCAGATAGAACTGTCATTGTAGAGGAGGCCGTGCTATCATTAAATGGACCAAGTCCGTATGTCATATATTTAGGAGATTCTTACCCGGAGTTGGGAGCTATTTCAAGTGGTGGACAAACAGTAACAATTGATTCGAGTGAATTAAATATAAATGCAATGGCTCGATATAATGTTTATTACACCGTGACAGACTCTAACAATATTAGTCATTCTATTACCCGAAGTGTAGTGGTATCTCGTAATAGTCCAGGTAATGATTATACGGATAGTATACTATCGACTGGTAGAATTGGAGACTTAATAACCGAGCCAGCCGATATATATAGTAAATTTAAGGGTTTGTCTGTAAGTATATCGTATGATGGACTGAGGGTGCTTTCTATTGGTTGGAAAATACATGTATACGATCGCATTAGTGATGAGTGGTTTATATCTGCGGAAATACCACAGATTGTAACGGGTTATGAATTACATTCTGGACGTATGTCAGATGATGGTGATACAATTTGTGTTGGAGTCCCCACTTATGATAGTAATCGTGGGAGAGCGCGAATTTATAAAAGAAATTCAACTACAAATACGTGGTCTCAAATTGGACAAGATATAGACGGTGTATCTACAGGTGATAAATGTGGTGAATTTAAAGGTATGAGTCTTTCGTATGACGGTACACGGGTAGCTATTGCATCACCAGAAGCTGATGGGAATTATGGTCATGTACGAGTATATGATTGGAATTCTAGTACGAGTAACTGGGATCAGGTTGGACAAACTATCGTGGGTGATTTTATACCCCCTTATAAGTCAACCTATGTAAGCCTATCAGCGGATGGTAATAGTGTCGGTATTCAAACTGGGTATATATCTGATAGTGTCGTTAGGGTTTATAGATGGGATGTCGGCTCTAGTACATGGATAAATAATTCGCAGGGTATAACTACTATTTATAGACCACAAACTATAAGTTTATCTGGCGATGGTTCGGTGGCACTTATAGGGGGTGATGGTAGTTTAGGTACTAGCGTGTATTATTATATTTATGCTTGGGATTCTTATACACAGACCTGGATTTTGAAAACGTCTGTGTACGACACTAGCCCGGGTTATGTTCAAAGTACATCTATTTCAAATGATGGTATGCGTATAACTGTTAAGAGTGCTAATCGAGGGGTTCGTGTTTTCGCAAAAAGAGGTGAAAATACCTGGGTTCCTATATCTGAATCAATTGGTGATAGTTCTCAAATGTTATCGGGAGATGGATCTACTTTGTGCGTTGGTAACGCGACCTATAATTCAAGTAGTGGTTATGTAGCAGTTTACAAGTTTTTTAAATCACCGGTTGTGACCATATCTGGGGATAACCCTTATTATGTTCAACTTAATTCTACATATATAGATCCCGGTTTTATATCTGATGCAGGCTATGATACTTTAACAGTAGAGGGTACCTTAAATATGTCATCGAGAGGTACATACTCACCAAGACTAACAGCCACCGATCCTTATATAAATTCAAGTGGTTATACAGTTAGAACTGTAATAGTTGACGCACCTGTTATATCTGTGAATGGCGATAATCCACTTTATCTCGGTGTTGGACAAGAATACAAAGAATATGGTGCAATATCCGATGGTGGTGAAATTGTAACTGTGAATTCAAGTAATGTAAATACTTCATCGCAAGGTACATACACAGTTTATTATACATCTACAGATAGTAGAAACTTTTCAAATGTTGTTACGCGTACGGTGATTGTAGATTCAAGAGCCGCACTAACATTAAATGGTTCAGACCCATATTACTTGGAAAGAGATACACCTTACACAGATCCGGGTGTAATTTGCAGCGATGGTTCTAATGTTACAGTTGATACCACTAATTTGGATATCACAACAAATGGAACATATACCGTATCATATAGAGTCATTGATGTAAAGTATTTACTTTGTAAAATAGATAGGACTGTGATAGTAGGTGGACCCACCATATCATTAAATGGTAATAATCCATTATACATTGAACTTGGTGAACCATATACAGAATATGGTGCTACAACTAGTGGAGGTGAAACCATAACAATTAATTCTAGTAACGTGAACATGGATGTGGAAGGTGAATATATTGTGACGTATACAGCCACTGATAGCTACGGGGTACAAAAGATAATTAAAAGAGATGTATCTGTATATACCTTTAAAGATTGGTACATTGTTGATCGTATACTAGATGCTGGATCAGGGTTTGGAACCACTATAAGCACCTCTTTTAATGGCACCCGTGTGGCTATCGGAGGGGTTAATACTCCAAGTAATGGCCGTGTTAAAGTGTATGAATTATCCCAATCTACTTGGGTCCAAATGGGTCTAGACATATATGGCGAGGCTTCAGGTGACGCATCTGGACGGTCTGTAAGCCTCTCCTCAGATGGTACTAGGGTCGCCATTGGGGCCTATAATAACGATGGGGGTGGTAGCAACTCTGGCCACGTTCGTGTTTACGAATGGAACTCCGACACGAGTACTTGGATCCAATTAGGCCAGGATATAGATGGTGAGGCTGAGGATTATAATTTTGGATCTGTTGTGGCTATTTCAGGTGATGGTACACGATTTGCAGCTAAAACGAAAACAAGCGACATCACCTATTTAGACGGAACTCCTTATTCGGATATTTACCGACTTAATTACGAAATTAAAATTTATGGATTTGATTCAAATACAAATACATGGGTTCAAGTTGGTGAAGGTATTGAGGGATATTTCAGTGAATACTTAAGTCTTTCTTCAGATGGTTCACGAGTTGCAACTTCTTTATTGTTCACCCGCGAAACGCGCGTTGCAACTAATCAAACTGAGGTTTATGAATTTAACTCTGATAGTGGTACTTGGGTTCAAATGGGTGATACTATAAATTCAGGTAACGCTGTAAGCTTATCATCTAGTGGTGATAGACTTGCAGTTGCTAATAGTGGCGTATATGAATGGAATATAGAAACAAATACATGGACAAAATTGGGTAGATATATAGGTGGTAGTACTGTAAGTATCTCTTCAGATGGTACCCGTGTGGCTTTTGGAGATGAATTAAATGATGACTTATATACAGATTCGGGTATTGTTAACGTCTATGATTGGAATGGTTCAAATTGGTACAAAGTTAATAATACTAAGATAAGTGGGGGCACTGCAAGTAATGCACGTTTTTCTACAAGTTTAAGTATTTCTGGTGATGGTACATCTGTAGCCGTGGGTACGGTGTGGAGTACTCACCAAGTAACAGTCTGGAAATTGGATACAACACTTAACTACCCAGTTATAATTGGTGATAATCCATATTACATACAGAGGGGTGCAACTTACACAGACCCGGGTGCTTCATTTGATTATGGGAGTGTCACTACATACAATTCTAGTGTAAATACTAGTACGAATAGTGTACACAGCGTTTTATATCTTGCAACAGATACAACTACACGTAAAGTAACAAAATCTGTAAGAACTGTGATTGTTGATTCACCTATAATTACTTTAAATGGTGGAAATCCACAATATGTATTCATCGGAGATGATTATATAGATCCTGGGGCAACTTCCGATGGCGGAGAAACAGTAAGTGTTGATACAAGTCAATTAAATATGAACTTATATGGAGATTACACAGTCGCGTACACCGCGGTTGATTCCAGAGGACTTAGTACAACTGTCACACGAGATGTTTATGTTAGGTATACCTCGACCAGATTAATACAACAAATTGATGGTGATGACTACGCTAATTTTGGTCACAGAGTAAGCATTTCTGACGATGGTACCTTGGTGGCAATTGGCGCTGAAGAAAATGAGACAAACCATCTTGGGGACGGTTACGTTCGTGTTTACAGATTAATAAATGGAATTTTTACTCAAATGGGTGATGATTTACCAAGATGTGTGTCTATGAGTATTTCATCAAGTGTCATACCACGAGTAGCCATTGGGCATCCAGGTGTTAACGTAAATGGTAATGGGTCTGGCGCTGCATACATATACGAATGGGACTCTGAAAATAACACCTGGATCAAGATAGGTCAAGACATTTATGGCCAAGTGGACACCAATCTTGGTTGGTCCGTAAGTATCTCGTCGGATGGTACCAGAGTGGCAATTGGGGTACCGAAGAGTAGTGCAACTGGTATTTACATTGGTCACACTCGCGTCTATGAATGGAATTCTGTGGATAGTGTTTGGGACTTATTAGGCGGATACATTTTTGGCGAGGCTGAGCGCGACGAATCTGGTTGGTCTGTAAGCCTCTCCTCAGATGGTACTCGGGTGGCCATTGGGGCGCGGATAAACGACGGAAATGGTACCAACTCTGGTCACACCCGTATATGGGAATGGAACTCCGGAACAAGTACATGGACCCAAATGGGTCAAGACATAGATGGCGAGGCTGCAGGTGACACATCTGGCAACTCTGTAAGCCTCTCCTCAGATGGTACTAGGGTCGCCATTGGGGCCTATAAAAACGATGATGGTGGTGACAACGCTGGTCAGATTCGTGTTTATGAATGGAATTCTGGGACGAGTACCTGGATCCAATTGGGACAAGACATAGATGGTGAGGCGTCGTCGGACTACCTTGGTCAATCTATAAGTCTCTCTGGTGACGGCAGTCGATTAGGTGCCATTTCTAATAAAGGTTTCGCTCGTTTATATGATTGGAATTCCGGGTTGGGTTTATGGACTAAAGCTATACCAGATATTCAAGGTTTGGCATCAACGGGTTATGTTGGCGGAAATTCCATAAGTCTATCATTTGATGGTACACAAGCGGTGTTTGGTACACATAAATATTACATCGACGATTCCTACAACAGAATTGGTCAAGCTCTAATTTATGAAGTTATAGTGACTTACCCAGATTTAACTTTAATTGGACCAAATCCATATGAAGTGTTTTTGGGAACTACTTATACAGATCCAGGTATATCAGTGGATGATGAAAGTATTACACCTGTAATTGATTCCAGTAACGTCGATATGAACAATCGCGGAACTTACATAGTTACATATACTGCCACAAATGGTTCAAATCTTGCAACTAGGATCACGAGAACGGTAAATGTAACGGATCCACCGGTAATTACGGTCACAGGTGATAATCCATATTATGCAGGGATAGACTCGGTGTACAGTGATTTGGGTGCAACAGCTGATGATGGTGAATCGGTTACAATTGATTCAAGTAATGTAGATACATCAACACCCGGTACATACACAGTGTATTATTCAGCAATCGCTACAAATGGTGATATTGGGTATGCAACCCGTGCAGTGGTTGTTGGTGCACCGGTTATAACCTTAAATGGAAACAATCCATACTATACACAAAAGGATGGAACTTATTCAGAACAAGGAGCAACGTCCGATGGCGGTGAGACTGTAACAATTGATTCAAGTGCTGTCGATACAAACACACTGGGAAGTTATACAGTCACGTATAGTGCAACAGGTTCAAATGGTCAAACAAGGATAACTACCAGATCCGTCATTGTGGATGAACGGGTGATAACATTATCCGGTATAGAACCACAATATGTAAAACAGGGTACAACGTATATAGATCCGGGTGCAACTTCAGACAATGGTAGTACTGTTACAATTGATACAAGTGCATTGGATATGAACACCCTTGGAACTTATACTGTGACTTATAACACTACAGATTCAAATGGTATAACGGGAACAAGAACAAGAACCGTCATTGTGGATGACGGACCAATTATAACATTGAATGGTTCTAATCCGTACTACATTACAACGGGTAGCTCTGTATATTTAGAGTTGGGTGCTACTTCAGATGGTGGTGAGAATATAACCATTGATTCAAGTGCTGTAAATTTGAATATAGCTGGCAGTTATTCGGTTACCTACGATGTTACAGATATAAATGGTTTACAAACAACCGAAACAAGAAATGTTATCGTACGTGGTGGTGGACCTGTAATAACACTTGTGGGCTCCGACCCATATACAGTACCTTTGGGATTTACTTATACCGATCCAGGTGCTACTTCAAGTGGTGGCGAAACTGTGAGTATTGATACAAATGACTTAAATATTTACTCGCTAGGGACATATACCATTATATATAGTGCCACGGATTCAAATGGGACTACAACAACTACTACAAGAACGGTTAATACTACGGGTCCGGTAATTACAGTCACGGGTGATAATCCATATTATGTAACACGTAATACGACGTATACCGATCCAGGTGCAACCTCCAATGGTGGTGAAACCGTGTCAATTGATACATCTCAATTGGATATGAATGTGGCGGGTGAATATACAGTTACATACAGTGCAACCGATTCAAATGGGGCTACTGGTTATGTTAATAGAACTGTTATAGTTTTGCGAGAATTAACATCACTTGCGTTATTTGGTCAAGACATAGACGGTGAGGCTTCAAATGACAACTCCGGTTGGTCTGTAAGCCTCTCCTCGGATGGCACTCGGGTAGCCATTGGGGAAACACTGAATGACGGAAATGGTACCGAATCCGGTCACACCCGTATATGGGAGTGGAACTCGGGTACGAGTACATGGACCCAAATGGGTCAAGACATAGATGGTGAGGCTTCAACTGACCAATCCGGCTACTCTGTAAGCCTCTCCTCAGATGGTACTCGGGTGGCCATTGGGGCGCCTTATAATGACGGTAATGGTACCAACTCCGGTCACACCCGTATATGGGAATGGAACTCGGGTACGAGTACATGGACCCAAATGGGGCAAGACATAGATGGTGAGGCTTCAAATGACAACTCCGGCTACTCTGTAAGCCTCTCCTCGGATGGCACTCGGGTGGCCATTGGTGCGATATATAACGACGGATATAATACCAACTCCGGTCACACCCGTATTTGGGAGTGGAACTCGGGAACAAGTACATGGACCCAAATGGGTCAAGACATAGATGGCGACGAGGCTGTGGATGCCCGATCCGGTTTCTCCGTAAGCCTCTCTGGGGATGGTACTCGAGTGGCCATTGGGGCACCACGGAATGGCGGAAATGGTACCAACTCCGGTCACACCCGTATTTGGGAGTGGAACTCGGGAACAAGTACATGGACCCAAATGGGTCAAGACATAGATGGTGAGGCTTCAAGTGACCAATCCGGCTACTCTGTAAGCCTCTCCTCGGATGGTACTCGAGTGGCTATTGGTGCGCCATATAACGACGCAAATGGTACCAGCTCCGGTCACACCCGTATATGGGAGTGGAACTCGGGAACAAGTACATGGACCCAAATGGGTCAAGACATAGATGGCGAGGCGACGTATGACGAATCTGGCTACTCCGTAAGCCTCTCTGGGGATGGTACTCGAGTGGCTATTGGGGCAAGGCTGAATTACGGTGTTAATGGTAGCAACTCCGGTCACACCCGTATATGGGAATGGAATGGTTCTAATTGGATCCAATTGGGACAAGACATAGATGGTGAGGCTTCGGGTGACAACTCCGGTTACTCTGTAAGCCTCTCATCGAGTGGTAATCGGGTTGCTATTGGGGCGCCGTCGAATTCCGGTGTTAATGGTAACTATTCTGGTCACGTACGAGTATATGATCTCTATCCACGAGCAAATTTAAGTATGAATGGTGATAATCCCCAATACGTAGAATTATTATCTACGTATAACGATCCGGGAATAAACACAGATTCAAATTACGATATAGTTACATCTAACACGGAAGCTTTGGATATGACATCCCGTGGTACATATACGGTGTATTATAGTTCGTATGATCCGTATGTTCAAGAATATACGTATTTAGATTCACCCAGAATCGTTGTTGTTGATGCACCGGTTATAACTTTATCCGGATTTAACCCATATTATATTGGACAGAATGGTGTATATATAGATCCGGGCGCTACTTCTGATGGTGGTGAAACGGTAACCATTGGTTCAAGTAATTTAAACACGTCGGTACAAGGAACTTATCAAGTTTATTATTCAGCTACAGATAGTAGAAATTTTTCAAATACGGTTACGCGTACGGTGATCGTGGATTCTCGTGGTATAATAAACTTAACCGGTGACAATCCATATTATATACAAAGGGGGTCGACATACACCGATCCGGGTGCTACTTCGAGTGGTGGTGAAAGTGTGACTGTCGATTCAAGTGCAGTAAATACAAATGTACGCGGACAATATACGGTTTCTTATAGTGCAACCGACGTAAATAATTTGAATATTTTGGGTTACAGAAACGTTATAGTTGATTCACCTATCATAACACTTATAGGTAATGAAACTATATTTTTACCGATTGGAATAAGTTATACCGAACTTGGTGCGGTATCAGACGGGGGTGAAACTGTAATTATTGACTCAAGTGCACTCGATATAAATACACTTGGTACTTATTTAGTTACTTATAGTGCTACTGACTCGAGGGGTTTTACCGAAACTATTAATAGAAATATTCGTGTAATAATTCCAGAGTGGTTTGTTTTTGGTGAAGTATTTAGAAGCGGTGCTACTTATACTAACGACTATGGTTGTTCCGTAAGTGTCTCCTTCGACGGAACTAGGATAGCTATTGGAGATAGAAGTAGAGGTAGTCGCGGTTCTGTTAGTATTTACGAATGGAACTCGGGTACGAGTACATGGACCCAAATGGGTCAAGACATAGATGGTGAGGTTTACGGTGACTATTCTGGCTACTCTGTAAGCCTCTCCTCAGATGGTACTCGGGTGGCCATTGGGGCGATATATAATGACGGAAATGGTACCGACTTCGGTCACACCCGTATATGGGAATGGAACTCGGGTACGAGTACATGGACCCAAATGGGTCAAGACATAGACGGTGATGCGTCGTTTGACAACTCCGGCTACTCCGTAAGCCTCTCTGGGGATGGTACTCGAGTGGCCATTGGGGCACCACGGAATGACGCAAATGGTACCGACTCCGGTCACACCCGTATATGGGAATGGAATGGTTCCATGTGGACCCAAATGGGTCAAGACATAGACGGTGAGGCCGCGCGTGACAGATCCGGCTACTCTGTAAGCCTCTCCTCAGATGGTACTCGGGTGGCCATTGGGGCGGTATATAATGACGCAAATGGTACCGACTCCGGTCACACCCGTATATGGGAATGGAACTCGGGAACAAGTACATGGACCCAAATGGGTCAAGACATAGATGGCGAGGCGGCGTATGACAACTCCGGTTGGTCTGTAAGCCTCTCCTCGGATGGCACTCGGGTGGCCATTGGTGCGCAATATAATGACGGTAATGGTGGCAGCTCCGGTCACACCCGTATTTGGGAGTGGAACTCGGGTACGAGTACATGGACCCAAATGGGTCAAGACATAGATGGTGAGGCTTCAAGTGACCAATCCGGCTACTCTGTAAGCCTCTCCTCGGATGGTACTCGAGTGGCTATTGGGGCAAGGCTGAATGACGCAAATGGTACAGATTCTGGACACGTTCGTGTTTATGAATGGAACTCCGGAACAAGTACTTGGGTGAAATTGGGTTCGGATTTGGATGGTGAGACTACGTTTGACTACTTTGGAACCGCTGTAACACTTTCTGGGGATGGTAATACTGTTATAGGAACATCAACGGTTAGTACAGGTGCGTATGTTATAGTTTTTAAATTTGCAGAAGAACCATCTGCATACCCCACACTTTTGGGTAATAATCCATATTATATTGGAAGAGCAACCAATTATTTAGAACCGGGTGCTTCATATTCTAGTGGTACAATGTCTATTGTATCTTATGTTGATACGAATGTTAGAAGTACATACAAAGTTTACTACTATTTAACTTCAAGTGATGGAACTACTTCTACTACTATTCGTACAGTTATAGTTGATTCACCCATAATAACACCGAATGGTGATAATCCCCATTATCATAAAATTGGAACTACTTATACAGATGCAGGTGCAACCTCTGACGGTGGTGAAACGGTAACCATTGCTTCAAATGACTTGGATGTTAATACTATCGGAAGTTACAATATTGTTTACGCTGCAACAGATTCCAACGGATTTTATGACACAGAAACAAGAAATATTCAAGTTTTTAGTAACATTTGGTCGCAAGTTGGTGCCACTATATATGGCGAGGCTGCGTATGACCGATCTGGCTATTCTGTAAGCCTCTCCTCAGATGGTACTCGGATGGCCATTGGTGCAGCGCAAAACTACTACAACACCGGTCACACCCGCGTTTACGAATGGAACTCGGGAACAAGTACATGGACCCAAATGGGTCAAGACATAGATGGCGAGGTGTTGCGTGACCAATCCGGCTACTCTGTAAGCCTCTCTTCTAATGGCACTCGGGTAGCCATTGGGGCGGTATATAATGACGGTAATGGTACCGACTCCGGTCACACCCGTATTTGGGAGTGGAACTCGGGAACAAGTACATGGACCCAAATGGGTCAAGACATAGACGGTGAGGCTTCAGGTGACAGATCTGGTTGGTCCGTAAGCCTCTCTTCTAATGGCACTCGGGTGGCCATTGGGGCTTTCTTGAACGACGTAAATGGATCCAACTCCGGTCACACCCGTATATGGGAATGGAATGGTTCCACGTGGACCCAAATGGGTCAAGACATAGATGGTAGGGTAGCTTCTTCATATTCCGGTCGCTCCGTAAGCCTCTCCTCTAATGGCACTCGGGTAGTAATTGGGGCCGATTACGATCCTATAGCTTACACCCGTGGGGGTTTGGTGCGTGTATACGAATGGTCTGGTTCTGCATGGAATCAATTGGGGCAAGATATGACGGGTCTAAGTTCATACGATTACGCGGGGGCCAGCGTGGCTATATGCGGTGATGGTACACGAATTGCTTATTTTGATCGTAGTCCTCACGATATGGTGAAAGTATTTGAGTGGAATTCTGGAACTAGTACTTGGACTCAATTAGGAAGTGGTATCACTAGTAGTTATACCAGTCTTAGCTACATTGGTGGTTATTCCGCTGGTCGGGGTATAAGTATGTCAAACGACGGATCGCGTATTTTGCTTGGTGCCACAAATGAAACTATACAAGGTCAAAGCTTTACAGGTAGAGCGTATGTTTATGAATTCGATGGAACTGCATGGAATCAATTGGGGCAAGTTATGACGGGTGATCATAGGGTACAACAAGAAAGATTTGGATATTCTGTGGGAATGTCTTCGAACGGCAACCGAATAGCGGTTGGTGCTATACAGCCGTACGGTGCCTATAACGGTTACGTAAAAGTTTATGATTATATATAGCCCAAAAGTTTAAAAAGTTTTTAAAAAATTTATGTTCCCCTCTTGACACAAATATTTTACATAGTGTAATAAGTTCTACAAAGTGTAAAATATTTTGAAACGAATAGAAAAAAAATATTTCAAAAAAGTTTGAAAGTAGTTTAGAAATGTTTTGTGAGTTGGGATGAGATTCAAGTCGCTTCGCTCCAAGTATGGCCGCGATTCTTAGACTGTTTGTCCATAGTATTTCACCGAAGATCGCAGTATGTGGGGTTGTTCGGGAAGATCTATGAAACTTCAAGTCGCTTCGCTCCAAGTATGGCCGCGATTTACGTCATATTTTGGTAAGCCTTTGTCTATGAGATAGGAGCCTTACCAAAACAAGACCAAGACACGTGT
>Ga0255777_10000552_pt1 | contig 35438 bp, 28 predicted proteins | sample 101ome_15_FD_179975 | JGI IMG/M metagenome (GOLD analysis project Ga0255777, IMG submission 179975) | Coastal salt marsh microbial communities from the Groves Creek Marsh, Skidaway Island, Georgia - 101402AT metaG (version 2) | ecosystem: Environmental > Aquatic > Marine > Intertidal zone >... | reverse complement strand
TTCTGGAGATCTGGCCACTATGGATGAAGCCGGTTATGTCCGAATTGTCGGTCGTATAAAAGACATGATCATCCGCGGGGGAGAAAACGTTTATCCCCGGGAAATAGAGGAGTTTCTCTATCAGCACCCGGCGATATCCGAGGTGCAAGTCTTTGGCATCCCCGATGACAAGATGGGAGAAGAGGTCTGTGCCTGGGTTCAGCTCAATGCAGGGCAGACAATGTCTGAAGAAGAATTGAAGGCATTCTGCAAAGACAAGATCACCCACTTTAAAATCCCGCGCTTTGTAAAGTTCGTGGACGAGTATCCGATGACCGTTACGGGCAAAATTCAGAAATTTGTCATGCGCGAGGAGATGCTCAAAGACTTCGCGAGCTCTTGACCTCGTAAAGGGTAGCGATCAGCCGGTTGCAACCGTCTCAAACTGGGTCCAGTCCGGCCGGTCCATCGCTGCCGTAAAGTCGCCATACGTCCAGGGCCAGCTGGCCGGTATGCCACGGCTGTCCAGATACCAGCTTTGGCAGCCCCCTTTAAACCAGACGGTCTGTTTGGCTGCCTCGCTTCGCTTTTCCTCGTAGGCCTCCAGTGCATCACGGGTACAGCAGACCTCTGATATTTCGCCCGAGAGAATGGGCTCCATCAGCTGCCAAATGTAGCTCCACTGGTGCTCTGATATATCGATGAGTGAAAAGTTGCCTACAGGTCCGTTGGGTCCATTTAGCATGAATAAATTGGGCATATCCGGCATCGAGATAGCGTAATAGGCTTTAGGGTAGTCTTGCCATAGTGCGTCGAGGTTTGTGCCCCCTCGACCGGTAATGGTCATGGGTCGCATAAAGGCGCGAGCGTCGAACCCCGTCGCGAGCGCGATGACGTCCAGCTCGTGAAGGACACCATCCGCGGTTCGTATACCAGTCGCTTCGATGCGTTCAATAGATTCTGTTACCAGGTGAGCGCTGGGGTGTTGAATAGCTTGATAGTAGTCAGGCGAGAAAATGAGTCGTTTGCACAAAGGTTGATGCGAGGGGGTCAGCTTTTTCTTCAATACCGGGTCAAGCACGCTTTGTTCAAGATTGGCGCGACAGGCATCACCCAGTGACTTGGCACCCTCTGACGACTCATCGATCAAGGCCTGGGTATAGGCTTCCACGGATGCCAGATATTCAGGCATGTTCATGGCAGCACGCAGGGTCTCGGGATCTTCAAAAGAGCGCTGCTGGGCCTCGGAAAAGTGCCCGTTTTCCACGGGCATGATCCACTGGGCTGTACGCTGAAAGTGCAATAGCGCCGGCACTTTACCTGCGAGAGCTGACACGATCTGCACGCCGGTTGAACCATTACCCACGACACCCACTCGCCGAGTCGAGAGATCTACGGCGTGATCCCATCTGGCAGTATGAAAAAAAGCTCCCTCGAAGCTATCTAAACCCGGGATGTCTGGCAGTTTGGGATGATGTAGCACTCCACTCGCCATGATGAGGACAGTGGCTTCATCGTTCTTACCCGAGGCGAAAGCGAGGTGCCACAGGCCCTCTTGGTAGCGCGCGCTGATGGCCTCTTCATTGAAGCAGGTGTGGGCAACAAGCCCGTATTTCTCAAAGACCCCTATAAAATAGGCCTGCACCTCGGGTCCGGGTGGTAGGTGGCGTGTCCATCTGGGATTTCGTTCGAAGGAATAGGTGTAGTGATGAGAGGGCACATCGCAGGTGAGCCCCGGGTAAGTATTCTCTCGCCAGGTGCCGCCAATCTGACTGGCTTTTTCGTAGATCGTGAAATTTTCAATACCCGCTGACTTGAGCTTTATGCCGGCGAGGATGCCGGCCATACCTGCTCCGATAATGATGATGCGTGGTGTCGATTTCGCCATCGTTACAGTCTCTCGGGGTCTGATGTATTCTTTTGTGCTAGGGCCCTTTTGCTCTTATCGCTATTTTACAAGTCACTCGCTCAAGAGACCATCTAATGACGACATCTCTGCGTTTAATTTTTGCATTCATCTCGTGGACGTTACTCGCTATTTCTTTTGCGGTGCCCGTGCATGCTAAAGATTACGAAACGATCAACAAAGATGCAGAGTTCAGAGCGAGCCTGAATTTGGCCGAGGGGGCAAGTTTTGTCGAGCTTACTCAGGGCTACACGTATTACCGCACGACGAACATTTCAGATTGTGACGAGCCGATAGTGCTGGTGCATGGCTTTTCCGTTCCCTCGTATATCTGGAATCCAACTTTTGATTTTCTTGAGAAAAAGCAGCGTTGCGTGGTGATGCTCGACCTTTACGGACGTGGATTTTCTGATAATCCTGATGTCCACTACACCGATAAGTTGTTTGCTACTCAGGTGCTCGAGCTTATGGATCACCTTGACCTTGAGCGAGGGACCTTTATCGGATTATCCAATGGCGGTCGGGTGATCAGCCAGCTCGCAGGGCAAGCTCCTAAAAGGGTCAGTGCTCTGATCTATGTTGCATCATCGGGCTTTCGTGATGTGGTGCGATCACCCGATACCACCGTCCAGCAGGCAGAGATCGACGCGCTGATTGCGACCTATCCCGAATTGCCCGAGGGCCAGCTCGCGGATTTTAAATATCCTGATCGTTTTCCGGACTGGGCTGACAAATACGAAGATCTCCTCATGCACAAGGGGTTTGCCAGAGCGCTTATATCAACCCGGAAACATCACGACTCTACTGAGCTTGATCGCATTCATGCGGAGCTACAGACATCAGCCATACCTGTGACAACGATCTGGGGTGATAGCGATACGGTAGTCGTGTACGCGGACTTTGCCGACAAGCTTGAGCGGGTACTGCCCAAACGTCATGAGTATATGATCCCGGAGTCGGGTCATCTTCCGCATATGGAAAACCCGGAATATTTCCAAGATGTCCTTATCACGATTCTGTTCGACCAAGCTCTTTGATTGGTATCACAAGGAAAACACCTAGATAAAGGTTTTCTCGCTTTCCTTATTCATTCGTGATGGATTGGAGTTTCCTATCTAAGTTTGATCGAGAGCTGCAGCTTGCCTCGCAGAGGCAGACTGATCTCTGATCGATTTGAACTCTGAGCCCGATTTCCATTCTGGCCAACGGGTTGAGTCGGCAAGCTCATTCACTAGCATGAGAATGAGGTCAACATCCTGCACTGCCCCTATCAGATCCCAATCTGGTGACCACGCATCACAGGGCTTGTGGTAGCACTTGCCGACGTAGTCAGCGATCCACTGGTTGCCGGCGGTGCGTCCGCCTTCGATTAAATCTGCCCCGCCTGCAATACCCATGATCAGCAGCACAGGGACACCGACTCGTGCCATAGAGAAATGATCCGCGCGATAAAACAGGCCATTCTCTGGCAGATTTTCCTCTGTCACATACCGCCCTTGTTTCTGGGCGAGCCTCGCCAGATCATCTTCCAATTCGCTCTGGCCTTTGCCCACCAGAATGACATCCTTGGCTGCCCCTGCCGTCTGGAGAATATCAAGGGTAAAGTTCGCAACTGTGGTCTCCAGCGGAAACACAGGATTACTGGAGTAGGCTTCAGAGCCGACGAGTCCTGCTTCCTCTGCTGTCCAAAAAGCAAACAGAACGCTGCGCTCGAGCGGACCTCTCGCCTTTAATACCCGCGCTATCTCCAGCACGCCGGCACTGCCCAGTGCATCATCGTTGGCACCGGCTCGGACAGTTCGACCGAGTTTGTCGGGAGCGCCGATGCCATAGGCGTCCCAGTGGGCCGATACCATGATGACTTCGTCGGGACGTGTTTTCCCGGGCAACAGACCCAGGACGTTATGACTGTCAAAGCGAGTGATTGCTATGTCCAGATCAACCGAGATACTGACATCTTCTAATTCAAAGGCCGTGAAATCTTCATGTCTGGCAAGAGTCTGCAATTCATTGAGATCGTGTCCCGCGCGCGCAAGTAGGTCTCTCGCGGCGTCATTGTGCAGCCAGCCTTGAAAGGAGAGGGACGATGAATCGCCCTGATTGGCTAGGGTCACATTCTCACCCGCTCCGGCGGCGGCAACGCTCCAGCCATAGCCGGCAGCTTCCGTTTCATGAATCACCAAAGCCCCGATTGCTCCGCGCCTCGCAGCCTCCTCGTACTTATAAGTCCACCGGCCGTAATAGGTCATTCGCCGTTTGCCAAATTTACCCGCAACAGGTTCATCGGGGCCCGCGGCGAAATCCGGATCGTTCACCAAGAACAGTGCGACCTTGCCAGACAAGTCAGTGTCTCCATAGTCATCCCACTGTTGCTCGGGAGCATCGGCACCAAAACCAACGAAGACCACAGGAATATCGTTGGCAATTACCTGTTCAAGCGGTGATGCAGTATCGATTGATACCGAAATCCCTTGCTCGAGCGCCATGGGACCGAAGGGGCTATCAACAGTCATACTGATGGGTGACGCCACGACGGTCCTCATCATAGGGACGGCTTGTGTCCAGGCATTGTCTTCGCCTCCGGGGGCTATCCCCAGATCTGTCATCTCCTTAATGAGAAATTCCACCGTCTTGTCTTCTCCGGGGGTCCCGGGTGCTCTCCCTTCGAAGGCATCTGACGCGAGGGTCTGAACGATACTTGACAGCTTGTCAGCCTCGATAGCGGTCGTCTCTGCCAGTCCGATTGGGCTGACAAGATAAAGCGCTGCGGCTGCAATTAAACAGGTGGTGAGCTTGAATATCTGCGACATGGTGGTTTTCTCTGTGGGTCTGTAGGCCAGCTTAACCAAAAATAACGAGAGGGTCGCGACCTCTTTCCCCGGGGCTGTTAGTCTCTTGATTGAGGCCTTTAAATTTTTAATCTGCCGCGATCGGTCATAGGGAGTCGGATGGTTTCAGTGCTTTTTGTTTGTTTGGGCAATATCTGTCGTTCGCCGACAGCAGAGGGTGTGTTTCGATCTATCTGTCAGGAGCGAGGGCTCGCAAACCAAGTCAGGATCGACTCTGCCGGCACGGCCGGCTGGCATGCGGGCAAGTCGCCCGATGGGAGGGCGACGTTGGCAGCGGCAAATCGCGGCGTTGACCTTTCTGGTCTGCGCGCGCGTCAGGTAAAGGATACTGATTTCTATCACTTTGATTTTGTTATCGCCATGGATGGCAATAACGTTGACGATCTAGAGGCATTAAAACCTGTGGACGGACGGGGTGAGATACACCGATTGTTGGCATTTGGTGAATCAGATTCGCCACTCGACGTTCCCGATCCATATTACGGTGGTGATGCGGGTTTTGAGTTGGTGTTGGATTTAATTACCAGCGCTTCCCAAGGCTTTCTCGATCACCTTGTCGCCACGGGGCTTATCGCCTCTAATTGAAAGGCTCCTGATCGGTAGTAAACCGCTAAACAGACCGTGGCCTCCGCGGGTCCAGTATTGATACTCTTCCCCGGCTTTTGATCAGAGCTTTTAGGGAGGGTGATCAGTGCGGTTTGTAAAGAGAGGCTTATTAGGTTTGTTGGGTGCTACCGGTGTCGGCGTGGTGGTCGCGGCTTTTTGGTTCTGGTTTACCCCTGTTGGTGTGAACAACTACATCAATAAGGTAACTATTCAGGTAGCGATGGATTCGCCGGAGCTAATCACTCGACTCGGCCTCATTGACAATACTGTGCTTGATTTTCACAGCGGCAAGCTTGCTGACTACACCAAGGAAGCTGACGAGCGCTCTTTGGAAAAACTAAGGAATGCACGGGAAGGTCTCGACAAATATGGTCCCGAGGGCCTGAAGGGTCAGGAACTCCTGAGCTGGAAAATTGCCGCCTGGTTTTTTGACGAGTGGCTGGTTGATGCTGAAATGAAGCACAGCGGCTACCGGGTCAACCAAATTTCTGGCGTGACGGTAAACCTCCCGGAGTTTCTAACAGACGCCCACGCCATCATTGATCGGCGCAGCGCGGACCGTTATCTGTCTCGTTTGAGTGAATTCGGCCGGGTTCTTCGAGAGGTTCGAGATCGGGTCATTGATGATCGGAATCATGGCGTCATCCCCCCTGATTTCGTGATCGAAAAATCATTGACGGGTATGCGTCGCTTTATTTTTGAGGGTGCTGCGCAAAATGTCCTGGTCACCGATTTCGCTAGCCGTTTATCGGAGGTGGACGAGATAAGCGCTGAGGATCAAGCCGTATTGGTGATGGATGCCCAAGCCCGCGTGGCGTCCGAGGTAATCCCCGGATACGAGGGTATGATCGCGCTTTTTGAAGAGTTTGCGACCCAAACCAATCATGACGCTGGGATTTGGCGCATTCCAAATGGCGAGGCCATATACCGACATCGTCTTCGGTCCAGTACGACCACCGACTACACCCCTGATGAGATCCACGATATTGGTCTCGCGGAAGTGGTCCGTATTGAGGGCGAAATGCACGCCATTCTGGATACACAGCAAATACCCGATGGGGATATTGCCACTCGCGTGCGGGTAGTCATGGAGGACCCCTCACAGCAGTTTGCCAATACCGACGAAGGGCGCGAGGAGATGATTGCCTATCTCGAATCCTTTGATGCAAAAGTAATGGCGCGGGTCGCTGATTTCTTCATCACCATACCCCCGCAGCCACTCGAGATTGTGCGTGTTCCTGTCCATGCTCAGGACTCTTCCGCCGGGGGCTACTACAGCTCGCCAGCTTTGGATGGCTCTCGCCCGGGTCGGTTCTACATCAACCAGAAAAACACCGCAGACAATCCGCGCTGGACGCTCCCTACGCTCATGATTCATGAAGGTTCTCCAGGCCACCACTTTCAGTTATCGGCGTCCCAGCTGATAGAGGATGTACCTCTGCTCCGAAGACTCTCCCCATTTAATGCATTTACCGAAGGATGGGCGCTTTACTCAGAGCGCATCGCGAAAACTGATATGGGTCTTTACGACGATGATCCCCTCGGTGATCTTGGCAGGTTACAAGCCGAGATGTTTCGCGCAGTTCGCCTCGTGGTCGACACAGGTATCCATGCCAAGCGCTGGAGTCGGGAGGAGGCAATCGATTACATGCTCGCCAAAACGGGAATGACGGAAGATGAAGTCACTCGGGAGATTGAGCGTTATTCGGTCTGGCCGGGCCAAGCGACGGGCTACAAAACCGGCCAACTCGCTATTCTTGAGCTGCGGGAGGCTGCTGAGGCGGCTCTTGGGGAGAGCTTTGATATCCGGCAGTTCCACGAACTGTTGCTTATGAACGGTGCCATGCCCTTGGCGTTGCTGAAAGATCAAGTCACCGCATGGATTGATGCGCAGCGATAGACTGGCGCGGATCAAAGTAGGAGAAGGGGGTGCTCAGGAGGTCGGTGGCACTAGCGCTTGTAGCGCTTAGTCATGTGTTCGTCCGTCAAAGACAGTTCTACCATCTACGATGGTCATGACCGTTTCTGCCCGCAAGATGGCTTGGGGATCTGCTTCCATAAAATCCGTATCAAAGATACTGAGGTCGGCACGCTTGCCTACCGAGATTGATCCCCGTTCCGCCTCTTGGAAAGCGCCATAGGCAGGCCAGAGGGTAAACATTTTCAGCGCCTCTGCCCGGGACACGGCAAACTCAGGATGCCAGCCTTCGTCCCGAGTGCCATCGAGGCGTGACCGGGTAATAGCTGCGTAAAATTCGATCCGAGGATCTCCCACTTCGACGGGAGCATCGGATCCCGCGAGGATGGGTAAGCCCAAATCCACCAGCGATCTCCAAGGATAGGCGACTTGTAGACGCTCGGGTCCTAGTCGATCTGGTGCGAAATTAAGATCTCCAATGGCGTGGCTGGGCTGCATAGAGGGAATAACGCCCATTTTAGCCATGCGCCTTTGATCCTCAGGCTGAATGATCTGGGCGTGTTCCAATCGCCAGCGCAAATTTTCCTTTAGCCAATCGCTGGAAGGGCTAGCTTCGATCGCCTCGGCATACCAGTCCAACACATTCTTGACGGCGCGGTCTCCAATCACGTGGGTCATAATCTGAATGCGATCTTCTAATGCTTGCGCCAACACGGGCATCAATTCTTCCCGGGTCGTTCGATCCATAAAGCCGCGGGTGTCGGCATCGGCATAAGGTTCAATAAGGGCGGCGCCACGAGAGCCAAGCGTGCCATCAATAAAGACCTTGATCGCTGCCAAGTCAAAGAAACTATCCTCGGATTTTTCTTTGCCGTGCTTGAAAAGTAGTGGGGCCTCCTCAACGGGTACTGCGACGTATATCCGGTGGAGCATTTTATCTTGTTGATGAAGGTCTCTAAGAAGAGATACCTGTCGCCAGGACATGCCGGCGTCATGGGTTTGGGTCCAGCCGCGGGATACGTTGACTTGCATACCTCGCAGTAGATTGTCCTGAAGATACTCATCGGTCTCAGCGGGCAGGATGGCACGGATAGCATCCATCGCAGTGCCCAGGACATAGCCGGTGAGCTCTCCACTTTCATCCCGCTGATATTGCCCCCCCTCTGGATCAGGAGTCCCTCGGTTTATTCCGGCCAATGCCAGCGCCTTACTGTTAACCAGTGCGGAAACGCCGTCGGCCCGGGGCAGGTACAGCGGTTTATCAAGCGTGAAGGCGTCGACATCCTTACGGGTCAGAAATCGCTGATCATCTTCCCATTCACGCTCGATCCAGCCTCGGCCCAATACCCAATCGCCATCCGGAATACCGTCGGCCCAGTCTTTGATCTTGGATACGGTCTCTGCAAGGCTCTTGCTGTTAAAAAGACTCAGGGTTCGGGTGCGCCGTCCAATACCTTCAAGATGCTGGTGGCTGTCGGTAAAGCCCGGAAAAACAAAAGCGCCGCTCATATCAAGAATGGTTTCTGCGCCACAGCGCCAAGTGGCGCCTTGCTCGGCAGAGCCAATAAAGACAAAACGGCCGTCCCGAATCGCAAGCGTTTCTGCGGTCCACAATCCCTCGTCTGCGGTGTAGATGGTCGCATTTTCTAGAAATGTGTCTGCGGGCAGACAGCTATCGATAATGAGATCAGGATTTCTTGAACAGGCAGTGGTGAAAATCGTCAGCGCTAATACGTTAACGACTAGATGACGGCGGGCGTTCCCTAAAAAACCGGCTTCAGACCCGCCAACATGTGCACGCCACCAGGCCCTAACAGCAGAGTTGTAGGGCTTCATTCTTGTGGGTTCAGTGCGTGATGAAGCTGCTGATGAAAGGCAACGATGGCTTTTTCGTAATAACCAAAGGTCAGATGTGAGTTCGCGCGCGTGGTGACGGTCTCTTGAATTGCGCGAGCGGCCTCTCGGTCTTCCGCTTGTCCCGATTGATTCACAAAGTCGATGTCTCGCCGAGCATCCTCCAGAGTAATGACCGCGTTTTCCGTATCCCGGTGTTTGATGTGATACGACACCATGTGAGTTTCGGTTGGACTGATTGGTTCGATGATCGTTACGCTGGTGTGCTTTGAGAGCACGGCGATACTGACGTTGGGAAACAGCAGGTAAACCAGCGTAGCCATACCGATAATGTCCCGCTGGTCCCGCTCCACCGAACGCAGTTTTTCTATGCGCTTAAAGGGATAAATAACTCGCGAGTTTTCTTCAAAGCTTTCGACGATATTGGTGTTATCAAAGCCGTAGGGGAAAAAGCTCTCCCGGTGCAGGGACTTGATGTGGTAACCCTCAAGAAGGGTTTCGGTGAGGAGTTTCCAGTTTGCAGAATCCTCGGTTTTGCTTTGATGAAAGAGAACCTGATCGGGAGTAAAGAAATCGTAGACGGCTATGGGCAGTGGAGATCCCGGTTGAGCCTCCTGCATGACATAAACCAACCCGCCTGATTCCCAAGCGGCGACCTCTGCTAGACCGTTCGCCGCGAGATCGAGACCCGGGAAGCCATCTGCGCCCGGCACGCCTTTCAGGCTTCCATCGAGATCATAGGTCCATGCGTGATAGGGGCATGAAAAAGACCGTGCGCATCCTTCGCCGTTCGCTACCTGCATACCGCGGTGCCGGCACGCATTAATGAATGCACGCACTTGATTGTCACGGCCGCGTGCCACCAATAGCGGCGTGCCGGCGGCTGTACGGGTGATGTAGCTACCTATTTCGGGAAGTGCTGCAGAGGGGCAGAACACAATAGGACGCCGCCGGAGCAGGGCGATTTCCTGATCGAACCGTGCCTGACTGGTGTAACTCGATACCGGCTCTTTCCATTGCTCTGACCCCAGATCAGTGGTGCCCTCGTCAATGTGCTTAAAGAGACGATCTATCACGTCCTGATCTGAGAGTAAGCCAGCTGCGTTGGGATTTAGCATGGGTGTGTATTCCGGGAGTATGTGGCACGTTCTTTGTGCTCATCTATGTATGCCTGAATAGTAAAGTGACGAAAGGCCCCTTGCCAGCCATAAACCGAGTTCTGGAGGGTAGTCTCTCCCACTGGCGCCAACGGTACATTGATTCCAGTGGCGGCTGGACTTTTTGGAGGGGAGTCGTCAGGCTGGCCTTATCCAAGCGTGAAGGAAATAGAGAGGGCAATGGATATGACAAAATTGACGAGAATCATTTTACTGTGCATGGCGGGTGTTTTTCTCAGTGCCTGTCAGAAGCCTGCTGATGATGCGGCGATCATCGAGGCTGCCAAGGCGGGTTACACGGCCTTTCAGCAGGGGGATATGGCGGCTTGGGCGGAAACTCAGTCAAGCGATGTTGAATGGATTGCTCCCAAAAGCCTTCCCTACGCGGGCACTTATTATGGCCCGGACGCGGTGATGGAAAATGTCTTCACTCCTATCCTTGAGCTGTGGCCAGACTTCGAAGTTGAGGTAGTGGATTACAAGGCCAGCGGCAACACCGTGTTTGTTTCAACCAAGATTCACGCGGGTGGCAACGTTAGCGATTCGTTACATGTCGCGACTATTGAGAATGGTAAGTACGTCAAATTTCAGATTTACGATGATGGCGGCTATATGATGCAAACCGCCCTCACATTACCCAAGCGAGCATTGGCCAACACCGATCACGCTTCCGCTGAATGGCAAATAGCGGCCTACAGCTCTGCCGCGCCCGCTTACATTGGCGACTTCGCAACGGTGATTGGCGGCAAGGGCGAGGTGCTAAGAGAGGGCACTAACGGGTGGACCTGCTTGGGACTTAATCCCCGCCCTTTTCCCGAAAGCGGGTGGAAAGACGCTCACGATGCCATGCCGGGCTGTGGTGATGCAGAAGGCATGAAATGGATGCAGGCCGCACTGGCGGGCACCAAGCCCATGTTGGATCGAGATACCTTTATTTGGATGTTGCATGGCGATGTTGGTGAAGACAACACCAAAATGGGTGTCTTGCAGGAGGCGGATTCCACACCGGGTCAGTGGATTGAGTCGGGCCCCCATTTGATGCTGATGCCAAAGGATCCTGCCACTATCGTGAAGTTTGGCGCTGATTTCACCACCGGAGAGCCCTATGTGATGATGCCGGGTTCTGACTATGCGCACCTCATGATTCCGTTGGTTGGTTATTACGGGTGGCAGGAGGGGTCTTCACCCTCAAATCAGTAGGTGGGATTTGACGGTTTTATTATCCATCTATATGTGCAGCTAAAGTAAAGCCGCGCTGTGGATCTGATCATAATGGCATTGCCAGCTTTCGCGATCTTGATGATTGCGGAGGCTGTCGTTACCAGTGTCCGTGGGCAAAATGTGTATGCGCTCAAAGACTTTGCTGGGTCGATGTCGCAGCTTGCTATCAACGTTGGAGTGCGGCTCGCCATCGGTGGCGCGCTTATCGGACTGCATTTCTTCCTTTATCAATTTCGTCTCTTTGAGACGCCCGATGGCCCCTTGGGCTGGCTATTTACTTTTCTGGTTATTGATTTTGTTTTCTACTGGTACCACCGGGCGCAGCATCGGGTTCGCTTCCTGTGGTGTGCGCACGTTGTTCACCATTCCAGTGAATATATGAATTTGGGTACGGCGCTAAGGCAGTCGCCTACGGGGCCCTTTACCAAGGCACTGTTCTACTGGCCGCTGCCGCTATTGGGCTTTGACCCTCTTGCAATTGCCAGTGCGGGGGCGGTTGCCACCATTTACGGTTTTTGGACGCATACGCAGGTGGTAAAACATCTGTGGTGGCCGCTGGAGTGGCTGCTGGTGACTCCTTCACACCATCGCGCCCATCACGGGTCTAATCCTGAATACGTTGACAAGAACTACGGCAACTTTCTTATTGTCTGGGACCGACTCTTCGGTACGTTTGAGCCCGAAGTCGCGCCGGTTCGCTATGGCTTGATTACTAATATCAATACCTATAGTCCACTGCGCATCGCCTTTGCGGAGTGGCTTCGCCTTTTCAGGGAGTCGGCGTCTGCGCCCACATTGCGATCCCTAAAGCGTCTGTGGCTCTCTCCTCCCCGGGGTGAAACGTCGCAGCCCTGATCGACGCCGTATATCCCCTAAGTTTCAGAATATCCAAGCGCAAGCAGTTGCCGCCGGGCCACCCGCCAGGCCAGATCTGCCTGTTGCTGTGTCAGTTCATTTTTCCAGTCACCTACGATGCCCTTGCGCACCACAGACTTCGCTTCCTCGCCTTTCTGCCGTCCCCCAGATACCTTTTCAAAGTCGGTGACCGCTTTCACACCGGCGATAGTGTAGGCGGAGCTATCGACGCCAAGGTAGTCATAGACCTTTCCCATTGTCCCTTCAAAATCTCGGTGAAGGTCTTCGTAACGAATCATCAGCAGTTTGTCTTCGTTGGAGGCCTGCAAGATCGCCGATGCTCTTACCCCCCAGGTATACATAAATTCAATGAGGTTCTTTTGGGCCTTAAATTTTGCTCCCCATGGCGCCTCGGAGTCATGCATCAGCGCTTCATATTTCCACGCCGACACTAGGGCATCCCGACCGTCTCGGACCACCGCAATGAGTTTTGTTTTGGGGTGATCTTCCTGAAGCAATCTCAGGGACATAATTTGATCTGCAGCTTTGAAGGCCACAAGGGTGTCTGGTGTCGAGAGGTTCGATACATAGTCATAAAACGCTTTGGGCATGTCTCGCGGTGTATCGCACTGATAAATGCAATGCATGAGCTCGATCATTTCAGATCGTTTGAAATTGACATTCCCCAAGGTGTAATGAAATTTTGGGGGCTCATATTTTGGCAAGCGTTCAGGCCTGAAGTTTTGTTCAAGCATCGCGAATAGTTCATCAGCGACGGTGGGGATATCCTCCATTCTCTTGGGGAGAAGCGCTTTCGCTTTTTGCCGATTGTCGTGGCCAAACATGGGAATCCAGCCCATACCCAGAAAAAACTCGGTGAAGGCTTCAGCCCGGGATCGAGGAAAAAACCGATGATTACCATGGGCCAGATCTAGGCGCCCTGTCAGGGTATGAATGATGCTAGTGATGCGCTTAAAAGGGTTGTTCCTGGGGCTATCCCGCCTTAGCGCGGCGACGTAAGGATCAAACTCTCGCCAGGCAATGACCTCGGGGTGCGCCGCCAAGCAATGCAGTAGCCAAGAGGTCCCACACTTATACATGCCAACTATATGGGCAGTTCTGGCTTTTGGCTCCTCGGGATCGGTCTGGTCAGCGTTGAAAATGAGTTTTCTCCAAAATATATCCCGAGTTGGGCAGGTGCATTACGGCCCCGTGCCAAGCGCCACGGGATTGTAGGGCAATCGCAATTCGTCGTCTAAGCGGGGTAGCACACCGCGTCGAGAATTATGTGTCACAGAACTGCAACAAATTGTTAAAACTACTGCAAGAACTTAGACATTAAAGCGTCATAGAGGACCGGTATTGTTCGCGAAGTCTCCAGAACATTGGGAGACCACAGCGCATGAGGCCTTGATGAATCAGCACATAACAGCACTCCGTTGCTTTACTTTCCTATTACTCGGGATCTTCTTTTCCCCCGTCAAGGCCGCCGATGAGCTGCTGGTCTATGTTTTTTCTGAGGGCAGTCCTGTTGCTGGAGCAGAGGTGTCGGTTGATCAGGCGTTTGTTGGCGAGACGGCTGCCGATGGATCGCTACTGGCTACTATCCTAGGTGATGGTGTGCACGTTCTGTCTATTGCCGCCGGCGATGATATCGTCACCACCCGCTTCAGCGCAGGTGCCAGTCAGCTCGTAGATGCCATAGTCCAACTTGATAGTGAAGACATCGCGCTTGATGTCTATTCTCAGACAGAGAGTGTTGCGGAAAGGGCTGAGGCAGCTGACGGCACGCTCAGCATCCGCGTGTTAAGAGCGGGTGAGCCCGTCGTGGACGAATCTGTCTATATTTCAGGATCCGGGCTTTCTCTACAGACCGGCAGCGACGGTGTAGCAACTGCCACTCTTTCGCGCGGGCGGTACAGAACTCAGATTGCCGAGCAAACAGCCTATTTGCGTGTTGTAGGAAATCTCACCAGATCAGCGGTCATTACTCTCAATGAGCGTGGTGAAACGATTGAAATCGCCGCCCCGGTGATGGAAGAGGTCTGGGTGGTTGCGAGTTTTGATCCGTCAGGTCTTGAGCTTAGCGAGCGCGATACCGCGAATATTGTCGATACCATTGGTGTGGAGATGCTTGCCCGGTTTTCAGATTCTGACGTGGCGGCGTCGGTTGTCCGGGTTCCCGGCATCTCGGTACAGGATGACAAGTACGTCTTTATTCGCGGCTTGGGTGGACGCTACATCTCCTCCACACTCAACAACGCCACCATGCCATCAACCAACCCTTCAAAGCGCACGGTGCCGCTGGATCTTTTCCCCTCCAACTTTGTAAACCAATTAGATATCAAGAAAACCTTCTTGCCTTACATGCCGGGAGAATCGACTGGGGGAAACTTGGTAATCAATACCAAAACCTTCCCGGATGATCGCCTGATCGGCTTTAGTTTTCAGACCGGTTACACCACCGATTTAACCGGTGATACTGTTTTTGTGGATCCCTTAACAGGGGATTTTGACTTTCTTGGCTGGGATGATGGCACTAGGAAAGAGGATCCAGCACTTTCCCTTATCTCGGATTTTCTCAGCAGTGGGGAAGCGATAGACAGCCAGACCGGAGAAACCTTTCCGCTCGATGACTACACCGCGGGCGAACTTCGTCGCATCGGCGCCATCCTCATTGAAGAAGGCTTTGATCCGGATTTCAAGTCTGCCACCCCTGACGCCAAGTTGGGCTTTAATGTGGGCGACCTTTTCCAGTTTGATAACTCAGAGCTCGGTGTTTATGCGGCAGCCAACTACTCCAACGAGTGGAGCAAGCGCGAGAATGGCGAGCGCTACACTTACGAATCACAAGGCGAGGTCGCTGATAACTTTCTGTATCGCCAGTACACCAACACCATTGAAGTAAACGGCCTACTGTCGGTCGGTTGGAACGTCGGCGACAGCACTTTCGAGTGGAATACAGTGGCGTCTCGTGTTACCGAGAGCCAGCTGGAGCGATCGGTAGGGCAGGAAGGGGATGAATTCCAGGCGCTGCTTAGGCAGACCATCCAGTGGGAAGAGCGTCAGTACTTATCGACACAGGTACTGGGCTCTCACTTTCTGGATGAGACGGGCGCGCTTTTCCTCGAATGGCAGGCTACTCTCAGCCAGGCAGATCGATATGCCCCTGACCGTCGTGAATATGACTTTACGGCGACGTCTAGTGCCACCGACCCAGTGGGTTTAAAAGAGAACTATGATTTTCAAACGTCAAATGACCAGCAGGCTTCTTTATTTAACGGTTTCATTCTAGAACCCGGCACCATTATTAGGCGGTACGATGAGTTGGTCGATGACAATTTGGATTTGTCGGCAGACCTAACCTGGGACGTATTTGACTCTGGAGCGAGTTTTAGTCAGCTCCGGGCTGGATTTCAGCTGATTTATCGCGAGCGCGACTCCGATAGCTCCACCTATGGATTTAATGTCAACCAGGTCCGAGACGACTTATTGCGTACGGATAATCTCCTGGTTTCCGACGTGGTGTACAGCTGTGACGGAACGCCGAATAGAAGCGGTTGCGAGACGGGTGAGGGTGGTATCTCCAATAGCCCCAACACGGGATTGGTATTCGTGGACAAAACCCTCGCGTCTGATAGCTACGACGCTGAGCTTGAGTACAACAGTGCCTATCTAATGTACGACCATACCTTCGGTACCTCCTGGCAGTTGATAGCAGGTGGCCGTTACGAGACCTATGAGCAGACGACCGATACCTTTTCACTTCAGGGAGATCAGGGCGCTGTGCAATCGACTATTGACGAAGACAGCTTTCTCCCTAGTCTGGGTCTCAATTGGTTTGTCAGTGACGCTCATCAGCTGCGTTTTGCGGTATCCCAAACGGTTGCGAGACCAGACTTCAAGGAAGCGGCAAACGCCACGTTCTATGACAACGAATTCAATTTCCGGGTCAGAGGTAATCCCTTCTTGGAGATTTCGGACATCATCAACGCGGACCTGCGTTGGGAGTGGTACCTCTCTGAGGTCAATAGCCTGTCGGTCGCACTTTTCTACAAGGACATGGACAAGCCCATCGAGCGGGTCGTTCAGGCAGCGTCAGGTACGGCAGGTAACTCCCGGACTTTTCAAAACTCGGATTCTGCGGAACTTTATGGCGCTGAAATAGACGGCAGCATCGAATTTATGTTGGGTGACGGTTATGACCAGACGGTGTTTGTGTCATTCAACGCCGCCTGGATTGAGTCTGAGGTGACTGCAAAGAATCAGGACAGTCGTCCTTTACAGGGTCAGCCTGAATACACCGCCAACCTTATTTTGGGTTACGACAACATAAGCGCTGGGCATCAGCTGACGGTGCTCCTGAATCAAAACGGAAAATCGATTGCGGATGTTGGGGTCTCAGGACAGCCAGATGTTTTTCTGGAGCCGCGCCTGGACCTCAACGTGGTGTACAGATTTGATATTTCAGACGGGCTTACTCTCAAAGCAAAGCTCGAAAACCTTTTGGATGACGAGGTGAAGTACACCCAGGGCGGTGAAGTCTTTCAGGTGTACAACCGCGGCCCATCCATTCAGTTAGGCATTGATTGGCAACTTTAAGCTTCATTTTCACAACCTTTATAGGGGATATAAAAGGTATGAAAACATCGGTCTTCTTGAAGAAAATGTGTTTCCCGCTGGCAATTTTGGCAGTGCTGGCAGCATGTTCTGGTGACGACAGCACCACAATTAATATCGAAGCGCCACCGCCCAGCGGAGGAGATGGTAGCTCTGGAGGAGACTCTGGTGGTGGCGATAGCGGTGGCGGTGATAGCGGCGGCGAGACACCCGTTACTTGTCCCGAGGGAACCACAGATTTAGGTGATGGTTTGTGTGAGTTGCCCGCCGTCATTTCGGCGGATATGACGCTCCCAGCGGGTGCCAAATACTTGATGTCCGACCGAGTCACGGTGGGTAATGGTAACGGCCAGCTCGAGACCAACGGTGACGGTACGCTTGAGGACGGCTCGGCTGTCCAATCGGTTACGTTGACCATTGAGGCCGGTGTTGAAGTCATGGGTAAGTCCGGCACCTTCGCCAATCTGCTGATTACGCGAGGCAGTAAATTGATGGCGATGGGAACAGCAGATGCCCCAATTATTTTCTCGTCAGATGATGCAGGCTATGACGGATCGGGAGAGTGGGGCGGTCTAATCATGCACGGCTATGCCCCTCACAATGAGTGTGCTGAAGGCGGTAGCTATTGTGATATCGACTCCGAGGGCGAATCAGGATTTGCGGGCGGCTACGATCCTAGTGATAGCAGCGGAGTCTTGCGTTACGTAGTCGTAGCTGAGGGAGGCTACGAGTTTTCGACTGGAAATGAGATTAATGGTATCTCTCTCGTGGGTGTGGGTAGTGGTACGGAGATGGACTACATTCAGGTTCACGGCAATTCCGATGATGGCATCGAGTTCTACGGCGGTAACGTCAATCTCAAGCACGGGGTTTTCACCAACAACAATGACGACTCCGTCGACTGGGACGAAGGCTATCAGGGCAACCTGCAGTACATCATTGTGAAACAGGGTGCTTCCAAGGGAGAGGCCTTTGAAATGGATACTGAAGGGTCGTCCGATGGCTTCTTGTCCAAGCCTACGCTCGCCAACGTTACTGTTGTGGCTGAAAAGGTTGCGGATCGAGCAACTTACAGCCTGAACTTTAAAAAGCGATCTGGAGGCTTTTTCCACAACACGATCGTAACCGTGTCACCGGATTCAGAGACTGCGCTAACTACCTGCGTCAATGTGGATGGCTCTGGCTCAGAGGCTTTGGTGGGTGAAGCACTGGTACTCAACAACTGGATCCAGGACTGCGCGTCTGGTTCGGGTGATCAAGGTATCCTTGCCAATGTCTCCGGTCTCGATAATGGATCGATCGCAGCGGTGCCTGCAGAGCTCGACAACAACTTTGCGTCTCAAGCATCAGCCGCCACACTCGCAAGCGCGATCGATTGGGATGCGGTAAACAGCGCGTATCCGGAGTCGGTTGCTGATGCCAGCTACCTTGACGCCACTGACTATATCGGCGCTGTAAACCCCAACGGCAGTGATGTTTGGTGGGCGGGTTGGACCATAGAGGGTTCGGTAGGCAACCCAACGTTGCCCGAAGCATCATGCCCTGCCGGCACTGACGAACTCGAAGCTGGATTGTGTTTACTTCCTCCAACTGTATCAACAGACCTGACTTTGACGGCGGGGGTAGATTACCTCATGGAAGGTCGAGTGACGGTGGGCAATGGTAACGGGCAGCTGGAGACCAACGGTGATGGCACATTGTCTGATGGATCGTCTGTCCGGAATGTCTCGCTCACCATCGAACCGGGCGTCCATGTGTTGGGTAAGACAGGCACCTTTGCCAATCTGGTCATTACTCGGGGTAGCAAGCTAATGGCGGTGGGCACCAAGTCCGCTCCCATCGTTTTTTCATCTGACGACGAAGGTCTCGATGGATCAGGGGAATGGGGCGGCCTGATTATGCATGGCTATGCGCCTCACAACGAGTGCTCAGAAGGCGGCAGCTACTGCGACATAGACTCTGAGGGTGAATCAGGCTTTGCCGGTGGCTATGACCCCGATGACAGCAGCGGCTCCCTTCGGTACGTGGTTGTTGCAGAAGGCGGCTATGAATTTTCAACGGGTAACGAAATTAACGGAATATCGTTGGTGGCCGTTGGCCGTGGTACTGAAATGGATTATATCCAGGTTCACGGCAACTCGGATGACGGCATCGAGTTCTACGGTGGTAATGTCAACGTGAAGCACGGTGTATTCACCAACAACAATGACGATTCTGTGGATTGGGATGAGGGTTATCAGGGCAACCTGCAGTACATCATTGTGAAGCAGGGGGCGTCCAAAGGTGAGGCCTTTGAGATGGACACGGAGGGATCCTCAGACGGGTTCCTGTCGAAGCCAACGCTGGCTAATGTCACTATCATCAACGACAAAGTCGCTGATCGAGACAGTTACAGCCTTAACTTCAAGAAGCGCTCGGGCGGTTTCTTCCATAACACGGTCGTGACGGTAGCTGATTCGTCTGAGACTGCGGTAGATACCTGCATCAACGTGGACGGCTCTGGCTCCGAAGCCCTCGTTGGTACGGCACTGGTGATCAACAACTGGATCCAGGATTGCGGCCAAGGCAGCGGTGTCCACGGCGCGCTCTCGGGATCTAATGTAAGCTTCGATGCTTCTACAGTGGTAGAAACTGACGCAGCTCTGGACGCTCTTCTGAGCTCTCAGGCCCCAGAGGCATCCGGCTTGGCACCTCTCGATTGGGATGCGATTAACGGCGCTTTCCCAGAATCAGTGGCTGATGGCTCTTACCTTGACGCCACCGACTACATTGGTGCCGTGAATCCTGATGGCACTGATCCCTGGTGGGCAGGCTGGACCGTATCCGGTTCTCTATAAGGAAATTGCTGCTTATACCGACTTAAACGAGCAAGTCCGAAACCAGAAACCCAGCCTTTGGCTGGGTTTTTTCGTTTGGAGTCAGTGAGTTTAAGGCCTTCTGTTTCCGCTGTTATACTGCCGGCCGAAGCTGATTTAAAGACAAGGGCTTACCCCCATAATGGCAAAAGTATTATTGGTTGATGATGAGTCTGATATCCGAGAGATGCTCCGCTTTTCGCTGGAGCCTGCGGGATTCGACTGCATCGAAGCCGGTGACATACAGGACGCCTACTGGAAGGTGACGGAGGAATTTCCCGATATCGTCTTGCTCGACTGGATGTTGCCCGGGGGCCCTGGCACCGAGCTACTGCGGCGGATGAAGAAAGAAGACGCCACCAAGGCAGTTCCTGTCATTATGGTAACGGCGAAAGTCCATGAAGATAACATCGTCGAGGCCCTCGAGATGGGAGCCAGCGACTACGTTACAAAGCCGTTTAATACCAAAGAGCTTGTCGCCCGAATTAAGGCAACGCTGCGTCAAACCGCAAAAGTTGAACCCAAAAGTGAACTCGGTGTGGGTGAGCTTCACCTTGATATCGATAGTCGTCGCGTCACCCTGAGCGGAGCGGATATTTCGATGGGCCCAAAGGAGTTCAAGCTGCTCCAGTTTTTTTTGGAGCAGCCGGAACATGTCCACTCCCGAACAAAGCTTCTAGAGCACATTTGGGGCCAAGAGACCCATGTGCAAGAGCGTACAGTGGACGTACACATCCGTCGTCTTAGAAAAGCGTTACAAGCGGCCAATCCCGCTTACAGTAATTTGATCCAGACCGTTAGCGGCACGGGGTATCGATTCTCGCCGCGAGATCTTCAGCATTAGCCTCAACTTCTTTTGGCGCTGGTTTTATCCTGTTGTCTCTGTGAGTTCTTAAAGCGCAGCTTCTCCTGCTTTCGCTCAGCCACCATTTGTTCCATCGATTCCCCTATATGGGACTCCCCCCGGCGCCGGGCTAATTCAATCTGTTTTTCGCGCTCGGAATAGCGCTGCTTTTGACGTTGGGTTTGCTGATCATGGCAGTGGTGACAGCTAATGCCCTTCTGATAGTGAGGGCTCAGCTTGTCTTCCTCGGTGATCGGGCGTCGACAGGCATGGCACTGATCGTAATGGCCTTTTGCCAGCTGATGGTTCACCGTTACCCGGTTGTCAAAAACAAAACACTCTCCCCGCCACTTGCTCTCGGCTTCTGGCACCTCCTCGAGGTATTTGAGGATGCCTCCCTTGAGGTGGTAGACCTCGTCGAATCCCTGCTGCTTGAGAAACGCGGTGGACTTCTCGCAGCGGATACCCCCGGTACAAAACATGGCCACTTTCTTATGAACGGTAGGGTCGAGGTGTTCTGCAACGTAGTTTGCGAGTTCCCGAAATGACGCGGTCTTGGGATTAATGGCGTGCTCAAAGGAGCCGACTTCAACCTCATAGTCATTGCGCGTATCTAATACCAGCACCTCAGGGTCAGTGATAAGCGCGTTCCAGTCTCGGGGCTCGACATAGGTACCCACGATGTCATTGGGATCGATGTTATCGACGCCCATGGTTACGATTTCTTTTTTGAGCTTGACCTTTGTGCGGTAGAAGGGCATCTCATCAACGTAGGATTCTTTGGCCTTAAGTCCCGTGAACCGCGCGTCACGCTGGAGCCAGGCTAGAACCCGATCAATCCCGGCACGAGACCCAGCGATAGTCCCGTTTATGCCTTCGGAGGCTAAAAGTAGAGTGCCTTTCACCTCGCTATCGATCATTAGGTCGAGCAGCGGTTGGCGCAGGTCCTCAAAATCAGGCAGAGCGACGAATCGATACAGCGCGGCAACCACCACGCTATCGGCTGAAGTGTTTGGCATATCAGGTCCTCGTGGCTAACCAGAACGTAAAACTGGCGCTTATCGGGCTGCGGAGATTATCAAAAAATGTACCTCGTCAGTAGCGCGCTGGGAGTGCGTCTGGGGAGTTAGCCCGGCTCTATCGGGAAAACAAAGGCAGGTTGTCTTAATCCATCCCCATCCACAGGCCGTATTCGTTAGGCACTCTGCAATCCTCACTCGGTCATCTTAATGAATAAACTTCGTCAGGAGTGGTTCTCCAATATCCGCAGCGATTTGCTTGCGGGGCTGGTTGTGGCCCTCGCGCTGATCCCTGAAGCCATTGCCTTCTCCATCATCGCAGGTGTCGATCCCCGGGTAGGGTTGTATGCCTCTTTCTGCATCGCCGTCGTTATCGCTTTCGCTGGGGGGCGCCCCGGGATGATCTCGGCAGCGACGGGCGCCATGGCCCTATTGATGGTGACATTGGTGCGAGAGCATGGGCTCGACTATCTGTTCGCGGCTACCGTGTTAACCGGCGTCCTACAGATTATTGCGGGATGGATCCGGCTTGGGGAGCTGATGCGTTTTGTCTCACGCTCTGTGGTCACTGGCTTTGTGAATGCCCTGGCTATTCTGATTTTCATGGCGCAGCTGCCAGAGCTGATTGATGTGCCGTATGCGGTTTATCTGATGACAGCCGCGGGGCTGGGCATTATCTATGGTCTTCCATTGATTACCCGGGTCGTGCCATCGCCGTTGGTCGCGATAGTGGTGCTGACCGCCGTGGCGATTGGTTTTGGTATTGATGTGCGTACCGTGGGTGACATGGGCGACTTACCTTCAACACTGCCGGTTTTTTTAATGCCCAATATTCCGCTCACTGTTGAAACTCTGCAAATCATTTTCCCCTATGCGGTCACCTTGATGGTGGTGGGGCTCTTGGAGTCATTAATGACGGCAACCATCGTTGATGACTTGACCGACACCACCAGCAATAAAAGCCGCGAGTGTATGGGGCAGGGTGTGGCCAATATAGCGAGTGGCTTCATGGGGGGTATGGCCGGATGCGCCATGATTGGTCAGTCGGTTATTAATGTGAAATCCGGGGGTCGTGGCCGGTTATCGACGCTAAGTGCGGGCATATTCTTACTGGTATTGCTTTTATTCTTTAGCGATTGGGTGCGACAGATTCCGATGGCAGCGCTGGTGGCGGTGATGATCATGGTGTCTATAGGTACCTTCAGTTGGGAGTCGGTTCGAAATCTGCGGACTCATCCGCCGAGCTCCAGCATTGTCATGATCGTCACGGTGATCGTGACAGTGTCAACCCATGACTTGGCCCAGGGGGTACTCTCTGGCGTTCTGCTCTCTGGCTTTTTCTTTGCACACAAAGTGGGAAGAATTCTAGTGATTCGATCTCAATCTGAGGATGAGGGGAGAGTCCGGACCTATACCGTGCTCGGTCAGGTCTTCTTTGCTAGTGCCGACCGATTTGCCCAGTCATTTGATTTCAAGGAAGTTATAGACTCGGTACGTATCGACGTCAGCCGAGCCCACTTCTGGGATATCACAGCCGTCAGTGCGTTGGACAAAGTGGTGCTTAAATTTCGGCGAGAGGGAGCTGATGTGGAAGTAATTGGCTTGAACGAGGCCAGCGCCACCATGGTGGATCGTTTTGGTTTGCATGATAAAGAGGGAGCGGAAGATCTCCTTCTGCCCCAGTAGATAGCGATTGTGAAAACCGCAAAGAAAATTCTCGCCTGTGTTGATCAGTCCCCTTACGCAGATTACGTAGCGGATTACGCAGCTTGGGCTGCCGCAATGTTTTCGTTGCCTCTCGAGTTACTGCACATTATCGACCGTCATCAGGAGACAGCTACTAGTGATGATCACAGCGGGGCGATTGGCTTTGATGCTCAAGAAACATTATTGAATCGCCTCGCAGAGGAGGAGGGCGAGCGCTTTCGTGAGACTCGCGAGCAGGGAAGGGTTTTTCTCAACGGCCTCAAGCTCCGCTGCGAGCAACAGGAAAATCTCTCTGTCGATGTGCGTCAGCGTTACGGACAATTGCTGGAGACCCTCGATGAGCGCCAGGATGATGTGGCGTTATATGTACTGGGACGTCGCGGCAAATCGGCGGCACACACCCAACGAGATCTCGGTCGTCATGTCGAAAGCATTAGTAGGAAAATCCGTCGCCCCATTCTGACCGTTGCCCAGGAGTTCTCGACCCCAAAGAGTTTATTGGTCGCTTACGACGGCAGGCGCATGACCCGAAACTGCGTGAGCTTGATCGCGGGGAACCCCGCCTTGTCCAATTTGCCCGTGCACGTGGTGATGTCGGGCAAGCAGAATAATGAAGCCGAAAAACAGCTGGCGTGGGCGCGTGGCACCTTGGAGCAGGGTGGTTTTGAGGTAGAAACTGCCTACCTGCCCGGCGACCCCGAGCAGAAGATTACCCAGGCCATCACCGACAGGGAGGTCGACCTGCTTGTGATGGGGGCATACAGCCGATCACCCCTGAAAAACCTGTTCCTTGGCAGCAAGACAAATGATCTGCTGCGAGCCTCGCGGGTACCCACGGTCACGGTGCACCTGTAACCCACCCAATCACGCCGATTTGGCGTTATTTCGTTGGTTGTATGCCCTATCGTGTTCATTGAGCGGCCATTACTGCCGCCGGCCAGGTCTTCACGCGGGGACATCCTCGGCGCAACTTGCAGACCGACTCATGAGTGGATTTGCGCAAAGTAGTCATCCATTGAAAGTAGTCGTACAGAAATCGCTGTACAAGTGAAGCCCATCAAGCTCCTTCACCATTCGGAGCTCAGAGATTGGATGCTGAAATTACTTGCCCTTAATGCCTTTTATTCGCCGAACTAGGGGTATATAGTGAGGGAAGTGGGGAATTTCATTGCACCTGTTTGACCTAAAGTATTTGTAGTAGCTCGGTTGCTCAGGCCCAAAAGCCCATAGAGGCTGGGAAAGGAAATTCGACTCAATCGAAGACCCATAAGGGCGTGGTTGAGTCCAACGATAATAATAATCATAACGATGGGAGGGCCTATGAAGCGCTTCTACTACATGAGTGACGATCTGGACGATCTCGAACAGATTGAGCACGACCTCGAGGCGGGCGGTATCCCCCGCACACAAATCTATTTGCTTAGTAATGATGACGTGGGCCTTGATAACCATGACGTCAATCGTGTTGCCAGCTTCCTGAAAACTGATGTCATTCACTCTGGTGAAATCGGCGCTGTGCTGGGCCTGGCAATTGCCGCCTTGATCCTGCTTGTCGCCTATTTCTCGGGGATTACGGCTCAGGTCGGATGGGTGCCCTTTATATTCTTGGCGATCGTAGGCTTTGGCTTCGCGACCTGGGAGGCGGGCTTCATCGGTATGCAGGTTCCCAACGTTCACTTCGCCAAATTTGAGAAGGCGTTGGCCAAAGGGCGTCACGTTCTCTTTGTTGAGACCGGGGTTGAGGATAAGAAAAAATTAAAAAGTGTTCTAAAGCGTTATCCCAAGCTAGAGCGTGCCGGCATCGAGGTCACCCATACGGGCCTCTTTATGCTGGCACTCCGTACCTGGGAGAAGCTGAGGAGCCGGGCGCTGATTTTTCAGGGGCGACCAAGTAAACAACAACAATAGCTGGCTGCAACGTACAGCCGGCACGAGGGGGTATCGATAGTTTACAGGGCGCGTATGGCAACGCGATTTGTACCCTGTGACGGTCGGTAACTGGGGGGGCGATAGCGCCCATTTTTGGCACTGGGTGCGAGAGTTAAAATATGTTTGCTGCGATTGTATTACTCGTTTTAGTACTGGGGACGGTGGTTTTTCATGCCTTAAGTCCGTGGTACTTCACTCCGATTGCGTCTAACTGGGCCTCAATGGACAACACTGTCACGCTGACTTTTGTCGTGACGGGGTTGGCCTTTGTTCTGGTCAATGTGTTTATCGCGTATTGTTTAATCAAGTTCCGTAACAAGCCTGATCGTCGGGCGGAATATGAGCCCGAGAGCATCAAGATGGAGAGCTGGCTCACGATTCTTACCACTGTGGGCATCGCGGCGATGCTGGCCCCTGGCCTGCTTATTTGGAAGGATGTGGTGACCCCGCCAGATGATTCCATGGCAATGGAAGTTCTGGCTCGCCAGTGGAACTGGTCCTATCGACTGCCAGGTGAGGACGGTAAGCTGGGTGCGGTCGCGGTCAGCCACACTAGCGAAGACAACCCCTTGGGTATTGATCCTTCCGACCCCTTCGGTCAAGACGATGTAATCATCTACGATCCCGTGCTGCACCTCAAAGTCGACCAGCCAGTAACCTTTCTTCTGCGGTCTACCGACGTGCTGCATAACTTCACCGTCCCTCAGTTCCGCGTGAAAATGGACTTTGTGCCGGGTCAGGTCTCCTATATCTGGGCGGAGCCTCAGGAAGTGGGGAGTTATGACCTGCTTTGCGAAGAGTTGTGTGGCGTGGGCCACTACGCCATGCGCGGCCGGGTCATTGTGGACAGCGAAGAGGCGTATGACGCCTGGTTGGCAGATCAACCAACCTTTGCGGAAACCCAGGCGGATTTAAGCACTGATCTTGTTGCCGGCGAGGCCTCTTACGCTGTTTGCAGCTCTTGTCACGGAGCCAACGCCGAGGGCAACAAGGCCATGCATGCCCCCGGTCTCGCTGGTATGGATAGCGAATACATGAAGCGGCAGCTGCGTCATTTCAAGCGCGGTGTAAGGGGCGCTCATGAAGACGATACCTGGGGACGCTCGATGGCGCCGATGGCCATGATGCTTGCCGATGCCTCTGCTATAAATAACGTGGTCAGCTACATCGGAACTCTGTCGGGTCAGGCCGAGTTTGATGGGGCGGCGGACTATAGCTTGAGCACGGCTACCGAGCGTTTTGAGCTGAGCTCATCCGGTGATCCCAAGAAAGCGGAAGCGCTCTATGCCTCTACCTGCGCGCAATGCCATGGAGACGCCGGTGAGGGTGTCTGGACGGTGAATGCGCCAGCACTTGCCGGCCTCGAGGACTGGTACCTTGCCTCCCAAATCAAGAATTTCCGAAACGGGATTCGCGGCCGCCACGATGATGACCTCTACGGTCTGCAGATGGGTTTGGTCTCCAACACCATGACGGATGATCAGGCCATCTACGACATGGCGGCCTACATTGCCACGCTTGGACAACCACAGCAGCCGGTCAACCTGGCGCAGCAGAGATAGTCGAGAGAATAAAATGGAATACACAGCACACGACGAGACTAGTTTTGTTCGGCCCGCCGAAGTCGGTGAGATGGAGCTCTATCACGCCAAGACTTGGTTGGGGAAATACGTTTTTTCTCAGGACGCAAAGACTATCGCGATCCAGTACGCCGGCACGGCCATTGCCATTGGCATGGTGGCGCTGGTGCTTTCATGGTTCATGCGATTGCAGCTAGCCTGGCCCAATACATTCACCTTTATTGACCCCGCGTACTACCTGCAGGCGGTCACCATGCACGGCATGATCATGGTGGTTTATCTACTAACCGCACTCTTTCTCGGCGGATTTGGTAATTACCTAATCCCGCTCATGGTGGGGGCGAGGGACATGGTGTTCCCCTGGTTAAACATGATCAGTTTCTGGGTGTACTTCACAGCGGTCATCCTCTTGGCCGCAAGCTTCTTCGTGGGGGGAGGGTCAACCGGGGCAGGGTGGACGCTCTATCCGCCTCAGGCGATTCTGCCAGGCACCCCGGGATCTGAAGCAGGCATCCTGCTAATGCTGGCGTCTCTGGCGGTGTTCATCATTGGCTTCACGATGGGCGGCCTGAACTACGTGGTCACGATTCTTCAGGCGAGAACCCGGGGCATGACCCTGATGCGGATGCCGCTCACTGTGTGGGGTATTTTTGTTGCCACCATTCTCGCGCTGTTTGCTTTTCCGGCACTCTTTGTAAGCGCGATCATGATGGCGCTGGATGTTCTGCTTGGCACTAGCTTCTTTATGCCTGCGATCATGACGATGGGCAACGAGGCCAATCATGTCGGTGGTAATCCGCTGCTGTTCCAGCACCTATTCTGGTTCTTCGGTCACCCCGAGGTTTACATTGTCGCTTTGCCTGCATTCGGCATTGTCTCTGACCTCATCAGCATCCACGCGCGCAAGAATATCTTTGGTTACCGCATGATGGTGTGGGCAATCGTCATTATTGGCGCCCTCAGTTTCGTGGTCTGGGCGCACCACATGTACGTCAGCGGCATGAATCCCTACTTTGGATTTTTCTTTGCGACCACAACTCTGATCATCGCGGTGCCCACTGCGCTGAAGGTGTACAACTGGGTGTTGACCCTCTGGCGCGGCAATATTCATCTCACCGTTCCTATGCTCTTCTCGATCGCCTTCCTGCTGTTTTTTATTAACGGCGGGATGACGGGGCTCTTCTTGGGTAACGCCACGGTAAGTATGCCCCTGTCGGATACGCTCTTTGTGGTGGCGCACTTCCACATGGTGATGGCGGTTGCGCCGGTCATGGTGGTCTGCGGTGCGATTTATCACTGGTACCCCAAGATCACAGGCCGGTGGTATCACGAGGGGATGGCGCGCTTCCATTTTTGGACCACGTTTGTTGGGTCCTATCTAGTGTTTTTGCCCATGCACTATCTCGGCATTATGGGTGTGCCCCGTCGTTACTTTGAAATCACAGGCACCACCTTCCTACCCGAGTCAGCGCAGAGTGTGAACGCCAGCATTACCATCGCGGCACTGGTGGTTGGATTCGCGCAGATTGTCTTTCTCTACAACCTGATTGTGAGCGCCATGAACGGCAAGAAAGCCCCGGGCAACCCCTGGAACGCCACGACACTCGAATGGCAAACCGAAACCACCCCACCTGGACACGGCAATTTTGGTAAGGAACTGCCTTGTGTTTATCGGTGGGCCTATGACTACAGCGTACCGGGGGTTGAGGATGACTTCATTCCTCAGAATGTACCTCCCCGCAATGCCCAGGCCTGAGGTGATCCATGAGTACGATATTTACTGAACACCCCTGGATCGCAGATACCGGTCCGCTTACGCCAGCGCTATCGGGAACACAGATAGCAATGAACTCGCGGCGTTCAGCCCTTAAGGTGCTGCTGAGCGTGGTGAGTGTCTTTTTCCTGCTGATGATCGTCGCCTATGGCGGCCGCATGCTTTATCAGGATTGGCGTCCCACGCCGCAAATCAATCTGCTGTGGGCCAATACGGGTCTGCTACTTCTAAGTAGTTTGTGCCTTCAGGCTGGGTTGATGTGGGCGCGAGCCGACAAAGTCCAGTGGGTTCGTGGTGCGCTGGTGGGCGCTGCCGTTTTAACGGTTCTCTTTCTCGCAGGGCAGCTCGCTGCCTGGCAGCAGCTGATTGGCATGGTGTTGGGTGATTTCAGCAATCCATCGGTCGGTTTCTTTTTCATGATCACCGGTGTTCACGGCTTGCACATGGCGGGCGGCATGATTGCGCTAACTCGCGCCATCAAGCGCGCCTTTGGACAAGCCGATATGCAGACACTGGAGCACAGCGTTTCAAACTGTGCACTTTACTGGCACTACCTGCTGGGCGTTTGGCTTCTCGTATTTGGCCTGTTGTTCAGCGGTAACAATTTTGAGGTCCTGCTCAGGATCTGCGGATTTATCTAACGGGAGAATAGACCATGTCGACCGAGACCATGGCACCAGATTCATTGGAGTTAAAACCCGGCTTAGCGGGCTTCTTTGACGACTGGAGTTCCGATCAGCGCGCCTTCAAGGGAGTCCCCTGGGGCAAGGCGATGATGTGGATTTTTCTGGTTAGCGATACGTTCATCTTTGGCTGTTTTCTGGCCTCCTATATGACGGTTCGTGTGTCCACGCTGGACCCCTGGCCGAGTGCCAGTGAGGTCTTTGCCCTTAGCTTTGGCGGTGCGCCGATCCCACTCATTTTGATTGCGATCATGACCTTCGTGCTCATCACCTCGAGCGGCACCATGGCGCTGGCGGTGAACTACGGGTACCGGAAGAACAAGTGGGTGACGTTCTGGTTGCTGCTCGCGACTGCCTTGCTAGGTGCCACGTTTGTAGGCATGCAGGTGTTTGAGTGGAGCAAGCTGATCTTTGAGGAAGGGGTCAGGCCCTGGGGTAACCCCATGGGTGCCGCGCAGTTTGGCTCGGTGTTCTTTATGGTCACCGGCTTCCACGGTTTCCACGTCTCCATTGGAGTGATCTTCTTGTTTATTTTCAGTTACAAGGTGGCTCGAGGGCATCTGGATGATCAGACCCAGGGCTGGTTTACCAAACGCGGGGGCAACTACGAGGAGATAGAAATCCTTGGTCTCTATTGGCACTTCGTGGACTTGGTTTGGGTATTTATTTTCGCATTTTTCTATCTGTGGTGAGGAGGTAAGTCATGGATCACACAGCTGACGGTCACACACAGGTTGTTCGGGAGGAGGAGGCAATCCAGCATCCTCTGGGTGTGTACTTCAAAATCTGGATTCTGCTTTTTGTGTTGAGCGCGTTGTCTTACGCCGTGGATTTTTATCAGGTGCAGGGCTATATGCGTTGGTTCCTGATTTTGTTGTTCATGGTGCTTAAGGCCGGTCTCATCATCGCTGTATTTATGCATATGGTCTGGGAGCGTCTGGCGATGGTGTATTTCATCCTGTTGCCGCCGATTCTTTTGCTGACGCTGGTGGCGATCGGTTCATTGGAGGCCGACTGGACGTTTTTCCAGCGTGGCGTTTATTTTCTGAAGGAACTGATTCTCGAGGCGCCGGCATCGCCGCATCATTGAAACAGTTTGGTTGAGAAGCAGAAGAGGGAAATAGAAATGGGTGGTCAAAAAACTGAGGGCACGAACTACACAACGCATGTGGTGGTGTTTCTACTGTTAACCGCATTTATGTATGCGTTTGCCTATCTGTTAGTTGATCACAACAAAGACGTACCGGCGCGGGTAGATACGGTCCACGCAGACAAGCAAGAGTAAACGTTCAGGGACGTTGAGCGATGGCCTGTGCGCCGCTGGTGTGGAAAAGCGTAGAGAACTGCTCTGCGACGTCAGCGGCCTCAAACGGCGGATTGATAATACCGGCATACTGACCTAACGGGTCAACCAGATAAATCGCGCTGGAGTGAGTGACCGAGTAGACATTTTCCGCGGTTTCGGGTTCTGCTCTGAAAGGTGCTCCCAGTTGACGAGTGAGGTTAGTCAGCTGTCCCAGTGACCCGGTGGCACCAAGAAACGATGGGTCGAAGTACTGAACATAACGCGCGATCTGAGCCGCCTTGTCGCGGGCTGGATCGACTGAAATAAAGACAAATTGAACATCGGTATCACTGATGCCGCGAGCAACAATCTCTCGTTTAACGTGAGAAAGATCGTAGAGCGTAGTGGGACAGATGTCAGGACAATACATGAAGCCGAAGAAAATAAAGGACCAGTGCGACTCGAGTGACTTGAGATCAAACACGCCTTTTTCATCGTCGACCAAAATGAATTCGGCGAGTGGTCGTCTCTCGGGCAGGGTGATTAATGCAGGTGGCAGAACGTCACTTGAGGCTTTTTGGGATTGCCACAGCGTCCAGTACCCTGACGCTGCCAAGACAACACCCACCACCGCTGCAACTGCCAGCACCGGCATCATGACTTTATCTCGACTGATTGCTCGCACGCCCAAGCTCGCCCCCGCGTTACTCCAAGGACAGTCTGACAACAGCACCGCGCCTTCGTCAACAGGCCCAGAGCGGGCTTCTGCTGAAACCGCAATAGTGGAGATTTCTGGCAGCAATTTGACGGCGCCTCAACCCATCCATTCACTTCAACCGAGTTGTACCCCCTGATGGAATCAAGTCTGATCGAACGCGCCACGTGGCGAGATTATTATGAGCTCTGTAAGCCTAACGTGGTGTGGTTGATGGTGGTCACTGCGATCGTCGGGATGTGCATGGCCACTCCCGGAGTGGTGCCTATCGATATCGTCATCTTTGCGAGCGTTGGCATTGCTTTGTGCGCCGGATCGGCAGCAGCGATTAATCATCTTGCAGACCAGCATATCGACGGAATCATGGCGCGAACCTCAGGTCGGCCTCTGGTGAAGGGGAAGATTGATTCACAGGGCGCCGCCATTTTTGCGTTCGTTCTCGGCTCGCTGGGGATGTTCATTTTGTTGACCCGCGTCAATGCGCTTACTGCGTGGCTCACGCTCGCATCACTGGTCGGCTACGCCTTCGTCTACACCTTTTATCTAAAGCGAGCGACCTCCCAGAACATCGTGATTGGTGGTTTAGCGGGCGCCATGCCTCCCTTGCTGGGTTGGACAGCGGTGACCAACGAGGTAACAGGGCATGGACTGCTCTTGGTGCTTATCATTTTTGTATGGACGCCTCCCCATTTTTGGGCGCTTGCCTTTGCGCGGAAGGAAGAATACGCCAAGGTCGATATTCCCATGCTGCCGGTCACCCACGGTCGACGATATACCGCAGTGCAAAGCCTGTTATACACGCTGGCGCTCTTTGTGGTGGCGCTGTTGCCGGTGGCAACAGGACTTAGTAGCTGGATCTATCTAATCGGCGCGCTGGTGCTTGGGGGGCTATTTATCCGCCATGCGCTTGCGGTGTTACGCACGATGGATAACAAAGATGCCATGAAGATGTTTTGGTTCTCGATCGTATATTTGCTGCTGATCTTTCCACTGATGCTGATTGATCACTACATCTTACCCACTTCCCTCGTCAGTTGATGCTGGCTAGTGAGGGTGCTTACCTCTTTTATCGACGGAGAGACGCGATGACACTGTCCAAAGCCATAACCCTTTTGATTGCCGCTCTGCTGCCCTCTCTGGCGACAGCGGGGCACCATGAGGATTCGAAGAGCGTCGCGCTTGCGGCGCAGCCGGGTCAGGTAATGATTGTGTACCACTGGCCATGCGCAAACGCCGAGCGTGGGCTGTCGCTTCTTAAAGATATGATTACCTATGAACGCACTGCATCGCCGTTTCCCTATTCAGCTGCACCCGCTATTCACGCGGACGGTGCTGTGGTCTCGGTGGATGTCCACCCATCCGCCGAGTCCATGGAGCAAGCCGGAGCTTGGCAGGAGTCAGATGAGGAATGGCAGCGATATTTGAATGATATGGCTGACGCCTGCGGTTCTTTAGAGGACCTTACGGCGAGTGTATTGACCATGCAGTGACGAGTCATTGCCCGTTCAGTGATTGAGAGAATCACATATCCTCTGAGATTTCGTCTCGCTCTTCACGGGTTTGCTTTCGTTGTTCCCAAATAGCGTAGGCAGCACCCGCCACTATAAGAATCCCCAACATCAGCACCTGTGTTGGGCTAAAGCCATACAGGCCGCACTCCATGAGACGTTCGAAAAAGGAGTAGGTGCTAACGCCGCATTCCATAGATTGGGTCCTTGATTGGATTTTTCACGTCATGCTGTGTGTAGTCCCCACCGTGAAAAGATAGCATCATACAGGTGCCATGCGCTCGCCATTCTACAGGTGGTCTTCGCAGGAACTTACATCTCGATGATTGCAAAGAGAACCTGTTTTCCCAAGATCGGGGTAATAATGTACGAGTGTGTTCCCTCCGAACGAATCATCCCGCGGGTCCTGCCGAGTTATTTAAGCGATAGGGCTATACTGACTAAAAGAACCTAAGTTTCTGGAGTTGGTGACTTTGACTCAACCCGTGGCATCACCTGAGGGCCTTTTCCCAATTGCTCGCCTATCCCGTGAGTCGCGCCTCGCTTTTCAGGCGTTAGAGGACCTCGACCGAGCTTGGGACTTGGGCGTCTTTTATCTAAAGACCCCAGAGGGCCTCGATGTGGAGGGTGCCCGGGTATTTGGTCACGGACTGCTGACACCGGAAAGTCCCTATCGCAAAATACCAAACTACGGTGAGCTTGAGGGTTTCATTGCCCTTGAGAACAACCAGCAAACCAAGCTCGCACTCCGTCGCCATCGTTGGGATCAATACTACCCCTCGGACATCGCCCATTTCGGTCGGCAGCTTGATGCCATTGGTATTGCCATTATTGGCGAGGTTTTACGTCGATCAGGCATTCCCGAGGCGCTTTGGGGTCGTGCCTCTGGTGGCTACGCTAAGGGGGAGGGCACGGCTTTTCTGAACTTTGTTCATTACGATACCCGTGCTCCGGACTGGGGGCTGCGTTCCCATACCGACTACGGTTTCGTGACCGTGCTCGATGCCAGTGCTCCAGGTCTGCAGGTCGAGATAGACGGGGTATTTCATGATGTGCCGGTTTTACCGGATCATCTGGTCATCAACTTCGGCGAGGCCCTGCATTTTGTGACCGCTCATGGTGAGCACACCGTTCGCGCTGTTGTGCATCGTGTAGTGAGCCAGCGGGGAGAGGATCCGGTTCGACATGGCATTGTCTATTTCGCTAATCCTGATTTGGATGGCACGCTTTGGCAGTTCGATACCCGAGGGAAAGCCGCGGGACGCTGTTTAGTAAAAGACCTCTTCGCCATACTGGAAAATAATCTCACTGAGTAAGAGAAGGAGGCCGTTCAATGGGACGATAAGGCATCTCTCTTGCTCATGATTTATTTATTAGCTACGAGCTTCAGGCACTAGCGCTTTTTGCATTAAAGGAGGTATCCAGATGGACCGGAAGATATTTTTAGCGGAACCATTTTGATGACCACATGGTGCTTGCGAGGCTACGTGTTCATGCCGTCTCAATGAGTTGGTGGAGATCTTTTTTACAAGCAAGATGAACTTAATTAGTAGTGACGACGAGAACTGGCGCCATGGTGTGTTTGTTTATATCTTAGAGGCCGTAACTACCCACGCCTAAACATCAATGAGCGCCGGGAAAGTTACTTCATCCGGGGGGCGCGGGAAAAATCTGCGCATGATCCGAAACAGATTTCTTAGTGTGCAGGCCTTGTTACGTTAGTGATCCTATGAAGATTTTGATTATCAGAATGATGGGGCTTGGTGATGTTGCATCTATCTTGGTGCCTGCCGCGACCCTGTATAGAAAGAAATATCCGAATGCTCATATTTGTGTTCTCACTTATGAGGCTGGCGGAGAAATCATGGAGCTTCATCCCGGTGTAGATCAAGTTATGTCTATCACAAAGGGGCAGTGGCCAGAAGATCTGCTACCAGCTACCCGTGAATTCATGCGCATAGGACAACTGATTTCTGCAGAACAATTTGATTTGATTGCTAACTTGGATACCTGGTTTATGCCTTGTTTTCTGGCCAGGGCATTGAGGGATGTGGGGTTTACGGTCGAAGGAAACTATATCAATAGACCGGTTGAGGATGTTCTCAGGAAAGCGGCTGATGGGGTTCTATCCCAAAGTTTTTTTGAAAAACCAGCACAGTACATGGAAAGTTCCTTTCGGAATATGTATCAGTGGACCGTGCCCTGGTGGCAAAAACATCCCGACATGGGATATCCAACATTTTATTTGCAGAAATGTTGCGGTTTTGATGGTTCCATAGATATAAGCTTACCTTGTACCCCAGACCCTGAGCTCGTTGCTGAGGCTGAGGGCAGACCTATTATTGCGCTTTCTATGAGAGGACGAGCGCTCTATAAAAACTACGGCTACGCTGAAAGCCTTGTAAATCAACTTACAATCCAAGGCGTCCATTGTTGGAGCCAGTTTGATGGGTCTGTCCCCATCAGGGCAACGCTTAATAAACTTTGCGCCAGCTCACTTCTCATTACGGTGCCAACATCTTCTCAGTGGCTAGCCAGATTGGCAGGGTGCCCCTCTTTGGTTCTGCCAGGACC
>Ga0255777_10000546_pt1 | contig 35604 bp, 36 predicted proteins | sample 101ome_15_FD_179975 | JGI IMG/M metagenome (GOLD analysis project Ga0255777, IMG submission 179975) | Coastal salt marsh microbial communities from the Groves Creek Marsh, Skidaway Island, Georgia - 101402AT metaG (version 2) | ecosystem: Environmental > Aquatic > Marine > Intertidal zone >... | reverse complement strand
TAAAAAAATCTAGAAAAGTATCAAAGTCTAGAAAAAAAACTAGAAAAGTAAAAAAGTATAGAAAAGCTTTTAAGCCTAGAAAGAAAAAAAGAAAAAAATCAAAAACAAAATCTAAAAAACCTAGAAAATTAAGTTATAAAGCACCAAAATTAATTGAAGATGGTGATGGAAAATCTCTAATTAAAGTTTCTGATAGCTGGGCTAACCACGCATATGTAAATAAAGCTCAATATTTAAAAAAATATAAGCTTTCAATTAAAGAAAATGAAAAGTTTTGGGCTAAAGAAGGAAAAAGAATTACGTGGATAAAAAAATACTCAAAAATCAAAGATGTAAAATACAGTAAGGATGATGTTAAAATTAAATGGTATTACGATGGAACTCTCAACGCTTCAGCTAATTGCATTGATCGTCATCTTAAAAAGAATCCAAGTAAAACTGCAATCATTTGGGTTGGAGATGATCCTGCAGACTCGAAGAAAATTTCTTATAAAGAATTACATCAAAACGTCAGCAAAGTTGCTAACGGACTAAAAAGTTTAGGAATTCAAAAAGGTGATCGGGTAACAATTTATCTCACAATGATACCAGAACTAGCTTATGTAATGCTAGCTTGTGCAAGAATAGGTGCTGTTCATTCAATTATTTTTGGAGGCTTTTCTCCAGACTCAATAGCTACCAGAATTAATGACTGTGAGTCAGATTACTTAATTACAGCAGATGAAGGTGTAAGAGGAGGTAAAATTATTCCTCTTAAGAAAATTGCGGATGAAGCTCTACAACAATGTCCAAATGTAAAAAAATGTGTTGTTGTTGAAAGAACCGGAAATCAAGTTAATTGGAACGATGAAAGAGACGTTTCTTACAAAAAACTAATTTCTTCAATGCCTACAAAATGTGATCCTGAAGAAATGAATGCAGAGGATCCTTTGTTCATTCTTTACACTTCTGGCTCAACTGGAAAGCCTAAAGGTGTTTTACATACCACAGGTGGTTACATGGTTTACGCTTCAATGACACATCAATATATTTTTGATTATAAACCTAACGATATCTACTGGTGTACTGCTGATATTGGATGGGTAACAGGTCATAGTTATATCATTTATGGTCCACTTGCTAATGGTGCTACAACAATAATGTTCGAAGGTGTTCCAAATTATCCGGACAACTCAAGATGGTGGCAAATTGTAGATAAGCACAAAGTTAATATTTTTTATACCGCTCCAACTGCAATTCGTGCATTAATGAGAGAGGGTGATGGCCCGGTTAAAAAAACTAGTAGAAAATCTTTAAAATTACTCGGAACAGTTGGTGAGCCAATTAATCCGGAAGCATGGATGTGGTATTACAGGACTGTTGGGGACTCTAGATGTCCTATAGTTGATACGTGGTGGCAAACTGAAACTGGAGGAATATTAATTGCTCCTCAACCTGGAGCCATTGATTTGAAACCTGGTTCTGCAACTAAACCTTTCTATGGAATAAAACCTTTGCTTGTAGATAAAGACGGAAAAATTATAAAAGGTGAAGGACAGGGAAGATTGTGTATGGCTGGATCTTGGCCTGGGCAAATGAGAACTGTTTACGGTGATCACCAAAGGTTTATTGATACATATTTTTCTCAGTTTGATGGTAAATACTTTACTGGAGATGGATGTAGAAGAGATAAAGACGGGTATTATTGGATTACAGGACGTGTTGATGATGTGATAATTGTATCAGGGCATAACCTTGGTACTGCTGAAATAGAAAGTGCTTTTGTTGCTCATCCAAAAGTAGCAGAGGCTGCAGTTGTTGGCTTCCCGCATAGTATTAAAGGAAACGGATTATATTGTTACGTAACTTTAAATGCTGGCGAAAAACCAACAGGTGATTTAGAAAGAGATTTAAAACAATGGGTAAGAAAACAAATTGGTCCTATTTGTTATCCAGATGTCATTCAATTTGCGCCGGGTTTACCAAAAACAAGATCTGGAAAAATTATGAGAAGAATCCTGAGAAAAATTGCAGCTAATGAACCAGAAAACCTAGGTGACACAACAACATTAGCCGATCCAAGTGTTGTTGCTTCGCTAGTAGAGAATAGACAAAATAGAGATTAATTAAATTTTAAATTTTTAGTTAATTTTTTAAATTCTTCAATTTTTAAATTCCACTTTAATCTCATAGAATTTAAAACTATTTCCTTATCTAAAGTTTTTAATTCATCTGCAATTGGGGCCCAATTGTAAAGCGCCAAACAGCTTTCTTTAAATGGATTTTCTAAATAATATTTATTAAAATTTATTTTATCGTGTCGATTTAAAAATTCTTGTTTTGCTCTTTGATAAATTTCATCGGTTAAACCGTTTGCTTTCTCATTCTCTAAAATATTTAGATAAATTTCTTTACAATCATTTTCTTTAAGATTTTTTTCTGCTATCAAATACGAAAAAACATAAAAAGCACAGTCTGCTATGGCAGTCGTATAAATATTCCATTTAGCAATATTTATTGATTTAGAAAAAACATCATCTTCAACCATCGCTGTAAACTTGACGCCAATTCTTGTCTTCAAATAACCATACAGGGTAGTCTGTGTGACGTGTGCTGATCTTTGTTGAATAAATTTTTGAAGATCTTTTTTTGAATTTATGCTTTTAAAATAACTTGTTACTTTCTCTACAGGGAATAGATACTCTCCCATGGTTTTTAGAGTAATTCTAAGTTTTTCTATATTCAATTTCACGTTGTATTTTAAAAACCCTTATTTTACTTACCTTATAGCACCTCAAAGTGGTTTTAGGGCGCTTTTTTCACTTTAAATTCAACTCATAATGGGTATGGTTTCAACAATTAAAGTACTTTTTACGTAAAAAGTTAAAAATAAATAGGGGGAAATATGTCAAATAAAGACGCATATTGGGAAAAGACTAAGAACCACATGTTTGTAACATTGGCTCTTTGGGCTTTCTTCTCGTTAGTTGTCTTCATGTTCGGTTCTGAATTGAACACGATGTCTTTTCTTGGCTATCCACTAGCATATTACATGACTGCGCAAGGTTCACTTCTTGCCTTTGTGATAATTTTGTTTTGGACAGCAAATAAACAAGAAAAAATCGATGAAGAACATGGCTTCTCAGAGAGAGGAGATAACTAATGTTTAAAGGTGATTTTGTAAAAAACCTTCCTAAAATATACGGGACCTACACTGGTGGTTTCTTAGTATTCATCATTTTGATGGCTATTGCGGAACAAGCAGGTGTGTCAGCGAAAAACATCGGAGTGATGTTCGTAGCTTTCACGGTTTGTATATATGCCTTAATCGGGTATTTATCACGAACCATAAATGTAGACGCCTACTATGTTGCAGGAAGACAAGTGCCAACCGTATTTAACGGGATGGCGACAGCAGCTGACTGGATGTCAGGTGCTTCTTTCGTAGCCTTAGCGGGTGGAGTTTACTTTGGTGGTTATACTTATATGGCCTTCTTAGTAGGTTGGACAGGTGGATACGTACTTGTTGCAACTCTAATGGCTCCGTACCTAAGAAAATTTGGATGTTACACAGTTCCTGATTTTATCGGAACACGATACGGTGGTAATCTTGTAAGAGCTTGCTCTGTATTCGTGCTTTTCATAGCATCATTTACTTACGTAACAGCACAAATTAACGCTACGGGAACAATTGCTTCTAGAGCTCTTGGTATTCCATTCGAAGCAGGTGTATGGGTAGGATTAATAAGTATCCTTATCTGTTCAATGCTTGGAGGAATGAGAGCCGTAACTTGGACTCAGGTTGCTCAGTACATTGTATTAATCATCGCTTACTTGATACCAGTATTCTGGATCAGTTCTAATGTTGGTGGAGGAATTTTCCCTCACTTAATGTTAGGTGATGAGGTTGCAAGACTTGGTGAACTTGAACAACAATTTGGACTAGTTAAAAACAGCGCCGCAGATATGAAAGCAGCTGGGGTACCAGGAGGATTGAAATACATCTCTGGTTCTCACTCTGGAGTACCTGAAGGTGGAATGGCTGTCTGGAAATACTTATCGTTAGCGATTTGTATGATGGTGGGAACTGCATCGTTACCTCATATCTTAATGAGATACTTTACAACTCCTTCTGTTAGAGCAGCAAGAAAATCAGTAGCTTGGTCGCTATTCTTTATTTTCTTACTTTACTCTTCAGCGCCTATGTTAGCGACATTGTCTAAGTTGGCATTGATGGATCCAAATCTACCAACTGGAATTATCGGAAAATCTATTTCTGAAGTTCAGTCGATAGAATGGGTACAAAGATGGTCTGAAGTTAAACAAGTGTTTATCGCAGACTTTAATGGTGACGGTATACTTCAGTTGAACGAATGGTTCATGAGAGGTGACGTTGTAGTATTAGCTACTCCAGAAGTAGCGGGACTACCGTTCGTAATCTCTGGACTAGTGTTTGCTGGTGGTATGGCTGCTGCCATGTCAACTGCAGATGGTCTTGTGTTAGCGATATCAAATGCTTTATCTCATGATATTTACTACAAAATCATAGATCCAAAAGCTGATACAGCTAAAAGACTTTTAGTTGCTCGTGTACTATTAGTAATAATCGGAGCTGCTGGTGCTTACATAGCCTCTTTCAGGCTAACAAGTATCTTAGGTTCGGTTGCTTGGGCGTTTGACTTTGCAATGTCAGGCTTATTCTTCCCACTTGTACTTGGTGTATGGTGGAAGAGAGCTACAAGACAAGGTGCAATCGCTGGTATCATGGCGGGAATTATATCAGGAACATTATACTTAACGTGGGTGTTCCCTAAATTCTCAGTACCAATTTGGGGTGGAGTGAATACTCCATTCTTAGGTATCGACCACTTAAGATTTGGATTAATCGGTGCTCCTATCTGTTTAGTAGTAATGGTTGTAGTTAGTTTAATGACTAAAGAACCATCTCCTTCTGTACAGAAAATGGTAGATGATACTAGAATACCAACGGGTAAACCAATCCTTGGTAAACAGTAGTACCAACTAATTATTTAAAATTAAAAGGGGCGATTTTTTCGCCCCTTTTTTTTTGGCTAAATCATGATACTTTAAAAAATATGATACCTACTTGGGCAATTATTTTAGATTATGTTCTTGGAACAATAATGTGGACTTTGATTGGCAGAGCTTTCATGAACATATTTCAAAGAGAGGATTCTAGTTTCTTTTTTATGAGAGTTTTTGTTAAGTACACCAATCCAATCATAAACTTATTCAAATTTATAACCCCGAGTTTTTTATTTGGCCCTTTTATTGCGCTTTATGTTGCGTGGTTTTTTTATCTTTTTAGATTTTACGCTATGCCATACATTTTAGGTTATGACGTCTGGGGAATGTTAGCGTTTCCCTTAGAAAGCGATTTTTCAAGACAGCTATATCAGTTATTCAACTAGACTTTTAATTTTTTTGACAAAGTTTTAGTTTAAAATATAAACAAAATATGAGTAGTTTAATTAAAATTTCACCATCAGTTTTATCAGCTGATTTTAGCAAATTAGGAGAAGAAGTAGTCTCATTAGAAAAAGCTGGAGCTGACTATATCCATATTGATGTGATGGACGGACATTTTGTGCCTAATTTAACTATTGGCCCAGAAGTAATAAAAAAACTTAGACCGCTGACAAAAAAGATATTTGATGTTCATTTAATGATTTCACCCGTTGATAATTTTATTAAAGACTTTGCTAATGCTGGTGCAGATATCATTACTTTTCACCCGGAAGCAACCCCAGATGTTTCTAAAACAATTAAATTAATTAAAGAACATAATATAAAAGTTGGTATTTCACTAAAACCAAAATCAAAAATTGATTTGATAAAGGATCATTTAAATCAAATAGACTTGGTGCTAATTATGAGTGTTGAGCCTGGATTTGGAGGTCAAAAGTTTATGCCAGAGGTTTTAGAAAAAACTAAGGCTGTAAGAGAATTAATTAATAAAAATAATTTAAATGTAGATGTTGAAATAGATGGTGGAATTAATTTTGAAAACTGTTCTAAAGCAAAAAATGCTGGCGCGAATATACTTGTATCAGGGTCAACTATCTTTAAAGAAAATAAGGGTGACCTTAAAAAAAATATAGAAATTCTTAGAAATAACTAATAAATGTTTGGACTGAAAAGTGTCTACTTTTATTTGATTGCCTGCCAAATAACCTTAATCAAATTTTTTAAAAAGATATATTTCTCATCAAAAAATTATAATAAATCTTTAGAGTCTAAGACACCGCAACAGGTCTATTATAATCCAAATTCATTTTTATTATCAATAATCACTTCATACAAGACTCGCTCATTTAAAATTAACGATATAGATCCAAATATTTTTTGGTTAAAGGATAAAAAAAAAGATGAAGAACAAATGCATAATTTTTTATGGCTTGGCCTTATAGATAGAAAAACTGATCATACTAAAATAAAAAAAATTATTTATATTTGGATGTTAAAAAATTCAAAATATACCAGAAAGACTTGGGAAACTTCAACTTTGAGTTCTAGAGTTATTAGCTGGATTCTAAATGTAGATATAATCTTAAATAATAGTACTTTCGATTTTAGAAGAAATTTTTTAAATTGTATTATAAGCCAAACCAATCATTTAAAAAGAAATATAAAATTTGAGAGTAATCTTAAAAAGAAAATTGAAATTTTAACTTCTATTATTCTAACTGGTCTTGTTTTTAAGGAGTATGAGGACAATTTTAATATTGGTATTAAGGAGCTAGAAACACTAGTAAAAGGTTTTTTTGACAATGATGGTTTTCCATTATCCCGAAATCCAAATGATTTAATATTTTTCGCAAAATATTTAATATTTTGTAAAGAGCTTATTAAAGATAGTCAAAAATATGTACCTGAATTTTTACAAGACATAATAGATAAAAATCTAAATTGTATTCATTTTATAAAAACACCAGATGATCAATTACCGCTATTTAATGGTGCTTCTGCTGTAAACTTAAAACAAATTCAAAAATACTTAGATGAATTTAAGCCAAAAAGTAAGAATAATAACCTAGGTGGTTTATATAAAATAAAACATAAAAATCATTTTTTAATAATTGATATAGAAAGACCTCCAGAGCAAAAATTTTCAAATTCATACCAATCAGGGCCTCTTTCCTTTGAGTATTTTTTAGATGGAGTAAAAATTATAACAAATTCAGGATTTGGTAATCACATTTCAAAAAGGGCTGAAGAACTGAGCAGACTAACAGCGTGCCAATCAACATTAAGTGTTAATGATACATCTGTCACAAAGTTTGAGAAAAGTGAAATGATAAACAAAGTTTTTGGAAGCTCCATTAAAGATACCTTTAAATCTTTTGATTTTTTTTCTAAAGATGAAAATGGACTAATAGGTTGTTCGTCTTCTAATAATGGATTTGAAAAAAAATTTGGATGCACTCATAAAAGAGAAATTTATATAGATAAGGAGAACAACTATTTAAAAGGTATGGATCATATCATTAAAGCAAAAGATGGATATCCAATAAGATATGCATTTAGATTTCACATTAATCCAAAACTAAATGCTGTTAAGACTATGAGCGGAAATAGCGCTTTAATTCAAATTTCTAAAAATAAATCACTCATCTTTACTGTTAATGATGAAAATTTAGAAATTGAAAAAAGTATATTTTTAGGTGGAAAAAAAATATTAGATAATACTTGTATAACAATTAGTGGTAATTTAGTTAATAAAAATAAAACTTTTAACTGGGAAATAAGAAAAAATATTTAATCATGAATTTAAAAATAAAAAATGCTTTGATATCAGTTTCAAATAAAGAAAACTTGGTTTCACTCCTTAAATCTCTTAAAAAATTCAATATAAATATTATAAGTTCTGGTGGAACTTATGCTTCAATTAAAAAGCTAGGGTATCAGTGTACGGAGCTTTCTAAATTTACTGGTTTTAAAGAAATGTTGGATGGGAGAGTTAAAACACTCCACCCAAAAATACATGCAGGAATTCTTCATGATAGGCAAAATAAAAAACACAAAAATGAAATGTCAAAACAAAATTTTCCCGCCATTGATCTAATAGTTGTTAACTTTTATCCTTTTCAGAAAATTGTTTTAAATTCAAAAAATCCAAAACAAATTATTGAAAATATTGATATTGGAGGACCAACAATGGTAAGGGCCGCAGCAAAAAACTTTAATAACGTTACAATTATAACAAACAAAGATGATTATAGTTCTTTAATTAAAGAATTAGAAAATCTTAGAGGGAAAACTTCCTTAAAATTTAGAGAATTAATGTCATCAAAAGCATTCGGGTTAACTGCATATTATGATGCAATGATCGCTAATTGGTTTAATAAAAAACTCAAGATTGAGTTTCCTGAGAGAAAAACAATATTTGGAAGAAAATTGCAGAAATTGAGATATGGCGAAAATCCTCATCAACAAAGTTCAATTTATGTAAACGATTATAATGATAAGCATTTAAGATTTGATCAAATTCATGGGAAAGAACTTAGCTATAACAATTACAATGATATGTTTGCCTCATTAGAAATTTTAAATTCTTTAAAGAAAAATTCTGGGACTGTGATTATTAAACATGCAAACCCTTGTGGCGTATCAGAAAACAAAGTTCCTTTAATCTCTTTTAAAAATGCTTATGCTTCTGACCCTATTAGTGCATTTGGTGGTGTTATAGCTTGTAACTATAGGATTAATAAAAAAGTAGCCCTAGAAATAAATAAAAACTTTTTAGAAGTTATTCTTGCTAAAGGATATGATAAAGATGCCTTGAATATTCTTAAAAAAAAGAAAAATTTAAGAATTATTGATATTTCTAATTTTAATCTAAAGAATCTCTCCTCTATCAAAACATTTGATAGTTCTTTTTTAGTTCAAAGTAAAGATAATATTGTGATAGATAAAAAAAAATTAAAGTGTGTCACAAAATTAAAACCAAACAAAAAAGAATTAGCTGAAATAGAGTTTGCATTTAATATTTGTAAATATGTTAAATCTAATGCAATAGTATTATGTAATAATTTTTCAACAATCGGTATCGGAGCAGGTCAGCCAAGCAGATTGGATAGTTGTAAAATTGCTGTGCAAAAAGCAAAACAATTTCAATCCTCAAAGATTAGAAACTCAATAGCAGCGTCAGACGCATTCTTTCCTTTTGCTGATGGAATAAACGCGTTAATTAAAGCAGGTGTAAAAATAATTGTGCAACCAGGTGGTTCAATTAGAGATCAGGAAGTTATTAATGCTGCCAATAAAGCTAAAATAAAAATGATTTTTACCGGCATCAGACACTTCAATCATTAATCTAATTTATCAATCTTTGCTGCTAAAATAAAATCACTCTCAGCTAATCCTTTGATAGCATGGGTAAAAATTTTTATCTTACAATAACCCCAGCCAAAAGAGATGTCTGGATGATGATTTTCTTGCTCTGCTATTTCTCCAACCTTGTTGGTGAAAATTAAGCTTTCCTCAAAATTCTTAAATTTAAAATTTTTAATTAAATAATGGCTTTTATCAACATTGCTTTTTACATCCCAATCATCAACTTTTTTTAAGTATTTATGTATTTCACTTGTATCAAATGGTGGAATATTACCATCACATGCAACACACTTTTTTTTGGATAAGTCTTCCATAATTTTGGAGCGGGCAAAGGGGTTCGAACCCTCGACCTTCTCGTTGGCAACGAGACGCTCTACCACTGAGCTATGCCCGCTTGATATTTATAAATCCAATTTAACCGCATAAATACTGCATTACAAGTCGTCTTTTTATTTATTGCATGGTAATTTGTGTATGTATGTGGAACAAAGTCTATCCCTATGCCGTACCTCGTTGCTGCTGTTTTAGTGGTAAATTTATTTTTACTATCCCTATACCGTTCCTTGCCAAGAATTGTATAATCCCTCTATGAATTTAAGAAAAATTATACTTAGCGCTATTTTTGTATGGTTGTCAGGAGTTGGTTATTTAACTTGGTATAATGGATTAAAAAGTTCAGGAAGATATAAGGGTTTTAACTGGGAAGAATGGATCTGGTTCGGTCTTGTTCCGGTCTTATTGCCAACAATTTTATATTTTATTTGGAAACCGGAGACTTTTAAAAAACTTGTACAAGATTTTAAATCGCTCTTTTAGTTTATGGAAATACAAATTTTTACACCTAATTTAGAAATAATAATTCAAGATAGTATAATGCTGATTGAGTACTGTTATCATGGGATTATCAAAATAGTTTCATCCATCAATTTATAAAATCTTGCCTGAAATTATTTTTCTATTCTTAACTTTTTTATTTGGCCTAATCTTTGGTAGCTTTGCTAATGTTTGTATTTACAGATTGCCTAAAGCTAAATCTTTTATGTGGAATAGATCTTTTTGCCCAAAGTGCAAAAAGTTAATCAATTGGTTTGATAATATTCCTTTAATCTCTTATATGGTTCTAAATGCTAAATGTAGAAAATGTAAAAAAAACATACCCAAGCAATATTTTCTAATAGAATTAATATCAGGATTAAGTTTCCTTTTCATTTATATGACGAACTATAGTTTATTAGCTCAAAATTTTTTAGCTTTTCTGGTTTTAACTTATTTAATAATATTCTTTATAGATCTTAAGCATCATATCATTCCCGATATTTTAAACTTCGGTTTAATATTTTTTGCTTTTATTAAAAATTTCTTTCCAGATCTTAATTTGAATTTTACACAAAATTTAGAAGTATCAATTATTGGTGGGCTGGTTGGCTACTTTTCTATTTGGGCAATTATTCAACTTTATTATATTTTAAGAAAGATAGAGGGTATGGGATTGGGCGATGCCAAGTTAATGGCTGGTATTGGTTTATTATTTGGCTGGCAATCAATACCTTTTATTTTATTTGTTTCTGCAATGTTGGGATTAATGATGGTTCTGCCGTCTTTAATTAATAAGAAAAGAAATCTTAAAACAGAAATTCCTTTTGGCCCTTATATTATAGCTGCAGGTGTAATTTATTATTGTTTTGGAGAGTCGCTTTATAGTATTATTCTAGTGGTATAGTACTGAACATTTTTTCTCCAGCTTCACTAACATTAGAGCCAACTATAATTTCTTTTGCCCAAGTATCTCTCCAAATACATGCCATACCCAGATCCCCCGAAACACTTTTTCTACTAATATTCACAGTGCATGTGCTTGTAGCGTTCCAATTAGTGTTATGAGGGTTTTTCCACTTCTCTGCTTTAAAGTGATAATCAAAAGAAGAAATTACTGCATAGCTGTTATTTGAAGTTGTAAAAGCATTTACCTTTGGGCAGATATCTGCTTGATTAACAACTGATTGAGAAACTATTTGTTTTAAAATTAATTCATCTCCTAATGAGCATTTCATTAACTCAACTGAAATAAATTTAACAATATCTTTATGAATTTTTTTGACTGTGTTAATTTTAGCTTTTTCCTGAAACCCACTAAACGTAGTTACCCCTACAGCTGCAAGAATCCCGATGATAGCTACAACGACAAGGAGTTCTATTAGGGTGAAGGCTTTCATTAGAAAGGAATTTTAATTATATCGGTAATTTTTGTTTTTTCATCAACGAAATAACTTGTTAATTCTAAATTTTTTTCTCCATTAATCCACTTCTCATTAATCCAAGTTTTACCAACCCAATATGCTGGGTGGTATTTTGGTTCTTTTCTTGGATTTCCCCACCAGGCTGCTCCAGCGTCATTAGGTAAGACTGTGCCATTATATGTCCAAGGTTTATAAAAATCAAAACTTTGAATTATCGGATCTCTTAAACCTAAAAATAAAAAATGTACTTGTAATTCATTGCTAAATCCGCTCCTACATCTAATTTTTCTCTCTCTGAAAGTTTTTCCGCCTGTTCTCTCATATCTTACAATTTTTGACTCCCCGCCTCCACTCAAATGACATGTTGCGATATCTGCTTTTATAAAGTTTAAAATTTTATGATGATTTGATTTGATTAAAGCATTCTTAGCCCTCTCCTGAAATCCATTAAAAGTTTTTACCCCTACAGCTGCAAGAATGCCGATAATGGCTACTACTACGAGTAGCTCTATTAGTGTGAAAGCTTTATTTTTTTTAATACCCGTTAGCATCGAATGTAGTCTGTAATATATCGTTAGATCCTGATCCAAATCTTGAAACACAGTATCCTGTGCCTCCTCCTCTGCCGCCTCCTGTCCACCAGCAGTGCATCTTACCAACTTGATTTATGTTTGGAGCGCTACCAAAATATTCAAAGGCATCATCTTTGTTATTACAGCTCATACAAACTTCATTTCCAAATGGATTTTTCCAGTTCTTTCCCCAATGAAAGTAATTAGCCATATTATCAAATAATTGTTTTTGAAATACTGTACCGTCACCTCGTCTAGCGCAAGTGAGCCAGTTAACATAATATTTGTAACCCCCACCATTAGTGTGAATTGAAAGTTCCCCACCAATGTCACATTTAAGCAATTCAGTTTGTAGATATTTAGTAACTTCTTTATGGTTTTGTTTAACTGCAGCCACTTTAGCCTTCTCCTGAAACCCACCAAACGTCGTAACTCCTACGGCTGCAAGAATACCGATGATAGCTACAACGACCAATAGTTCTATGAGAGTGAAGGCTCTTTTTTTATTCTGTGACATTAATTATTAATTCTTCTCTGTTTTCAGAGGTATTGCAAGGGGTCTTCCAACAAACTCTTAAACGAATTTCGGAACCACTTTTCTCACTCCAATTTACAAATCCTGCATCAGATTCATTTGTATAGCTTATACTTAATCTACAAGCTCTTTCATTTGTATTGTATGGATTTTTTATATTATAGAAAACTCCATTTGTTGATCTACAAGCGCTGTTCATTCCGCTGGAAAAAGTTTGAGCTGCTGTAATTGGACAGTTTTGAGGATTTGCAGTAAAGATTTTATCAGCCATCCCGGTATTACATTTAATTATCTCGGTTTGAATCCATTTACTAAAATTTTTATAATTTGCTTTTGTTGCGGAAACTTTAGCCTTCTCCTGAAATCCATTAAACGTTGTAACCCCTACAGCTGCAAGAATACCGATGATGGCTACTACGACAAGGAGTTCTATTAACGTGAATGCTTTCATTTTTTAATTAAGGATACTGAGATTTAGGCCATTGGTATACAATAACTTTACCAGCGCACCTTGTTCTTAATTTAAATCCACCACTTTCTGGATAATATGAAATCCCGCCATCTGTTGGAGGGTCACCTATATAAGATAATATTGGAATTTTATAAGAAAGATTTGGTTCGTAAGGACTAGATGCATAGTTACCAAAACTTTTAGTTGTTTCACCAGCGATTGTGCCGAAATTTTGTGGACAGGAGAGTTGTCTGTCTTGACCAGGTTTATTATTTAGATACTGTCCTTTAATAGTAATACTGCTTTCGAACTCACATAAAGTATAGTTTTGAACAATCATTTTTTTTAAAAGAGCATAATTGTTTTTACATACAGACTCCTTCGCCCTCTCTTGAAACCCGTTAAACGTTGTAACCCCTACAGCTGCAAGAATACCGATGATGGCTACGACGACTAAGAGTTCTATTAGCGTAAAAGCTTTATTGTTAATAACACTCACTCTACCTTTCCACTATACTCCATCATTGTTGCGTTGTCTGCGGTACATCCTCGTATCCAATAGGTGCTTCCGTTATCATAAATATAAACTCTACCAGCTGAACTTTGATTTCCGTTATATGATTGTAACTTGCAGTCATAAATGTTGCCATTATATATTGCCTCTTCATTTGTATTATAAGGATTTCTATATTTTGTTCTTAATGCCCGCGTTGCCGATTGAGAAACCTGATTAGATGTACCTAAATTACTACAAGCAAGATGATTAGAAAATGCTTTTGTCTCTCCTAAAGTACATTTCATCATTTCAGCGTTTACATACCTTATTAAGCTTGAGTAAGTTTTCTTTGTTGCAGAAACTTTTGCTTTTTCTTGAAACCCATTAAACGTTGTCACTCCTACTGCAGCCAAAATTCCTATAATGGCTACTACGACTAGGAGTTCTATTAGGGTGAAGGCTTTACTCATTGTTGTTAATTCTCTTTCCAACCCTCAACTGTTATCGATCCTCCGCCCTTAGCTTTTGATTTTCCGGTGATTAAATTATCTTTAGATGTAAATCCTGAAATATTTTCCTTAGCTTCTCCTGCTAGACCCATATAAAGATTGTCTTTCTGTACAACAACTTTTGATAGAACACCTTTTCCAACATTTACATTTAAGACCGAATTACCACACTTACTATCATAAGCAGTTAATAAAGCTGTTCCTGTATTACATCCCGTAGTTCCTGAAGTAGGTTCGTATATTGGATAATAAACTCTATCTTTATATACTGTAGGTTCTGCAGTTAATTTTTGTTTGTTTTTTAATTCAACGTACCAACCTAGATCACTTCCACCTGGACATGTTGGAGCAGTTTTACACTGTGAAATTGTGCCAGGATTATTGATGACTCTAAAACTTGGAAAGTTTTTATCTTTTATTCCATATACTCTATTTTTAATGTTTGTAGACTGCTCTTGTAACTTTTGAGTGTTCCCTGTTCCAAAATATAACCATAAATCTCCGTCATTAATTGTAGCTTGAGCTCTTTTGTAGATATACCTTCCATTACTAGAATTAGACTCAGAGTTAAACAATGTAGTTGTTTGATACATCGTACCGGTATCTGTTAAATTTATTTTAGTTATTTTGCCTTCTAGATCTGCGGCATAAACCATAGCACCATTATAATTTGCTTTGTCACTTCCATCAGCAGTTATAACTGTCAAATCAGCAGGAACAGAATTAACGATATTGCTTGAAGATAAATCTGAAATATCTATTTTTTGTAATAATCGTCCTTCATCTTCTAAATCCATTACAAAAACTGCTGAACCATAATTAGGATTTACACTACCGTTGTAACCTGCTCCAAATACCGCAACCCATTTATCTTTTCCGTTATGCTTAACTCTTATTATTCTTGGAGTTGACCAGGCCTCACCTAATTTTCTATAATCCATGTTGGCAGAAATTCCCCCGCCCGCGTATCCAAATTCATTTTTAAATCCGTCTTTATTCCAATGTTTAACTACTTGATTGGTAGGATCGTTTTCAATAGCAAATAAATGTGTTGGTGACTGAGGGTTGGTAATATCTAATGCAAAATATCCGTGACCACCAGCTCCAAGACCAACTAATGCAATGGTTTTCCAAACCGGGTTATTTCTTCCATCATCTGGAGTGTCATCATAATAAATATCTTTTACAATTGGAGAGCCATCTATTCCGTAAATTGCATTAGTAACATTAGCATTATTAGATGGAATTTTTTCAAGATTACCAATCATATTTGGTGGCAGGTAAGCCCATAATTCTTCTCCATTTGAAGTATCAAATGCATGAAGCAAGCCATTGTTAGCACCAGCTAATAATATTTCTTTTCTATTATTACAAGGGCCTCCGCAAGTACTTTCTGATTTAAATTTATTGTAATTATTTTGTGAACGATAATAGCTATCTCTTTTCTGTGCATTTGCCTCTGAACCAACAGTCGTTGAGGCATCTGGCGGAGAAACTATAGCTATATCTGAATGATAAATGTCAGCTAATTTATGTATAGACTCAGTTTTATTATTATCTGCGTCTTGGTCATAAGTATCAACACCTCTTATGAAATTAATTAAATTTTCAACTTGAGTATCTGTTGGTGACTGACTTGGAAACATTAAACTTTTTAGAGCATCTCGGTAAGTCGTGGTAAAATTATTTATTCCTGATGCATCTCCGTGTAAGGTCCAAATATTTCTTGAAGATGCGCTTTTGCTATTTAATTTAGTAGCAGCATCCCAAATAGCATTACCAAAAGTACCATCGCTATTTAGTTTGTATTTTTTTAAGCTTCCTTTCCATTGTTTATTTTTTTCGTATTCAAAAGTAGATTGGAAAATAAAATCTCCTTTTGTCACATCAGACATCACTGCCGGAGTTGTAAACGTAAGCCTACCAGAAATAGCTTGTTTAATTGCATCTGTAAGTTTTGCTAACAGTTCTGTTTCGTTTGATGCATATAAAGGTGCAGTTGTTCCACCTTGTGCGGCTAAAGTTGTATAGTTACTGGTTGAACCAGATAAATTTAAACCAACGGCAAAAGTTTTTATTTTGTGAGTGTTATTTAATGTATTGGCTATATTTAATACACTACTGTGTGAACTCCAATAACCATCACTTATTACAATTAAATAATTGATCGAACAGGTTTTATTCCAGTTAGCTACTTGGCCGCTTGTAAAATAATTACTAGCATTTTGCATAGCACTTAACAAATTTGTCCCGCCATAAGCAGTAACATTGTCCACATCAGTATAAATACTTTTCGCACCTGTATCACTTATTCTTACTCTAATTCTATTTGAAGATGCCCATTGCATGAAACCAAAGTTTGCACCTGAAGTTAAGTCGGTATTTGAAACTATTTTCTTAATAACTTTTTTAGCTGCATCTAAAAGTGTTCCCCCTCCACCGCCATAAGTATTTTGAAGGCTTAAACTAGTATCATATTGTCTTACAGCATAATTGTAAAAATCAGTTGCGTATATCTTGTCATTGCTATCTATATGCATCCCATATGGATACCTGAAAGCTGCAGTTGTAGAATAACTGCCTACTTTAGCTTGGTAAGATAGGCTTGAATTAAATTTTTGAAGTCTATGATTATAAAGATCTGTTACATATATATTTCCACTACTATCGTAGGCGGCATCTGTCGGTCTTCTTAAAAGACCATTAGAGCTAGAATAAGTGGAGCTAGATGAGCGCGAATGACTTAACGTCGATCCGCTGACATTAAATTCAATTAGTTGGTTTTTATTATAATCGGCTACTATTAATTTATTTCCTGCAGAGTTTAAGGACATTCCCCAAGCATAGCTATGAATCGAATTAAAGTTTTGTGGGCCCCAGACTGCTGTTCTTAATGAGTTTCTATGCATTACAGCAAGTCTTCCATATCCATTTCCAAAACCTATAAATATATAATTATTATTTACTGCGAGTGCATGAGGATAGTAAGCCCTTTGAGCAACTTCATACATGCCATCACTTTTGATGCAGCTTCCTGTTAAGCTTAAAACTTTAATCATATGATTATAAGTATCTGCTAAATAAATTTTATCGTCATAAATTGTAAATTGCCTAGCATATCTCCATTGATTGCAGTTATTACCATAACCACCGAAGCTTCTTAGATATGCACCTGAACTATCAAAAACTTTTATTCTATTGTTATAATATTCCATGACATAAACATTGCCTGAGCTATCTGTTGCAACATCAAGAGGATAATAAACCTGAACGCTAGAATATAATTTACTGTTCATACTTCCTGACGTATCCAACATAATTAAAATATTAGCCGGGATATCTGAAGTACCCGATCCTGGAGGTGGGTTTTTAGCTTGTGCTTGAAAGCTAAAAGATAAAATCAATAAAGATAAAATTATTTTCGAGAATCTAACCATTCGCCTACTTTTGAGTTATAATCTGCCATTACATCGGCATAAAGTTTACTAGTAATTTCAATTACTTCTGCATGACCATCATGAATATTGGTTGAGATGTATTGAATATAATCATTTCCAATTTCCCATTGGTAGCTACCTCTCCATTTACTTTTAGGTAAACCCTCGGGTAAATTAAATTTTCCATATTTTTTCATGGCAAAGTCCATAAGCTTACTGTCATTTTTAAGAGGTCTATAAAGTTGGATCTGAGATAATTTGTTATCTATATATAGATGAACGACAAGAGTTCCCCAGAGAGATTTGTCATCTTTGCATATATCTTCAATAGGAATAAGTAAACTCTCTCCTCCAAATTGATCAGGCATTAAAACGTTTTGGGGTTTATTTTCTTGTCCGCTGAGTTTAACTTGTTCTTTATTATCCCCAAAATTAGAAATCTTAAAATTACAGGCTAATGCGCTTGATGAAATCAAAATTGGGAATAAAAGTATTAATAAAGTTTTTTTCATTTAATTTACCTTGGTTACGTAACTTTCTATTGCTGTTACGATATTTCCTGTTTGACATTGATTTTTTGAAGCATCACAACCGCAGGAATAAATAGTAAAATATGTTGCTGTTCCAGTTGATCCAGATTTATAGCTTGAGCTTTCTGAAATATCTCCACCAGAAGTTCCTGAAACAGTTTTAGTTGTAGGTGTACTTGTTTGGCCGTTTGCATCTGGTGTATAGGTGATAAAAAATTCATAACTATAATTTTCTAATCTCTTTATCTCATCTGCTGATGCATTGATTAATTCATCTAAATTTTTTCTCTCTACATAATTATTGATAGTTTTTGCAGAGCCCAATGTTGGAAAGAGATCAGTTTTACAAAATTCAACATTTGGCACATTTCCTGGTGTTAAGTTGGACTGTGCTAACATCCATCGTTTGGCTTCTTTAATGCCAGTTTCAGCCGCATAGAATGTTTGTTGATTAGTATCTTTTAGGCCATTTGACTTATGATCATTAGAGACTACTGACATTAAAGTTGCTCCCATAACAGACATAACCACAAGCATCATTAGCGCTAAAGCTAAAGCAAAACCTTTTTCTGAATTTCTGTTTCTAATTTTCATATTTTAATTAAATTTCTTAAGTAAACGCTTAAATAAAATGTTTCTCGGTGGTATTGATCGTTCTTCTGCAGAGAAAAATTGTGATTTAATATCTTCGTTGTTTTACTAGTTTTATAAAGCTCATTTGGAGATCTGACTGTAACGTATATTTCTGCTGTATGCACCTTATCTTGATTAGCTATAGCGTCTGCTGAGAATAATCCAACTGATGTTAATTCGGCACCAGTGTTATCCCTTAATACCACTTGAAAATCAGTAACATTCTCAACAATGACCATTGGTTTACAATTTCTTTGATTACTATACCTTTCGCAATAAGCTTTTTTTGGATCTACAACTGGGTTTTCAATTAATTGTTTGACTAAATTGGTCTGACTTCCTGTTTGTTCAATATAATATTCAGTTTGTATTCTTGTATTTTGATCAGAGTTAAACCAGATACTTAGGTAGTCAGCCCCTTTACTATTATAATTATTTTTAACCTCTATTTTTCGATCCCAGGCAGATCTAGAGTAATTGATGTTTTTATATCCTGCGTTTCTTAAATCTTTTGCAATTAATGATAAAGAGTTTCTGCCTGCTTCACTCATTGCTGCCCGATCAGTAATACTTTGATAAGTGTTATTAAAATATTGATAAGCAAAATACATAGCGCCAATTGCAATCATTCCAATGACTAACGCAACCAAGGTTTCAATTAAAGTAAATGCTTTGTTATTTAAATTTTTCATTTAACAATTACCCCAATAAATTTATTTTTCTTCCCTTTGCCGGTTTTAAAATTAAAAAAAGCCTGAGTTCCAGAATTTTTGGCATTTCCAACTGAAGCTTTTCTCTCATCACCAGACACACAAGTTAACTCTCTTTTTTTATTATTTGTCTCGATTTGTCCTTCAGCTTTAAAAATCTTAGACCATTTATCCTTTTTCTTTCCTGCTAAATCTGATTGGCTATAAGAACCCTTGTTGCAATTCTGGGTAAAATTATAACTGGATGCATTATTAGGATCTCCCATAATATCTTCTACAGCAGACTCAGATAAAAAATTAACCTTTGTTCTTTCCATAGAGCGGTCCATTGAGGCAACTGAAAATGCAATCATTTGATTAATTGCTATAAAACCAATACCAACGATAACCAGACAAACAAGAGACTCTATTATTGAAATTCCTTTTGATTTATCATTTATTTTTGAAGAATCCATTTATCGCTTCCTAGATTATATTTATAAACTTGTAATTTTGTTCCTGGATTAACTTTTATGATGTAACGATGAGGTAGCTTATCTCTATTCCAATAACAAAGCTTACTATATCCTGGACCTGTATTTGATGCTGAACATACGATCATCCATAGTTTGCCCTCTATCCCGTTTTGATTTTCACCGTCAGTGGTTATGATGCCATCTTTATCAATACATAAATGTTTTCTACTTGATGTAACATTTGAAGACCATTCAAAGGTGTTAGAACTTTTTGTATATCTTTGCGTATCCTGACTTATGTAACCAGTTACAGATCCAGGACAAGCTCTTTGATTTAAAATACTTCTTCCTTGGCCATTAGGACGAGTTCTGGAAGGAGCTGGAATTTTCATTTGTATAGCCCACTCTTCATTTGACATTTCCCAGGCTTGGGATTTACCAGAAGCTGGTTTACCTGAAATCCATATGTAGCTCATGGCATATTTCCCGGAGACAGTTTCAGCTTTTTTTTGTTTGATGTAGTCGACAAGTCTATAAACTTCTTTTTTCACCTCTCTGTCCGTTAAATAATTAGAAATTTGAGGATAAGCTATAACTACAATTACAATTATTATTACAATAACGACTAACAGCTCAATAATAGAGAAAGCTTTATTCTTTAGTGTCCGCAGCATTGATAGTTCCCCCACTTACTAGTTGCTCAATAGATTTTTCCATAGTGATCATACCATCTCTTTGACCTGTTTGCATTACACTTGCTATTTGATGAATTTTTTTCTCTCTAATCAGATTTTTGACCGCAGAGTTACAAACCATGACCTCGAAAGCTCCAACACGACCCTTTCCATCCATAGTTTTGAACAATTTCTGCGTAATTACCATATTAAGCGATTCTGCAAGCTGGGCTTGGATTTGAGACTGTTGCTCTGAAGGAAAAACGTCTATAATTCGGTTTATAGTGTTGGGTGCTCCACTAGTATGCAAGGTTCCAAACACTAAGTGCCCAGTTTCGGCTGCTGTTAGAGCCATACCTATAGTTTCTATATCTCTTAACTCACCAACAAGAATAACGTCTGGGTCTTCTCGAAGAGCTCCTTTCAATGCAGTGGCAAAACTCTCCGTTTGTTTTCCCACTTCTCTTTGTGAGACGATACTCTTCTTGTCTTTATGAATAAACTCTACTGGATCTTCAATCGTAATGATGTTTGCCTGCCGTGCCTCGTTAATTTGATTTATGATTGCTGCTAATGTTGTAGATTTACCCGATCCAGTGGGCCCGGTAACTAAAACCAATCCCTTGTGAGCATCTATAATATCGTACATGACTGGTGGAAGGTTTAATTCCTCCATAGATAAAACTTTCGTTTCTACTTTTCTAAGAACAGCTGAAATACCGTGCAAAGATTTAAAAAAATTAGCTCTAAACCGAACTTCACCCAGGGTAAAACCGCAGTCGAGTTCATTCTGCTTTTTAAATTTTTCTACATCTTGAGGAGAGCAGTGATTTTTAAGAAGATCCTCTAAATTTTGTTCTGTAACCTTTGTAGAATTATCAATTACAATTTCCCCTATTTCACGGTAAGAAAAATCACATCCTGATCTTAAATGAAAGTCAGATATTTTTTTATTATTTTTTACAAGACTGGTTATTTTTTCTATCATAATCTATTTTTTCATAAATAATACATTTCGACAAGATTAACTGAGGTTTGGGAGGCGTTAAACAACAACTTAAACGTGTATTTTTAGCTCTTTAAGAGTTTTATAATCTAAAATTAGAATTTAGATTTTATCTATAATTACAACTTAAAATAGAATTAAGTGAAAATTTCTTCTTTTAGAACATTCTAACACAAATATTATCTTCGTCTAACACAATAGATCTTATATCTAACACAAGTTATTTTTAATCTAACACTAGTATTAATAAGACAAGAATTATCTAACACAACTAATATTTCTTGCATTTTTCGTTAAATTTAATGTTTATAAAAATCTAACACAAATTTTCATATGATTTTAACTCTTACACATTTGTAACACAAAAGATTTGACAGTTTTAATAATTTATATAAAGTGAAAATAAGGTCAATTTAGCTATGTCTGACATAATTAAGGCTAAAAACGGTAAATTACACATATACGTTAGACAAGACACGTATAAAGGGAAGCTTAAATCAGAAAATTGGGTAGGAAGGACTTTTTTTCAAGGAAAACAGAAAGTCATATCCTCAGGCACTAAAAATCTAGAAGAAGCTAAGATAATCCTTGAAAAATGGTATGACGACCTACAAAACGGCTCCATAGACCCACCGGAGGTGAAAGTTAGCAACAATGAGGGAGTTACGCCTGCAATTGCCACTTCGGAGGTTAATAATCAAAAATACACTCCTAGAGTTGAAGGTCAAAAAATACAACCTGGATCAACTATTAAAGAACAGACGCCTAAAAAAGGAATATTTGATAAACTTAAAAATACAAAAATTGATTTATCTTTTTTAAAGAAAATAGGCTCAAAAGATAACAAAAATAGATCAAGCAAATTTATCCAAGATATTACCAAAACCTTCAGTAGTAAAATAAGTGAAGCAAGTGTGTCTAATGAAGAGATCGCTGGTGTAGATATCACAAACGACTCTATTAAAGTTGCCCAACTATCAAAAGAAGGTGATAGCTGGATCTTAGATAAAATTTCTACAAGATTGCTAGATGTCGAACAGGTGAATAATAATATCTTAGAGGCAAAAGATTATATATCTGAGGAAATTAAGTTGGCGATTGCTAATGCAAAAATAACAACTTCAAATGTTGCGCTCTCTGTGCCTGTTACTAGCGCTATCATACGTGTTGTGACGAGTCCTTTAATGTCAGACAGTGAATTGCAAAGTGCTATCGAGACAGACTCTCTGTGGGAAAACTTAGTCCAACTTACTGATAATTTAAATGACTATTCGGTATTTCATCAAGTGATTAGTAGAAATTCAAAAAACAACACTATGGAAATATTATTTGTTGCTTCAAAACTAAGTGATGTCAACGCTTATTCGTCGATCATAAAAAAAGCAGGCTTAAATCCTGTTATAATAGATGTAAAGTGTTTCACATTAAAAAATGCCTTCGATAATACAATCTCACAAGATAATAAGATCCAGACAGCTATATTAGAAGTGGGCATTGACGATAATTATTTAATAATAGTGCATAATAATATGCCAATAATCACAGATATTTTTTTAAGACCCAATGAAAAAGAAGCTTTACTTAACATAAGGAGTGATAATCGGAATCAAGACGCTGAAACTATTATAAGACGATTTAGTATGCAGCTGAAACAAGCTTTAAGTGAGTATGAGACTAAATATAACAATAAAATTAATAATATACGTATTGTAAGCTCACTAAGAAACATTGAAGACATAATAATAGCATTTAAAAAAAACTTGCCTACTACGGGTTTTAAAATATTTGATCCTTTACATGAAGTAAGTATTCCTAAATATAATCAAGATAGAGTAAATATTGACAATAAATCAATTTTCACTTCTGTGATTGGTCTAGGTTATCGGAAGCTTGATGTCTTTGGTTATTATAAATTTGTCACCGCGGTTAAAAATATAAACCTATTACCTAATCGAGAGGCTTTAAAAAGACAAAATAAAATTAAATTCTTATCTGGCTTTGCTTTTAAAGGTTTGGCCGCAGGTATCGCTGCGTTATATTTATTTTTAATTGGTCTATCCTTCTTTGAATATAACTCAAACAAAAATAAATTAGAAAATTATGCTCAAATCAAGACAGAATTTGACAAAATCAACGCGCAACACTCAAAGCTAAAAAAACAATCAAACGATATGAGAGCTGCCTTAAGGTTAGGTAAACTTGTTAATTCAAACCAAAATTTCTCCTATAGAGCTCTTGCTCAGATTGCTAGAAGCGTGCCCCAAAGAGTAAAGTTTGAAACTTTAGATTTTAACGGATCTGATCAAATAATTATAACGGGGTTAGCTTTTTCTGATCAAGATATTATTAATTTCATATCTAATTTAAACGCTAAAGCTCTTGTAGAGTTAGCTTCTCTACAAGCTATGAATGTTCCTCAAAACACAGGAGATTTACAAGCAGCAAGCAGCAAAAAGGGATTTACAATACTTTGTAAATTAAAAATTTCATGAATTTAGAATCTTTAAAGAATATGGATGTAAATGATTTGCTGGCTAAATTAAAAGGGCAGAGCGATATCTTTAAAGACAAAAAGCTTATGATTAAAATAGGCGTAGGGCTTGGTGCAATTTTAATCTTTTTAATAATTTACTATGGATTTGTTAACCCTGTGGTTAAAAAACAAAAAATAAAAATTGCTGAAATGGAGGATTATCAAAATAAGATTATAACTTTTACAGACAATATGGCTGAACTAAATCAACTCATTAAAAAAATTCAGCCAGAATACGAAAAAAACAGCAAACTCTTTCATAGCGCAAAAGAGGTTGAAGGCCTTTATCAAAATATTAGTAATTTTGCGATCAGCAACGGTTTAAATATCCTTAATTTAAAAGTTCAGGATCCTGTCCCAGTAGCCAGAAAGAGCCAAAATACTGATCCGAACCAAGATCCTAATCAAAATCAGGATCCAAACAATCCAAATGCCAACGCAGAATATTATAAAATACCTGTTTCATTTGAGATACAAGGCAACTATTTAGGCTATCTAAAATATAGAAGAGCATTATCTCGCTCTAATAAAGTTATAAATTTTGATACAGAAAAAGTAAGTGTTAATGATAATGGAGGAATAACTGCTAAAGGCACATTATCTATAGTAGGATTACCAGATGAATATAATAAATAAGATTTTAATAGTGTTAATTTTGAGCTTGAGCTTAAACTCGATTTCCTTTGCTGACGGGCATGATAAAGAATTATTAGATGAGGAGCTGCCGGCTACTAACCCTTTTTCAGGTAGTACTGGAAATATTTCTTCCGGAGGGGTCGGAAATGACAATACCGGTAATAGTGGCTCTGGATCTTTGTTAAATAATTTAAAATTAGTTGGAATAATAAAAGGTGAAGATAAAAGATTTGCTATTTTCTCATCCCCAGATGGTAGAAGTGTCCGTTACACTGAAGATACAATCGTAGATGTTAATTTGATGATACTAGATATTTTAGTCGACCATATTTATTTTAAATCTAACGAAGAAACATATTCGGTAAACTTAGATAACGTCATTAGAAAGGTAAATGAATAAAATGAAATCAAGTTTTAATTTACTATTAATTTTTGTTTCAATATTATTGTTGACTTCTTGTGCTGCTAAAAAATTGGAACCAGTTTCAAGGCATGAAAAAGATCCAATAATTAAACCATCAGATATTGTTGTTGAGGGTCAAAAGAGTATAGAAGAAAAAATAAAATATGGGCCTAAGCCTTATGATACAGAATTCGATCCTAGAGAAAATAAAAGAAAAACAATAACATCTGAGCAAGTAAGAAACTATGTGTCTGTGCCTAGTGAATATGAAGAATTGAAACAAATAATAGATATTAATTTCAATGGAGTGGATTTTAGAGATGCTATGGGGGCTTTAGCTGATATTGGTGGTATTAATATTATCGTCGGCGAAGAAGTAAGCGGAACCGTAACAGCTAAACTTAATGATGTAGCTTGGGATGTAGCTTTCCAAACGCTTCTGGACATGAAAACTCTGGGTGCTGATGTAGATGTAGCTAAAAAGATTATAAGAGTTCACACACCTGAAAAGTTGACAGCACAAGAGACCTTGAAGTCTTCAAGGGCAGAGGTACTAAAAAAGAAAATTCAATTAGAAGATACTGTTGAGCCAATTTTAGCTGAAATATTTAGATTATATTATATAAGTCCTACTGAAGCCAAAACCACTTTAGAAAATTTATTTAAAGCACAAAGCGCTGCAGGTAATGAAGTAACAAGTACTATTAATAACATCACTATCACTGAGGAGAGTAGAACACGATCAATAATAGTTCGTGGAAGAAAACCAGACCTAGATGTTATCGATGCTGTTTTAAAAGAAATAGACGTAAAAACAGAACAAGTTTTAATAGAAGCATTTATCATTGATGCTACTTCAGAATTCGCAAGAGCATTAGGCTCTCGAGTTGGAGGAGCAAGTGTAAGCGATAGGGGAAATAAAGGAACAACTACGATATCAGGTATGCAAGGTGGAACTCAATCAACTGGAGCAAATGCAGCTTCCACTGCGGCTGATGTTGCTTTAGGTGCTGCTGCAGGGACAATATCTGGACAAGGAATTACAGGAACAAGCGGTATCGGAATATTAAAACAAGTTGGTGCAAGAGCTTTAAAACTTGAGTTAGAAGCATTAGAAAGCTTAAACTATAATAAAATTTTGTCTCAACCAAGTGTCTTTACTCTAAATAACCAGCAAGCAACTATCACTCAAGGACAACAGGTCCCTTACCAAACATCAGCTGATGGAACTGTTACAACAGAATTTAAAGATGCTGCACTTTCATTAACAGTAACGCCGAGCATAATCGGAGATGGAAATGTTCTCGTAGATATTAAAGTTAACAATGACGAGGTAATAGAAGGGCTTGCCGATGAACCTTCTATAAAAACGCACTCAATTACAACACAGCTCTTAGTTAGTGATGGAGATATAGTGGTTATTGGTGGCATTAAAAAAAATACCATGAGCTCCAGCAGAAGTGGAACCCCAGGCGCAAATAAAGTTCCATTAGTTGGAAACTTATTTAAAAGTAAGTCAAACACAGATAACTTAAATGAGTTGTTAGTCTTTATAGCGCCAAGAGTTATAAAATAATGATTAAATTAGACGAGTCCAGTGAGTTAAATATTTTAAATATGTTAGTGGATCACAAAGCTCTAAGTCCACAACAATTTAAACAGATTCAAACTTTAAGCAGCGAAAGTGGAAAATCACAATTATCGACGGCTTTTGAACTTAATTTAACAAGCTCGGAAAAAATACTTAAAATACTTTCTGAGTCCTATTCTCTTCCAACTATTAATTTAAAAAATATAGTAATTACTGATCAAATTAGAAAGATAGCTGCGTTAAGATATTTAAAAGAAAATATTTTAGTTCCCTTTGAAATCACTGGTGAAGTTGTAAAACTGGCTATTACAGATGCGTCAAAACTTGGTTTAATTAAAAATATTAAAAATCTAACTCAATTAAATCCTGAATTATATGCCGCTTCTTTAGAGACTATTGAACATTTTAATCAACGATTAGAAAACAAAAAATCATCTGGAGACTTAAAAAATAAGAAATTAGAACAAGTTAAAAAGAAGGAAAAAAATGTTCCTATTGAAGTGGAAAGTGATGTAATCGCTTTCGGTGACAATGTTATAAAAGAAGCAATAAGTTTAGAAGCTAGTGATATTCATATAGAACCATTTAAAAATACTTGCCAAATAAGATTTAGAATTGATGGAGTTTTAAGAACGATGGATAAATTCACAAAGTTTTTAACACAAAATTATAATGCTGTAGTAACTAGAATTAAGATTATTAGTAAACTTGATATCGCTGAGAGAAGAGTGCCTCAAGATGGAGGTTCAACCTTTTCTTTTGACAAAAAAGAAGTGGATTTACGTATTTCAATCTTACCTACTAAGAACAATGAACGAATTGTAATGAGGATCTTAAATAAAGAAGCTGGCGCTCAGAGTTTAGATGATCTCGGTTTTCAAGATAATGATTTAAATAGTTTAAATGAAGCCATTAACTCTCCTCAAGGTATGATTTTAGTTACTGGACCAACTGGAAGCGGAAAGACAACCACTCTATACACTATACTTCAAACCATTAACAAACCTTCAATGAATATTTTAACCGCAGAGGATCCTGTGGAATATGAATTAGAAGGAATTGGTCAAGTGCAAGTTAGAGAAGATATCGGATACACATTTGAGTCCGCTTTAAGATCTTTTTTACGTCAAGATCCTGAAGTTATTTTAGTCGGTGAGATAAGAGACAAAGCAACTGTAGATATAGCTTTGAAAGCAGCTCTTACAGGTCACTTAGTTTTTAGTACTATTCACACCAACGATGCACCAAGCACAATAACTCGTTTACAAAATATGGGCACCCCAGATTATCTAATATCTGCTGCGTGTACTTTAATTGTTGCTCAAAGATTGGCGAGAAAAACTTGTCCGGACTGTAGAATACCAGATGAAAAAATAAACCCGAAAGTATTATCTTCGATTGGGTTTACTCCAGAGCAAGCATCAAGGATAAAACCAGTTATAGGCAAAGGTTGTGGAACTTGCGCTAGCGGGGGGTCAGATGTTGGCAGTGGCTATAAAGGAAGAATGGGGATTTATGAAATCTTAAAAATTACTAAAAATTTAAAAGGCGCAATACTTAGAAAAGCAACCACTCAAGAATTAAAAGAGGTGGCCCTTAAAGATAACTTTAGAACGATGCAAGACATGGGTAGAGAAATGCTTTTAACAGGAGATTTGTCTTTTGCTGAATATCAAAGGGTATTAGCTATAGAATAAAATGATAAATTTTGAATATAAAGGAATCTCAGCAGGTAAATATGTTGAGGGCGAAATTGAAGCCATAAACAATTCTGAAGCAGCTTATAAGCTCAAAGAGCAAAAAGTAATCATTACCAAATTAGTAAAAGCAAAAAAGAAAAAAGAAATAAAGAAAAAACAAGCAACAAAATTTAGTTTTGGCTCTGGTGTTAAAACTAAAGAAATTTTAATTTTTGCAAAACAATTTTCAACAATGCAGAGAGCTGGTCTACCTATACTGACATCTTTAAACTTATTAATCGAACAAACTCAAGGTCCAAACTTAAAAAAGATTATTATCCAAATAAAAAAAGACTTGGAAGCAGGAAATGCTTTATCTGCTTGTTTCCAAAAACATCCTAAAATTTTTGATACAGTAACTGTAAATTTAATAAAGGCTGGAGAGGCAAGTGGAAAATTAGATATCTTTTTAGAGAGAATTGTTGATTCTTTAGAAAAAAGAGAAAAAATTAAAGCCCAAATAAAAAGCGCTCTTTTTTATCCAGCAGTTCTTCTTTCTGTTGCTGTTCTCGTTACAACTTTCATGCTGATTAAAGTGGTGCCGACTTTTGTAGATATGTACACAAATATGGGCTTAGCAGACGATCTACCAGGTCCGACTAAAATTATATTATCTGCAAGTAATTTTATTAGGACCAAAGGATTTTTACTTTTAATATTCATAATTGCTGCTGTATCAGGTTTTAAATATGCTTTAACAAAAAACTACAACTTAAGAAAAGGATTTGATAGATTTATTTTAAGGATGCCCGTATTTGGAAATTTAATACAAAAATCTATTTTAGCTAGAGTATCTTTAGTTTTAGGAAATCTTAACCAAGCTGGTGTTGATATATTAGAAAGTTTGGACATTGCTAAATCAGTTACCACAAATGTGGTAGTAGTTGAGTCAATTGAAAATATTAAAAAAGGCGTTTTTTCAGGTGAAACTTTAACTGATTTATTTTCTAAAGAAAAAATTTTTCCGCCAACTTTCAGCCAATTAATTTCTGTTGGTGAACAAACTGGAAGCTTAGATACTATGTTTGCTTCAGTTGCTAAATATTATGAAGAAGAGTTTGACACAGCTGTAGGAAACTTAGCGGCATTGATAGAACCCATAATGATAGTATTTATGGGAGTTACAATTGGTGGTCTAATGGTGGCCATGTATGCTCCAATTATGGGCGTAGGAGACTTAATCCAATAAAATCTATACAATTTGAACTTGAATAAAGATTAGAATTTACGTAGATTTTCTAAATATATATATATAAAGGAGCTGTATGAAAAAATTGAAAAAATTAAAGAATAAAGCATTTACATTAATAGAATTATTAGTTGTGGTTGCAATCATAGGAATTTTAGCTGCAGTTGGTGTAACAACTTTTGGTGGTTTCCAAGATAAAGCTAAAGCTTCTTCAGCAAAAGCAATTCATAAAGGGGTTCAGAAAAAGTTAGCTGCTGAACTTGTTAAATGTAGTTTAGGTGATAGTACAATTTTAAATAGCTTAAATTGTTCTGGAATATCTGGTGCAAATGTTGTTTCAAACATTGGTAGCGCTGGAGCTGTATTTTCAGATAAAAATCCTTATAGCGCAGCTGAGTGGGGTGTTAAATCTGGAAGCTCATTTGTATCTGGACAAACTAGTTTAAGTGCTTCTGGCAATACAATTACCTTAAAAACTTGTACTAGTGTTCAAGCAGATTGTGGTACAGCAAAGAACCAGTTAACTGATACTGTTGCTGTAGAATAAAGATTTAGTGAAAAAAAAAGCTTTCACTTTAATAGAGCTTTTAATAGTTGTGGCCTTGATAGGTATACTCTCTTCAATAGGAGTTATAACTTTTCAAGGCCAAATAAAAGCCTCTAAACAAAAAAAAGCTGAAATCAATTTAAACTCGGTAAATTTAGCACTTCAAGAATATAAATCTAATAACGGTGACTATGGTTCATCAACAAGCTGTAGTTCAAGTTCAAACGGAACAATTGATACAAATTTATTTGATGGTGTTCAAAACCTATCAGGAGATGATACATTTCAATATTGTATAACCGTTAGTGGATCAAATTTCACGATAATGGCTAAAAACCCAAAAACAAACTGCCAGATAACACTAAATCAAAATTTAGCTGTAAATAGAAATAGTAGCTGTTAATTTAATATTCTATCCCTATACTATCACTTGCAACAAATAATGATTATTTTGTATTCAAAGAATAATGTTGTTAAACCTAACGGATTTGCAAAAGTCGAGTTTTTTGTCGATAACGTTGGCAACGAGACGCTCTACCACTGAGCTATGCCCGCAATAAAATTAGTATAGTATAGGCTGCAACAAATGGTCAACCATTATAAAATGCCGCTACCCGCAAGTTATTTTTTTTAATATAATATATTTATGAAAAATTTACCTTCCATCCTTCCTGTGTTTCCATTAAGTGGGGTAATTTTTTTTCCTAAAACTAACTTGCCATTGAATATTTTCGAACAAAGATATTTAAATTTAGTTAATGATGCTTATAACAGAGATAAATTGATGGGCATGGTTCAATCTAAAAAAGAAAGTGGGAGTGTTTATCAAGTAGGTTGTTTGGGCAAGATAAGTGATTATCAAAAAAGTAAAGATGGTAGAATTCTAATAAACCTAACTGGAATTTCCAGATTTAAAATTTTGGAGGAAATCTCTAACGATAAATTATACCGAGAATTTAAGGTCGATTATAAAGATTTTAATGAGGATAATATTGAGGCAAACAATATGATAGATATGAGATCTTTAATGAATAATGCAAAAAATTTTTTTAAGAGAAATGGACTTTTATTAAATTGGAAAGAGTTTGAAAAATTAGATCAATCTCAAAAAGTTAATACTTTGGCGATGATTGCTCCGATTACTAATGAAGAAAAGCAAAAATTATTAGAATCGATATCTTTAAAAAACAAGATGGAAACATTAGAGAGTATAATTAGTTTTTATTTACACGAAACGAATTTCAACAATCAAACGGTACAATAATATTAATTAGCAGATTTATTCATTGAATCGAAGAAATCAGCATTATTTTTTGTATTTTTTAATTTTGCTATTAGAAACTCAATTCCATCCATTGTACCCATTGGACTAATTATTCTTCTTAGAACGTTCATTTTAGAAAGGTCATCTTTCTGGAATAACAACTCTTCTCTTCTTGTTCCTGATCTTGTTATATCAAGAGCTGGATAAATTCTTTTATCTGCTACTTTTCTATCAAGAATTAATTCTGAATTACCTGTTCCTTTAAATTCTTCAAATATTACTTCATCCATCCTACTTCCTGTGTCGATTAAAGCTGTGGAAATAATAGTTAATGAACCACCTTCTTCTACGTTACGAGCTGCACCAAAAAATCTTTTGGGTCTTTGGAGTGCGTTAGCATCAACACCGCCAGTTAAAACTTTTCCTGAGCTTGGTATAACAGCATTATAAGCTCTTCCTAATCTTGTTATCGAGTCTAATAAAATAACTACATCCTTTTTATGTTCGACTAATCTCTTAGCCTTTTCGATTACCATCTCTGCCACTGCTACGTGCCTTGAAGCTGGTTCGTCAAATGTTGATGCCACTACTTCACCTTTTACCGATCTTTGCATATCTGTTACTTCCTCTGGCCTTTCATCAATTAAAAGGACCATCAAATAACATTCAGGATGATTTGCTGTAATCGACTGCGCAATATTTTGAAGAATTATTGTTTTACCAGCTCTAGGTGGTGAAACGATTAATGAACGCTGTCCTTTACCAATAGGACTAACTAAATCTATAAGTCTCGCTGTGTTGTCCGGTTTCTTTTCAACTTTTGTGCTTTCAACCTCTAACTTTATTCTCTCGTTTGGATAAAGAGGCGTTAAGTTATCAAATGCAATTTTATTTTTTCCTTTTTCAGGTTCATCAAAATTTATTTTATTCACTTTCAATAAAGCGAAATATCTTTCCGCATCTTTTGGTCCTCTAATTTCTCCCTCAACGGAGTCTCCTGTTCTTAAACCAAATCTTCTAATTTGGCTTGGACTCACATAAATATCATCTGGTCCTGGTAAATAATTAGACTCAATTGCTCTAAGAAAGCCAAAGCCATCTTGCAATACTTCTAATACTCCTATCGCTGTAATTTGCTCGTTCTTCTCGGCTAGTTTTTTTAATATAGCAAAGAGAATTTCTTGTTTTCTTAGTGTGCTCGGGTTTTCAATTCCAAGCTTCTCTGCCTCATTAATAAGCTCGGCCGGGTTCTTTTGTTTTAATTCTTGTAAGTTCATGTAATTGAATTGATTAATTGGGAAGTACTAAAATATATGTTTTTTTTAGAAAAATTCAAGACCTTTTATAATGGTTTAAAAATCACAAGAAATATGACAACAATGAGTATTATTGTAGGTACTTCGTTAATAATTCTAAAGTACTTCGAAGATTTAATATTATTATCTATTGCGAAATCCCCAAGATATTTTCCAAGTAAGAAATGGTAAAAAGTCAATATAACAACTAATGCTGTTTTTAATTGCATCCATAATTCGGAAAAAACACTAAATCCAAGACTATGAATTAATAACATACCAAACAACCAAGATAACAACATAGCTGGCATCATAATAAAATAATAAAGTTTTCTTTCCATCGTTTTGAATACTGTTTTTTGAGACTCATGGTCTGCCTCTGAATGATAAACAAATATTCTTGGTAAATATAAAAGTCCTGCCATCCATGAAACAATTGCTATCAAGTGTAAGGATTTGAACAAAAGGTAAGAATTCATCTTTAAATATATTTTTTAACTAACTTTTCAAACAAATTGATATGATCTAAATTATCATTGAGGCATGGTATTAAACCGAAATTTTTACCGCCGTTCTCCATAAAACTTTCCCGTCCTTGAATATCTATTTCCTCTAAGGTCTCTACACAATCAGAAGCAAAACCTGGACAAATAACTAATAAGTTTTTAACTCCCTTACTCGGCAAACTTTCTAAAGTCTTATCCGTATAAGGTGTTAACCATTCTTGAGGTCCAAACCTTGACTGAAAAGTTGTCTGAATATCTATTTCATTAAAATTTTCTTTCATGAGTCTTGTAGTTTTATGACAATAACAATGATAAGGATCTCCTTTATCGAAATATTTTTTTGGAATACCGTGATATGAAGAAATAATTAAATCTGGTTTCCATTTTATTTTTCGTAATTTTTCTTTAACACTTTTTACTAACGCATCTATGTACATTGGCTCACTTTCATAATGAGGTATAACCTGTAAACTTGGTTGCCATCTCATACCCATAAGTGACCTGTAAACTTCATCACAAACAGTTGCTGTTGTAGCTGCTGCATATTGTGGGTACAAAGGGAGGATTATAATATTTTCACATCCAGCATCTTTAAGAATATTAAGTTTTGATTTTATGCTTGGGTTTCCATATCTCATTGCAAAATCAACAATAACTTTTTCACTTCCTATTTTTTTATTTAGTTTCTCTGCCTGGTTTCTTGTAAAATAAAGCAGTGGAGACTCGTTTGACTCTTTTCTCCAAATTTTTTTGTATGCGTGTGCTGTTTTAGATGGTCTAAAGGTAAGTATAAATAAATTTAAAATGATTTGCCACAATATAGGGTTAACCTCTATTACCCTTCTGTCAGATAGGAATTCTTTTAAATATTTTCTTATATCCCACCAACTTGTAGAATCTGGTGTTCCTAAATTTATCAAAAGAACACCTGTTTTACCAAATTTTACTTCTGGATGATCGTTTTGCATTATTAATACTCTCTATAAAATTTTATTAGTTTATCTACTTTGTCTGGGTTTGTTTCTGGTAGCATACCATGTCCTAGATTAAAAACATAAGGCAAACCTTTGAATGCGTCTAAATATTTTTTAGCATTGCTGTAGATTTCTTCATCGGATAATAATAAAGTTTTTGGATCTAATCCTCCTTGAATTACTGTGTCTTTCAGATTTTCTTTAGCCCAATATGGATCGACATTGTAATCTATATTAATCCCGTTTGGTTTTACCAAATCATTAAAATCTTTGTAATTTTCTTTAATACCTCTTGGAAAACAAATTACAGGTATATCTTTCTTTTTACAAAACTCTACAATTTTAGAATTTGGAGAATAACAAAAGTCATTAAGATCTTCTTGCGGTATTGATCCAGCCCAGGAGTCAAAAATTTGAACCACGTCAGCTCCTGCTTTAACTTGATTTTCGATATGTACACAAAGATAGTTAATTAACTTTTTTAATATCAAATTAATTTCATCTCTTTTTTTATTAATTATTTTTAAATCAATATCATTTTTATTTTGTTTGGCTCCAATCATGTATACGAGTAATGTCCATGGGGCCCCTATGAAAGATATTAACGATTTTTCTTTATTTAATTTTTTTCTAGTAATTTCTATTGCTTTATAAACCGGTTTAAGTTTTTCAGTAAATTTAAGATCATCATTTTTTAAAAAACTTTTCAAATCAAAATTTTCTAGTTTAGGACCATGGTTTTTTAAAAATTCGACTTTTTGGTTAAGCGCATGAGGTACCATCAAAATATCTGAGAAAATTATTGCAGAGTCTAGATTAAATCTCTCGATGGGTTGTAGTGTAATTTTAGAGCTTAACTCACTATTTAGGCAAAGATTAATAAAGTCTTGATTTTTTGATCTAATTTCTCGAAATTCAGGTAAGTAACGCCCAGCTTGTCTCATAAACCAAACTGATTTACAAATTTTTTTATTTTTCAATATTTCTTTAAGACTATTCATTAAATAATAAAAAGTTTTTAAGTGTAATAAATGCTTTAGGTCCTGTTATTTAGTTATATAACGAATTATACACTTTTTATACATAGGACCATTTATAACTATCCTTGAAAAATATGATTTTGGAACATTTATTGATTTTATAAACATCAAAAAAACCATATTATTAACATTCAACAAAATGTTTAAATAGTGTTAATTAATGTTAGTTATTTTTCCTATTTTTTTTTTAATATGTAGAAAAGTAACTAATTAATACTTTATTAACAAAGTTATGAACGAAAAATACAATGTATATCTTGTGTCTGACTCAACTGGAGAAACATTAGATAGAATATTTTTATCTCT
>Ga0255777_10000538_pt1 | contig 35683 bp, 40 predicted proteins | sample 101ome_15_FD_179975 | JGI IMG/M metagenome (GOLD analysis project Ga0255777, IMG submission 179975) | Coastal salt marsh microbial communities from the Groves Creek Marsh, Skidaway Island, Georgia - 101402AT metaG (version 2) | ecosystem: Environmental > Aquatic > Marine > Intertidal zone >... | reverse complement strand
TCCATAACACGACAGCAACCACTTGGCACTGTCTGCTCGACGACTTCGCGAAGAACACGACCGGCCGCTCGATGCTGTGACCGCATAGATCGGCGACGGCGGCAACAGGTGCCACGGCACGTCCAGCACTCGTCAACAATGGTGGGCGCAGAGGGACTCGAACCCCCGACATCTTCCTTGTAAGGGAAGCGCTCTAGCCAACTGAGCTATGCGCCCGCAGCCCTCTACGATACCGGCGTGTTCACCGGTCTCATCTGCCGACGTTTACTGCCGCATCACCAAGTGAGCACACCTCACCCGTCTTTGAGACGTTCATCCAAAAACGCGTCAAACAACGCTTGTGTGGCAGCTGCGATCGGCGACCGCCGGTCGGTCGGGTCAGGGGTGAACAAATCCCGGCCAAACACGTCACCAACAACAGCCCCGACCTCCATACACACCAGCGCCGACGCCGCGTAGTCCCACAGCCCATGGCCGCCACGATGCATATCGCACCAAGCATCAAGGACACCCGAGGCGACAAGGCAAAGGTCTGGTGCCGACGCACCCAGCACACGAAATTGCCCCCACCCATAGTGGTGGCGCGGCAAACCCGACATCGCAACGACAGCCGACCTCAGCGTCGTACATCCTGAATGCTGAATACGCTCGCCGTTGAGAAACGCCCCACCACCGGCCACAGCAGTCCACCGTTGACCGGTTGCATGATTGGCAACGAGTGACACCTTCGGCTGACCCTCTTCAAGAAGGCATAGCGCCGTCGCAAACCAAGGCACCCCACGAGACGCATTCGTTGAACCATCAACAGGGTCAACCACCACCAACGGTGCAGCCGCATCACCCGTAATTCCACTCTCTTCACTAAACACCGCAAAACCTGCGTCATACAGCACCTTGAGACAGGCATCATCGGCGGTCACATCGAACGCATATTGACTGTCGCGCTGTCCAGATGGCCCCCAATCGGAGGTCCTCCCCAGCACATCAGCCACAACATCGGCAGCACTGTTGAACACTCCGAGAACAGCATCGACATCATCAAAGGAACTTCGCTGAGGAACAGTCATCGGCATTCACGGTAGTGTGCAAAACGTGGCAGTCATCGATGTCGCCGGATTTGTTGCCGATCTGAAAAGTGAGGCAATCGACCACGGCTTTCACGTTCATGATGAACGACACTTTGTGGAGACCTATTCACTGCGCCAATTGTGGGAAGTTGATCTTCATCCTGAAGAGGCCTGCGCTGGCCCAATCGACCTTCATCTCTCGCTTGACGTTGACCCCCGTGCACTACTCGGCTTCGAGGACGAAGTCATGAAGCTTGACGACCTCGACGACACACCACCGCAGGGGTTTACATTCCCGCTCATCTACACGTGGACCTTGCCACCGCTACCCAGCCCACCAGACCTGCTCGTGCTCGCCACCGAGATCGCAGGAATTGGTGGCGTTACCCTTCCAATCGAAGTCTCAGCCATCGACTCGTTTCCCAGTGTTACCGATGCACCCGAACGATCACTTTCCATCGTCGCCAAAATTTCACTTGAGCTTTCCGATGTGTACATGAACAACGACACCGCAGTTACACAAACCCTTGAACGCTGCAAAGCAGTCAGCCTGTACCTACTCGACCGGGCCGACCGGTGGCTCGCCGAAACCTAAACGAGGTCAACTATGCGCGTGAGCGAGCTCATCGACATCCTCAGGGATAAGCCAAGTGATGCAGAAATCGAAATTGCATTTGTGACTCCAGTTGACGACGATGCAAACGAGATCGTCGTCAACCACTTTGAGGTGTCCGCCATCTTCTCCCCCACTGATGACAGCGTCCTGCTCATCTCAGGCGAAGATGCTGACGTCGACGAACTCATCGACGCCCTTGAAGCTGGCGATGAGCTCGACAGTGATAACAACTAACTAACCGAGTGGCGGAAGCGCCGCCGATGCGTTGCGTTTCCACACCACCCAGTACTCGTTACTGAAGTATTCGTCGAAGGCGTCGTCGATAACCGCAAAATCAGCTGCAGCCTCGGCTGAGAGATCTTTCTGTAGAACAAGGAATTCAACACGCTCGGCTCGCTCATCAAGTCGAGTGCCTTCAAGTTCGAGTCCCACGCCGTACAGGACGGCCCGAAACGGCGTCGGAAACTGATAAACCTCATCTCGATACGCAAGGTGAGGGGCGATCCGATAGTGCGCTGCGACCACTGCGTCATCAGGAACAACCTCAACAACCTCGCGTGCCGCCACCGCAACCGGGTGCGAAGGCGGCCAGTACGACGGCATTGCACGACCCTTCGGAATTGGCGACCACAACAATGCCGACAACGCAGTACACACCATCACACACACCAGCGCCACACGCCGGCCACCCAAGCCCGAGGCTGGCAACTGCTGAATCGCCCACACCGTTCCAAACACCAACGCCGGTACCGCAACAATGCTGTAGTGATACTGCACGTGGAACTGATACCAGTAGGTGCTCAGCACATTCGTGAACAACACGAGCGCACTAATCGCAGCCACTCCTGGCCTACGAATGAACTGGAAACCCATTGGCAGCATCATCTGCCACAGGTACCAGGGCCGATCTTCAGAAGTGAAGTAGGTAACAACATCTCGGGGCCGTGTAAACACCGCCGAAAGCAACCCGGTCGGACCACCAAAGGGGATCCGCCAAGCATTTCTAGTCGGCACACCGATCAGTGAACGCATCACCACGAACATTGCGATCAATGTTGTCGCTACAGCAGCGCCAATAGTGACGAGACCTATGCGTCTGCGTCGATTAAGCGCCACCCACACACCGAGTGGAACGATGACGAGCGCAACATCTTCTTTTACGAGAAGAGCGCCAACAACGGCAACGACATACCAACCCCAACGATGAGAGAGCGCAGCCCACAGCGCGAGCGGAACGAACAGGCCAAGGAAACTATCTGGGTGGTAGTTCTCGAAAACGGCTCCTAGCACCGCTGGATGAACCAGGTATGCCACAGCAAAGAAGAGTCCAATCTTGACCGACCGGAGCGAATCCCGGGCGTAGAGATAGACCGGAACCGCACCCAGCCCGATCACGGAGGCTTGCGACCAGAACAAAATCCATGCCCCTGGAGCGACCCAGTAGAACGGAACAAGAGCAAACAGAATGAATGAGGTGTGATCTCCGAGAAGATTGCGACCCATCGTCGTGACAAATGGCGCCCGAAACCGTGACATCAACCATACGCCCTGGTCGTAGAGCCCCGAGTCGTAGGCAGCGGTACCGAGGCCGTGATGGATGTTGAGGGTCACAGACCCGTAGTACGCAGTGAAAAGAACAATGACCCCGCTGAGAGCGAGGAGGCCCGGATCGCGACTCCGGAGCCACGACTTCATCCGTGCCGCACCTCTGAAGCAATCGCCGCTAGCACCCCATTGACGAACCGCCCGCTGTCGTCGGTTGAGAACCGTTTCGCAAGATCGACAGCCTCATCAAGAACCACAGCAGTCGGCACATCTGAACGCTCAAGCAGCTCAAATAAGGCCATTCGCATAATCGCCAAATCAAGCATCGGCATCCGCTTCAACGTCCATCCACGCGATTTGCTCTCAATCAGCGGATCGGCTTGACCAGATGATGACTCGGCACCTCGGGCAAGCAACAGCACGAGGTCATCAGGCATGACGACTTGGGCATCGATCACCTCGTTGATCGAAATACCTTTTGACTGCGCCTCATAGAGAAGATGCAGAGCGCGTTCTCGAGCGTCAGATCGCTCGTCAATGTTCGTCATCAATTAAACCCGAGTGATGTAGTCGCCGTTACGGGTGTCAACCTTGACCCGGTCACCGATTTCGACAAATAGCGGAACCTGAATCACTCGACCGGTCTCAAGCGTTGCTGGCTTACGTGCCCCTGACACTCGGTCACCCTGCACACCTGGCTCAGTATCTGAAATGGTTAATTCGACAGACGCAGGAATTTCAACCGAGATGATCTCATCGTTATAAAACGCAACCTGAGCGGTCATACCTTCAACAATGAAATCGGCGGCGTCACCAAGTGCAACTGGGGCAACATTCATCTGCTCGTATGACTCGTTGTTCATGAATACGTAGTCGTCACCATCACGGTAGAGAAACTGCATTTCTTCACGGCGAATGATCGCTTGTTCAACGCGAACACCGGCGTTGAACGTCTTGTCGAACACATTTCCAGTGCGGACGTTGCGGAGCTTCGTGCGAACAAATGCACCACCCTTACCCGGCTTGACGTGTTGGAACTCGAGCACCTGAAACAGCGCGTTGTCGAGCTCAAGAGTGATACCGGTCTTCAGGTCGTTCGTCGTGATGGCAGGCATGGGGAATCCTTCGGATGAGTAGTCAGATTTCGGTGGCCTTCAGAAGTGACAACCACAAGGTCCTCAATCCGAATGCCTCCGGTTCCGACACGATAGAGGCCAGGTTCGACAGTCACCACGTCTCCTACAACGAGTTCTGTTTGGCCGGAAGCACCAAGAAATGGCTCCTCGTGGATATCGAGCCCGACACCATGCCCGGTGCCATGCACAAACAGGTCGGAAAGCCCGGCAGATTCGAAGACCGAACGGCACGCTCGATCAACATCACTCACTCGAACGCCTGCTGCAACCGCTTCTAAACCGGCCATCTGCGACTCGAGTACCAACTCATACCAACGCTGTTGCTCGTCTGTCGGCTCACCGACAACAAATGTTCTTGTCATGTCAGAGTGATACCCGCCAACCAGCGCACCGACGTCGATGACCACCGTGTCACCCTCAACGAACTGCCGAGTCGTCGGACGGGCGTGCGGTAGCGCTGCGTTTGTTGGCCCCGACGCAACAATCGTCTCGTAGCTCGGTCCGTCTGCACCTAATTTGCGCATCCGATATTCGAGCTCATCACGAATCTCACGTTCAGAAACACCAACTGCGATGATCGGTGCAACGTCAGCGAGCGCTTGAGATGCAATGTCGGCCGCCTGCGCAATGAGTTCAACTTCCGCGTCATCCTTCGACCGGCGCAAGTCGCTAATCACCCCGTCGACCCCAACGAGATCAATCTGAGCGGCGAAGCTCGACCATGTGCCGTGCGAGACGACCGAGGCCTCAGCCCCGATCGTCGTTCCCCCTGTCGCCGCAATGATCGCACTGTGCTGATCACTCAACGTTCGAGCCGACACCACTTCAACATCAGTCGCTCCTGCCGCATCGAGTTGATCTCGAGCCTGCTCGGTATAACGACCATCGGTCACCAAGACATGTCCGCGCGCTGAGATGATGAGCACCCCCGCAGAACCGGTAAACCCTGACAGCCATCGAATATTGCTGCGGTCGCTCACCATCATCTGATCAAGGTCGCGCTCACCTAGAACGTTCAAGAGTCGCTCAGCGCGACCACCTACACCAACGGCTGTCATTTCAATCTGGCAGCGACCGCCCGAACCGCTAGTTCGTAGCCAATTCCGCCAAATCCTGAAATCGAACCCGTTGCCACCGGAGCGACAACACTCGTACGTCGCCACGGCTCACGAGCATCCGGGTTCGAGAGGTGGACTTCAATCACGATTCCGTCATAAGCCGCAAGAGCGTCATGAAGTGCCCACGATGAGTGAGTGAACGCCCCCGGGTTAATGATGATCGCATCACAACGGCCACGCGCACCGTGGACGGCCTCAATGAGTTCTCCCTCGTGATTGCTCTGAACATCCTCAACATCACAGCCGAATTCGCCTGCCAACGAACGCGTTCGTGAGACGTGATCTTCGAGCGTGTCATGCCCGTACACGTCGGGTTCACGTTGTCCAAGAAGATTGAGGTTTGGTCCATGAAGGAGCAATATGAGGCTCACGACATAGAACCGTATCGTCCAACAGGCAGTTGGTACAGCACATGTGGTCGTAACGGACTCGATTCGGGTACCCCAGGGTGATCAAAATCCCCGTGATCAACTCGACTCATACCGATTGCCTCCATCACCCATTGCGAGCGTGTATTCGTTGCCGCCGTGAATGAAATGACCTCTTCGAACCCAAGCCCATCGGGTTTTTCGGCAAAGGCATACGCAAGAACACACCTGGCCGCCTCACTCGCAAATCCGTTTCCCCACCATTGCGATCGCAGTCGCCAACCAATTTCGACACCATCACGAAACCACGGAACCATCAGCCCACAGAACCCGATTGCTTCCCCACCGACATCGACACACCACAACCCGAATCCATGGTCGTCGAAGTGGCGGTCGATTCGTTGAAGAAAGTGTGCAGATGCCTCCCGGTCCATCACTGGCCCGATCGTGGCCATTACCTGCGGGTCGCCATTCAGATCAGCGAATGCATCGAGATCTTCCTCAGTCCAGCGCCGCAGCACAACACGACGACCTGCCGGCGGCCCTGCCATCACTATGAACTGAGCGCCTCGTTCAACACATCAAGGACGATTGCCGAATCGACACCCACCACTGGTTCAACGCCGTTCGGACCATCGAGCACAAAGGTCAGCCCGTCAATGGCCTTCTTGTCTCGAAACATCAACGCCAACAGTTCATCAGCTGATCCAACGTGCGGAACATCGGTCTCAAGCCCATAGAGCCCACCGACCACCTCAAGATGTTGAGCAACTCGATCTGCATTGATTCGCCCGAGTCGTTCGGCCAGACGCGCTGCGAACACGAGGCCAATTGACACCGCTTCACCGTGAGCAATCTGATGATCAGAAGCGATTTCGAGCGCATGAGCCAAGGTATGGCCGTAATTCAAAATCGCTCGACGACCCGACTCACGCTCATCGGACGCAACAACCTCAGCCTTAATCTCGACACATCGAGCCACTCGCGCCTCAAGATCAAGGGCAGCGAGATCATCACCTGTCAAAAAGTGATACTTCGCCATTTCACCGTTACCGCAACGAATTTCACGATCGGGAAGGGAGCCAAGAGTGTCAAGATCGCACAACACCGCCGATGGCTGCCAGAAGGCTCCAACCAAATTCTTGCCCTGCGGCAAGTTCACACCGGTCTTTCCACCAATTGCAGCATCGATCATGCCAAGCAAGGTGGTTGGCACATGAACCACAGGGATACCGCGGTGGTATGACGCAGCAGCGAATCCGGCAAGGTCGGTCACCATGCCCCCACCAACTCCAACGACGACATCACCACGAGTGAGGCCAGCCTCTGCGAAACCCTCACATAGTTCCTGGATGGTCGCCATCGATTTGAATTGCTCACCAACACCGATCTCAAACTGGTGCGTCGGAAGAGAGGTTGAGACCTCGACACCGATGCCGGGCTGAGTCACAACAGCAACTCGACGAGGGGCAGGCATCAACCCGCGCAACACTTCGTCGAGTCGACCGATCACACCATGCCCAACAGCCACTTCGTATGAGCGGTCTTGCGAGACACCTGGGAGCGGAACCGTCACCTGACGCATCAGTCAGCCCATCTGCTCAGCGACCGCAGCAGCAGACGCCTCAGCATTACGGACGAATTCAGCCACAGAGTCACCGCCAAATTTGCGCTGTGCCTCGTCGGCGAGAACGAGTGCAACCATCGTCTCGGCGACAACACCCATGGCAGGCACTGCAGTGACGTCGGTGCGTTCTTTAAACGACACTGACGACTCTTTCGTTGCAATATCGACTGTCTCTAGCGTCGGAACATTCAAGGTTGCGAGTGGTTTCATCGCCGCTCGAGCAACGAGCAGCTCACCCGAGGTGATGCCACCTTCAACTCCCCCTGCGAGCGAACTCCGGCGACGGAAGGATGCCGAATCGGCATCCCAGTGAATTGCATCGTGAGCGGCGCTTCCCCGACGGCCGGCAACTTCGAAACCGTCACCGATCTCGACACCCTTCACCGCCTGAATCGACATCAACGCCTGAGCCAGCAAGCCATCAATTTTGCGGTCCCAATGAACGTGAGAGCCGAGACCAACTGGGGCGCCGAATGCGAGCACCTCGACAACACCACCGAGCGAATCGCCATCTTTTGCTGCAGCCTTAATTTCTTCAACCATGGCATCAGCGCTCACTGGATCGAAGCAACGCACTGGCGAGTCATCGATCGCTGCAAGATCAGCCATCGTAGGTACAGATTCGAGCGAGGCGCGCGCCGACCCCATCTGGATGACGTGCGACATGATCTCAACACCAATATGTGACAGCAGTTTCTTCGCTACTGCACCTGCTGCAACCCGTGCCGCGGTCTCGCGAGCCGATGCCCGCTCCAGCACGTCACGAGCGTCACTAAACCCGTACTTCTGCATCCCAGCGAGATCAGCGTGCCCTGGCCGGACCTTCGTCAACGGATCTTTCGTTGCTCCCGGAGCAGGCGACATCTCTTCATGCCACTTGTCGCTTCGGAACCACTCCGTGTTCTTAATTTCAATTGCGAGAGGCGAGCCGAGGGTTCGACCATGCCGGACGCCACCGATCAAAGTGAGTTCGTCTACCTCGAAACGCTGACGTGGACCGCGGCCATAACCCAGGCGACGACGACCCATCTCTGCCTGAATCTCTTCAACAGTTAACTCGAGGCCGGCAGGCAGCCCTTCGAGCACGACAACGAGAGCCTGTCCATGAGATTCACCAGCAGTCAACAAGCGGAGCACGAGATGAGGCTACCCGGAGCGTCGTGCGAGTTCTGCTTCTGCTGCTGACCGCATTGCGACCGGGTCGGGAGAAAACCCTGTCCACGCCTCACATTGCAGCACTGCCTGATGGACCAACATCCCCAGCCCGTCAACGGTGTGAGCACCTCGTGCCGCAGCGCCGGCGAGGAGCCCTGTTGTAAGGGGGTGATACACGATGTCGGCGACCACCTGATGCGAATCGATGAGTTCAATCGCCAGTGGTAGAGCAGCAACACCGCTGTCACTTCCCATTCCGACCGAGGTGGTATTCACCACCACTTGTGCGGCTTTCACAGCATCAGCAGTTTCTTCGCCACCCACCGCTTGCGCCGACTCTGAAAGTGCAGCAGCCTCAACAGCGGCCGAAAATGTTCGATTCGAAATCGTGATCGAGCAACCGTCGATTGCCCCGAGGGCAGCGACAATTGAACGAGCGGCTCCACCTGCGCCAACGATGTGCACTCTGGTGCCGACAAGACCAACGCCGTGCACACGGAGTGAATTCACGAACCCGTTTCCATCGGTGCTTAAACCGCGAACACCCCCACCGGGTAGTCCAACTGCAGTGTTCACCGATCGCAGCCGTGCAGATGCCGGGTCAAGCTCGTCGACAGCCGCGGCCGCTTCCTCTTTGAGCGGCATCGTGATCGCAAGACCCGCAAACTCACCTGAACGAACTCGATCGATAATCCCGGCTCCACCGCCACTTGGAACCTGCACCCGCACCATCTCCCAATCGAGTCCGGCCGAAGCGAACGCTGCGTTCTGCATGACGGGCGACAAGGAATGTTCGACAGGATCCCCAACGATGGCAACCCGAGTCTGACCGTTACTCATCCGAGTAACCCCTTCACCCGCGCGATCTCAACATTCGCCTGATGCTGATCGAATGTCACTGCAAACGCATGGGAACCATCATCATCGGCGAGCACGTAGTAAAGGTAGTTGCACCCAACCGTCGGGTCATCAAGCACTTCACACAGCTCATTCCCCGACGAAGGATTCGGTGCAGGATTCAACGCCGCCCGAATCGATGCGCGACCTGGGTTCGCAATAGGAGTCGGCGGCAACCCACCGTACTTGTAGGTGTTGTATGGAAAATCTCTCGCTTTCAACAACGCGAACGGCGTGTCGGTTGACGAGCCGTAGTACAGCGTCGCATCAATCTCAAGGTTCATTCCCAGTTCAAGACGGTTGTAGATGACTCGTGCGATCAACGCCCTGTCTCCATCAACCTTCGCTTCTCGCTCAATCATCGAGGCAACGATCAACGCCTCATAAGGAGTGATACCCAACGCGCTCGAACGAAGCTCAAGTTCTTCTTGAAGCGCAACGCGTTCCATCAGCTCAATCATTCGTTCAATGACCTGACCCTCGTTGTCAGCATTCGACACTTGATATGTGTCGGGGAAGAGCAGACCCTCAAGACTCGATGTGTCGGCAGGCCGCCATGGCACCCGGCGCGTTGGATCACCAGCGAGCGAGAGAAACTCTTCTTGAGACAAATTGTCGATCTCTGATTCGAGCCGCTCGGCAATCTGTTCGACTGTGAATCCTTCCGGGAACGTCACCCGGCGATAGGTCTCACTCGGTGACGTCCTTAACGCTCCGAGCACATCACCCAGATGTGCTCCGGGCACAACCCGGTACAAGCCGGGTTCGGGCTCGAGGCCGCCTTTTTCGTTCACGTACCACGTGAAGACGCCAGCATCAGCAATCACTCCGGCTGCTTCAAGGCGAACACCGATGTCACTCACCGATTCACCCTCAGAAACAGTGAAGGTCAGCGACTCTCCGACCACCTCCTGCTCGGTGATTCGTTGGACCAACCACCAGCCCGCAGAACCAGCGGCAAGGATCACAAGGATCACGAACCATAGGACTCCCCACACCAGCCAGCGCACACGATCTCCTCGACCTGGTGCTCGGTCAACGTGTGGAACCTCGTCGGGGAGGTCCCACTGGTCGTCATCCCAGCGTGTCCGGGCCCGCTGGTCGTCCGAGAGCAGATCAGATCGCATCGCCAGGCGCTCCGGCATCGAGCCACGACTGCAGCATGATCGCTGCCGCAATCTTGTCGACATGCCGGCGACGTTCCTCAGCGCGCAATCCTGCATCAAGCATCACTCGATCAGCACTCACTGTGGTCAAGCGTTCGTCATGCAACATCACTGGCACATCAATGAAATTAGCCAGTGCGTGCGCAAACTTTCGGGCAGCCTTCGACGATGAGCCCTCAGAACCGTCGAGATGAATCGGCAAGCCAACAACGACTGCTGAAGCTTCTTCTTCTGCGATGAGTCTTGCTAAGCGCTCGACGGTGAGATCAAGGGTTTTTTCTCGTTGAACAACCGTCAGCGGTGACGCAACACCCGACACACCGATAGCGACACCAAAACGCCTCGAACCAGGGTCAATTCCGATGACGCGATCTACGGTGCGTGCAGATGTCACAAGCTTGTGGCGGCCGCCCGAGCGACCTCTAAGGCCTCATCGATCGCTGCGACATTCTTTCCGCCTGCCGTTGCGACATCGCCTTTGCCGCCTCCACCGCCACCAGCGGTCTTTGCAGCGTCTTTGATGAGCGATGCAGCCTCCACACCTTCGTCTGACATGACTGCTGCGGCAAGCCCCACTCCGCCCGTGTTGGTTTCGCCAATCAGCACGCAGCGTCGAACACCCTCTGCCTGTCGAACAGCGATCGCCAATTCTCGAAGGTCACCGGACGCAAGCCCATCGACCCGTGCCACGACAATCCCATCGACCGCGGTTGCAATAAGTTCTGACGCTCTTCCGACCGCAATTTGAAGACGCATCGCCTTCAGTTCGTCTTGCAGTGCCTTGATTTCGTCGAGACGCCGCTGAACACCCTCAACTACGTCATTCGTGGTCGAGCCAACTAGACCCGCAACCGTAGACAGCGTTGCTTCATCTCGCTGCAACAATGCAACGCTCGATGAACCAGTGATGGCCTCAATACGACGGAGGTTCGACCCGATTGATGACTCGGCAACAATCTTGATCGTGCCGATATCGCCAGTCGCGCGCACATGCGTGCCGCCACACAACTCCGTCGACTTGCCTGCCTCAAGCACGCGCACAACGTCACCATATTTGTCACCAAAAAAGGCGATTGCCCCAAGTGACTCGGCTTCATCTTTTGTTGTTTCGAATGCGCGAACTGGCGAGTTCTCGAGGGTTTCGATATTCGCGAGACGCTCAATCTCGGCAATTTCATCATCGGTGACAGCGGCATAATGAGAGAAGTCAAATCTCAAACGATCCGGGCCAACATGTGAACCCGCCTGCTTCACGTGGTCACCAAGAACGTGACGCAATGCCCAGTGCAACACGTGTGTGCCGGTGTGATTCCGTCGAATTGCCGACCGGCGATCAATGTCGATCGCTGCCGTCACAGTGACACCAACCTCAAACGAACCAGATGTCACCTTCACGAGGTGGCGACGGAGATTCGGCAGGGCAAATGTTGTGTCAAGTACTTCGGCCGTTCCGGTCAATCCTGAAATCGTTCCGGTGTCACCGATCTGGCCACCAGCTTCGGCGTAGAACGGTGTCCGATCCAAAAAGATCTCGAGCGCATCGTCACCTTCAGCATCAACGGTCGGAATAACCGCAACAACGCGTGATTCACAGACGTCATCTGTGTAGCCAACAAACTCGGTCGTACCGAATTGATCGAGCACCTCCCGGTACAGATCGACTCGTCCATCATCAGCCGCACCGTCACGGCGGGCTGCCTTCGCGCGTTCACGCTGAGCTTCCATCTCCACCCGGAAACCGTCGAGATCAACATCGATCGAACGCTCGGCGGCAATTTCTTCGGTCAGTTCAAGTGGGAACCCGTAGGTGTCGTGCAACAAGAACGCTGTTGAACCGGAAAGCTGCGCACCCGAATCAAGTTCGCCATCGAGAATGCCAAGGCCGGTCTTCAACGTATGCCGGAAGCGCTCTTCCTCTTTCTCCATCACTCCCTCAATGAAGTCGCGATTTTTCACAACATCTGGATACGCGTCACCCATGACGTCAACTGCCGATGACACGAGCGCCGGCATAACGAGACGATCAGTCCCCAGCATGAAGGCGTAACGAACAGCACGGCGAAGGATTCGGCGAAGCACGTATCCACGGCCCTCATTCGACGGGAACACCCCGTCGCTGACGAGCATTGTTGCTGAGCGAGCATGCTCGGCAAGAACTCGCATCGCAAACGAATCGCGATCTTCGTAATCGCCCGGACGGTACGTCTTGCCGGTCAGCGAGCAGGCTGTATCGAGCAGCGGCTGCATGAGATCGGTCTCCCACACCGAATCAACCCCCTGCAGCAACGCAAGAATTCTCTCAAGCCCGGCACCAGTATCGACCGATGGTTTAGGCAGCGGCGTGCGTGAACCGTCTGGGGCTTGATCGAATTGCATGAAGACGAGGTTCCAGAACTCCATGAAGCGATCGCCATGAGGGTCATTAAGCGGCCCGCCGTCAGGCCCAAAAGCAGGACCCCGGTCAATGTGAATCTCGCTGCACGGCCCGCATGGGCCGGTGTCGCCCATCTGCCAGAAGTTGTCTTTGTCACCAAGGCGCTGAATGCGATTCATGGGAACCCCGACACCCTCATGCCAGAGCGCTTCGGCTTCGTCATCTGATTCGTGCACCGTGATCCACAGTCGGTCACCGTCGAATCCCCACTTCTCAGTGACGAGTTCCCAACTCCATGGAATGATCTCAGACTTGAAGTAGTCACCAAACGAGAAGTTTCCCAACATCTCAAAGAACACAAGGTGGCGCTTGGTACGACCCACATCATCAAGGTCGTTGTGCTTTCCACCGGCACGGGCACACTTCTGCGAGCTCGCTGCCCGCGTATAAGGAGGCGTCTCATCACCGACGAAATACGGCTTAAACGGAACCATTCCGGCAACCGTGAACATCAACGATGGGTCATGAGGAATGAGGCTCGCAGATGGCACCACTGCGTGGTCCTTTGCCGCAAAGAAGTCAAGAAATGACTTCCTTAAGTCATCGGCTGACATAGACGATCCCGAGGACAAGCCGGATTGACGATTCTCATTACTCATAAGACCTCAGATTCTACCGACCCCGGTACCGTGGTACCCGTGGCAAAGAAAGGTTCGTCAACTCAGCGGGAATCTTCAGCAGGGGCAACGCCACCTAAGGCCCGAGAGATTCACGAGTGGATTTCCTTTGCCGATCCCACCGAAGACCGCACCTGGACATTCGATGCGACGTACCTGATGTCAAACCACCAATGCATCTTCGGTGAAGGCTGCAAGGGAGTACTTGATGCCGATGCAACAGAAATGATGCAGGGCTGCTGCAGTTACGGGGCACATTTCGTTGACGAAGATGATGTTCAAACAGTGGTGAAAGCATTCATAAATGTCAAGCCGCAACATATGCAGTTCTACGACAAAGCCGTAAAAAAGGGCTTCCTCGACGCTGGAGAACCCGACAGCGACGGCGCTCCCGTCACCACCACCCGACTGGTCGACGACGCGTGCATTTTTCTTAACCGTCCAGGATTTGAAGGTGGCGCAGGATGTGCACTGCACATTGCTGCTCTAGAAGCTGGCGCACGACCACTCGATTGGAAACCAAATGTGTGCTGGCAAGTCCCAATGCGGCTCGAGCACGCCACCGATGACACAGGTCATGTCGTCTCACAGTTACGCGAATGGAAGCGTCGAGATTGGGGCGACGGCGGAGCCGAGTTCCACTGGTGGTGCACCGAGGCGCCGGAGGCATTCACACACCGACTACCGGTGTATAAATCGTTGCGCGACGAAATCGTCGAACTAGTTGGTGAAGAGATCTATGACCTGATGGTCGAAGCGCTCGAGCGTCCTAAATGGATCCCGCTGCCTCACCCTGTGGTTCGTTTGAAGAAACGTTGACCGAGGCCGTCAGTACTCTTCTTCGTCGTCATCATCAAAGGTGACGCCGTATTTTTCGGCGAGCGCGGCATATTCATCGTCCTCGTCAGAGTCTGACCGATGACGGTCGCCAAATCCCAGATCAAAGGCTCCAGGGCCAGCCTGCTTCAATTTTCGCGCTTCTTCAAAGCGACGATGTCGACCCTTCTTCACAGTAGGGCTCCCAAGTAAGTCGATATACGGATACGGGCAGGGCGAACCACTGCAGTTCTCTACTGTACCTGATCAGAGCGCAAGAGACGTAGACCAGCCGGACGAGAATGTTCCGATGGCACGAACGTCAAGGAGGCGTTTCCGCTCACCAACGCCTGAATATCATCCCCGAGCAGTTCTGCACGCCAGCCTGACGCCAAACGGGCAGCAGGATCTCCTGAAAGCAGCGCAATGAGATCTGCTCGAGTCGCAAGCATTGCGGTATCAACACCCTCAGATTTTGCAATCTGTGAAACCCAGGCCGAAATAAGTGTCACCGCGGGCCGGAGGTCACGATCAACGTCATCGCCTCCGCTCGGAACTTCAGGGACAGGGCCTGCCAGTCCCTCGGCAACAGCAGCAAGAATTTCCGAGGCAGTTGACCCGCGTTGGGCTCGACCATCCACTCCTCGGGCTTGGGATAACTCAGTCTCAGTTTTTGGCTGGCGCTGGGCAATCCCAAGAATTGCCAAGTCTGGGAGCACTTGCCGCACCGGAACGTCGAGGTGCATCGCTCGCCGCTCACGCCACTGCGCAACCGCTCGTGCCACGCCTCGACCCTTCCCCTTTAACCCGCGAGCATCCTTCAGTCGCAGCCAGGCATCCTCAGGACGAACCGGAGACTGGCCCTTTTTACGAAGCTCGTCACAGGCCTCGGTCACCCATTCGGTTCGACCTGCATCTGCAAGCTTCGCCATGAGGCGATCTTGGATTTCAATGAGATACGCAACATCAATCGCTGCATACCGCTTCTGCGCATCGGTGAGAGGTCGACGCAACCAATCGGTCAGCCGGTCACCCTTCGCCAGGGAAATCTTGAGTTCCGAATTCACCAACGATGCAAGCGACGGGGTTCCGTAACCAACGAATCCGCCGGCAATTTGCGTATCAAAGAGTTGTCGCGGAATCGAGCCCACGGCATGGGTCAGTACATCGAGATCTTGCTGTGCTGCGTGGAACACGGCCTCAACATCAGACTCAAACAGTTTCTTGAGTGGTGCCAAATCGACAGCCAACGGGTCAATGAGTGCGATATTTCCGTCACCCCAGCCGAGTTGCACAAGCGCTAGCGCAGGAAAGTAGGTGCGTTCGCGATGAAATTCGGTGTCAATTGCGTATCGGTCGCACGCCAACAATTCTTGGACAATGCTGTCAAATACCGACGTCGAGTCAACCCAGGTGAACCCGATGTCGTCAGCGTTACTCACTGCGCGAATTCCGCCTCAAACCCCGCCTGGAGCCATGACATCATTCCTCCACTGACGTTCGTCACCTCAATACCAACTGACGCCATGAACTCGCAGGCCATCGCGCTACGACCACCCGATTTACAGATGACAAAAACCGGCCCTGCGCCAACAGTACCAACTGTTTCGGCCAGCTTCGACAACGGCATCAGTTCAGAACCGACGATGTGCGCCTCGGCGTACTCGTCTGCCTCACGGACGTCAATCAGGCGCGCTCCTGCCGCAAGGGCATCACGCAGTTCAGCTACTGAAACTTCAGAAATCATCGTTCGGAAGGCTAGCGACAACGACTTTCAGAGTTACCAAAACCCACCTAGGACCTTTGCCACAGCTCGACATCCGACGGGGCGTTCAGATTCACCATCACAGGTCCCTCAACGGCCACATCCTTAACTCGCAACTGCCCAAATGCTCCGCGAAACGAACGCTCACCATCAGCAACCAAGCGCTCAACTGACGGCAACGCAGAGGCCGACCACCGCATAAGCGATGGCTGGCGAGTCTCCACGAGCGCGACAGCGACGTCATAGCCAGATAGAAGACCGCTCGATTCAAACTTCCGCACCGTCGCCCGATTTAGCCCTCCCAAGTCACAGGCAGCAACAATCACATCCGATCCCGGAAATGTCCGCAGCATCGTCAGCACTGCAACGAGCGGCCCCTCCCCTGGATCATCATCTGGCACATGTGTGAGGCCTAATGAATGAGCAACCTCGGGGCGGCCTCCGCAGGCGACGACGGTGCGCCCTTCATTGCATCCGAGCGCCTCCGCAACCCGGTAGCCAAGAGCGATACCGCCGATCTCAAGCGTCGCTTTATCGACGCCCATTCGGCGCGACGCCCCACCGATGAGAACAGCCGAAACGCAGTCCTCACGTGGCACCTTCACGATGCAATTACACCAAATTCGGCAGGAACACCCTTGGGGTCAAGTTGAAGAAGGAACAGCGCACACCGCTCCGCCTCATCAGCCTCACCAATTTCTGCTGCCACGTTCTGAAGCGTCAGCAAACAGCGCAGAAATCCCTGGTTTGACTCTGTTGCCCAACTTACGTAACCAGAACCACGCCAACCGTTCGCTCTCAACGCATCAAGCCCACGGTGGTAACCGACCCGGGCTGCGGAGTATTTCCACATCTGGTCATCAACGCAGTCGGCGAGCGCCGCCCATCCGTGAAGGTCACGCGGGTGCCGAGCAACAAAGGAAGAGACCGCATCGACACGCGACTCTCCGGGTGACGCAATCGCCTGCGCTAACTCGTGGCGAATCTCAGGTGACGCCTCCGGAATCACCGTTGAAGGTGGTTGGGTCGAGAGGCCAATTGGTTGCATAGTCGGATCATCTGCCATGCCACAAAGGTAGATGGCAAGTGCCGTAACGTGGCTACATGAACGCGATTCCTTTCGCTCTCGATACCAACGACGCCAAAACAATTGGAACCATCGTCACAGTTGCCTTCATCGCCCTCGGCGTTCTGAGTGCTTGGCTGATGAAAACAATTCTTCAGAAGGTCATCCTTGTCGTCATCCTCGGAGGCCTCGCTCTCTTTGTGTATTCCCAGAGAAACTCCCTCGACCAATGCGTCAACGACATCACTGCGGCAATCAGCACCGCCGACCAGCAAAGCGCAACATGCTCATTTGTTGGGTTCGAGGTCGAACTTCCCGTCACGATCGACAACTAAGTGTCAACGCTTGTCTCGCCCTCGGGTGATGACGTTGTCGAGAGCAGCCACCGGGCCGAACTCGTCGCGCTCACCGCTGCAAAATCAACCTCAAACCTTGCACTTCGTTGGATTACCGTTTTCCTTCCGACCCTAGAGCGAGCATTTTCCACCTCGACAGGAGCCATCACCGGAATTCTCGGCATTGCGGAACTCGGTGGCCTCACCACCCCACTCTTTGGTAAAACGCTTGACCGAGGACGACACCGCCTCGTATTCGTGGCGTCGTTGCTTCTCGTGACCGCCTCGTCGGTGATTGCACTTGGCGGGTCGATCGCAACGTTCGGCATTGCCATGTTGTTACTCATCGTTGGTGTCAGCAACCTCACCGTGGCCGGACTTGCGTTCATTGGTGACCGAGTTTCGTACTCTTCACGGGGACGAGCAATCGGCACGTACGAAACCTCATGGGCGCTCTCGCTACTCATTGGGGCTCCAATCCTTGCGTTTCTCATCGACCGTTTTGGGTGGCGCTCGGCCTACATCGCACTTGCCATTCTCACCGGACTTGCAGCACTCGGAACCCTACGCACACTTCCGGCGCCACAACCTCGCGACAGATCTCCTTCTAGGTCAATTTTTGGAGGACTTCCAAAAAATGCGTGGCCTCCTCTCGTTGCCTCGGCTGGGGTCGCTGGGGCCGGAATCAGCGTCTTTGTGGTGATGGGCGCCTGGCTCTCCGACGACTATGGACTTGGTGTCGCCGGCCTCGGTGCCATTGCGACGGCACTCGGCGCCGCCGAGCTCGCGTCGTCGTCAGGTGTAGCTCTCATCGCCGACCGCATCGGCATTCGACGATCCGTTGCTATCGGCGGAGGCCTGCTCGGTACCGGCCTACTCATCGTCGCCGTCTCCGATGGCTCGGTAGTCACGGCCCTGATCGGGCTCTTCACCCTGGTCGTCGGATTTGAATACGGATTCGTTGCTTCACTCTCGCTGATGAGCGAAGCAGCTCCCAATGCCAGAGGAACAGCGCTTGCAGTCGGCAACGCTCTCGGCACGATCACCAGGGCAAGCCTGATTGTTCTCTCAGGTCAGTGTTATGAGCGGTTTGGGATTCTCGGAACCGCAACCGTTAGCGCATGCGCACTTGCCGTCGCACTCACAGCGCTTACGATCGACCGGCGGAGGACGGTTGGTCAATAAACAACTGGATGGCTTCAGAAACCTCCTCGGGATGCGAATTTGGCCCACCGTGACCAGCACCCTCGATCTCTACCGAGCGACAATTCGGCAGTGTTTCTTCAAGAAACTGGACTGCGCGTCGATGATGCTCAGCCGCCCGCGAACCCGACATTGCCAACACCGGAGCAACAACATCCTCGGCCTGCCACGGCGGACCGCTTCGTAGGTCACTCAGTTCGCCGACCAACACCCGGCCTTCCGCGCGTCTCGCAGTTCTTGTCCGTTCCGGAAGTCGCTCCCAAACCTTGTTACCCACAAGTCGCCGCATAAACGCCTCGGCCGAATCTTCCGGGTTCTGTTCAGGGAAGCCTTTTGACGAATTTCCACCCCACCAGGGTTGCCACGACATCGGCATCTCGTAGGTAGCGATCCTTGCCACTCGGGAACCCAGGCGGCCCGAGGCTGCAAGAACGATATTTCCACCAAAACTGTGACCGATCAATACAAGAGGGCCGATTGGGAATTCTTGCTCAATGAGATCAACAAGATCATCAACATTTTCTGAAACTGTAAAAGGACCGTTGTGATCACCAGACTTGCCGTACCCGCGTCGATCAAGCCGCAGAACCTCATAACGATCATCGAAACGTCGGGCAAGACGACTCAGACCCGTTGATCGGTCAAGGGAGCCGTGCACCATGACCATCTGCGGCGCTCCCTGAGGGCCCGTGCGGGTATACCAAACCCCACGAGCGCTGATCATGCGACCTGAACCACCCTCAACACGTCGGCCGCAGCAAACGAAGCAGTGCCCGGCGAACCAGCCAACACCAGCACAGTGTCGCCATGGTCAACACGACCTTCTTTAACCGCTTTCTCTACGGCGTACCACACCATCTCATCAGTCGATTCGTAGAGATCGACCGGCATCGGCTCAACGCCCCATGACAAGCGCAGCGACCGGACAACACGTGGATCTGGTGACAGCCCGATCAACGTCGCCTCGGGTCGAAAACGCGCCATCGCCCTCGCCGTTCGACCCGACTGTGTACAACACAAGATTGCTGAAGCTCCGATGTCATGCGCTGCTTGGCTCGCAGCATGTCCGAGAGCAGCAGTAATGCGGTCTTCAACCGACGTCCAGTCACTGCGTTGGTGACGACCCAATCTGGATGCCCAACCGCGATAGCTCGCCTGGCGCTCTGCCCGTTCGGCAATTCGAGACATCGTCTCAACAACAACGACCGGATGCTCACCAACCGCTGTTTCACCCGACAGCATCACTGCATCAGTTCCGTCGAAGACCGCGTTCGCAACGTCGCTTGCTTCGGCGCGAGTCGGAACTGCGGCCGAGATCATCGACTCAAGCATCTGAGTCGCAGTGATGACCGGCACGCCGCGTTCAACACACTCACGAATAATCGTCTTTTGGAGATGTGGAACCTCCTCGAGAGGGCAGTCAATACCTAGATCGCCACGGGCGACCATCACCCCATCGGATGCCTCGATGATGTCAACAAGGTCAGCGAGGGCAGCACTCGTTTCAATTTTCGCGATGAGTTGAGCACGGCCACCCACAACTTTGCGAACTTCGTCAACATTCGATGCCTCTCGAACAAATGAGACAGCAATGAATTCGACACCTGCCGCGGCCATCTTCTCGGCGAACACAAGATCTTCCGCAGTCGGGGTCGATGCCGATAACCGTTCGGAAGGAACGTGAACACCGGGCGAGCCTTGAATTCGCCCTCCGTTGATGACTCTTGCGGTCACCGCCTCGCTGTTCACAGCATCAACCTGCAACATGATGTTGCCGTCACCCAATACGACCTGATCTCCCGTTGATAAACCCGAGAAGAGACCCGGCACATCAACACAAATTTCGGTCTCACTACTGGGTCGACTTGACTCCACAAGCGCTATCGACGCACCAGGCCGCATCTCGACACCGCCATCTGGAAATTTTTCGACCCGAATTTTTGGTCCGGGCAAGTCAGCGAGCACTGCGACCTCAACCCCAGTGAGCGAAGACGCTTCACGGACACATTTGAGTCGCAACAGATGACCCTCAATATCGCCGTGGGAAAGATTGAGCCGGAACACATCGACCCCAGCACGCAAAAGATCTGAGATCGCCGATACCGAATCACATGACGGACCGATTGTGGCCACAATTTTTGTACGACGAGTCACTACGAAATATCTAGTGGCAGAACAGCCAAATACAAACCTCTGCATCTGTCTTCTTCACAACACCAAACGGTTACTGGATTTTCAGATGATGCCCAAGGTGGTTTGCTCACCAAGCACGGTCAGTCAACTTCGAGGAATGTCTCGCCAGGCGGCACCTTTGAACGGATCTGGTTCGCGCGGGAGCCCGAGCACCCGCTCACCAACAATATTTCTCTGGATCTCGCTCGTCCCGCCCTCAATCGAATTTGCCCGAGTGCGGAGGAACTGCACGATCCACTCCCCTGCGTCATCGTCACCAATCTGCCAGGCCGTTGCATCAGCACCTAGGAGCCCTATAGCGAGTTCCTGAAGTCGCTGGTTCGCCGCAGCCTTCGCAACCTTTGAGATTGACCCTTCAGGACCTGCCGGGTGGCCAGCACGAGCCCGATCACGCGCCCGTTGCGCTGTCCATGCAAGCAGCCGATCTGATGTAAATGCAGCCATCAGAGCTTGACGGATCTTTAGATCATCCGCAAGCCCGCGACGTTGCGCCATTTCAAGCACCTCAGCAAATGGCTTACCGCCAAGAATTTCATCACTTGACTTTCGTTTCTTCCGCACTCCCGACAGTGCATGACGTTCGGCTCCGAGCGTTGTCATCGCCGCCTTCCAACCATCGCCCACCGGTGAGATGCGGTCAATGTCAGCTACCCGAACATCTGTGAGAAAGACCTCGTTAAATTCGACCTGCCCGGCAATGTTGACAAGTTGTCGAACCTCGACACCGGGCGCCCTCATGTCGAGGCCGAAGTACGTGATACCTGCATGTTTTGGCGCGCTGGGATCAGTGCGGGCAATGAGCATTGCTCGTTCAGCTTCGTGGCCAAAAGTGGTCCACACTTTTTGCCCATTCACCACCCATTCATCACCGTCGCGAATTGCGGTGGTTGCGAGTGATGCCATATCTGAGCCCGCCCCTGGCTCTGAAAACAACTGGCACCAGCGTTGCTCGCCAGACAGCAGTGGTGGGAGCAGCCGGCGTTTTGTCTCATCTGACGACCACTGCTGAATCGTTGGTGCAGCGAGCGGAAGCCCCGACCCTCGAGGCACGTGCGGCACCTCCCACACCGACAGAAGCGTGAGCGCATGGCGCGCCTCGTCGGGGCTCAGACCGCGACCGCCATGGTCAATGTCGTAATGCGGAGCAACCCAGCCTGCCGCCCCTAGCTCGGCAACAATTGATGGATTATGAACCTCGCTCTTGAGCCGCTGAATAGCAGCATCGTCCGCTGATCGCACCCCCTCAATCCATCCCTGAGGAAGGAGCGAAACGAGAAGTTGCTCGAGTTCTTCACGGCCCGGAAAATCTTGAAGGTCTGCCGTTGGATCACTAGCCACGCTCATCGACCACCACTGCGCATTCGCTCCGCCATGTCATCGGGACGACCATGGGGCATCTCACGCTCATGCAAGAGCGCCTCATTACGGGTTCGCTCTAAACGATCGGCGATCAACTTCTTCACGATGCGATTCGTTCCTGCAGAGTTCGTCGCAACTTCAGTCGCCAACGCCGCAACGGTGCTGTCGAGTTCACCCTCGGGCACGCAGCGATCAACAAGTCCGATGCGTGCTGCCTCTGCACCTCCAATTCGACGACTGGTGAACATGAGCTCTTTCGCAGTGGAGATACCAACTCGCTCTGGCAGACGGACGGACATTCCCCAAATCGGCACAAGTCCCCACTGCCCATGGGTATCGCCAAGGCGAGCGGTGTCATCAGCAATGAGGAGATCACAGGCGAGCGCCAATTCGAGACCACCCGTGTAGCAATGTCCGTGCAATTTCGCAATCGTTGGTTGCGGCAACCGCTCGAGAGCATCCACAGTCTCAGGCTCGAAATGTTTGCTGGGTGCCTTCTCATGACTCGCAATCGCCTCAAGGTCGTGACCTGCACAAAACGCCCGCCCTGCACCTGTGAGCACCACACACTTGATCGAATCATCGTCGGCGATGTCAGCGAGGTGCTCACGCAGTTCGATGAACACTGCCGGGTTTAACGCATTGAGTTTGTCTGGCCGATTCAACGTCAACGTGGTGATGCCGTCATCGTCTTGTCGAAGAACGAGAGGTGAACTCATGATGGTCTCCCAGTTTGTAGGTGCGGGCTGAATATCACGATGCCATCAGGGCTTCGCCGCAGTCGGCCGGCTGTTGGTGGAGGAAAGTGAGTGCCGAGAACCAAGGTGTCGCCATCAGCAACCAAGTCGATCATTTGTCGGCGGGTCGAAATTGCCTGATCGCTGTCGGAGTCAAATCTGTCGGCGGTGATATCGGGGCGAACAAATTGAATTGGAGTGTGCACGATGTCGCCGGTGATCAGCGCTCGGCTTCCATTTGAGGAGATCGCTACTGAGACGTGACCAGGTGAATGACCTGGAGTAGCAACGAGCGAGACACTGTCAGTTATCTGATGATTGGAGTCAACCGCACGCAGGCATCCCGCTGCGACCAATGGATCGACAGATACGCCCGCTATTCCAGAATGGTCGTGGTCAGCAAAGTTCTCGAGTTCGTCTCTACTCACGAGATATGTCGCATTTGGAAACGTGGGAACCAGGTCACCTGTCGACGCATCCCGAATGGTGTTCCAACCAACATGATCAAAATGCAGATGGGTGCACACCACCACATTGACAGCATCAAGACCACCGTCGATTGCATCCCTAAGTTGCTCTAGGTGGTGGGGGTCCTGAGGCAGTGGGCGATCGCCATGCGCCCCCACACATGTATCGACAACCATCGTCGTTGAACCATCGTGAATGACGAACGAATGAATCGACAACAGCATTCGGCCATCGTCGGCCACGAACGGATCGACCCATGGACGATGCTCATCAACTACTTCTGGGGTGAGGCCACTGCAAAGAGATCCGTGCGGGACTGCAGTAACCCGTGCCTCAACACGGCGAATGATGACGTCGCCCACGCGCCATTCGAGGTGCTGAACTTCACCCATGAGCATCACCATACGATGATGGTGAACGGCACTACGAACCGCCGGACGGCCCGCAAACAACCCGACATTGGAACGTCAACTATTCACCGAATCATCCGTCACACCTAGACTTCCCACCAATACGCATTTGCGTTAGTGACCCGCTCAAGCACCAATGCTTGAGCCCGATGAGGACGTGCCGAAGTCATGACATCAACTCACCACAACTTCACCATCGAGGACTGCATCGACCTACTCGATGCAGCACCATCTCCTTTTCACGCTGTCGCAGAGTTCGCTCAACGGCTTCTTGCCGCTGGAGCAACTGAGTTATTTCTCGGCGATGAGTGGAATTCAGCTTCAGTAGACGGCTTCCGGTTCATCCGCCGTGACGGTGCACTCATCGCGTGGAAAACCCCAACGACATCACAGGCTGCTCCCGACATGCTGCTTGTCGGTGCCCACACCGATTCACCATGTTTCAAACTCAAACCCAATCCTGACATCTACCAATATGGATGGAACCAACTTTCAGTTGAGGTGTACGGCGGAATCCTCAACAACTCGTGGCTTGACCGCGACCTGGGGCTAGCCGGCAGGGTCGTGAGCGCATCGGGAGAAACAGCCCTTATTCAGACAGATGCCATTGCGCGAATTCCTCAACTCGCCATTCATCTCGATCGCGGTGTGAATGACGGGTTACGTCTCGATCCACAGACTCACCTCACGCCGATTTGGGGCCTGAACGATCCGTCTCGATCGGTAGTGGGGCATCTGAAAGACATCTCGGGTCTTGACTCCGTTGCGTGGTGGGATGTTTCTTTGTTTGACACGCAACCCGCTGCCCGGCTCGGAGCGAACGGTGAACTTTTGGCATCGGGGCGTCTCGACAATCTGGTCTCATGCTGGGCAGCGGTGACAGCGCTGTGCGTGACCGAACCCGGCGCACAACTTCAGGTCATTGTGCTCAACGACCATGAGGAAGTCGGATCATCGAGTGCGACCGGAGCGGGTGGCCCAACCCTTGAGCAAGTGCTCACGCGAATCGTTGCCGCACGCGGCGGAACGACTGCAGACCTCGCAAGAGCCCTCAGTCGATCAATGTGCATATCTGCTGACAATGCCCACGCCCTCCATCCGAACTACCCGGAACGACACGATCACGGCCACGCACCGGTGGTGAACAAGGGTCCAGCGATCAAGGTAAACGTCAATCAGCGATACGCAACTTCGTCAGTTGCCGCTCAGCGATACGCAGCAATCTGCGAGCAAGCCGGGCTGCAGACCCAGGTGTTCTCATCGCGGAACAACATGCCATGCGGCTCAACCATTGGCCCCATTACTGCGACACGGCTTGGCATCGACACGATTGATGTCGGAGTTCCTCAACTGTCAATGCACTCTGCCCGCGAACTGTGCGGGGTTGACGACCCCATCACACTCGCTCAGTCATTTGTCGCTTGTTGGTCCTGAGCCGCCTCCCTCTCGTACGACCAACCCACTCCAACCATCGACATGTCAAAAAGTCTTTGCAGTTCAGCGTGCAATGTTGCACTCTGCTCAGCAATTGCACTCCGGGGAATGCGCCCACCAGCATCGTCTGGAATATTTGGATAGATCGCTTCACCGATCACCACCCGAACTTTTCGCGGATAGATCCATTTTGCTGACTTCGGCATGACTCGCTCAGAGCCCCCAATTCCAACTGGGATGATCGGAACACCAGCTTTCAATGCGATGTACACCGCTCCATCAAACATCGGCTGCACCACCGGACCCGACTTGCGTTCACCTTCGGGGAACAGCACCAAGGGTTCACCCGATTCGAGCACAGTGATCGCTCGCTTCATCGCCTCACGATCGGCTGATCCTCTGGTCACTGGAATCGCTCCCAACGACGACAGCACCCAGCCAAACCATTTCGACGCCCACATCGAGTCTTTTCCTAGAAACCGAAGACGACGAGTGGTGACGCAACCCGCAATTGGGGTGTCGATATACGACCGGTGCACCGGCGCAAGCACATATGGGCCTGAGACCGGCAGGTTTTCGCGACCAACAATTGACATTCGGGTGTAGACGCGGGTGCCACCCGAGACGATGAACCGCCCAACTCGGTAAAAGACTTTTGACGGCAGGGTTTGTCCCACCACAAATGTTTGATGCCGGGTCATCCCTTTAGCCTTTCACTCTCGAAAGAACGTCTGCAACGACGTCATCAATTGACATCTCGCTCGTATCGATGACCACCGCTTCCGACGCAACACTGAGCGGCGATGCCTCACGGGTTTCGTCTCGACGATCACGCTCAGCGATTGATGCTTCAACCTCGTCGACGTCACCGCCTGACTCCGCAACACGGCGCACGGCACGAACGCGCGGAGACGCGGTCACAAAAAGTTTTAGGTCAGCGTCGGGCAGAACGACCGTCGTGATATCACGGCCTTCGACCACCCCAGCCCCCCGTGTGCGAATCCAATCACGTTGTAGTTCGACAAGAAACTTTCGGACTTCTGGTGTTGCCGCCACGGCACTCACGGCCGAGGTCACTTCAGGACCACGAATTGCTGATGTTGCGTCAATGCCATCGACCAGCACGCAATCGACCGTGATGTCAAGATCAAGTTCACGGCAGACGCGAATTACCGAATTTGCATCGGATGGATCAATCTCTCGGGCAAGCACACCGAACGTGACCGCTCTGTACATTGCGCCGGTGTCGAGGTAGTCGATTCCTAATTCTGCGGCAACACGTCGAGCAACAGTGCTTTTGCCAGCGCCTGCGGGACCATCAATTGCAATGATCACCGAACGACTCACCAACTCGTTCCGAGTGGTCGACCCTCTTCATAACCCGCGTGGCTCTGTACGCCGACAACTGCCCGCTCGTGGAACTCAGGGATAGTTCCTGCACCTGCGTAGGTGCACGAGGATCGAACACCGGCAACAATCTGATCAATGATGTCCTCGACCCCTGGACGTTGAGTATCGAGGTACATCCTCGATGTGCTGATGCCTTCCTCGAACAACTCTTTGCGGGCGCGCTCGAGGTCATCATCGTCACGACTGCGATTCTTCACCGCTCGGTTCGACGCCATTCCGAAACTTTCCTTATATAGACGGCCATCGGTATCGCGTTGAATATCCGCAGCAGATTCATAGGTTCCTGCGAACCACGAGCCAAACATCACATTTGCAGCACCGCCTGCTAGCGCAAGTGCGACATCACGTGGGAAACGAACTCCACCGTCTGCCCAGATCGTTCCACCGAGTCGTGCCGCTTCGTCAGCACATTCGACAACTGCCGAGAACTGTGGTCGACCAACACCGGTCATCATTCGTGTTGTACACATCGCTCCCGGTCCAACTCCGACCTTCACGATGTCAGCGCCTGCCTCAATAAGGTGCCTGGTGCCTTCAGCCGTGACAACGTTGCCAGCGACAATTTTGATTCCCGGGACCGCCGCCCGAACCTGCTCCACGACCTCAATCATTTTCGACTGGTGGCCGTGAGCCGTGTCAACCACGATCACGTCAACACCCATCGCCGCAAGCGCCTTTGCACGACCCGGCGGGTCTGCGTTGATACCCACAGCAACCGATATCAGCAAACGACCCTCAGCATCGACAGCCGGCTGATAAATCGTTGACCGAAGAGCGCCCTTACGCGACATCACACCTTTCAGGCGACCATCATCTCCGACAACTGGAGCTACCGAGAGGCGCTGGCCGCTCAGGAAGTCAAAGGCGGCAGGCGCATCGATCGTCTCGGGCAGCGTCACCAACTCACGCGACATCACGTGGCGCACCTGCGTAAAACGATCGAATCCTGCCGCATCTTCTTCAGTGAAGATGCCAACCGGACAGCCACTGTCATCGACTACGACAATTGCATCGTGGGCCCGCTTATGGATCAACTGCAGCGCATCACCCGTCGTGTTGCCTGGAGTGAGAGTAATTGGCGTCTCGAACAGCGGATGCCGCGCTTTCACCCACTTGACAACCTCGCTAATGACATCGGTGGGAATGTCTTGAGGCAACACCGTAAGTCCACCTCGCCGAGCGACAACTTCTGCCATTCGACGACCAGCAACGGCTGTCATATTTGAAACAACAATTGGAATGGTTGTTCCGATGCCATCTGGAGTCGTCAGATCAACGCCAAATCGGGAACCCACCTCAGAGAGGCTGGGGACCATGAAGACGTCGTTATAGGTGAGGTCGTGGGCGTTATTTGGGTGCAGCATTCGCATTCGGGGTCCTCCTCGGACGGCGCGACAATGCTAACCCTCTCCGAGATGCCGTCAACGTGACACCGTGCATTTCCTTGGAGCAAATCCGTCTAGTGTCAAGACCCATGGCTGACAGCTCCGACAACACTCCGGTCATGTGCGTCCATGGATGGGGTGGCTCATTCACGACCACATGGGAACGAAACGGGTTCACCGCCCTACTCGCTGACGCGGGGCGTCCGGTGATCGGCGTCGACCTACTCGGACACGGCAACGCGCCAAAACCGCATGAACCAGAGGCATACGCCGACCTCACCACCCGAGTTGTCGAAGCGTTACCCGAAGATGGAACACCGATTGACGCTGTCGGGTTCTCGATGGGGGCTCTCACACTGTTGCGAACCGCCACTGAGCACCCTGGGGCGTTCCGCCGACTCGTGCTCGCAGGAATCGGTAAAAACGTGTTTGAGCGAGATGACGAACGCACGGCAAAAATTGTCGCTGCCGTTGATGGCGACGGTGACCCTGAGGACAACGTCTCTCGTCTCTTTGCTCAATACGCCGGCCAATCAGGCAATGATTCAGCGGCGCTATCGGCGGTGTTGAAACAGCCTCAGCGAATTCGTTTGTCAACCGAAGTGATATCGACCGTCGCGTGCGAGACGCTTGTCATTGTTGGCGACAAGGATTTTGTGTACCCCGCAGATCAACTCGTCGAAGCTCTTCCGAATGCTGTTGGCAAAGTGCTCAAAAATGTCGACCACTTCGCCACCCCAGAGTCCTTCGATTTTGTTGACGCCGTTCTTGAGTTTCTCGACGCCATCCCAACGTGAGCGACCATTCAATTGAGGTCTCGTCTGACCCGTCTCGCGCAGTCGAGGTGCTACGCAATGGAGGCCTTGTCGCCATCCCAACTGAAACGGTCTACGGCCTTGCCGGCGATGTCGAACACCCAGAAGCAATTGAACGAATCTTCACAACAAAAAACCGTCCGTCCGGACACCCTCTCATCATCCATGTTTCAGATCTCAGCGTCGCCGAGCGATGGGCAGATCTCAGCTCACCTATCGCCCAAGAACTTGCACATGCATGCTGGCCTGGGCCACTTACGTTGCTTGCCGCTCGAAGCGCTCGCGTACCCGACATCGTCACCGGCGGCCGACCAACAGTGGGAATACGTGTTCCGGCTCACCCCCTCACCCAAGCTCTCCTCAAAGAACACGGTGGAGCGATCGCAGCCCCATCAGCAAATCGATTCGGTCGAATCAGCCCGACAACAGCACAACATGTGATTGATGACATCGCCACCTTTCTCCAACCTCGAGACGATCTCATTCTCGATGGAGGGCCCTGTGGAGTTGGCGTGGAGAGCACCATCATCGATATCACCACAACCCCGCCACAACTCCTTCGGCCAGGTGGAATACCCACCGAGGACATCAACCGTCTGATCGGCGATATCAGCGCGCCATCGGGTCCCTCTCGCGCCGCAGGAATGATGGCCTCCCATTACGCTCCTCTCACGAAAATGAGGCTGATCGAGCAGGGGGAACCATTGCCAGACGGCGATCTCAACGACATTTACCTCATCGATCGAACCGGTGACCTCGCAGATGCAGCACGGAACCTCTATTCCGATCTTCGTACTGCCGATTCTTCAGGAGCCAGACTCATCGTCGCTGTCATGCCACCCGCGATCGGCCTAGGTCACGCTCTTCGAGATCGTCTCACCAAGGCCGCTGCTGATCAGCATCCAAGTTCTGCCAATCAAGACGGTTGAGCTGGTCGATCCAGAGATCTCGAATCACCTCAACATCATCTGCCGATCCGCCTTCGCGCATGATCGACACCGTCACCGTGGTTCCACCGGCATCGGGAACGAGTTCGAGTCGGCACCACCCTGTGAAGGGCACAGCAAGCCGAACCTCCAACAGATAGGGCGGATCCTCGTCGATCAACTCGCCAACCCAGGTTGAGACAATACGAAGCGCTTCGCATGCCTCAACGGGCAGAACATCAATCGTGAACGATGGATGATCTCGTTGCACCCGCTGAGAGGTCGATAACGGGCGATCTCGAGTTGATCGCAATTCAGATCGCTTCGCAATGTGCCCTAGAGCGATGTCTCCGGACCGGTTCACTTCGGCCATCGATGTTGCGCTGCCCCCCGCACGATCAGGGTGTAATTCTCGGGCGAGGCGACGACGAGCTGCAATGACATCATCTTTCGTTGCTACAGCCGACGACAGGCCGAGCACAGCAAACGCATCCTCGATGCTGCGGTCTCTTGCCATGCTTAACGAGCCATTTCGACTGCAGGACGTGTTGTGTCGAGAAGTAATTGAGTGGTCACTACGTAGAGCACTGACGCTCCGGCAACGTGCGCAAGCACCAGAAGCTCAGGAACCCCGGTGAAGTACTGCACATAACCAACCACAGCTTGCAACACGGCGACTGTGAGCCACCTCGAAAGTCCCGCTTGCACACGATGTCGGTCGTCGAGCGACCCCCGTATCACCACCACCAAACTCAGAGCGACAAGCAATGAGATCACCACGCTCGCACCGTGCACCCTTGCGATCGATGGAATATCAACGTTCAACCGAACAGCGTTCTCATCACCTGCATGAGGTCCTGCTCCGGTCACAACTGTTCCAGTGACCACCGCCACCGTGACCCCAACAGCAAGCACACGAATCAGGCGGGTGGCTCGCGTCGAGGTCGCCCGCTCACGCGGAACCCCATCGGGCTCAGCTGATCGACGCACCAGTGTGGCTCCAGCCGCAATCAGGGCCATCGACAACAGTAAATGTCCCTGCACGGCGTACGGGTGAAGGTCAACCCACACGGTAATTGCACCCAAGAATGCATTTGCAAACACCCCGACCACGAGCGACCACGACCACCAGACGAGATCACGACGTCGCGGCGCACGCAAGTAAGAACCGAGCACCGCAAGAGCAACGGCTATCACGACGATTCCGGTGAGCAGCCGATTCACTTGCTCAATGGCAGCATGAGCCGAGGAGACGTCAATAAGTTTCTCGCTATTGCAGTTCGGCCAGTCGTCGCATCCGAGACCGCTATTCGTCAGCCGCACCGCCGCTCCCGTCACAATGATGCCGATCAACGCCATCAACGCGAAATACGTCGAACGCTGATACGTAGCGGGCGTTATTTGCATCATGTTGATGTTAGGGCTGACCGTCGTTGATGTGCCAAAGAAGATCCAAGAAACACCGCGCTGAACAGATGCAGTTCACCCCTATTCCTCAGCGAGTTCGCTCATCTGCGGCAAGGTGCTCAACGTCTGACAGTTTCGTCAGACTGAATGAGTGCACATTCCCCACCTTGATCGATTCGAGCCGCGAAATTGACGTGTGCATCAGAACGAACCGATCCCATTCCCACGGAGTTGGCGAAAGTCCGAGCATGTGCCCAATTGAGACAGAGTTCGTGCCTGCGTGAGCAACAAGGAGGATCCGACTTCCTGGACGATCAACCTCCCAAGTTGGCAACTCATCCTCGGCTCGCCGGACACCCCTTTCTTGAAGAAAGAGCTCAACGCCAAGGTGAATTCGGTCAACGAACGAGCGAACTGACTCGCCCTCGTTGAGGCCGTGCCAGCGATCCTCGGGTGAACGACGCCGTAATTCGGCGTATGCCTGCTCTGCCTTCTCAACTGGAGTCCCGGCCCAACCCGGGTCACGAATTTCTTCAAGCCAAGGTGCGATTAATTCCTCACGGCCAAGCCGTGCGAGCAACGGGGCGGCTGTCTGGCGGGCTCTCACAAGTGGGGAAACCAAGATTTCATCAAACTTTTCGCCCTCAAGAGCGTCGGCAAGGCGCTCGGCTTGTCTGTGCCCAAGCGCCGTCAAGGGTGGGTCGACGACATTTAACCCACCTTTCACCCATTCGGGTTGACCATGGCGAACAAGGACAATCTCCATCTCGTTAGACGGTACCGTACAAGCGTGGAAAGCCCCCAAGGCTGGTACCCCGATCCGCTGGGGAGATACGACCTTCGATGGTTTAACGGAACATCATGGACTGCCGATGTGTCAACGAATGGCACGCGACATGTCGACCCGCAAGGTGTTGATACTCCTGCGGGGCGGAGGCGACGAAAATGGCCGTGGGCTGTCCTTGTAGTCCTTCTCGTATTGCTCGTGCCAGCAATCACACTGGGCCGGGCCGTGCAACGATTTGTTTCGCCAGGCGCATACGAAGTGTCAATCGATCGCTGTACCGCAACCGGATCGACTATCGACCTAGTAATCGACATCACAAATCTCGAACGCAACATAGAAAGTTTCTCGATCTTCGTCGAGATCTTGGGTGAGCCATTTCAGCAAGTCGTAAGAAGTATCACGCTGACAGCCGTTGATGTGCGGCCAGGCCGAACCTTTCAAGTAACGGGGCAAGTTCCGTCGAACCAGCAGCAGGTCGAATGTGTCATCGTTGCCGTGGGCGGTGAACTGCCATTTGGTATTGACTTGGGGCCAATCGAGCCAGTCCGATTGAAAGCCCCGTAACGTAGGAACTGTGGAGACTCCCCCTAACTCCGGACCCCTCGAGCTCGAAAAGCGCTCGATCATCCCCCGGCTACTTGCCCTTGTTGGGTTCTCGGCGTTTGCCGCCTTCTGGATCTGGGCACTCTTTTTTGCATCAAAAGAGGGCGTGAATCGTATTGAAGACCAGGCGTGGCTTGAGAGAGCACAATCGATCTGCGAGCAAGCCGCCGACGAAAGAACCGCTCTCGCTAACTACACACGACTTGACGAGGGCGGTCCCGAGCTCATTTTGCAGCGGGCTGACATTGTCGATGAAGCAACGGATTCTCTTGAGCGAATGGTGAACTCCCTCGAAGCCTTGCCGCTTGCAGGAGAAAAAGGCAGAGCAATCGTGCCTATGTGGATTGACGAGTACCGCACCTACCTCGGTGACCGTCGCAACTACACCACACAGTTGCGTGCCTCCGGCGAGAACCTTCCGTTCTACGAAACAGCAAACAAGATTCCGATCTCGGAGCGACTTGCGACATTCGCCGCCGACAACGAGATGCCGGCTTGCAAACCACCCCTCGACCTCGACATCTAGCGACTAGCCCTGACAAACATCTGCCTGAGGTGCATCAGGTGGGTTCGTCACCGACTTGCGGAATCGATTTCACAACACGGGCCGGTGCTCCAACGGCAACACTAAATGGTGGGATCACTCCTGTCACCACGCTGTTTGCCCCAATGACGACATGCTCACCAATGTCCGCACCGGGTAACACGACCGTGCCGTGGCCCAGCCAAGATCCAGAACCGATTCGAACTGGCTTCTCGGGCATCGATTGTTGCGAAATAGGAATATCGACATTCTCGTAGCCGTGATTTTGATCGGTGATGTAGACGTGATGCCCGGTCCACACGTCATCCCCAATATCAATTGAGAAATGCCCAACGATCCCTGACCCGCGCCCGATCAGGCAACGATCACCGATTCGAACGACCGGCTTCGACACGCATTCCTGACCAGGGACCATGCCAGCTGAGAGCGCAACATGCGGCCCGATCATTGTTCCGGAGCCGATCTCGATGTACTGCTCATTCATCAATGAGGTTGGAGGAAAACAGATGATGCTTCCTTCACCAAAAGCACCGAACTTCTTTCCTCGACGGCTTGCTGGACCAACAGCTGCAATCACCGATAGACGTTCCCAAAGTGCCGCAATGGCATCGCCGGCGCGATTCATCAACCGGCCTCGCAACGAGCGAGAAACTGCGCCGACCTGACCTTTGACCACCTCCGCACGCTACCTTCGACTCGATGACGCAAGCTCACGCTTCTACCCCGCTCGGCGATTACGCAGGACTCAACCGAGATGGAGTCGCCGTATTCAAAGGTATTCAGTACGCCGTTGCCGATCGCTTCAGGCCATCAGAGCTCGATTCTTCTACGTGGAGCGGTCTCAGAGATGCGACGGTCTACGGGCCACAATGCCTTCAGGTGCCCGGCACGATGGAGCTTCTCCTCGGCGAAAGCACCCAACCGATGGACGAGGACTGCCTCACGCTCAATGTGTTTTCCTCCGATGTGAATGCTCGTAACCCCGTGCTCGTGTGGATTCACGGCGGAGCATTCACAAATGGAGCCGGCTCTATTCCTTGGTACGACGGCTGCAACCTTGTTCGTTCTGGGAACCTGGTCGTTGTCACCATCAATTACCGGCTTGGAGCATTCGGATACCGGGGCAGCGATAACGCTGGCATGAGCGATCAAGTCAACGCATTGCGTTGGGTGCAGAACAACATCGAATCCTTTGGAGGTGATCCGACACAGGTCACCATCATGGGAGAATCAGCAGGCGGGGCAAGTGTCATTTCAATGATGGCCTGTCCACAGGCCGACGGCCTGTACTCGGGCGCAATCGCAATGAGCCCATCAATTCCACAGATGCGCTCACGCGAACGCGGAGACGAAACACTTTCAGAACTACTTGCCGCGGCCGGCGTAACCCATCCTGATGACCTCATCTCGATGCCCGCTGCAGATCTGCTCAATGCGCAGGCATCGGTCTTGACAACGACGTCGGATTCGCTTAGTGCGTTTGCACCAACGACCGACGACAACTGGCTACCCGGTGATCCGTCAGAACTTGCCGCAGCCAATCCAGTTCCGCTCATGATCGGAACTACACGAGACGAGATGCATCTCTTCACCGCATTTGACCCTGCGGTCAACCAACTCGATGAATCTCAAGCACGACATGCATTCTCGCGACATTTCGGCAATGACGACGGGTATGACGTGTACCGAACACACCGACCTGGCCACAGTCCGGCCCAACTCGTCTCTGCATTGAGGACAGATGCGGTTTTCCGAAGGCCTGCACATCGAATCGCCGATGGCCGGCACCATCATGGGCTCAGTACTTACGCCTACTGGTTCACCTTCGAAACACCCGTCTTCGGGGGCGTTCTCGGGAGTTGCCACGCTCTCGACATTCCATTCGCCCTCAACAACCTTGACCGCAAAGGAGTCGAGCTCTTCACCGGGGACGCTCCAGAACGTACTGCGCTTGCACACTCATTTTCTGGGGCGGTGACATCGTTCGCGAAGACCCAAAATGCCGGTTGGGTCGAATGGGGAGCTGAACGAAATCTCCAACTACTCAACACCGAAACAGCCATCGGCGATGACATCATCAGCGATAGTGAATCCGACATCCGCGAGCTGTGGGAATCAGCTAATGATGATTGATGCTGGCTCGCTCACCGACGTTGCTGGTATCCGAGTCGGTCACTACGAGCGCTCCAATCGGAATTGGAACACAGGAACAACCGTCATCCTCGCTGATCACCCAGTGACAGCCGGTGTGGACGTTCGCGGCGGGGGTCCCGG